>Ga0214169_100003_pt1 | contig 70979 bp, 81 predicted proteins | sample TroBogEpilimnion_42_FD_153007 | JGI IMG/M metagenome (GOLD analysis project Ga0214169, IMG submission 153007) | Freshwater microbial communities from Trout Bog Lake, WI - 13JUN2007 epilimnion | ecosystem: Environmental > Aquatic > Freshwater > Lake > Epilimnion/Euphotic zone | place: Trout Bog...
CGTCGCCTTCGATTAGTAGGAGAATAAAAATGGAAAACGCCTTCGGCCAACCCCAAAATGTTGTTGTCTTCGGTGGTAGCTCAGACATTGCTCGAGCCATCACTCGCAAACTCTGTGCGGCCCGCACATCAAACGTTGTCCTCGCTGGTCGCAATCAAAAGGCCCTCAACGCTGCCGCCGACGAGGCCAAAGACTACGGTGCCACCCAGGTTTCGACCGTTATCTTCGATGCCGAAGAGCCCGAGAACGCTGAGAAAACCGTTGACGCGGCCTTTGCCGCCGCTGGAGAACCAGTAGACCTCGTCATCATTGCCGTCGGCTTGTTAGGAAAACAAACTGAAGACGAGGATGACCCTGAAGCAACCTTGCGCATGGCCTCGGTTAACTACACCTGGCCGGTTACCGCTCTGGCTCAGTTGCGAAAGCTAATGGTCGCCCAGGGTCACGGACGGATTCTCCTCATCTCTTCGGTCGCGGCTATTCGAGTGCGTCGAACCATGTACAACTACGGCGCCGCCAAGGCTGGCCTCGACCGCTTCGCCTTTGGCTATAGCCAGGGTCTCGAAGGCACCGGTGTGAAGATCCAAATTTTGCGTCCCGGTTACGTACGAACCAAGATGATCGCTGGGCTTAAGGAAGCACCCTTTACGACCGGACCCAATGAAGTTGCCGACTACGTCATGCGCGGCATTGCCAACGACTCGACAATTATCTGGTCGCCACCAATTCTTCGCTACGTATTCTTCATGCTGCGCCACTTGCCAAACAGCTTGTGGCGTGCAGTGATGGACCGTCAGTAACTACTTAACCAACTGCATCACGTAGAAGTCGCGGTTCATCCACGTCGAGAAGAAGCGTGATGGAGAGTACGACATCTGAGACAACAAGTTTGTACCGTCACCACCGTTAATGGCTTTTCCAGTTGTGCCCCGGTAGTAGGCGTATTGGACCCAGTCGGTGTTGATGTCGAGTTCCATACCTCGAACAGCTCCCGCGAGAACCAACAAGTTCGCCAGTGAACTGATTGACAGCGCCGGTCCACCAACGTAAACGTACGCACCATTCTTGGTTACGCCCAGTCCCGATCGCCAAACGTTGAATGAACCACCGAGCACCTTGCCCCACTTCACTGAATTAGGGGAGTCGAGACCTGGCACAACCTTGGAATGGTCAACAATCAGGTCAAGGTTTTGTCTAACGGAGACAACTTGATTAGTCATCACCGCATCGCGACCCCACTTGGCAACTGTCATGACGCCATCTTTGTAGACAACGACGGAGGCAGCACCTTTTCGCAGAGGCTTGATCATCATGCCCTGGGTGTAGTACCCACCGTTGGCATCTTGTATCCGGAACCCCGCGTTAAAGGCGGCCACCATGGTCTTGGAATTGGCGGGGGTCACCGGTGCTGAATATTTGTACGTCTTGCCGCCCGGAAGTGGTCCAGGGATAAATGAGCCCGAGTAGAGCTGGGCGCGCAACAGCGTTGAGTCCATCCACGCCACACCCGCGACCTCGCTGGTGTGAACCTTGTCAACGCGGACGTGAGTTACCAAGACAGCCGGAACACCCTTGGCGGTGAGGCGACCTACCGGTTGCCACACGCCTTCACCGGGTAACCACTTACCCGCTGGCGACACCATGCGCTTGGGCCACGGTGTGTGAATGACCCCCTTGGGAATCTTGATGCGATCGGGGTTGGTCTTGAACGCTCCAGTCTGAGGCTTGCCGCCCTTGGGTGCGGGATTGAGTTTGTACCATTCGGTCTCCACCCACGTCACTGCCCAGCCCATGCCGTTACTGCGACCCCACTCCGCTGCTCGAGCGCTATAGGAGGCCCCCAAACCTTGGTTTGTTAGAGCGAAGCCTAAGGAGATTCCTAGATAGATAACAAAGAGGAAGAACGCAAGAACTGCCCCAACCAAAATTCGCCGACGAATGTAAACCGACTTGCGGTGGCGCCGTGCCGCTGGAGGAGCGGGTGGTCGATAAATAGGGCGGCGCGATTCCATGACTCTCTATTCTGCCACTTCACCTAATTGTCACAAACGCCCAAGAGTCTTGATTATTCAGACTGTTATCAAATTTTTATGCTCGGCGAAGCGGTGTCATGGCTAAAACTAGTTGCTTGCGGCCGTGTTCAATGAAGTCCACCGTGGCACGAGCGTGTCCACCACTGCCGTCAACCGATACCACGGTCCCGCGGCCGTACCGATCGTGAATAACCTCTTCACCAATGGAGAGATCCAACTTCTCGGCCCCCGTTGACCTGGCGGGTGGTGCCGTGCCTGCTCCGAAAGCTCGACCCGAGGTGAAGTCGCCGCCTCGTCCAATGAAGCCATCATCGGAACTGAAGGTTGAGCGACGCATGGGCGTTGAGACCGAAATGTCGTTCAGTAGCTCCGAGGGTATTTCTTGGAGGAATCGACTCGGGATTCCATCCATGTGCTGGCCCCAGCGAGTTCGACTCCACGCATGAGTTAAGGCCAGATGCTCCATCGCACGGGTAATCCCGACGTAGCAAAGTCGACGTTCTTCTTCGAGTTCGGCGTCATCGGAGAGCGCACGTTGGTGCGGAAAGATTGACTCTTCCAACCCAGTGATGATGACTGCGGGGAATTCCAGACCCTTGGCCACGTGCATAGTCATGAGCGAAACCGCTCCCATTTCTGAGTCAAGGTGATCTGATTCAGCAACCAGAGCCATACGTTCCACGAAGTCCATCAAGGTCTCATATTGCGCCGCGGCTGAGGCGAGTTCTCCGAGGTTTTCCAATCGTGAGGTGGCCTCATCGGAATTTTCTGCTTTGAGGGCGTCGCCCATGCCAGATTGACGCACAATGTGATCAATCATTTCGCGAGGACTGGCCTCTTGAGAAAGGTGGCGCAAGTCTTGAATCATGAGCGCGAAGGTCTGCGCCCCGGTGAGTGCCTTACCGGTTAGGCCAGCCTCCTTGGCCCACGAGATGGCTTCGGCGAATGAAAGTCCATTCTCGGCGGCGTAGGCGCCAATCTTGGCTTGCGCTCCGTCGCCAATTCCTCGCTTGGGTTCATTGATCACTCGTCGCGCGGACGCTTCGTCACGCGGATTAACGATAAGTCTTGCGTAGGCCAAGGCGTTCTTAATTTCTTTGCGGTCGTAGAAACGCATGCCCGAAATCACCTTGTAGGGAATGTTGGCGCGGAGCATTTCTTCTTCCAAAACACGACTCTGTGCGTTGGTCCGGTAGAAAATTGCCATCTGGCCCCACGTCAGTGAGTGGTCGCTTCGAAGACGACGGACCTCGCTTGCGACCCAGCGACCTTCGTCGTATTCGTCACCGGCGCGATAGAGACGAATCTTCTCCCCCTCTAGGCCATCGGTAAAGAGATTCTTCGCGTGACGTGACGCGTTTTTAGCAATGACGGCGTTGGCGGCGTCAAGAATCGTTTGGGTCGAGCGGAAGTTCTGCTCCAACATCACAACGTCGGCGTCGGGGAAACGTTCTTCGAATTCAAGGATGTTGCGCACATCGGCTGCACGGAATCGGTAGATCGACTGGTCCGAGTCACCCACCACACATAGATTGCGGTGTCGGTTGGCCAACAAAATCACCAGAGCATTTTGGACCCCGTTGGTGTCTTGGAACTCATCGACCAATAAGTACTTAAAGCGGTCCTGGTAGGAGTTCAGCACCGATTCGTCGGTGCGCAACATAGCCACGGCATTGAGCAGCAGGTCATCAAAGTCCATGGCGTTAGCCAATTTCAGACGCTTTTGGTACTCGCCATAAATCTGAGCGTTTCGCTTGCGGTGAGGATCATCACCGTATCCACCGGCCGCGTACGCATCGGGGCTGAGCATTTCGTTTTTCGCAGCAGAAATTGCCGCCGCCACCGAACGAGGTGAGATTCGCTTAGTGTCGATGTTCATTTCTTTCATGATTCGCTCGACTGCCGTTTCGGCATCGCCTGCGTCATAAATCGTGAAGCTCCGCTCGTATCCGAGCACGTGAGCGTGCGAACGAAGCATCCGCAAACAAGCTGAGTGGAATGTCGAGACCCACATCTTGTTGGCTTCAGGACCGACCAGGTCCACCACCCGGCGACGCATCTCATCGGCAGCTTTGTTGGTAAAGGTAATGGCCATAATTTCGTGAGGACGTGCATCACCAGTCGCCAACAGGTGCGCGATGCGGCGAGTCAAAACGCGCGTCTTTCCCGAACCAGCACCCGCCACTACGAGCAGAGGCCCTCCGCGCTGAATGACCGCTTGGCGTTGTGGCTCGGTGAGGCCGTCAAGCAGCGAAAGTGGATCACTCTCTAGTTTCGAACCCAGTGGTGCGTTATCCCAGAGTGAATCGTCGAAGTACGAGGCTGGACTCATTCCCACTCAATCGTGCCGGGTGGCTTTGAGGTCACGTCGAGGGCTACTCGGTTCACACCGTCAACCTCTCGAATCAGGCGGTTAGCAATCGTTTCGATTAGTTCGTAAGGCAGGCGAGCCCAGTCTGCGGTCATCGCGTCATCGCTTGTGACGGCACGAATAATGATTGGATACTCGTAAGTGCGGCCATCTCCCATGACCCCCACCGTACGCACCGCCGGTAACACGGCAAAACTTTGCCAGAGATCACGGTACAAACCGGCCTTTTTGATCTCATCTACAACCACCGCATCGGCGTTGCGAAGAATCTCGGCTCTCTCGGGGGTGACCTCACCAATAATTCGAACGCCGAGCCCTGGACCAGGAAATGGCTGACGCCAAATAATCGAGTCTGGCAAACCCAGTTCGCTACCTACCGCTCGAACTTCATCTTTAAATAAGGAGCGAAGTGGTTCGATGAGTTCAAAAGAAAGGTCATCGGGCAAACCACCAACGTTGTGGTGGCTCTTGATATTGGCGGCGTGACCTTCGCCCGATTCAATGACGTCGGGATAGAGCGTGCCTTGAACCAAGAACCTCGGGGCATTTCCACGCTCAGTTAGTTCCCGCGCAACCTCTTCGAAAATTCGGATGAACAACTCGCCAATGATCTTGCGCTTGGCTTCTGGTTCGGTGACACCCGCGAGAGCTGAGAAGAATCGGTCCTGGGCTTTAACGTGAATCAGTTCAACGCCGAATTGCTTCGTGAAAGTGGCTTCAATCTGCTCGCCTTCATTGAGGCGCATCAGCCCGGTGTCAACGAATACACACGTGAGCTGAGTACCGATAGCTTTCGTTACCAGCGCAGCGGCAACTGCCGAGTCAACACCACCACTTAACGCGCACAACACGCGCTCGCTGCCAACTTGTTGTCGAATGAGTTCAACTTGCGTCTCGATAATTGAGTCATTGGTCCACTCGGAGCCAAGTCCAGCCTGCAGATGAAGGAAGTTTTCGAGCATTCCTTGGCCGAACTCCGAGTGGGCAACTTCAGGGTGAAACTGAACGGCAAACAACTTCTGGTCCGGGTTCTCCATCACTGCAATAGGAGCGCCCGGAGTCGAGGCGCTGACGTGGAAACCCTTTGGCGCCTGAGTAATGGCGTCACCATGGCTCATCCAGCAAATTTTCTCGTTGTCTCGCCCATTGAAGAGAACTGAGTCGCCGGTGCGAGTTATTTCGGTGCGACCGTATTCAGCACCGCCAGTCTTGGCGACCTCGCCCCCGAGTTGCTGTGCCATCAGTTGGGCACCGTAACAAATACCGAGAATTGGAATCCCGAGTTCGTAGATGGCCGGGTCGAGCGACGGTGCTGGCGTTTCGTAAACAGACTTGGGCCCACCCGAGAGAATGATCGCTCCAGGCTTCTTCTCTTGAACTTCCCGGGCTGAAATTGTGGGTGGAACAATTTCAGAGTAAACGTGCGCCTCTCGGACGCGACGCGCAATTAGTTGAGCGTATTGCGCACCGAAGTCAACTACGAGAACGCTTGGGCTCAATGGCCCATGCCTACGCCCTGAGAGCGCTGCAACTGCTTGCCCTCAGTTTGGAGTGACGGGGCCAACATGATCTCTGCCTTTTGGAATTCCTTGAGAGTCTCGTAACCACAAGTAGCCATCGAGGTGCGCAGTGCACCAAAGAGGTTTAGGCGGCCATCGTTTTCGTGAGCGGGTCCAACGAGGACCTCCTCGAGGGTGCCGCGAATCTTGGTGCGAACACGAGTACCGCGTGGCAAGGTTGGGTGGAACGTCGCCATACCCCAGTGGAAACCGTGAGCAGGAGCTTCGACTGCACTCGTGAGTGGTGAACCAATCATTACGGCGTCTGCGCCACAGGCAATCGCCTTAGCGATGTCGCCACCCTTACTCATGCCCCCGTCAGCGATGACGTGTACGTAGACACCCGTTTCGTCGAGGTGACGCATTCGCGCACCGGCGACGTCGGCGATGGCAGTCGCCTGAGGAACTCCAATACCGAGTACCGCTCGAGAAGTGCAGGCGTTGCCTGGGCCGACTCCGACGAGAACTCCCGCAGCGCCGGTGCGCATAAGGTGCAGCGCAGCTTGGTAACTCGCGGTGCCACCGACAATCACTGGTAGTTCGAAGTCTCGGATGAACTTCTTCAAGTTCAGTGGCTCAGAAGTCTGCGACACGTGTTCAGCGGAAACAACTGTTCCTTGAATAACGAGAATGTCGAGGCCAGCATCAAGAATGGTCTTAGCCATCCACTCGGTGCGAGCTGGTGTTACCGCTGCTGAGGTGCGAATTCCCGCAGCTTTCATTTGGCGAATTCGTTCGCCCACGAGTTCTAACTTGATGGGCTCTAAGTACATCTGCTGCATGCGCGCAGTGGCCTTGTCATCTTCGAGCTCCATGATCTCTTCGAAGAGTGGAGTGGGGTCTTCGTAACGGGTCCACAAACCTTCGAGGTTCAAAACGCCAAGTCCGCCCAGGCGGCCCATTTCAATGGCGGTTGCTGGCGAAATGGCACCGTCCATGGCCGAGCCGAGTACTGGAAGTTCGAACTTGTAGGCGTCAATCTGCCAGGAGATGTCGACATCTTCGGGGTCACGAGTTCTGCGTGAGGGCACAATCGCAATGTCGTCAAAACCGTAAGCCTGACGCGCTGATTTGAAGATTCCGATTTCTACTTCGGCCATTTTTTCCTCTCGGGACCACCAAAAGTTTGGAGGATTGTTCCTCCAATCTATCCGGTGAAAACTCTTAATTTTCCGTCGGGCTCTGAATCTCGCTGCCTTAGAATGGCTTCGTCCCTCTCGGGGCCCACCCCCCCCTATCTCATGGAGTCCCTGTGAAGTCACTTGCTCGTTTTGCCGTGCGCCGTCGTTGGATTGTTCTCGTTCTCTGGCTTGTCGCCTTCCTGGGCTTCAATTTCGCCTCTCAGACCGTGGGAACTGCCTACTCCAACTCCTTCTCCTTACCGGGCAGCGACTCGACTCGAGGTCTCGCACTCCTAACCCACGCTTTCCCAAGCGCCAGTGGTGATGTTGACCACATCGTGTACCACGCCATTAACGGCAGCACTATCGCCCAAGATCAAGCCGCCATCGAAGCGAACTTGAACGTGGTTCGCTCCGAGCCATTGATTGGCCAAGTGATTTCACCCTTCACCCCCGGCACTCACCAGATCAGTGCTGACGGCACCATTGCTTACGCCACCATCTACTTCACCAAGACTGGCTTCGCGCTAAAGCCCGCTCAAGTCGAAGCCGTAATGACCGCAGCCAGCAAGGTTGCTAACCAGAACCTGACCGTTGACTTCGGTGGAACGGCGATTGGCCAAGCCGCAGGCCAGCCGGGTTCATCCAATTCGATGTATGGACTCTTAGCAACGCTCATTATCTTGCTGCTCGCTTTTGGTTCACTCCTTGCGGCCCTGCTCCCACTTAGCGTTGCTTTGTTCGCAATTGGTATTGCTACCGCAGTGACCGTGCTTTTAAGCCACGGACTCGACATTGCGAACTTTGCCCCAATCCTCGGTTCATTGATTGGCCTTGGAGTGGGTATTGACTATGCCCTCTTTATTGTCACCCGAACTCGACAAGAGATTAAGAAGGGGGCTAGTTACGAAGAGGCCATCGTTACCGCGATGAACACCTCTGGTCGCGCAGTTATGTTCGCTGGTTCAACCGTGGTGGTTGCGCTGCTCGGTATGTTCGTGTTGCGTTTGAGTTTCCTTAATGGTGTTGCCGTATCGGCATCCTTGACCGTATTCATCACGATGCTCGCCGCCGTCACACTTTTGCCTGCACTTTTGGGCTTCCAAAAGAACCGAGTTTTGAGCCGCCGCGAGCGCAAAGCCCTTCAAGCTGGCACTATTTCAGGAGAGTATGAGTCCCAGGGCTGGCTCAAGTGGGCCCAGACTGTTGCTAAGCGCCCTCGCATTCTGTCGGTCCTGGCAATTCTCGTCATGGCTCTCGTTACTGTGCCCTACTTCTCACTGCACCTCGGCAACGCTGACCAGGGCACCGACCCCGCAACCTCAACCACCCGCCACGCTTACGACCTCCTGAGCCAAGGTTTCGGGGCTGGATTCAACGGCGACATCACCGTGGTGGCAGCGATCAAGACCTCCGCAGATCTCACAACCTTTCAGTCGCTCGACGCAAAACTACAAGGAAAGCCTGACATTTTGGCGGTGAGCCCAGTTCAGTTGAGCAAGGACCAAAGCGTCGGAATCATTGCCGTTGTTGCCAAGTCGAGCCCGCAGGACTCGAAGACAACTACCTTGATTGACTCAATTCGAAACAACTACATTCCGTCGGTCAACATGTCGAAGACGGAGATCAACGTCACTGGCGCCACGGCAATCTTCAAGGACTTCTCATCAACCCTCAGTTCCAAGATTCCGGGCTTCATCGGCATCATCGTCCTACTTGGCTCGTTGTTGTTGATGGTGGCATTCCGTTCGATTGTTATTCCGCTCGTAGCTGCCATCATGAACCTGCTCGCCGCTGCGGCTGCCTTTGGAATTGTTGTTGCCGTATTCCAATGGGGTTGGGGCGCGTCGTTGCTCGGAGCGGGAACCGGTCCAGTTGAACCTTTCCTTCCCGTAATCATGATTGCCGTTCTCTTCGGACTGTCAATGGACTACCAGGTGTTCTTGGTATCTCGCATGCACGAAGAGTGGGTGCACACTGGCCAGAACGAAGTGGCCATTGAGCGAGGTCAGGCCAATACCGGCCGAATCATTTCAGCGGCTGCGCTAATCATGATCTCGGTCTTCGTCTCGTTCGCCCTCGGTGGCCTTCGCGTCATTGACGAGTTCGGTGTGGGCCTCGGTGGCGCAGTCCTCCTCGACGCCTTCGTCATCCGCACGGTTTTGGTGCCAGCCCTCATGCACTTCATTGGCAAGTCCAACTGGTTCATGCCCAAGTGGCTAGACAAGATTGTTCCGCACCTCGCTGTAGACGCCGCATAATTTGCTATATGAAAACCCCCTAGTTCTCGAGCAATCGGAGAACTAGGGGGTTTCAATTTTGAACGCCTTACCCACCCAAACGACCTGGGTAGTTCAAATTACCTTGTGGGCGAAGCCAAAACTGATTTGTTCTTGCCAAGCGCTTAGAAGTTCAAGCCAAAGAAATCTTCAAGCGTTTCGAAAGTTCGCCAGCATTCATGCCAGTTTCTGCAACCTCCAGAATTATTTCCACCATCTCATCATTACTGTGAGCGAATTTAAACCCATTCAACCCCAAGAAGGTTGAGCCAATTAGAAGCCCCGCTCGTTTGTTTCCGTCGACGAGAGAATGGTTATTAATTAAAGAGTGCATCAAGGCAGCTACTTTCTCAACAAGCGTTTGGTATGCATCTTCACCAAACGCACTCGCCCTTGGTCTCGCTAACGCTGAATCCAGCAGCCCAAAGTCCTTCAATGGCCCTACGCCGTAGCGTTGCAGGATTTCGATTGCTTCCTCTAAGGAAATGTATTCGACTTGAATTAGAGATCCTTCAAGCGATCTAGAGCATCACCGTATTGATTCAAGGTGCTCGAATAAGCGGCTTCGAGCCTCTTGCGACGATGGATACGCTCCGCCCCCTCAAGAATGAGGTGGCGTACAACTTCTTGTTTGGACAAATTCATGTCCTCGGAAAGCTCGGTCAAGATGCCGTCTAATTGGTCGTCAGTTCTCAAAGTGAAACTCATGCAGAAATGATATCACTTTGATACCATTTGGCAACCTCCAGATCCCAACGGTCGCGATTGTGCCCAAAATGCAAAACCCGGGCCGCTTGGGCCCGGGTCTCGCAGATCGCTCAAGGCGAAATTACATCATGCCGCCCATGCCGCCCATGTCTGGAGCGCCAGCACCAGCAGATTCAGGCTTGTCGGCCACGATTGCTTCGGTTGTCAACAGCAGAGCTGCGATTGACGCCGCGTTCTGCAGTGCCGAACGAGTTACCTTGGCGGGGTCAATGACTCCAGCCTTAACGAGGTCAACCAGTTCACCGGTCGCAGCGTTAAGTCCAATTGAACCCTTGGCGTCTGCAACTTCACGGACCTTCACTGCACCTTCGAAGCCGGCGTTGGCTGCGATGTGGCGGAGTGGAGCGTCGAGAGCCTTGGCGACAATGTTTGCGCCAGTAGCCTCGTCGCCGGTCAATGTACCAATCAACGCTTCAACCGAAGCGCGTGCACGAACCAAAGCGGTTCCACCACCAGCGACGATTCCCTCGTCGATTGCGGCCCGAGTGGCGCTCAGTGCGTCTTCGATGCGGTGCTTCTTTTCCTTCAACTCAACTTCAGTTGCGGCACCCACCTTGACGATGGCCACACCACCGGCGAGCTTCGCGAGGCGCTCTTGGAGCTTTTCGCGGTCCCAGTCCGAGTCAGTGTCTTCGATTTCACGCTTGATCTGTGCGACGCGACCAGCGACGTCGGCCGAAGTGCCAGCACCATCAACGATGGTGGTGGCGTCCTTAGTCACGACGACGCGGCGAGCTGAGCCGAGGAGATCAATGGAGGCTGAGTCCAACTTGAGACCAATCTCTTCTGAGATGACGGTTCCGCCAGTCAAAATAGCCATGTCCTGGAGCATTGCCTTGCGACGCTCACCAAAGCCTGGGGCCTTAACGGCGACCGAGGTAAAGGTTCCGCGGATCTTGTTAACAACCAAGGTCGCGAGGGCCTCTCCGTCAACATCTTCAGCGATGATGACCAGTGGGCGTCCTGACTGCATGACCTTTTCCAAAACTGGAACCAGATCGTGCACAGCCGAAATCTTGTTGCTAGTGAACAAGATGTAGGCGTTCTCAAAGACCGCCTCTTGGCGCTCTTGGTCGGTAACGAAGTAGGGCGACAAGAATCCCTTGTCGAACTGCATACCTTCGGTCAACTCGAGCTCAATACCAAAGGTATTGGACTCTTCAACCGTTACGGTGCCGTCCTTGCCCACCTTGTCGATGGCGTCAGCGATTGTTTCACCAATCATTGCGTCAGCGGCGGAAATGGTTGCAACCTGAGCGATTTGAGTCTTGTCGTTTACCTCTTGTGCTTGTTCGTGGATCGACTCAACAGCAGCCTTCACTGCCTTCTCGATACCCTTCTTCAAGCCAGCGGGGTTAGCACCAGCGGCCACGTTGCGAAGACCCTCTTTGATAAGAGCCTGAGCCAAAACGGTGGCCGTAGTGGTACCGTCACCAGCAACGTCGTTGGTCTTGGTGGCAACTTCCTTAACGAGCTGGGCGCCCATGTTTTCGAATGGGTCCTCGAGCTCGATCTCACGAGCGATTGATACACCGTCGTTCGTAATGGTTGGAGCGCCAAACTTCTTGCCGATAACAACGTTGCGACCCTTGGGTCCGAGCGTTACCTTTACGGCGTCGGCGAGCTTGTCGACACCGGCTTCAAGGCCGCGTCGAGCGTCCTCATCAAACTTCAACATCTTTGACATATGTTTTCCTTAGTGTCGATTACTTAGTGATGGTGGCGAGTACGTCACGGCTGGAGAGGATCAAGAGGTCCTCACCATCAACGGTGATCTCGGTTCCGCCGTACTTGGAGTAGACGACGGTGTCGCCGGCCTTCACGCCGGTGGGGATTACTTCGCCAGTTGACTCAGCACGGCGTCCTGGGCCAACGGCCAAGACTTCACCCTGCTGGGGCTTCTCTTTTGCGGTGTCGGGGATAACGAGGCCGGAGGCGGTTGTAGCCTCTGCCGAGTTTGGACGAACGACGATGCGGTCCTCAAGGGGTTGCAGCTTCATACTTTTCCTCTCTGGTGCCAATTTGGCACTCGAAACTTTAGACTGCCAATTTAGCAGGAAGCCCCCGAGAGTGCTACCGGCCAGGTCTAAGGACAGTGGCGCTCCCGGCGCCAGCCATCCCCTTCTGGGGTATAGAGAATCCGGTCGTGGAGCCGGTCTTTGCGGTGCTGCCAGAACTCAAAGGCGGTGGGGGTCAGAAGGTAGCCACCCCAGTAGCCCGGGCGAGGAACCTCGGTTCCCTCAAAGCGCAAGGCGGCCTCCTGGACCTGCTCTTCGAGCATCTGGCGTGTGGCGATAGGCCGACTTTGCTGGGAGGCGTGAGCCCCGACTTGGTGACCTCGTGGCCGAGAGGCAAAGTATTCATCCGAGTTGGCCGCCTCCATCTTGGCGACCGTTCCCTCGATCCGAATTTGACGCCCCAATGGTTCGCAGTACCAAAGAATGGCGGCGTGGGGATTTTCTTCCAAGTCACGACCCTTGCGGGATTCGTAGTTGGAGTACCAGCCGAATCCGCCGTCGCCAATATAACGAAGCAAGACCATCCGAGCGGTGGGGTGACCGTCGGCAGTTGCCGTGACGAGGGCAATAGCTTCGCGTTCGCGCATCTCGCCTAACGCTTCGTTGTACCAAAGTGAGAATTGCTCGAAGGGGTCTTCGTGCGAGTCAATCATGTCGAAGGGAATCCAACGTTCACTCATGACACATCTGCTAACTGCCAGTTGGGATCGGCGGAAAGATTCATCGGACTTGCCCCTTCATGTTGGAATCGGTAAATACCTGCTGCAGCAATCATGGCGGCGTTGTCGGTGCACATGGCCATTGAGGGCAGAAGCGAAGGAATGCCAAACTCGCCCGCGAGCTCGGCGATGCCTATGCGAAGGGCCGAGTTCGCCGCCACGCCACCCGCAAGCGACAGTGCTTTGACTTCGTGCTTTTCGAGTGCGTGGCGCACTTTGCGAAGTAACTGTTCAGCGACCGCACCCTGGAATGATGCAGCCACGTCTTCAATGGGGAGATCACCTTGTTTTTCGGTCGCCCGCACAACTGCGGTCTTCAGCCCTGAAAAAGAAAGGTCGTATCCTTCACCGGTCATTGATTTGGGCAACTGCAGCGCTTTCGCGTCGCCACCCTGGGCCAATTTGTCAATGGCGGGACCACCGGGATAGCCGAGTCCCAACCAACGTGCGACCTTGTCATAGGCCTCGCCAGCGGCGTCATCGATTGTTTCGCCGAGAATTTCGTGCTCGCCAGGACCCTTTTGCAATACCAGCATCGAGTGTCCGCCCGACACCAAGAGCGTCAACATCGGCCACGGCAAATCTGGCATCTCGAGAAGTGGCGCGAAGAGGTGCCCTTCGAGGTGATGGACACCAACGAAGGGCTTGTTCCACGCCAGTGCATACCCCTTGGCTGCAGCCAAGCCCACGAGGAGCGAACCAATGAGCCCCGGACCGCTGGTTACGGCGATGGCGTCAATCTCTGGTTGGTGCGGATCAAGTCCCGCTTCAATGAGTGCTCGCTCGACCACAGAAGCAATCGTCACAACATGCGCGCGACCAGCCAGTTCGGGGACGACCCCACCATAAGCACGGTGCTGATCGAGAGAAGACTCGATAACTGAAGAATGGACGTGCAACTGGTCGTCAACTACCGAAGCGGCAGTCTCGTCGCAACTGGTTTCAATCCCAAGAACTTTCATACCTCTCACAGCGTAGAGGGGATTTCGGCCACGAGCACGAGCGCATCTTCCTCAATTGTCTGGTAGTAGTTCTTGCGAATTCCCACGGGCGCAAACCCGTAGGAGTAATAGAGCGCAATGGCTGGGGCATTGGAGACGGCGACTTCGAGAGTGGCCTTGGTAACTCCCCGCCTAACGAGATCGCCCCAGCAGTCATCCATCAACCGTCGGGCAATGCCTCGACGCTCGTTCCCTGGGACCACACCAATGGTGTTGATGTGCATCTCGTCATCAGTAAACATCACGCCCAAATACCCCACGACATTTCCATCTTCCACACAAACCGTGTAGCGGCGGGTATCTGTTCGCTTAAGCTCATCGAGCATCATGCCCTGTGTCCAGGGCTCGGGGAATTGGGTCTTCTCAATTTCCATCAAAACCTCAATATCTCGAGGTTCGGCTAAACGAATTGAGAACTCTGCCATTACCGCTGCTCGCGCGTGGTGAAATTAGCCACCGCGTCAGGGTCGCGCATATACAACGGGATCACTGCATCGCTCGGTTCAGCCTCAGCTCCTAGCCAGAGACCAGCTTCGAGTGGCGGAATTTCGAGTCCACGAAGTATTGCGTTTCCCAGAGTCTCAAATTGCGCCTCATAGCGCGACACTCCGTCTCCCCACAGGGTGACTGGCTCCAGTGTCCTAATTCGACTGACAACCTCTTCGGGAGTTGCCACGATAGGTTCAGCGAAGGCGGTGATCTTGTCGCTGAGCACGAAGTGTTGAGCGAAGACCTCTCCCCTTCGCCCGTCAACCAGTGCGACAAAGTCTCCGCGCACTCCAGAATCAAAGGCGCCACGCGCCAACATATCGAGTGAGCTCACCCCGACTAAATCAATTCCTACTCCGTGGGCCAAACCAATGGCGGTCGCGATACCAACCCGAAGGCCGGTGTAAAGACCCGGTCCGCGATCAACGGCCACTCGATCAAGGTCGCGCGGAGTGAGACTGTGCGAAGCGAGCAAGGCCTGGATTCCGTCGGTCAAAAACTCCGTGTGGTTGCGGTCGTGGTCGACTACCGCTACATCAGCAACGCCATCGACGAGCAAGCCAACTCCACAAGTAGTGGTGGCGGTCTCAATAATCAAAACCTTCATTTGCCCGCCCACTCCGTGAACTCTTGACGACGATTTTCGTCGAAATTCCCGTGCACGGTTAACGTGCGGGACTCGTCCTCGTGAACTTCAAAGTGAATAGAAATAGCACGGGGGCCAAAGATCTCAGCGGCCAATTCACCCCACTCAACAAGAGCAACGCCCGCCTCTTCAACCAACTCGCCTATTGCGAGATCGGCGACCTCCCCAGCACTCTCAATGCGGTACATATCTCCGTGGTGAAGAGTCTTAATACCTTGGGCGTTGTGGCAAGTGTGTTGCCGAACCATGGTGAAAGTAGGGCTGGTGACCCGTTCCTTTACCCCCAGAGCTCGGGCCACACCTTTTGTGAAGGTGGTCTTTCCGGCACCGAGTCGTCCGGTGAGCAAGATGATGTCGCCGGGGTGCAGAAGCAGACCAAAGTCCTCCCCTGCTATTTGGGTGGCCTCATCGTTGGAACATGTGCGCGCGATTGTCATCAGTTACCCACGTAGCTCCGTAGTTTGCGCAAGTCTTCGCGAATCATAGGTATAACCGTATTCGGACTTCGCAGTCCCGCAGCCGGGTGGTAGGTCGCGATGCCACGAACCCCATTTAATTCAAAGCTCTGTCCATGAATTTCGCTAATTCCCTCACTGACATTAAAGAGTTGTCGTGTCGCCGTATTGCCCACTGTAAGAACCGCCTTGGGGCTCAATGACTCCAGCTGATCAAGCAGCCAAGGACGGCAGGCCTCACATTCGGCGGGCTTTGGGGGCCGATTGTTCGGGGGTCGACATTTTGCAATGTTGGTGACAAAGCACTGCTGTCTCGTGATACCAACCTCTTCTTCGATTAACTGAAAGAGGAGTTTGCCACTGCGACCAATGAAGGGTTCGCCACCTTCATCTTCAGTCTTACCGGGTGCTTCGCCGACAACTAAGAGCGCGGGACTACTGGGGCCCGACCCAACCACTACGCGTTGACGATTCTTGGCGAGCTCACACTTGGTGCAAGAAAGTAACGCTTGAAGATCCACAGTTACTTCGTGGCCACCCGGGGCAAGCGGGCACCAATGCCACACATGACCTCCCAAGTGATGGTGCCAAGTCGCTCGGCCCACTCTTCGGTCGAAATGAAATCTGTGCCTTGAGATCCCATCAAAATGACTTCGTCTCCGCGCTCAATCTCGTCTTGACCGCAGTCAATGAGAAGTTGGTCCATGGTCACCATGCCCGCGAGAGGGTAACGCTTACCGCGAATAAGAACTTCGGCGCCCGCTTCAAAGAAGCGGCGAGGGAAGCCATCGGCGTATCCAAATGGAACAGTAGCGATGACCGACTCTTTGTCTACCGCGCGGCGGCGTCCGTAGCTGGGCCGCGCACCAGCTGGGACTCTGCGCACCGCTGAAACCTGCGCGCGAATGGTCATCACCGGCTTCAAACTAAGGCCGTTCGCCGCTAACTTGCCAACCAGCCACTCACTCGGCGCGTAGCCGTAGAGTGCGAGGCCTGCGCGAACGAGCGACTGCCGTGCTTCGGGATAGGCAATTGATCCCGCACTGTTCGAAAGGTGTCGAACTGGCGGACACAGGTTGGCCTCGGTGAGTTCTTCGACAATGCCGTTAAAGAGATCAATCTGGGCCTGGGTGAAGGCACGGTCATCGTCACTCGCACCGTCAGCCACAGGGAAGTGGGTGAAAATTCCCTCAACTTCAATGTGCTCGCTCTCGTTCAAGAGTTTGATTGCTTCTGCGGCTTCGTGTGGCAGGACACCCATGCGTCCCATGCCGGTATCAACCTTGAGGTGAACCTTGTGCGCTCCCCCAACTTTGCTCGCGGCACTAACTGTTTCTTTCGCACCAGCCAGAGAACCAATTGTCAAGGTGAGTCCGTACTGCAGGGCTACCGGTAACGCGGCCCCGTCGATTTCGGCGAGCACGAGAATTTCGGTGGTGAAGCCATTCTCGCGAAGTTCAATTCCTTCGTCCACGATGGCTACCGCCAAGGAATCCGCGCCACCCGCGAGAGCTGCACGCGCCGCCACTACTGCTCCGTGACCGTATCCGTTGGCCTTCACGACCGCACATATTTTCGCGTCACTTACCAGCGTGCGCAGTACTGAGATGTTGTGCGCCATCGCCGAACTTGATACTTCGACGTAGGCGGGACGGTGAATTCCTTCAGCGGTCATTTCGCATCCTCATCTGTGGCGATGACGTAGGCAATCGCAGTGTTATCTGAGTGACTTAACGAAAGATGCCAACTCCGAATTCCTCTGGCCACGGCCAGCTCTTGCACTTCACCAGATAATAAAAGTGTTGGTTGGCCGCTGGGGAGTCGGTGGACGACAATGTCGTGCCAGGCGTGTCCAAGTCCAACCCCGAGAGCCTTAAGAGTGGCTTCTTTCGCACAGAATCGGGCCGCCAAGCGTTCGGGAGCCTCACTGGCGTCTTCACGCTCTTGTTCGGTAAAGAGTCGATCGGCCAAACCGTCACGGCGTTCGAGCATCTCAGTAAAGCGAACTACATCAACAACGTCTACGCCAATACCTAAGGTTGTCATTATTCAACCGTCACAGTCTTGGCCAAGTTTCTTGGACGATCTACGTTGCGGCCCAACCCACGAGCCATGGCGTAGGCAAATTGCTGCATCGGAATGATGTCAATGATCGGCGCGAGCAATGGATCGGTCGAGGGCACTCGCAAAACATAGTCCGCCACCGCGTCGATTATCCCGTCATTGTCACTGGCAATAGCCACCACCGACGCACCGCGAGCCTTCACTTCGGCGAGGTTCGAGAGAATTTTCTCGTGCAGGCTCGGGTCTGTGACGACCGCCACCACGACAACTCCGGGTTCAATGAGTGCCAGCGGTCCATGCTTGAGTTCACCCGCCGCGTACCCTTCGGCGTGGAGATAGGTCAGTTCCTTTAGCTTGAGCGCACCCTCGAGTGCCGTCGGGAATCCAACGTTGCGACCAAGATAAAAGAAGTCGTGGGTGTTTCGAAGCTCATGAGCAACTTGCGAGACCTTCTCGACACGAGAAAGCACGGTGGCGACGTGGTCACCGACCTCAGTTAGTTGCGTGAAGAGTGAGTCAATAGCCACTGGGTCCAGGGTTCCACGAAGTTGCGCCAAGTGAAGCGCCAAGAGTTCCAGTACCGCAACCTGTGCCACATACGCCTTAGTTGAAGCGACAGATACTTCGAGACCCGCTCGGGTGTAGAGAACGGCGTCGGATTCACGGGCCAGCGAGGCGTCCACGATGTTGGAGATTCCAATTACTCGTGCCCCACGAATCTTGGCCTCTCGACAGGCCTGAATGGTGTCGATGGTCTCGCCACTCTGGGATACGCCAATCACGAGTGTGCCAATTTCTACGACTGGGTCGCGGTAGCGATACTCCGATGAGATCTCTACATCTACGCTGAGGCGGGCCCACTTTTCAATGGCGTATTTGGCAACAAGTGCCGCGTGATAACTCGTACCAGCCGCCACGAGAACCACTCGACGAACTTCTTTAAGTTCTTCGTCACTCACGCGCATTTCGTCAAAGGTGAATGTGCCATCAGCCCGACGACGGTCCATCAACGTCGCACGAAGGGCTTGTGGCTGTTCAGCAATCTCTTTGGCCATAAAGTCGTCGTGGCCACCCTTTTGTGCAGTCTCTAGGTCCCAGTCGACGGTGAGCGGAGCGAGTTGAACACTCACTCCGTCGAGGTCAACGGCGTGAAAACCTTCGGGGGTGAGTTGAACGACCTGGTCGTCGTCCACACCATAAAAAGAGCTGGCTCGATCAAAGATGGCTGGAATATCACTAGCCAAATAAGTCATTCCAGGAGCGGTGGCGACGATGAGAGGTGAAACCCGACGGGCGGCGACGATCGTATTGGGTTCATTGGCGTCAACGACCGCGAGTGAGAAAGCCCCTCGAACATTGGCCAAACTCAGACGCACCGCATTCAACAGATCATTACCTTCGGTCCGAAGTTCTTCGATTTGGTGAGCTAAGACCTCAGAGTCGGTGACCGAGGTGAAGACGTGACCGCGGGCCTGGAGCTCTTCCTTGAGAGCCATGTGGTTCTCAATAATTCCGTTGTGGATGATTGCGAGACGTCCCGAACAGTCCAAGTGAGGGTGAGCATTCATTGCCTCGGGCGCACCGTGAGTAGCCCAGCGGGTGTGTCCAATTCCCGTACTGAGGCCAGTTGGCGCTTCTTCGCAAGCCTTAACGAGGGCTTCGACAGATTCGGTGCCGCTGGCCGTCCGCGCGCGCCAGGTTTCACCTTTTCGAACTAGGGCGATGCCGGCAGAGTCGTATCCACGGTATTCGAGGCGTGCGAGTCCCTCGAGCAAAGTATCGAGTGTGGTGGTCGAGCCGACAACCCCAATAATGCCGCACATGGGTACCAGCCTACTCGGGCACTCCTTTTAGCTTTCGGACGAGTCTCCGAAGAGCGAAAAAAGTTCTTGGCTGAATGTCGTGACAAACTCCGCATTCAACGCCTCAATCATCACTCGAACAACAGGTTCGGTGCCCGATGGGCGAATCAGCAACCGTACGTCGGCCGGGTCCACTTCAAATTCATTCATCAATCGATTGAAGATTGCTTGAACTTGTGAGTCGTTGAAGTCACCCTTCGCCACGTTGATCAGTGCTTGGGGCACACGCAACCACGCTCGATCAGCTTGTTCGGCGAGGGGGCCATTGCGCTTCACGAGGTCCGCTACAAAGAGTCCAGTGAGCAAGCCATCACCAGTTGGCGCAAGGTCGCGAAAGATGATGTGACCACTTTGTTCGCCGCCCAAAATCCAGGCTCGCTCTTCGAGTTCGAGCAAAACGTTGCGGTCCCCTACTTCGGTCTCAGCGACCTCAACTTTGGCTGCACGCATTGCACGGTGAAGGCCCAAGTTACTCATCTGCGTTACCGCGAGCCCGCCACCGAGAGTCCCAGAATTGATGCGGTCAAGGGTGAGGAGCACCATGATGTCATCTCCGTCACGGACTACCCCGTCAGCGTCCACAGCGATGAGTCGATCGGCGTCACCATCGAAGGCCAAACCAAGATCCGCCCGTAATTCCAAAACTTTGGCGCTGAGCACCGCTGGCTTAGTCGAGCCACAATTCAGGTTGATGTTTCGACCATCGGGCTGATCGTTGATTGCCGTAATACGAGCGCCCGTGGCTTCAAAAAGTTCGTGGGCCACGTAGCTCGCTGCACCATTGGAACAGTCGATGACAATGTGTAGACCGGTCAGATCATTAGGAACGAGATTGCGAAGGTGGCGCGCGTAGTCGTGCTGCGCGGACTCATCATTCGGCACTTCAAGAAAGTCAAGAGTGGTCGGTGCGTCGGTGTTGTTCAGCGCGTTCTCCACGGCCTCTTCCGTCGCGCGATCGAGCTTCCCGCCACCTAGGTTTAAAACCTTCAGTCCATTGTCGTGGTAGGGGTTGTGCGATGCACTCACCACGATGCCGGCGCCACTGCGCTGTTGGGCGATAACGGCCACACCGGGTGTAGTGAAGGTACCGAGATTCACTCCACTCGCGCCACCATCAGCGAGTCCCGCTAGGACAGCCTGAGCCAGTGAGGGTGAGGATTCACGGGTGTCGTAACCCACGTAGATGGGGCAAACGAATACCTCCGCGACGGCACGACCAAGTCGGTAAGCCAACTTGACGTTGATTTCGTCAGGCACCAGCCCACGAATACCGTCCGTGCCAAAGCGCACGGCCATGGACAACTACCGCTTCGAGTACTGAGGCGCTTTACGAGCCTTCTTGAGACCGTACTTCTTGGTCTCTTTCTTGCGCGCATCGCGGGTCAACAGACCGGCCTTCTTCAAGGCGCCACGAGACTCTTCAGTGATCTCGAGCAGCGAACGAGCAATACCCAAACGAAGGGCGCCAGCCTGACCGGCCATTCCGCCACCTTCGATGGTTGCGTCAATGTCATAAGTCTGCTGCGCGTCGAGCAAGCGAAGGGGCTCCATCACCATCATGCGGTGCGTTGGCGAGGTGAAGTAGTTGTCGAAGGCACGTGAGTTAATCGTGATGGTGCCGGTGCCTGGGCGCAGACGTACGCGAGCAACTGCCTCTTTGCGACGGCCGGTGGTTTGGGTAATTGGGTTAGACACGAAAATTCTCCTTAACCGCGACGAATTGCCGAGGTGTCGTACTTCTTTGGTTGCTGAGCAATGTGTGGGTGCTCGGCTCCCTTGTAAACGAACAGCTTGTCCATCTGAGCGCGGCCCAAACGGTTCTTGGGAACCATGCCACGAATTGACTTGGTGACCAACTCGACTGGGTCTTCGTCGAACATCTTCTGCCAAGTGGTCGAACGGATACCACCGGGGTAACCCGAGTGACGCCAGTGTTTGTTCTGGGCGAGCTTGTTAGCGGTAACGACGACCTTGTCGGCGTTGATCACGATGACGTTGTCGCCGGTGTCGATGTGTGGGGCGAAGAAAGTGCGGTGCTTGCCACGAAGCAACGTAGCGGCGACGGTCGAGAGACGACCAAGGACGAGTCCTTCGGCGTCAAGTACATGCCACTCGCGTGTAATCTCTTCAACTTTTGGTGTGTAGGTGCGCACAATATTTCCTTCAGCGAACTGCTCGGAATTCCCAGTGGGTCTTCCGAAGGGATAACTATCTTAGGATTTCCGGACCGGTTTAGGCAAATTTGGATATCCCACGCCCACTAGGGCCAAACCCTCTGGTGGGGCCGGTGGGGGCAAAAAGTCCCTAGAAAGGCTCTCCAAACGCTCGGCAATGGTGTTTTCGGGCAATTCTCCGAGCCCGATTTGGACCATGGTCGAGGTGAGGCAACGGACCATGTTGTGGCAGAAGGACTGAGCCCGAATGGTCAGTTTGGTGACCTCTTGAGCTCCGGGGGTCATTTCCCACTTATCTTCGATCCGTTCCCACTTAATGGCGAGAACCTTGCGGATAATGGGGTCTTCCCCACTAGTTCCCTCTTTCTTGCGGCAAAAGGCCCGAAAGTCGTGGGTGCCAATGGCGGCCTTGCCCGCACGGTTCATCAAACGGATATTGAGCGAGCCGGCAATGGGCCAGGACCACTCCGAAGCCAAATTCAAGTTGGGGCGGGCGTTTTCGAACACCAAATAGCGATATTCACGCCACGTCGCCGAATACCGAGCATGAAACTCGTCGCTCACTGGCTCGGCGCGAAGAATTTTGATTCGCCCCCGCAGTTGCTTGTTGAGTGACTTGAGTAAGCGCTCGGCTTCAGGTTCTCGAACACTCTTAAAAAGTGGCGAGGGCAAGTCCAAGCTGATGGTTTGCGCCAACGCGTGAACGCCGGTATCGGTGCGACCGGCGCCAACAATGACTGGTGGTTCACTCAGCTGCAGAGTGGTCTGGAGTGTTTCGCGTAAAAGCCCCACCACGGTTTCGTGGCGGGGCTGATAGGCAAAACCATTAAATCCACGACCGTCGTAGGCGAGGTCGAGACGCCAGCGTTGGCTGGCGGAGTGTGTTTGTTTAGACGAACTCAATGCGCGCCATTGGAGCGTTGTCGCCCTGACGCGGTCCAAGCTTCAAGATGCGGGTGTAACCACCAGGACGCTCCTTGTAACGAGGGGCAATCTCGGTGAACAACTTGTGAGTCATGTCCTTGTCGCGAATCAACGCAACGACACGACGCTGAGCGTGAACTGAACCTTCGGGTGAGTTCTTCGCAGCCGTGACGACCTTCTCGAGAACTGGGCGAAGGGCTTTGGCTTTGGCCTCGGTGGTGACAATTGCTTCAGCGGCGATCATCTGAGCTACCAGGTTGCCGAAGATGGCCTTCTGGTGAGCGCTTGATCCGCCGAAACGCTTGCCCTTAATTGGTGCTCCGCGCATGGCTTATTCCTCTACTCGCAGTGACAGTCCGCGCTCGGCGAGACGGTCGGTTACGTCCTTCAATGAGGTCTGACCGAAGTTGGTAATCGAGGTCAGGTCCTGCTGGGTGGCGTTAACGAGCTGTGCGATGGTGTTGATTCCAGCACGCTTCAAGCAGTTGCGTGAACGCTCGGTAAGCCCCAACTCTTCAATTCGAATGTCGAGCTCGCTCGCGGCTGCCTGGGCGGTACCCACGTCACCGAGTTCGAGTGCGGGAGCCTCAGCGTCCATCTCCTGGATAAGTCCAATGAGCTGGTTAAGGGTCTTTGCGCCCGAAGCGAGTGCTTCGCGAGGAGTGATGGTGCCGTCGGTCTCAACTTCAATGACCAAGCGGTCGAAGTCCTTGCTCTGCTCAACGCGAACAGGCTCGATTTCAAAGCTCACGCGACGTACTGGGGTGAAAATTGCGTCCAATGGAATAACACCAATGGTGCCAGCGCCCTTGTTGCCTTCAGCGCCAACGTAGCCCTTGCCGCGCTCGACGGTGAGCTCAAAGCTCAACGCACTCTTTGCGCTGGTAAGTGATGCCAAGTGCAGTGATGGGTTCAGGACTTCAACGTCTGAGGACAAAATGAGGTCAGCGGCAGTAACGTCGCCCTCGCCCTTCTTCTCGAGTCGAATAACTACTGGCTCGTCGCTGTGCGAACGAATCAAGAGGTCCTTCAGGTTCAAGCAGATGTCCTGGACATCTTCCTTGACGCCTTCGATGGTGCCGAACTCGTGAACTACTCCGCCTTCGAACTTGACGCGAGTTGCCGCAGCGCCAGGGATCGAGGAAAGTAGGGTACGACGCAGGCTGTTGCCAAGCGTGTGCCCAAATCCTGGGTCGAGTGGGCCAACTGCGAAGCTCTGGCGGTTCGAGACCTCATTGCCTAGTGCTTCGATAGTGGGGCGCTGGATAATCAACATACAAACTCCTCGGGGTTTTCTTTCGTTTTATTACTTGGAGTACAACTCAACGATGAGCTGCTCTTTAATCGATTCGTCAATCTGCTCACGCTGTGGCACGACGCGGACGGTTACGGCAAAACCGTTCTCCCCGGCCTCGAGCCAACCTGGAACGGTGCGGTCAAGCATGTCCTGATTGCGCTTCACGAAAGAGTTCTCGCGGGTGACGGGCTTAAGAGCCACCACTTCACCGGGGCGAACGCGGTACGAAGGAATCGTCACGCGCTTGCCGTTAACGGTCACGTGACCGTGGCGAACGAACTGACGAGCCTGAGCGCGTGAAGCGCCCCAACCTGCGCGGTACGCAACGTTGTCGAGACGAAGCTCGAGGAATTGCAACAGGTTCGTACCGGTCATACCGGGACGACGGCTGGCCTCTTCGTAGAGGTTGCGGAACTGCTGCTCGAGCAAGCCGTAGATACGACGAGCCTTCTGCTTTTCACGCAGCTGACCCAAGTACTCAGATCCCTGACGCTGACGGTCACGGCCGTGCATTCCTGGTGGGAAGGCGCGCTTCTGACGGTCTGAGTTTTCAGCTACTGGGCACTTCAGGGTGAAGCAACGCTCACCCTTCAAGAACAATTTGGTGCGCTCACGACGACAGAGTCGGCAAACGGGTCCGGTGTAACGAGCCATTTCTTCCTCTCTCCTTACGCGCGCTTGCGCTTCTTGGGACGGCAGCCGTTGTGTGGCAACGGAGTCACGTCTTTAATGGCAACAACTTCGATACCGGCAGCGGCGATGGAACGAATCGCGGTTTCGCGACCTGATCCTGGACCACGTACCAATACGTCGACCTTCTTCACACCGTGCTCAATTGCGGCGCGGGCGCACTTCTCAGCGGCGAGCTGAGCGGCGTAGGGGGTTGACTTGCGTGAACCCTTGAAACCAACCTGGCCCGATGAGGCCCAGGACAAAACGTTGCCCTCTGGGTCGGTGATTGAAACGATGGTGTTGTTGAAGGAGCTCTTGATGTGAGCTACACCGAAGGCAACGTTCTTACGTTCCTTCTTGCGTGGCTTACGAGCAGCTCCAGCGGCGGTCTTAGTTGCCATTACTTAGTTACTTTCTTCTTACCGGCGACGGTGCGCTTTGGTCCCTTACGGGTACGTGCGTTGGTGCGAGTGCGCTGTCCGCGAACGGGCAGACCCTTGCGGTGACGGATTCCCTGCAAGCAGTTAATTTCCATCTTGCGCTTGATGTCCTGCTGGACATCGCGACGAAGGTCACCTTCGACGGTGACGTTCTGGTCGATGTACGCGCGCATCTTGTTAACGTCAGCTTCGGTCAAATCCTTGACACGAGTCGATTCGTCAACGCCAGTTGCGGCACAAATCTCTTTAGCAGTGGTTGGACCAACACCAAAGATGTAGGTCAATGAAATCACCGTGCGCTTGTCGCGTGGGATGTCAACACCGGAAATACGGGCCATCTTCTTTTCTCCTAGCCCTGACGCTGCTTGTGGCGCGGGTTCTCACAGATCACGCGGACGTGACCAGCACGACGAATGACCTTGCACTTTTCACACATGGTTTTTACGCTGGCGCGAACTTTCATGTTTTTCTTTCTCGATCTCTCAGAACCTGATTATTTGTAGCGGTAGGTGATGCGGCCACGAGTCATGTCGTATGGCGTTATCTCCACTTGGACCTTGTCTCCAGGGAGAATACGGATGCGGTGCATGCGCATTTTTCCTGAGCTGTGCGCAAGAACGGTGTAACCGTTCTCGAGTTCAACTCGAAACATGGCGTTCGGTAGTGGTTCGACAACGGTACCCTCAACGGTGAACGCGTCTTCCTTTGGCTTACTCAGGTTCTTTCTCCTTGTTGCGTACTGCGGGGGCGTGCAAGAGCAAAGCGCTCGCACGGGTTCGACCGAAAAGCCTGGCTTTAAGGTCGGCTGACTATTCTACCGAAGTTTCCAGAAAACGCAAAAGCGCCTACTCCAAGGCCTCACCGGAGTGGCGGATTTCCTCCAAATTGTCCAGATTTGGCCGATCTAGGAGTCGAGGGGCCGATTGACCGAGATTTTGGGCATTAGAGACCAAAGTCCCTATAGACCTGAAATCACAAGGTGAAACGCTTCTTTCCGTGAAAGTGCAATCCGGTGAGTAATGCCCTCCAGATTGCGGTCATTGACGGGCATGAACTAGTTCGCCGTGGGTTCCGCGATCTCGTCCGCGACCACCCCCATCTTCAGATTTCTTGCGAGGCGGTGAGCATTGCCGACGGATTATCCCTAAATCTTCGGGGTTTGGACCTGGTAGTCATAGGTAGCAGGCTCCCCGATGGCAATGGTTTCGAGTTAGCCCGACAATTCCTGTCCCAGCGCCCGAAACTAAATATTGCCCTCTTGGCCTCTAAATACGACGACCTATCGATAAGTAGCGCGGTCGAAAATGGCCTTCGCGGCGTCTTGGCAAAGTCCATGAGCGACAACGAGCTCGTAAACGCCATAATTCGGGCCGCGGGCGGTTCATCCCTTATTTCTCGTGAGCAACGCGAGCGGGTCAACATCAGACAGCTTCGCCACCTCGATAACGATGTGCGGGTCGAAAGTTTGAGTGCGCAAGAGGCTCGCATTCTTTCCCTCATTGGCGAGGGTATGTCAAACAAAGAGATTGCCGCGGAGATGTTTCTGGCAGAAAAAACTGTCAAGAACTACGTTACAAAAATGTTGTCGAAACTGGGATTTACCCGTCGCACCGAAGCGGCGCTCTTTGCCTACAGTCGCTACCTCAATATGAGCGACTTGGATTAAAGAACGGTAAAGACCTCGGGACCGTTCTCGGTCACGGCAATGGTGTGTTCGAAGTGTGCGGAGAGTGAACCATCTTCGGTCATCACTCCCCAACCATCTTCCAGAACGAAGGACTCAATACCGCCAACGTTGATCATTGGTTCAACGGCAAAGACCATGCCCTCTTTGAGGGTTGGTCCAGGAGTGCCTGGCCAGTAGTTCGGCACTTGGGGCATTTCGTGCATCGCGGTTCCAATGGCATGGCCGACGTATTCACGAACCACTCCATAACCCGCAGCTTCAGCGACGTTCTGAACGGCGCGACCCACTTCGTGGAGACGATTGCCAATGGTGAGTTGCTCAATACCGGCCCACATCGAGCGCTCGGTGACCTCGATAAGTCGCTTGGCTTCAGCAGAGATTTCACCCACACCCGCGGTATAGGCCGCGTCGCCGTGATACCCCTCGACTATGGCGCCACAGTCCACCGAGATAATGTCGCCCTCTTTGAGGACGTAGTCACCGGGGATGCCGTGGACGATCATGTCGTTGGGGCTGGTGCAGATAACAGCGGGAAAACCGTGGTATCCCAGGAAGTTTGAACGCGCTCCCCGCTTTTCGATGACCTCGGCGGCGACCTTGTTCAGGTCCATCGTGGTGATGCCGGGGCGAATCGCCGCGCGAGTGGCTTCGTGCATTTCGGCCACAACTTTGCCGGCCTTGCGCATTTTGTTTAGTTCGTCAGCGTTACGCCTCATACGAGACCTCGCTCAGCGAGGACCTTTTCAATCTCGGCCGTTACCGCGTCGACGCTCTGATCGGCGTTAAGGGTAACGAGCAGTCCACGCTCTTCGTAGTAGTGGAGCAATGGCGCGGTGTCACGCTCGTAGAGCGAGAGGCGTTGGCGAATCGAGTCCGCGGTGTCATCGGCGCGCTGGATCACAGACCCGCCACACTTCTCACACTTGCCCGAAATAGCTGATTCGTCCGCGTCGTGGTAGATGTGCCCGCACTCCTGGCAGACGCGACGACGCGACAAGCGGTCGGTTACTAGTTCAATGGGCGCGTCAAGGTTGATGCAGAGTTTGATGCCGTCGTCACCCAAGATTGCGTCCAGGGCTTCAGCCTGGCCGATCGTGCGAGGAAAGCCGTCGAGCAGTGCGCCCTTCTGGGCGTCTGGCTGGGTAAAGCGCTCTTCGACCAAGCGGTTAACGAGGTCGTCGCTTACGAGCCCACCTTCGGCGAGGATGCCTTCAACCTCTCGACCAAGTGGGGTCTTGTCCTTAATGGCGGCACGAAGAATGTCACCGGTGGAGACGTGAGGAATCCCGTAGGTAGCGCTCAGGCGCTTGCACTGGGTGCCCTTACCCGCTCCTTGAATACCAAGGATCACGAGGTTTAGTCGTGACGTCATAACTAACGCTTCAAGAAGCCTTCGTAGTTACGCATCATGAGTTGCGAGTCGATCTGACGCATGGTTTCGAGGGCCACACCTACCGCAATCAACAAGGTAGTTCCGTAGTACGGGAACTTGTTAATTGACCAGAGGGCCATCAAAATCGCTGGAACCACGGCGACCGAAGCCAAGAAGAAGGCGCCAACCACGGTCAAGCGGCTGAGCATCTTGGCGAAGTAACGCTCGGTGGGCTGACCGGGACGAATACCGGGGACGAAACCACCCTGCTGACGCAACATCTCGGCCTGCTGGTGAGGCTCGAAGGCGATGTAGACGTAGAAGAAGGTGAAGCCCAAAATGAGCAAGAAGTCAGATCCGATGTAGAAGAAGCTCGTTGGACGAAGTGAGTTGTTCACGAATGAGGTGAAGCTCGCCCACGGCACGATGTTCGACAAGAGAACGGGAATGTAGAGAACCGAAGAGGCGAAGATGATCGGAATAACACCCGACTGGTTCACCTTCAAAGGAATATAAGTGGAGTTTCCACCCATTTCCTTTCGACCCACAACTCGACGAGCGAAGGTCACGGGAATACGGCGCTGTCCGTTGTCCATGAAGACAATCAGGACTAGCAGAGCCAAAGACACGAGCAAGATGATCGTGAACTTCGCGGGGCCACCTTCGAGCCAAACGGCGTGTCCACCGGAAGGCATTCCGGCAACAACGTTCGCGAAAATAAGCAGTGACATACCCTGACCGATTCCGCGCTGGGTAATGAGCTCAGCGAGCCACATAACAAAGGCGGTTCCGGCGGTCATGGTGAGCACCATGAACAGGCCCAACCAGAGGTTGAACTTAGGAATCAGGTCAATGGTGTAACCCAAGAGAGCCTGGTCGTGACCGTGGAAGGCGTAAACGAGTCCGGTGGACTGCAGCAATGCCAAGCCAATGGTCAGGTACCGAGTCGTCTGCGTGATCTTCTTTTGACCGGTCGCTCCCTCGTCACGCCACATGGCGAGCTTGGGGATAACACCAGTCAAGAGCTGAATAACGATTGACGAGGTGATGTAGGGCATAACACCAAGACCGAAGACGGCCAAGCGAGTTAGCGCACCACCCGAGAAGAGGTTCAAGAAGCCCAGTACGCCCGACGAACTTGCCTTGGCCTGCAAAAGCGTGACCTGGCTCCAGCTAACTCCGGGAATCGGCAAGTTGGCACCCAACTGGTACAAACAGATGACCGAAACGGTAAAGAGGACCTTGTTGCGGAGGTCCGCAACCCGGAAGATATTGGCGAGACGACTGAACACTTGAAAAACCTACCGGTTCTGGTGCTGGTTGCCCGACGCGGCGGGACGCACCTTGAAGGGCTTGTCCAAAACAGTGGTGGTTCCACCGGCGTTCTCAATAGCAGCCTTGGCCGATGCGGAGAAGGCGTGGGCGGAAACGTTCAACTTAGCGCTGAGCTCTCCACGACCGAGGATCTTGACGAATTCCTTCTTGCCGACGAGGCCCTTAGAAACCAGGACGTCGAAGGTGATGTCGGAAACGCCCAATTGAGCGAGCGCGTCAACGTTGACGGGGGTGTACTCGACGCGGAAGGGGTTCGTGAAACCCTTCAACTTCGGCACGCGCTGCATCAAAGGCAACTGTCCACCTTCGAAACCCGCAGGAATCTGGCGACGAGCCTTCTGACCCTTGGTACCACGGCCAGCGGTCTTACCGCCCTTACCGGCGATACCACGACCGACGATGCGCTTGCGCTTGATCGAGCCTTCGGGTGACTTAAGTTCGTGCAACTTCATTAGTTGACCTCTTCTACGTTTACAAGGTGCGGAACGCGGGCAATCATGCCGCGAATCTCCGGACGGTCGGGCAAGACGTTGCTCTGGCCAATGCCACGAAGTCCCAGCGCGCGCAAGTTAGCGCGGTGCTTGGGCTTGGTGCCGATGCCGGAACGAGTCTGAGTTACTTTCAACTGAGCCATGATTATTCCTCACTCACTTTGAACAGGTCGCTCTCGCGCTGACGCTCGCGGTAGGCGCGCAAGGTACCCGATGGGGTGACCTCGTCAAGTGCCTTGCCACGCGCAGCGGCGATCTGCTCGGGGGTACGAAGCTGCTTCAGGCCTTCGATGGTGGCGTGCGCCACGTTGATGCCGTTAGCGGAACCAAGGGACTTCGCGATGATGTCCTTGACGCCAGCCATTTCCAGGATGGCGCGAGCAGCACCACCGGCGATAACACCGGTACCGGGAGCAGCCGGCTTCATCAATACGCGACCAGCACCGGCTTCGCCAAGTACTGGGTACACAATGGTGGTGCCAGCGAGTGGTACTTCAAACAGGTTCTTGCGAGCCTCTTCGATGCCCTTTTGTACGGCGAGTCCAGCTTCCTTAGCCTTGCCGTATCCCAAGCCGACGCGACCCTTGCCGTCACCGATGACCATGAGTGCGGTGAAGGAGAAACGACGTCCACCCTTTACCACCTTGGACACGCGGTTCACCTTGATGGTGCGCTCTTCAAATTGTTCGAGATCAGTTGTAGTCATTAGAACTCCAATCCGCCTTCACGTAGCGTGTCAGCAAAAGCCGCAACACGGCCGTGGTAGTCAAAACCACCGCGGTCAAAGACCACGGAAGAAATCTGGGCAGCCTTCGCGCGCTCAGCCAAGAGCTTGGCGACAGCCTTGGCACCCTCGATGTTTCCACCGTTGGTGCCCTTCAACCCAGCCTCGACCGATGACGCAGCGGCCAAGGTGCGGCCCGCCTGGTCGTCGATGATCTGAGCAGAGATGTGCTTGTTCGTGCGGCTCACGGCCACACGGGGACGAGCGGCGGTACCGGCGAGACGGCGACGGATGCGCTCGTGTCGACGGATGCGCAGTTCACGAGTAGTACGTGCCATTACTTCGCAGCCTTTCCAGCCTTGCGCATAACTCGTTCACCGAGGTAGCGCACACCCTTGCCCTTGTAGGGCTCGGGCTTACGGATCTTGCGGATAGACGCAGCCACCTGGCCGACGACTTCCTTGTCTGGTCCCTTGATGATCACGCGAGTTGGCGCGGGAACTTCAAAGGTGACACCCTCGGGTGCTTTGTACTGCACGGGGTGCGAGAAGCCCAACGCGAGGTCCAGTACACCGGGTGCACCGGCGGCGGCGCGGTAACCCACGCCCTGAATCTCGAGCTCCTTGGTCCAACCCGTTGTCACGCCGACCACCATGTTGGAGATCAGGGTGCGGGTAAGACCGTGCAGGGCCTTGTGCTGGGTCTCGTCGCTGACGCGGTCCACGGTGAGAACGTCGCCCTCTTGAGCCAGGGTGATTCCACCAGGCAGAGTGCGGACCATCGTGGCGTTCGGGCCCTTGACGGTGACCTTGTCACCAGCAACGTCAATGGTGACGCCGCTAGGAACAGTGATGGGGTTACGGCCGATGCGCGACATTAGCGACCTTCCTTTGTAATCAGAGTTGCGTTACCAGACATAACAAAGCACCTCACCACCGAGCTTGGCCTTGCGGGCTTCGCGGTCGGTCATAAGACCATGGCTGGTTGAGACGACGGCTACGCCGACGCCACCAAGAACCTTGGGCATCTGGTCGGACTTGCGGTAAATGCGAAGTCCTGGCTTCGAGACACGCTTGATACCAATGATGGTCTTCTTGCGGTCCTCGGAGTACTTCAAGGTGATCACCAACTGGTTGCCGGCTTTGCCCTCAACCTTGTTAACGACGTATCCGGCGATGAAGCCTTCCTTGAGCAGCAACTTAGCGAGGTTCTCCTTGAGCTTCGATGAAGGCATCGAAACGGTGTCGAACATCGCCGAGTTGGCGTTGCGAATGCGGGTAAGCATGTCGGCGATTGGGTCAGTCATTGTCATAACAGTCCTCCTACCAACTTGCCTTCGTCACGCCGGGAACTTCGCCGGCGTGGACCATCTGACGCAAGCAGATACGGCACAGGCCGAACTTGCGGTACACAGAGCGTGGACGACCACAACGCTCGCAACGCGTGTAGGCACGAGTTGAGAACTTAGGCGTCTTAGCCTGCTTGATACGAAGTGCTTTCTTCGCCATGACTATCGATTCTCCTGCTTGAAGGGGAAGCCGTAAGCGCGCAAGAAAGCGCGCCCCTGCTCGTCAGTTGTTGCGGTGGTGACAATGGTGATGTCGAATCCACGAGGGGCATCAATCTTGTCGTAGTCGATCTCGGGGAAGATCAACTGGTCGTTGATACCGAAGGTGTAGTTACCGCGGCCGTCGAAGGACTTTGGTGACAAACCACGGAAGTCACGGATACGTGGGATAGCCAGGCTCAAGAGACGGTCAAAGAACTCCCAGGCGCGGTCGCCACGCAAGGTGACCTTCACGCCGATGGGCTGCTCTTCGCGCAACTTGAACGAAGCGATTGACTTCTTGGCCCGAGTCACGATTGGCTTTTGACCGGTGATGAGCTCGAGGTCACGCTGTGCACCTTCCAGCAGTGAAGCCTGCTGGGTCGCACGGCCCACACCGGAGTTAAGAACAATCTTCTCCAGGGTTGGAACCTGCATGATGTTGTCAAGACCCAAGTCGGCCTTGAGCTGCTGACGCAACTCAGAGTCGAAACGAGCCTTTAGACGTGGACGCTGTGTCGTTGTCATAGTGTCTCTCCACACTTGCGGCAAACACGAGTCTTCGTGTCGCCCTCAACCTTGAAACCAACCTTCGCTGGTCCCTTGTGCTTGCCACACCACAGTGCAACGTTGCTTACGTGCAGGGGCATCACCTTGTCGATGATTCCCGCCTGCATGGTCGCACCGGTCTGCTTGGTGTGGCGCTTGGCTACGTTGAGACCTTCCAGGATCACCTTGTTGGCGCCTGGCAATGCCTCTTCAACCTTCGCGCGCTCGCCGCGGTACTTGCCCGCTAGTACGAGCACGTCGTCACCCTTACGAATTTTCATTAGAGCACCTCAGGGGCTAGAGAAATAATGCGCATGAACTTCTTGTCACGCAGTTCACGTCCGACTGGCCCGAAGATACGGGTACCACGAGGCTGCAGCTGGTCGTTGATCAACACCGCGGCGTTCTCGTCGAACTTGATGTATGAACCGTCGGGACGACGCTTTTCCTTGGCGACGCGAACGACGACGCAGCGAACTACGTCACCCTTCTTAACGGCCGCACCGGGAATGGCGTCTTTCACCGTGGCGATGAAGACATCACCAATCGATGCGTAACGACGGCGGGTACCACCCAACACGCGAATGCAAAGGACTTCCTTCGCACCGGAGTTGTCGGCAACCTTGAGACGGGACTCTTGCTGAATCATCGAGCACGCTCCACAATTTCGGTCAAGCGCCAGCGCTTGAGCTTGGACAATGGACGGGTCTCCTGGACGCGTACACGGTCACCGATCTTGGCCTCGTTCTTCTCGTCGTGAACGTAAAGCTTCTTGGTGCGCTGTACGGTCTTGCCGTAGACGGCGTGACGAACACGCTCGACGATGGCAATAACGATGGTCGAGTCCATCTTGTCCGAGACCACAATGCCCTCGCGGATCTTGCGGGGGTTCTCGCGTGACTCTGCCGCCGACGCTGCTGGTGCAGCCTTGGCAACGGGAGCCGCGGCGACGGTCTCGGTGACTTCGTTGGTCATTTCATCACTCATTAGTTGTTACCTTCCTGAGCTTCGGCCGCCGCAATCTCGCGCTCGCGCAAGAAGGTGGCTAGGCGGGCGATGTCCTTGCGAACAGCGCCGAGGCGTGATGAGTTGTCCAGCTGGCCAGTGGCGAGCTGGAAGCGCAAGTTGAACAACTCGCGACGTGCTTCGGCCAAGCGACCGACCAAGTCGGTGTCGCTCAGACCGCGCATCTCTTGAACCTTTTCTGATGTGGTTGTCATTAGATTGTGACCTCCGGGGTCCCGTGAGTTCCGGGACGAATAATGAACTTGGCCTTGATAGGCAACTTCTGGATAGCGCGCTCCATAGCGGCACGGGCCAAAGCCTCGTCCACACCACCGAGCTCGAACATCACGCGACCTGGCTTCACCACGGCAACCCAGAACTCAGGGTTACCCTTACCCGAACCCATGCGGGTTTCCGCGGGCTTCTGGGTGACTGGCTTGTCAGGGAAAATTCGGATCCAGACCTTTCCACCACGCTTAACGTGACGGGTCATGGCAATACGTGCCGCTTCAATCTGACGGGCCGTGATCCAACCGCGCTCGAGCGCCTGGATACCGAAGTCACCGAAGTTCAGCTCAACGCCGCCCTTGGCCTCTCCGGTCATACGACCACGCTGTTGCTTGCGGTGCTTAACCTTGCGGGGCATCAACATGATTACTCAGCGTCCTTTCGAAAGTGTGGAGCGTCGGTGTGATCCGTAGCGGTGCGACGCTCGATGTCCTCTTCCACGCTCAACTGGGCCTCGACCTCAGGGGTCACAGCCAAGATGTCCGCTGGAGCATCGGTGAATTCGGTCACTACTGCTTCGGCCTCGCCAACGCGACGACGTCCACCACCGGCACGAACAACACCCTTGGGCGCAGCTGGTGTAGCGGTTACTGGAACAGCATCGCCAGCGGCCATAGCGGCTTCGCGAACGATCTTCTCGTCGTTGGTGATTGAGTAGGGCAAGACGTCACCCTTGTAAATCCAAACCTTCACACCAATACGACCCGTAGAGGTACGAGCCTCACGGAAGCCGTAGTCAATGTCGGCGCGCAGGGTGTGCAGTGGCACGCGACCTTCACGGTAGGACTCACGACGTGACATTTCCGCGCCACCCAAACGGCCCGAGGCCTGGATGCGAACACCCAAGGCGCCAGCCTTTTGAACGGTCTGGATGCCACGCTTCATGGCGCGACGGAAGGCCACGCGGCGAAGCAACTGGTCACAGATTCCTTGAGCAATCAACGCCGCGTCGAGTTCGGGCTGCTTGATCTCTTGGATGTTGAGCGAAATGTGCTTTTGTCCGGTGATCTTCTCGAGGTCCTTCTTGAGACGCTCGGCCTCAGCACCACGACGACCAATGACGATGCCAGGACGTGCGGTGTGGATGTCCACGCGGATGCGGTCCGAGCTGCGCTCGATCTCAATGCGGCTAACCATGGCGCTCTCGAGCTGCTTGGTTAGGTAGTCGCGGATCTTCCAGTCTTCGATTACGAGTTCCTTGTAGCCACGCTCCTTGAACCAGCGCGACTTCCAATCAGTCGTAATTCCGAGACGGAAACCGTAGGGGTTTACCTTCTGACCCATTATTTGGTCTCCTCGTTCTTCTCTTCAGCTGCAGCCTCTGCAACCTCTTCGGTAGCGACTTCAGCGGACACCTCTTCGGTGGCAACTTCGGTAGCGACTACCTCGGTCTCCGGGGCAACAACCTCGGTCACGATCTGGTCCTCAACAACCGCCTCGTTGGCCTCAGCCTCGAGTGCAGCGGCCTCAGCAGCGGCTTCGCGCTTGTTCACCGAAGCGGTCTGGTCGGCACGACGACGTGACGAGGCGACGCGCTGGGTGCGTGAGGCCTGAGCCTTGGCGCTGCGTGAGTTGGAAAGAATTTCGAGACGGTCATCGTCCATCTTCGAGACAATGACGGTGATGTGGCAGGCGCGCTTGCGGATTGCACCAGCGCGTCCACGAGCACGTGGGGTGAAGCGCTTCATGGTGATGCCCTCGTCGGCGTAGCAAGCCGAGACGTAGAGCTCGTCGGCGTTCATGCCGTCGTTGTTCACCGCGTTAGCGATAGCGGCGTTCAGCACCTTAGCGATAACGTCAGCGGCTTCACGGGTAGTACCGGCAAGGATCTCGCGGGCGGTCTGAATGTCTTCACCACGGATGTTGTTCAAAACAACACGTGCCTTGGTGGCGGACATCTGGTAGCCGCGCAATACCGCGCGGGTACCTGGGCGTTCGTTGGTCTTCGCAGCAGTCATTAGCGCTTACCCGTCTTCTCTTGTCCGGCGTGGAACTTGAAGGTGCGCGTTGGAGCGAACTCGCCAAGCTTGTGGCCGACCATTGATTCGTTAACAAATACCGGTACGTGACGGCGACCGTCGTGTACGGCGAAGGTGTGACCGACCATGTCGGGGATGACCGTCGAGCGACGGCTCCAGGTCTTGATGACCTTCTTCTCGTTGGCGGCGTTCATCGCGTCGACCTTCTTTAGAAGGTGTCCATCGATGAATGGGCCTTTTTTCAAACTACGTGACATGTTCTACCTACCTCCGCGATCCGCGACCACGGCGACGACGAATAATGAGTGCATCCGACTGCTTGGGCAAACGGGTACGACCTTCTGGCTGACCCCATGGTGATACTGGGTGACGTCCACCGGAGGTCTTACCTTCACCACCACCAAGTGGGTGGTCCACTGGGTTCATCGCCACACCACGAGTCTGGGGACGAATACCCTTCCAACGGTTACGTCCGGCCTTACCGATCTTGATCAGTTCGTGCTCGGAGTTGCCGATGATGCCCAAAGTGGCGCGGCAGTCAATTGGCACGCGACGCATTTCGGTCGAGGGAAGACGCAAGGTGGCGAATCCGCCATCCTTCGCGACGAGCTGGACGCCCATACCGGCCGAGCGGGCCATCTTGCCACCGCCACCAGGGCGAAGCTCGACGTTGTGCACGGTGGAACCGGTTGGGATGTAACGCATGGGCAGGGCGTTGCCGGTACGAATGTCGGCCTTGGGACCGGACTCGACCTTGTCGCCTACCTTCAGGCCGTTAGGGGCCAAGATGTAGCGCTTCTCACCATCTGCGTAGTGCAGCAAGGCAATGCGGCAGGTGCGGTTGGGGTCGTACTCAATTGAGTGAACCGTCGCGGGGACGCCGTCTTTGTTGCGCTTGAAGTCGATGATTCGGTACTGCTGCTTGTGACCACCACCGCGGTGACGCGAGGTCTTGCGGCCGTAGTTGTTACGACCACCGGTCTTGGGCTTGGAGTCGAGCAACGACTTCTCAGGCGTCGACTTGGTGATTTCTGCGAAGTCCGAGACCGTCTGGAAACGACGGCCGGGGCTAGTTGGTTTACGGTGACGAAGTGCCATGTTCTTAGCCTTTAGTTCTCGAAGAGGTTGATCGTGTCGCCCGACTTCAGGGTGACGATGGCGCGCTTGGTGTCGGGACGTGAACCACGCACACCGGTGCGGCGGTTACGAGTCGACTTACCCTTGCGGTTCAGCGTGTTCACGTTGGTAACGGTCACGTTGAAGGCCTGCTCGACGGCGTTACGCACGTCAATCTTGGTGGCGCGGGGGTCTACGACGAATACGTAGGTGCCCTTGTCCATCAAGGCGTAGGTCTTCTCTGAAACAACGGGGCGCAGTAGGACGGTCATTGCGTCAAGCATTAGTTGTTCTCCTTAGCTTGTGGCAACGTGGCGTCGGTGAAGAGAATCCACTCGGCGTCCAACACGTCGTAGGTGTTGAGTTCGCCAGTGTCAACGGTCTTCACGTTGGGCAGGTTGCGGAATGAGTGGAAGGCCACGACATCGTCCTTAGCGAGGACTACGAGGACCTTGCCGTTAAGACCGAGCTTCTCGATGGCCGAGATTGCATCCTTGGTCTTTGGAGCAGACCAGGTAGCAAAGTTGTCGATCAGCGCAATGCGCTCAAGGGCAGCGCGGTCGGAAAGAGCCGAGTTCAGAGCCAAACGGATCATCTTCTTAGGCGTCTTCTGGTCGTACTTGCGTGGACGAGGTCCGAGCGCAATTCCACCACCTGGGTAGTGAGGGGCACGGATGGTTCCCTGACGAGCGCCACCGGTTCCCTTTTGGTTGAAGGGCTTGCGTCCACCACCACGAACCTCTTTACGGGTTTTGGTGCTCTGGGTACCAGCGCGCTTGGCGGCGAGCTGAGCCTTGACGACCTGGTGCATGACGGCCATGTTGGGCTCGATACCGAAAATGGTTGGCTCGAGTGCAACGGAGCCGAGTTCCTTACCCGAAAGGTCGCGGCGAGTTACCGAACGCTTAGTGGGCTCTGGACGGTCCTTCTTAACTGGACCACGAAGTGTTAGCAACTGACTCATCGCTTACCTCCCGCCTTCATTGGGTTCTTAACGGAGGTGCGAATTACTACGGTGCCACCACGGGGACCGGGAACTGCACCCTTAACGAGAACGATCTGACGCTCAAGGTCGATGCTGACAACTTCCAAGTTGGTAGTTGTTACTTGCTGTCCACCCAAACGTCCGGCCATCTTGGTGCCCTTGAAGACACGGCCCGGTGTGGAGCATGCGCCAATGGAACCAGGAGCACGGTGGTGCTTGTGGTTACCGTGCGATGCACCCTGACCACCGAAGTTGTGACGCTTCATACCACCAGCGAAACCCTTACCCTTCGAAACGGCGGTGACGTCAATCATCTCGCCCTTCTCGAAGGCGTCAGCGACAATCTCTTGTCCGACTTCGTAACCGGAGATGTCGTCGAGGCGAAGCTCTACGAGCTTCTTACCTGGCGCCACACCAGCGGCGTCAAAGTGTCCGAGCTCACCCTTGGTGAGAGTCGACACGCGACGGGTTCCCCAGGTGACCTGGAGTGCTGAGTAGCCCTCCTTCTCTGGAGTCTTTACTTGTACGACTCGAGCTGGGCTGACGCGAACTACCGTCACTGGTACGGCCCGGTTTTGGTCATCCCAAACCTGGGTCATGCCCACCTTCTCGCCGACGATCGCTTTGAACGCCACGTTGTCCTCTTCCTCTTAATTCCTGCACGTCGGTTCGCCCGACATACAGACGCTCCGCCGGGTTGAAAGACCCGAACGGAGCGCTCGACTGTTTCGGTGCGGTGTCCCCTTTCGGGCGGCCGCACACATCTGTTCTCCCCAAAAAGCAGGGATAACTACCGTACAGCAAGAAGCCCCGCCAGCGCAAATGCGCCGGCGGGGCTTCTAGCAAAGTCTGCCTTAGTGTTGGCGGATCTTGATCTCGATGTCCACACCCGCTGGGAGGTCAAGGCGCTGAAGCGCATCGACCGTCTTGGGGGTCTGGTCCACAATGTCCAAAAGACGCTTGTGCACGCGCATTTCGAAGTGCTCGCGCGAGTCCTTGTGCTTGTGGGGTCCACGAACCACGGTGTACCGGTGCTTTTCGGTGGGCAGCGGAACTGGCCCTTGCACCCGTGCATTCGTGCGCTCGACCGTCTGGACGATCTTCGCGGTGGACTGGTCCAAGATGCCGTGGTCGAAGGCCTTCAGCCGGATTCGGATTGATTGACGGTTGTCGGCCATAATCGACTACTTCAGGATCTTTGTAACGCGGCCTGAACCTACGGTGCGGCCACCCTCGCGGATTGAGAAGGTCAAGCCCTCTTCCATCGCGATTGGCTTACCCAAGGTAACGGTCATTTCGGTGTTGTCACCAGGCATAACCATCTCAGTACCAGCTGGCAGGTCTACGGTTCCGGTCACGTCAGTGGTGCGGAAGTAGAACTGTGGACGGTAGTTGGTGAAGAAAGGCTTGTGACGGCCTCCTTCTTCCTTGGTCAACACGTAGACCGAAGCCTCGAAGTTGGTGTGAGGGGTGATGGAACCTGGCTTGCAGAGAACCTGACCGCGCTCGACTTCTTCCTTCTTGGTACCGCGAAGCAGGGCTCCGAGGTTGTCTCCAGCCTGACCTTCGTCAAGAAGCTTGCGGAACATCTCGATACCGGTAACGGTGGTCTTGGTGGTGTCGCGAAGACCCACGATCTCGACTTCGTCACCAACCTTGATGATTCCCTGCTCTACCTTGCCGGTAACCACGGTGCCACGACCGGTGATTGACATGACGTCTTCGATTGACATCAAGAAAGGCTTGTCGGTAGCGCGCTCTGGCTCTGGGATGTAGCGGTCAACTTCGGCCATGAGGTCCATGATCTTGTCGCCCCATGCCTGGTCGCCCTCAAGGGCCTTCAGTGCGGAAACGCGAACGATTGGAGTGTCATCGCCTGGGAAGTCGTAGCTCGAGAGGAGCTCGCGAACTTCCATCTCAACGAGGTCGAGCAACTCTTCGTCGTCAACCATGTCGGACTTGTTAAGGGCCACAACGATGTATGGAACACCAACCTGACGAGCGAGCAGCACGTGCTCACGAGTCTGGGGCATCGGACCGTCAGTAGCGGATACCACCAAGATGGCACCGTCAACCTGAGCAGCACCGGTGATCATGTTCTTCACATAGTCGGCGTGACCGGGCATGTCCACGTGTGCGTAGTGACGGTTTGGCGTCTCGTACTCAACGTGAGCAATTGAAATGGTGATACCACGGGCGCGCTCTTCAGGGGCCTTGTCGATCTGGTCGAAAGGTGTGAAGGCTGAACCGGGTACGCGGTCTGAAAGAACCTTGGTAATTGCCGCGGTAAGAGTGGTCTTACCGTGGTCAATGTGGCCCATGGTTCCGATGTTTACGTGCGGCTTAGTGCGCTCGAACTTCTGCTTTGCCATTGTCGGGGACTAACTTTCTCTTTGTGAGACACCCACCTTGGGTGCCTCGGTTTTTTTCGGCCCGCCCCGACTACGGTTTGGACCATGGTGCTGGTTGCCCAGCGTTTTTTCCTACGCTCCCGTAGCCTTGGCGACGATCTCCTTAGCGATCGACTCAGGTACTTCAGCGTAAGAGTGGAACTGCATGGTGTACGACGCGCGACCTTGGGTGCGCGAACGCAGGTCTGTAGCGTAGCCGAACATGTCAGAGAGCGGCACAAGTGCCCGAATTGCTTGGCTATTGCCGCGCTGTTCCATGCCCTCGACGCGACCGCGGCGACTGGAAAGGTCACCGATTACGTCGCCCATGTAGTCCTCAGGAGTTACTACCTCTACGGCCATTACGGGCTCCATGAGCACGGGGCTGGCCAAGCGGGCGGCCTTCTTAATCGCGATTGAACCCGCGATTTTGAACGCCATTTCTGAGGAGTCAACGTCGTGGTAGCTACCAAAGGTCAGGCGAACACGAAGGTCCACCATTGGGTAGCCAGCCAAGACACCAGAGGTCAAAGCCTCGGTAATACCTTGGTTAACCGGTCCGATGTATTCCTTAGGAATAACACCACCGGAGATTTCGTCCAAGAATTCGTAACCGCCACCGGGGCCCGTGGGCTCAACGGTGATGACGACGTGTCCGTACTGACCCTTACCACCGGTCTGACGTACGTACTTCTCTTCAACCTTTTCAACGGTCTTGCGGATCGTCTCGCGGTAGGCCACCTGTGGCTTACCAACGTTGGCGTCTACGGAGAACTCGCGAAGCATGCGGTCGACCAACACTTCGAGGTGCAACTCACCCATACCGGAGATAACGGTCTGGCCGGTCTCTTCGTCGGTGCGCACACGGAAGGTGGGGTCTTCTTCGGAAAGCGAGTACAGCGCCTTCGAAAGCTTTTCCTGGTCGGCTTTGGTCTTTGGTTCCACGGCCACGTGAATAACGGGCTCGGGGAAGACGAGGTTTTCCAACTGAATCGGGTGATCCATGCTCGACAGGGTGTCACCAGTGTGAACCTGCTTGAGACCAACGGCGGCAACGATGTCACCGGTACGAATGGTGTCGATGTCTTGGCGTTCGTTAGCGTGCATCAAGAGGAGACGTCCGAGACGCTCCTTCTTGTTGCCTTCGGTGGTGTTGTAAACGGTGTCACCCTTTTCCAAGGTGCCCGAGTACACGCGCAGGTAGGTCAACTTACCAACGTAGGGGTCGGTCATGATCTTAAAGGCCAAGGCCGAGAAGGGCTCGGCGTCATCGGCGTTGCGCTCAAGAACGTCTTCCTTACCCGGCTTGGTGCCTTGGGTGGGGGGAAGGTCGAGGGGGCTGGGCAAGAAGTCCACAACAGCGTCGAGCATTGGCTGAACACCCTTGTTCTTAAAGGCGGTGCCGTTCAAGATTGGAACGCAGAAGCCTTCGAGGGTTCCGCGACGAAGAGCCTTGCGCACGTCAGCGGTGGTGATCTCTTCTTCGCCCAAAACCTTTTCCATCAACGCATCGTCGAAGGTCGTCAAGATGTCGAGCAACCGCGTGCGGTAGTCGTCAGCCTGCGCCTGGTACTCGGCGGGAATGTCAACAACCTCAAGCTTTTCGCCCTTGTCGTCGTGGTAGATCGTGGCCTTCATCGAGGTGAGGTCAATGATGCCCAAGTAGTCCGCTTCAGCGCCAATGGGGAGCTGAATAACTGCGGGAACACAGTCCAGGCGGTCGCGAATCATCTCGATGCAGCGGAAGAAGTCCGCACCAACGCGGTCCATCTTGTTGACGAAGCAGATACGAGGCACGTTGTACTTGTTGGCCTGGCGCCATACGGTCTCGGTCTGGGGCTCCACACCGGCTACGGCGTCAAAGACCGCAACGGCACCGTCGAGCACGCGCAGTGAGCGCTCTACTTCTACGGTGAAGTCAACGTGACCGGGGGTGTCGATGATGTTGATGCGGTGACCATCCCACATACAGGTGGTCGCGGCGGAGGTGATGGTAATTCCACGCTCTTGCTCTTGGACCATCCAGTCCATGGTGGCGGCACCTTCGTGCACTTCACCGATTTTGTAGTTCTTGCCGGTGTAGTACAAAATGCGCTCAGTCGTCGTGGTCTTACCCGCGTCGATGTGAGCCATGATGCCAATGTTGCGTACTTTGTCCAGCGAAATTTCGCGAGCGGTCATGGGGGTGTGATCTCTCTTTGCTTACCAGCGGTAGTGGGCGAATGCCTTGTTGGATTCAGCCATCTTGGCCATGTCTTCGCGACGCTTCACCGCTGCACCAACACCGTTGGAGGCGTCGATGATTTCAGCAGCCAAACGCTCGGCCATGGTCTTCTCGCGACGCTTCTTAGCGAAGTCGGTCAACCAGCGAATAGCCAAAGTGGTGGCACGACGAGGGCGAACCTCGACTGGTACCTGGTAGGTCGTTCCACCAACGCGGCGTGAACGAACTTCGAGCTCGGGGCGTACGTTTTCCAACGCGCGCTTCAAGGTAGCGACGGGGTCTGAACCAGTCTTTTGCTCCACGCTCTCGAGCGCGGTGTAGACAATGCGCTCAGCGATGGTGCGCTTGCCGCGCTCCAAGATCTTGTTGGTGATTTGCGTAACGATGACCGACTTGTAGATCGGGTCGACCGGTACTTCACGACGAACTGCGGGTCCCTTACGAGGCATGGCTTACTTCTCCCTCTTGGCGCCGTAACGGCTACGGGCCTGCTTGCGGTCACGTACACCAGAGGTGTCGAGTGCGCCGCGAATGATCTTGTAACGAACACCGGGGAGGTCCTTAACACGACCACCACGCACGAGCACGATGGAGTGCTCTTGGAGGTTGTGACCAACACCAGGGATGTAGGCGGTGACTTCAACGCCCGAGGTCAAACGCACACGTGCGACTTTGCGCAACGCCGAGTTCGGCTTCTTAGGTGTGACGGTGTGTACACGGGTGCATACACCGCGACGCTGTGGCGCACCCTTCAGTGCTGGCGTCTTGGTCTTGGATACTTTGTCCTGCCGGCCCTTGCGGACTAGCTGTGCGATTGTTGGCACGCGGAACCTCTCTATTAAAACTACGAACTTGTTGCCTCGAGGAACCTCGAGACAGGGAATAACAACTTTAGGGCATAGCCCCTAGAAAGAGCAAACCCGCCCCCGGGCTAACCGGGGGCGGGTCGGATCTATCGAACTACGCGCCGAGGCCGTCCTCGAGAGGGTTGATCTCCTCTTCGGGGGCTGCTGCCTCGTTGTAGGTGGCTCCGATGTTCTGGAAGTCCGCCATGTCACGGGCAAATGAGCCGTCGTCGCTGGTGAATTCGCCCAAAATATCGGCCAATTCACGGTCTGCCTCGCTCGAGTGCAGCCAATCAGGCAGCAATTCGGCGTCGGGCAGGCTCCAGCGGAGGTTGCGCTCGTTGTAGTACTCAAGGCCAGAACCGGCAGGAATCAACTTACCGATGATGATGTTTTCCTTGAGGCCAATGAGGTTGTCGTGCTTGCCTTCAATTGCCGCTTCGGTGAGCACTCGGGTGGTCTCCTGGAAGGAGGCGGCCGAGAGCCACGAGTCGGTGGCGAGCGACGCCTTGGTGATACCCATCAACTGGGCACGACCGTCAGCGGGCTCCTTGGAGGCGTTTTCAAGTTCGACGTTCATGTCATTAAAGACCTTGGCGTCAACCATTGCACCGGGCAGCCAGTGTGACTCACCAGCGGCAACCACCTGAACACGACGAGTCATCTGACGAACGATGAGTTCGATGTGCTTGTCGTGGATGGATACTCCCTGGTCACGGTACACATTCTGGACCTCTTCGGTCAAGTATTGCTGAGTCTCGCGAGTACCGCGGAACTTCATCATCAACTTGGGGTCGAGCGGACCATCGTGCAGTGGCATACCAACTTCGACCTCTTGGCCGTCTTCGACCAATAGGTGGCGGGCAATGGAGATGGACTCTTCTTGGATCTCGCCGTCGTTGCCGACCACGGTGAGCTTGCGCTCACGACCCACGAGCTCCACACGCACCGTTCCCGAGAACTCAGCCACCGCCGCGGCACCCTTAGGGGTACGAGCTTCGAAGAGCTCAACTACGCGAGGTAGTCCGTGGGTGATGTCCGATTCGGTAACACCACCGGAGTGGAAGGTACGCATGGTGAGCTGAGTACCAGGTTCACCAATTGACTGAGCGGCGATAACACCAACGGCCTCACCCAGCTCCACCATCTGGTGGGTTGCGAGGGAAAGTCCGTAACAGGTGGCACACACGCCCTGGACTGCGTCACAGGTCAGAGTGGTGCGAACACGCACGCGTGAAACCTTGGGGTCGTCGCGCAAACGCTCGACATCCTCGGTCATCAACATGGTGCCCTTCGGCAAGATGCCGTTGCTGGTCTCGACGTCTTCGGCCGTTACGCGGCCCCACAACTTGGTCTCCAAGTGTGAGCGGTGACCACGAGTGTCAGCCTCAACGTGCTCGATCCACATTCCACGAGCGGTCTCGCAGTCGAGCTGCTTGACGATCAGTTCCTGGGCGACGTCAACCAGACGACGGGTCAAGTAACCGGAGTCAGCGGTACGCAGAGCGGTGTCACCCAGTCCCTTACGGGTACCGTGAGTTGAGATGAAGTACTCAAGAACCGAAAGGCCTTCACGGAAGGAAGACTTAATCGGGCGAGGAATCATTTCACCACGTGGGTTAGAAACAAGGCCCTTCATAGCGCCAATCTGACGAATCTGCTGGCTGTTACCACGAGCACCCGAGTCCACCATCATGCGGATTGGGTTGTCGAAGGCAGCGTTCATGGCCTTGTCGGTGGCGTCACCGACTTCCTTGTTCGCGTTAGTCCAGATCTCAATCTCCTGCTGACGGCGCTCGTCATCGACGATTACACCGCGGCGATAGTTGGTCTCGACCTTGGCGGCCTGCTCTTCGTACTTGTTAAGGATCGCGGCCTTCTCTGATGTGGTGACAACGTCATCAATCGAGATGGTCAGACCTGAACGAGTCGCGTACTTGAAACCAAGATTCTTGATCGCGTCCAGTGACTCAGCAACCTCTTGGCGACTGAAGTTTCCGGAGATTTCTTCAACAATGGTTCCAATTGGCGTGGCGTTCTTACCAATCAACTCGTCAACAAAGCGGAAGCCAAAGGGCAGCGCTTCGTTGAACAAGACGCGACCGGTGGTCGTACGCAAGCGGCGCGACGCACCAGTTACGGCGATGCCGGAGGCCTCGAGTCGAGCGTCGAGCGACGAATCCACGGCAGGACGAATCTCGATGAGCGTACGCAAACCGATTGACTTGTCCGCAAGCGCGTTCTCAATTTCGAATATGTGACGGAAGACCGGTGGGTTCTCTACTTCAGCCTCGGCGGGCAAGGTCAAGTAGTAGGCACCAAAGACCATGTCCTGAGCCGGCTCGGTGATGGGACGACCAGTAGCGGGCGTGAAGATGTTGTTGGTAGACAACATCAAAATGCGCGCCTCAGCCTGTGCTTCAGCTGAGAGTGGTACGTGAACAGCCATCTGGTCACCGTCGAAGTCAGCGTTGAACGCCTTACAAACGAGGGGGTGAATCTGGATGGCCTTGCCATCTACGAGTACTGGCTCGAAGGCCTGGATACCCAAACGGTGCAAGGTAGGAGCACGGTTGAGCAGTACGGGGTGCTCGCGAATGACCTCTTCGAGAACGTCCCATACGAAAGCCTTGCGGCGCTCGACCATACGCTTGGCACTCTTGATGTTTGGCGCAATCTGAGTCTCGATCAAGCGCTTCATGACGAAGGGCTTGAAGAGCTCGAGGGCCATCATCTTGGGCAGGCCACACTGGTGCAACTTCAAGGTCGGTCCAACAACGATTACTGAACGACCCGAGTAGTCCACGCGCTTTCCGAGCAAGTTCTGACGGAAACGTCCCTGCTTACCCTTCAACATGTCAGACAAGGACTTCAGTGGACGTCCGGACTGACCGGCCACTGGGCGTCCGCGACGACCATTGTCAAACAACGCGTCGACAGCTTCTTGGAGCATGCGCTTTTCGTTGTTAACGATGATGTCTGGAGCCTGGAGGTCGAGCAGACGCTTCAGTCGGTTGTTGCGGTTAATGACACGACGGTAGAGGTCGTTCAAGTCCGAGGTCGCAAAGCGGCCACCGTCGAGCTGCACCATTGGACGAAGGTCCGGTGGGATGACGGGAACGGCTTCGAGGATCATCGCGCGTGGGTCGTTCATGCGGTTGCCATCGGCATCGCGACGGTTGAACGACTGGACGATGGCGAGACGCTTCAAGAACTTCGCGTGACGCTGCGCGGAAAGGGGCTTGCGGCCATCCTTCGCGTCAATCATCTCGCGCATCTTGGCCTCTTCTTCGTCGAGGTCCATGCGGTCGATCAAGTTCAGAATTGCGTCAGCACCCATGCCACCTTCGAAGTACTCGCCGTAGCGGAACTCCATCTCGCGGTACAGAACTTCGTCTTCGATGATCATGCGTGAGTGCATGCCCTCGAAGGTGTCGAAGGCCTGCTTGGCTACTTCGCGCTCTTCGTTGAAACGTCCACGGACACCATCGAGTTCCTTTTCGGTTCCGCGCTGGAGGGCACGGAGCTCGGTCTCTTTGGCACCATCGGCTTCAAGCTTGGCGGCACGCTCTTCGATTTCCTTGAGCTTGCGCTCGAGAGCCTTCGCTTCGCGGTCGTTGATTTCGAGGATTTCCTCGTTCAACGCCTGGCGAAGTTCAGCCAAGTCCTCGTGACGCTTGTTGACGTCGATGTAGGTAACCATGTGGGCAGCGAAGTAGATGACCTTCTCCAACTGCTTGGCCTTCAACTCTTCCTTAGGAGCGGTACCCATAAGGAGGTAGGCCAACCATGAACGAGTACCGCGGAGGTACCAAATGTGGACTACTGGAGCGGACAGCTGGATGTGACCCATGCGCTCACGGCGCACCTTGTCACTCGTTACTTCAACACCACAGCGCTCACAAACGATTCCTTTAAAACGGACTCGCTTGTACTTGCCACAAGCACACTCCCAGGCCTTTTGAGGTCCGAAGATCTTCTCGCAGAAGAGTCCGTCCTTCTCTGGCTTCAGGGTGCGGTAGTTGATGGTCTCGGGCTTCTTGACTTCTCCTGAGGACCAACTACGAATGTTCGAAGCAGTGGCGAGACCAATGTTGATCTCACTGAACTGGTTTACGTCAAGCGGGCTCATAGTGCAGCCTTCCTTTCAGCAGCGCGGCGGGCGTCTTCTTCGTCAGATCCACGCTCGGGTCGAGAGATGTCGATTCCGAGTTCGCGGGTCACCGAGAAGAAGTCCTCTTCGGTGTCGGCGAGGTCAACACGCTGGGCGTTCTTGTCACGGACCTCAACGTTGAGACACAGTGACTGCATTTCCTTGATCAATACCTTGAAGGACTCGGGGATACCGGGCTCTGGCAAGTTCTGACCCTTAACAATCGCTTCGTAGGCGCGCTCGCGACCCTTCATGTCGTCTGACTTGACGGTCAAGAGTTCCTGGAGTGCGTAGGCCGCACCATAGGCCTCGAGGGCCCATACTTCCATTTCTCCAAAGCGCTGACCACCGAACTGCGCCTTACCACCGAGTGGCTGGGCAGTGATCATTGAGTATGGACCAGTGGAACGGGCGTGAATCTTGTCGTCGACCATGTGGGCGAGCTTCAAGATGTAGGCGTAACCAACTGAGATTGGGTTGTCGTAGGCCTCACCGGTACGACCGTTGTACAACACGGCCTTACCGTTGTTGTCATCGGTCAACAGGCGCTTACCGTTGGCACCATCGATGTTCAGAGTCTCGAAAGTCTGCTGAATCGTTGGCTTGTCCTTGGCGCGGTCCTTCTCATCCCAGTGCGCACCGTCAAAGGCGGGAGTCGCAACGTAGACCGCTGGCTCGACGCGAGGACGGGACTTGCGGAATGGACGAGTAGCACTGCCCTGGTCGGTGTGACCCGAAGTACCCACTGCGGGGTTGACCTCGACGCCCTTCCAACCGTGACGAGCGGCGTAACCCAAGTGTGACTCGAGCACCTGACCGACGTTCATACGGCTTGGAACACCGAGTGGCGACAAGATGATGTCGACTGGAGTTCCGTCAGCCAAGTACGGCATGTCCTCTTCAGGGAGAATCTTGGAGATAACACCCTTGTTACCGTGGCGACCAGCGAGCTTGTCACCTTCGGAGATCTTGCGCTTTTGAGCAACGTAGACCTTCACGAGCTGGTTAACACCGGGCTGCATTTCGTGGTCTTCGTCACGGCTGTAAACCTTGACGTCGATGACCTTGCCGGACTCACCGTGTGGGACCTTCAGTGAGGTGTCTCGAACTTCACGAGCCTTCTCACCGAAGATGGCACGAAGCAGACGCTCTTCAGGGCTCTGCTCGGTCTCACCCTTCGGGGTGACCTTTCCAACGAGGATGTCGCCAGGGTTCACTTCGGCACCGATGCGCACAATTCCGCGGTCATCGAGGTCAGCCAAAATGTCTTCGGGCAAGTTCGGAATGTCTCGGGTGATTTCTTCGCCACCGAGCTTGGTGTCACGGGCGTCGATTTCGTATTCCTTAACGTGGATCGAAGTCAAAACGTCGTCACGAACCAAACGCTCGTTCAAGATGATGGCGTCTTCGTAGTTGTAACCCTCCCATGGCATGTACGCCACGAGCAGGTTCTTACCCAACGCCAACTCACCCTTCGAGGTCGAGGTACCGTCCGCGAGGAGGTCACCCTTTACGACCTTCTGATCAACGTCGGCCACTGGCTTCTGGTTGATTGAGGTGTCTTGGTTCGAACGACGGAACTTGTTGAGGTTGTAGGTCTTGGTGCCGAGCTTCTTGCCGTAGCGGTCAACCTGGTCAGCCTCGTACTTAACGGTGACGCGGTTACCGGAAACTTCCGAAACCACACCGGTACCCTCAGCCAAGAGCATGTCGCCCGAGTCGAAGGCCGCGCGAGCTTCCATACCGGTTCCTACGAAAGGAGCCTCGGGCATGATGAGCGGAACAGCCTGCTTCTGCATGTTCGCACCCATGAGTGCGCGCTGGGCGTCGTCGTGCTCAACGAATGGAATCAGTGAAGTTGCGACCGAAATGACCTGCTTGGTCGAAACGTCCATCAACTCAACTTCGTCAAACTTCACGAAGTCGATTTCTGAAGTGGTCGATGAAGACTTGTTAGCCGAACCAACTCGCAGACCAGTACCAGCGGGACCACGACGGACCAACACGCGGTCGGCCTTGATCTTGCCCGACTCGTCGAGTTCGGTGTTGGCCTGAGCGATAACGTAACGCTCTTCTTCGTCAGCGGTGAAGTACTTGATCTCACCGGTGACGCGACCGTTCTCCACAACGCGGTAAGGAGTTTCGATGAATCCGTACTCGTTGATGCGAGCGTACGAAGCCAAGTAACCAATCAGACCTACGTTTGGACCTTCTGGAGTCTCAATAGGACACATGCGGCCGTAGTGAGAGGAGTGAACGTCTCGAACTTCGAGTCCGGCACGCTCACGACTTAGTCCACCAGGTCCCAGCGCTGACAAGCGGCGCTTGTGGGTCAGACCCGACAAGGGGTTGTTCTGGTCCATGAACTGCGAGAGCTGTGAGGTCGCGAAGAATTCCTTGATCGCCGACATCACGGGACGAATGTTCACGAGACCCTGCGGGTGGATTGACTCCACGTCCTGGGTGTTCATGCGCTCACGAACCACGCGCTCCATGCGCGACAGACCAGTACGCAGAGCGTTCTGGATCAACTCGCCAACGCTGCGGATGCGGCGGTTAGCGAAGTGGTCCTGGTCGTCGATGTGGTAGGTGGTTTCCTTGGCGGTGCGGTCGCGAGCCAAGTTGAGGAGGTAGGTCGCGGTAGCGAGAACCTCGGCCTTGGACAAGACGTGCAGGTCAGGGTTTGGACGCTCAAGGATGTCGCCGAAGAGTTCGACGTTCTTGGCGACTTCGTCACCGAGCTTGCGGTCGAGCTTGTAGCGGCCCACGCGCGAAAGGTCGTAGCGCTTGTCGGAGAAGAAAGCACCTTCAAAGTACTGACGAGCAGCTTCAACGGTCTGTACTTCACCTGGACGGGCGCGGCGGTAGATTTCGAGCCAAGCGGTCTCTTGGCTAGCGCGAGCCCAGCCTTCGGGAGAGTCTTCGATGCCGAACTTCTCCATGTGCTTGATCATTTCGGTCTGAGCCTTCTTGCCATCCACGTGGAACTGGTCCTCGAGGAAGTCAAAGTGCTCAACGAACTTGGTCAAGAAGGCCTCGTCGACGCGCTGGTCGAGTGCACGAAGCAGAGTGAAGATTGAAATACGACGCTTACGCGCAATACGTGCACCAGCGTTGGCTGACTTGTTCTTCTTCTCTTCGAGGTCTACCTGCAACCATTCACCACGACTTGGGTGGATGGTTCCCTCGAAGGCAACCTTCTCATCCTTACCGGGCTGGAACAAAACACCAGGTGAACGCACGAGCTGTGAAACCACAACACGCTCAGTACCGTTAATGATGAAGGTTCCTTCGGGCGTCATGATTGGGAAGTCGCCCATGAAGACGGTCTGTTCTTTAATTTCTCCGGTCTCGGAGTTTAAGAAGCGTGCGCGAACGAAGATCGGACGCGAGTACGTAGTCGCGCGCTGACGACAGTCTTCGATGCTGAACTTCGGAGGACCCGCGAGGTCTTCGTCGTCTGGATCGAATTCCAATTCGAGTGAGAGTCGACCGGTGAAGTCTTGGATTGGCGAGATCGCAGCGAATGCGTCACGCAGTCCTTCCTTCTGAAACAGATCGAAACTCTCGCGCTGAATCTCGAGAAGGTTGGGCAGGGGGAAAGATTCACCCAGTGCCGAAAAGTTAAAGCGTTCTGGGCTAGTGGACCGAGACGTCAACGGTCATCCTCCGTGTGAGTGGGTGGTTAAGAATGCCGTGGCTTAACTTCAAACTTGCGTCAAGGGATGACGAAATAGGGGTCAAGAGCACGGTCTATAAACAATAGTGGCTCTATGCGGGGATTAGCAAGTGGCGGTCCCAATAGGATCGCTCGCCGGCTCGCCGGTTGGAGACACATTAGGCAGAGTTAGGGGGTCCGTCAAGGACCCCGCTCCCCTACTTGGCCGGTTCTAGATCGACCAGACCTAGGAAATTAGCGAATTTACGCGCACTCCCCGAGGCCTGGACCTCATTCTCCTGCTCCACCAGGCCGAGAAAGTCAAGAGTTTTGAGAACTTTGGCGCGAAAGGTCGAGGATTCGACCTCTTCGGCAAACACAGTTTGTGAGCCCTTCTTAATCAGTTCGGCTTTGGCGAGCTCTAAATCGTAGATGGCACGCTCGATTTCAGCAATCGCCGCCTTTTCGACGCTCTCTGGCGTAAAGGTGGTCTGGCACTGGGGGCAGGTGATCTCACTCATGAGGCTCCTTTTTCGTTGGTACTTAACGATGCCTCAGGGGTGTGACATTCACCGTGGCCGGGAATAGAAAAAGCCCCCAGCCGTTTCCGGCTGGGGGCGAGATCTTGAGTTGTAGAACTACTTGAGCTCTACAGTGGCGCCTGCGCCCTCGAGTGCAGCCTTAGCCTTCTCAGCGTCGGCCTTTGAGACCTTCTCCAAGATTGGCTTAGGTGCGCCGTCGACGAGGTCCTTAGCTTCCTTCAGACCCAGGTTGGTCAAGGTACGAACTTCCTTAATTACCTGAATCTTCTTGTCTCCACCATCGGTCAAGATGACGTCGTAGTCGCTCTTCTCGTCTGCGCCAGCGTCGCCGCCTGCACTGGCACCGCCAGCGGCAGGAGCAGCAGCTACAGCTACAGGAGCTGCGGCCGTTACGCCAAACTTCTCTTCGAACGCCTTGAGGAGCTCGGAGAGTTCAATCACTGACAAGTCAGCGATTCCGTCGAGAATCTGATCCTTGGTCAAAGTTGCCATTGTTTTGATTCCTTTCTTTCTTTGCTACGTGGGTTGGTTATTCGGCCGGTTCGCTCGCGGCGCCTTCTTCTGGCGCAGCGGCTGGTGCTTCGGAAGCCGGAGCTTCTTCTACAACAGCCTCGGTGGTTTCAACTTCGGCGGCTACCTCGGGGGCAGCCTCCTCGGTTGCGACCTCCGCGACAGGTGCCGCGGCGTCGTCGCTCGCTGCGGGTGCAGCTTCCTCGACCCCGGCCGGAGTCTCGGCGACCACTTCTTCCTTGGCTTCGACCGGAGCAGCTTGTGGGCCACCCTTTGAGTCGATCAAGGCCGAAAGGCCGTAGGCGAAGTTTTGTGGCACGGCCTTGAGCAAGGCGGCCATCTGGCGCATTGGTTGTGCCAACAAACCAGCGAACTGTGCCAAGAGCACTTCGCGTGGTGGCAGGTCAGCCAGAGCAATAACGTCCTTGACGGTCAAAGCCTTGCCGTCGAGTACGCCACCCTTGATGACGAGAGTTGGGGTGGCCTTCGAGTAGTCCTTCAACGCCTTGGCGATCGCGGAGATGTCTCCGTCGATGAACGCAATGGCGGTTGGTCCCTCGAGGAACTCACCCATTGGCTCGACGAGTGTGCCGGAAATGGCGCGCTTGACGAGCGTGTTCTTGAAGACCTTGTAGTCAGCACCCATGGTGCGCAGTTGCTTGCGCAAGGTGGAGATCTCGGCCACGGTCATACCGCGGTATTCGGTAACGACGGCGGTCGTAGTGGATTCGACTTTGGCCTTGACCTCGTCGACGGCAGCGGCCTTATCGGGGCGAACCTTGGTTGTCATATGAACTCCTTCACCGGATGCCGCCCGGTAACGGGCCGAGACATCAAAGTGAACGAGTGACCCGAAGGTAACTCGAACTCCTCGTCAGGCGAACCAACTGGTTCCTTAAGTGCTTTCGCACACCGGATGTCTTCGGCGTTCTCTTTAAAACTGTGGCACAGACTTCGTGCGGTACAACAGACTAGCCACGGAACCCGCGGCTAGTCAAAACCACTAGGCGCTAACGAGCTCGGTGTCGCTAGTGCGCTGGGGGTCGATCTTGACGCCAGGTCCCATGGTTGAGCACACGGTGATGCTCTGGACGTAACGACCCTTGGCGGAAGCGGGCTTCACGCGAAGGATTTCGTCGATGACGGCCTGGACGTTCTTGTTGAGGTCGTCGGCGGAGAAGGAAACCTTGCCCACGCGCAGCTGGATGTTGCCGATCTTGTCGGTGCGGTACTCCACACGTCCACCCTTGAACTCGGTAACGGCCTTGGCTACATCCAAGGTCACGGTGCCGGTCTTGGGGTTAGGCATAAGTCCACGAGGTCCAAGTACTCGACCAAGGCCACCGACCTTACCCATGAAGTCAGGGGTAGCAATAGCGACGTCGAAGTCCAAGAATCCGCCCGAGACCTTTTCTACGAGGTCATCGCCACCGACAATGTCGGCGCCCGCGTCGCGGGCCTGCTGGGCGTACTCACCGGCGCAGAAGACTGCGACGATGTTGGTCTTACCGGTACCGGCTGGCAAAGCCAGGGTGCCGCGGACGATCTGCTCGGCCTTGCGTGGGTCAACACCCAAGCGCATCGAAATTTCGACGGTCTCGTCAAACTTCGCGGTCGAGATCTCCTTCACCTTGGCCACGGCCTCGGCGACGGTGTAGAGCTCTTCGCGTGAGAACTTGGCGAGTGCGTTGCGGTAGTTCTTTCCGTGCTTCATGATTGTTCTCCTTAGCCCTGAACCGAGATGCCCATGGAACGAGCGGTGCCGGCTACTTGGAGCTTGGCCTGCTCGAGGTCATCGGTGTTGAGGTCCTTCAACTTGGTCTGTGCGATTTCGGCAACCTGTGCCATGGTGACTGAAGCGACGGTCTCACGACCAGCGGTGTGAGCACCCTTCTCAATTCCAGCGGCCTGACGAAGCAGAACTGGGGTTGGTGGGGTCTTCAGAATGAAGGTGAAGGAACGGTCGTCGTAGATCGAGATTTCGACCGGGATGACGGTGCCCTTCATTGATTCGGTAGCTGCGTTGTACTGCTTGCAGAATTCCATGGTCTGAATACCATGGGGTCCTAGCGCGGTACCTACTGGTGGAGCCGGGGTGGCGCCGCCCGCTTCGAGCTGAATCTTTACTACTGCGGTAACTGCCTTAGCCATAGCTATTTCTCCTTAAAGCTTCGTAACTTGTGTGAAGTCGAGCTCCACTGGGGTTTCGCGACCAAAGATGTCCACCAAGACCTTGACCTTGGCTTGGTCATCGTTGATCTCAGCGACGTGACCAGAGAAGGTGGCAAAGGGGCCGGACTTGATCTGGACGGTGTCGTTGATTTCGAACTCGTGCGTGGGCGCGCGACGCTTGGCGACGGGCTGCTCCACACCTTCAATAACGGGGCGAATGATGTTGTCGACCTCACGGCGAGTCAACGCGGTGGGCTTGGTCTTTTCAGCACCAACGAAGCCGGTAACGCCGGGGGTTGAACCAATGACGTAGAAGATTTCGGGGTCTGGCTCACAACGAATCAACAGGTAGCTCGGGAACATCTTCTTGGAGACGGTCTTCTTCGCGCCGGACTTGAATTCGGTGACGTCCTCTTCGGGAACGTGAATTTCGTAGATTTGGTCTTGCAGTTCGCGAGACTTCACGATGTTGTTCAGCGCCGAGATGACCTTGGCCTCGTGACCGGCGAAGGTGTGAACGATGTACCAGCGACCGGGGCGGTCAAAGGCTGACTCAACCTCGGGCTCGTCCTCTTCTTCGTCGTAGATAACGACGTCGTCGAGTTCGGCCTCAACGACCTCTTCGAGGACTTCGGTGTCTAGTACTTCTTCGGTGGTTGCTTCGATGTCGCTCATCATTCCTACTTCGCGTACAAGAAGGTCACGAACTTAGAAAAGCCGTAACCCAATCCAAAGATCAAGAGCGTCATGAAGATCAAGACGAACAAAACAATGCCGGTGTAATTGCGAACTTCACCGCGAGTGGGCCAGGCAACCTGACGCATCTCTTCGCGGATTTCACGGAAGAACTGCTTGATTGAAGTGCGCTCACGGCTGCGACGCTGTTGCGCTTGAACAGCTGCGTCACGACGTGTTGAAGCACCGCCCTCGGCGGGCGCTTGTCCTTGTCGTGCCATCATGCGCTTTTGTTCGCGGTTCATTTCAATCTTCTTGTTCTGTTGGTTTTTACTTCCGCAGGGCAGGAGGGACTCGAACCCCCAACCACCGGTTTTGGAGACCGGTGCTCTACCAATTGAGCCACTGCCCTAATGGTCGAAGCCACGGCTTACCATGGTCCCGACTAGGGATGAAAAGCCTACCACCCCTCGGAGGGGGCTACTTTTAGCGGGTCTCCTTGTGCGTCGTGTGACGACGTTCCCACTGGCAGTACTTCTTCATCTCAATACGCTCACGATCGTTCATCTTGTTCTTCATCGTGATGTAATTGCGACGCTTGCACTCCTCGCAGGCCAAAATCACCTGGACTCGCTTTTCGTTCTTAGCCATCATTTCTCCTTAACAACACTGGTACTTCCTAGGACTTTCGGTCCTGCCTGGTAGCGGCGGCGGGAGTCGAACCCGCGACACCACGATTATGAGCCGTGTGCTCTAACCACCTGAGCTACGCCGCCTGGCGAGCCCTCTGTCGGGATTGAACCGACGACCCCTTCCTTACCATGGAAGTGCTCTACCACTGAGCTAAGAGGGCAAACACGCCTATCGGCGCGAGGGGAAAGTCTAACGCTTGAAACCCTGCCATTTCCAACCGATACCGGTACCCTAGAGACCTATGAGAACTCGTCAGGTCGAACTTGAGGATGCTCAGGCTCTCCTGGCTATCTATAACCCCGAAGTTATCGAAACTACGGTGACTTTTGACCTCGTTCCGCGCACTTTGGCCGAACAAGAAGAGTGGATTCGCATCCATCAGGGCACCCACCCCGCCCTCGTGGCCATTAACGACGAGGACGAGGTCGGCGAACCGGGCGCCCGGGGCGAGCTCATTGTGGGCTTTTCCGTGGTCTCGCCCTTTCGCGAGCGTCCGGCCTACTACACCACCGTCGAGAACTCCGTCTACGTTCACCGCGAGGTTCGCGGTCGTGGAGTGGGCGAGCTCTTAATGCGCGATCTACTGGTCATCGCCAAGGAGATGGGCTTTCACTCGCTGATTGCCCGAATCGTTGGTGAGAACCACGGATCAATTCGCTTGCACGAAAAAGTTGGTTTCACTTTGGTCGGAACCGAAATTGAAGTTGGTCGCAAGCACGGAATCTGGCTCGACGTCGTCGAGTACCAATACGTGATGGAGAGTTAACGAAGTTTCGTTACCTTTTTAATTGGACGGTGCTCGGGCCAACTCCACTGGGTCCACGAACCCATTGGCGCCGCCAAGAAGGTCAGGAGAATTGTTATTGCCACCACGACGAGCCAAATACTCGCGTGCTTAAATCCGGTCACTAACTCCCCCGCACCCGGCAAACCCATAAAGGGGCTCGCGATGGAGAGTGCGAGCAACCAGAAGTGTTCGCGTCCCTTGTAACAAGCCGCGAGCAAGAGCAGCCCCCACACCAGGTACCACGGCTGCACTACGGGCCCGAGCATCACAAAGAGCACCAGAGCCACACCGAGTGATCTGAGCCAACCGCGCTTTGTCGAGTGCCACAACAACCACCACGAAGAGCCAATCGCTACCGCGAGTCCAACGGCGCGAGTCACTGTTAATACAGTGTCGCCATTCCAGCTCAGCCCCAGCGCGCTCGCCAATTTTGTTAGTCCCAAGCCAATGGCGGTGGCGGGCGCGGCCCACGAACGAACGGTGCCATTTGACAACAGATTGTGGACCCAGCCAAAGCCAAAGCCCGCCATCCAAGAGGTAACGCTCAAGGTAATAAAGCCAATCAGAGACGCAATGAGTATGGGTCGCCATCGGTCGCGTTTCTTGGCGTTCTCATCTCCAACCCAGTTCCAAGCGACAAAGGCCAGACCGAGGGCCGCCGGCGCCTTAATCGCGGCTGCCAACGCACAAAAGAAGAAGGCCCAGTAGAAATGCTTTCGCAGGGCCAGGGCAATACCCACCAACAACAAGCCGGTCATGATGGCGTCATTGTGTCCGCCCGCAATCAAGGTGAGAATCACTAGCGGGTTTAGTAGACCCAGGACCAGAGCTTCGCCCGGATCACGCTTGAGGGCACGAGCAATAGCAGTAACGGCCCAGCCGATGAGCGCCACTCCGAGTACTTCGAGGAGCCGTAGACAAACAACCGTGGCGAGTTGATTGTGACGGGTGAGTTTGGCGAATGAACCATCAAGGAACAAGAAGAACGGACCGTAGGGAGTCGGGGCATTCCCCCACAGCGGATCAACGGGGGTGACGTAGGGACTTGAACCCATGGTGAAGGGCCCGTAGATGTACGGACTGATGTGGTGACTGGTCATCTCCCCTTGAGCCGCGTACGAAAAAATGTCTCGGGAAAAGAGCGGTGGCGCAATCAACATTGGTGTGGCCCAAATGACGAACATCCACCACAGGTGCTTAACCGAAGCGCCTTGATGCAATTTCACGATTTCGGCTAACCGCAACCACACTCGCATCAACAGAATGATTCCGGCGTAGGTCAAAACAATGGCGAAAATTAATTTGGTTTCCGAGGGCGCAACACTCAAGTTCTGAACTGGCTCACCGAAGAACCACGTCTTATCCATGTTGAGCTTGAAAGGAGAGTTCGTGAACGAACACCCCGCGAGAATCATCACCGACGCGACAAAACCCAGAAGTCCCGGTGCCCACAAGAAGTGCCAACCCTGGAAGGCACCAGGGGTAAAGCGGCCGAGTGGGGTGTAGCGACGTTCACCCATTTGGATGAGCGCTTCGACTCGATTAATGCCGTAGACATAGGCACGGTAGGGGGCGCGCACCCAATGCGACATTCGTTGCATGACTCCCCTTTTTCTAGACCTTCGTTAGTCTTGCCGAGGCTACGCGGGCGTGACCAATCCAGCCGAAGTTGGATTGGTTGGTGGGCCAGGAGGGATTTGAACCCCCGTAGGCTAAGCCGTCTGGTTTACAGCCAGATCCCATTGGCCACTCGGGCACTGACCCGTGGAAGAGCCTAGTTGGTTTGCCCCACCCGCTTCCAACCCAGTCAGACCTAACATTGAGCCATGCCAAGTTTTGATGTCGTCTCCGAAATTGACCACCAAGAGGTTCGCAACGCCGTGGACCAAGCCAACCGCGAAGCCTCCACCCGCTTCGACTTCAAGGGCACCGACGCCAAGATTGAAGTCACCGAGAAGGAACTCACGCTGAGTGCCTCCACCGAAGACCGTTGCAAAGCGCTCTACCAACTACTCGAAGAGAAGATGGTGAAGCGCTCAGTGTCACTTAAGACGCTCGACCCGGGAAAAATCGAAGTCGCCACCCACAACTCGGCTCGTCAAAAAGTCGCGCTCAAGGCCGGAATCTCCCAAGAGGTTGGCAAGAAGATCAACAAGTTGATTAAGGAGATGGGCGCCAAGAACATCACCTCGTCAATTCAGGGTGATCAGGTTCGCATTACCGGTAAGCAGCGCGATGATTTGCAGCAAGCAATTGCGATGTTAAAGGAGTCCGACATCGAGACTCCACTGCAGTTCACTAACTTCCGCGACTAAGCAGAAGGCGCAGTTCCGGCAGCTTGCTCTTCGGCAATGAGGTGAGCCTCAATGTCATCGACCACGTGCACGTGGAAGATTTTGTTGAATACGGCCAATTTGAGCACCCAGAAAATCGCGAAGCTGGCTAAGTTCATGCCCGCGACCAAAGCGGTATTAAGAATGTGAGCCCAGTGGTGAGAGTGAACCTCACCCCGAGCCCACCAAGCGCCAAGTTGGCTGAAGCCAATGCCCAAGAATGACATTGACCAGAAGGGCACGATTTCGCTTCGAAAGTGGCTGCGACCCTTCTTGCCCCACGTCCACGTGCGATTGAGTTGGTAGGCCGGAATTGAAGCAATGAGGTTGCCCGACAAGGTGGCCCACATCACACCGGGCACGATGCGCAGTCCGTAGAGGAGCGCGATGGAAACAAATGAGACTGAAGTGGTGATGGCCGACACGGCGGTGAACCGAATTAACTTCTTGCCCTGGTGGGACCTAGACCAGTCGAGGGCCTTAGCGATGGGTGACGGCACTGAAGAATCCTACTCCGCGGACTTTGCGAGTCCCTAGCCCTGGCGCTCAGCCATGGGTACGTAGTCGCGAACTTCGCTACCTACGTAGAGCTGACGGGGACGGGAAATCTTGGCGCCTTCATCCAGTAATTCCTTGTAGTGCGCAAGCCAACCCGACATGCGAGGGATGGCGAAAAGCACCGTGAACATTTCTGGTGGGAAGCCCATGGCCTGATAGATCAGGCCGGAGTAGAAGTCCACGTTCGGGTAGAGGCGACGAGAGACGAAGTAGTCATCCTGGAGTGCAACCTCTTCGAGCTTCAACGCGATATCGAGCAGCGGGTTTACGCCGGTCACCGCGAAGACGTCGTGTGCGGTCTTCTTGATGATCTGCGCTCGTGGGTCAAAATTCTTGTAGACCCGGTGGCCGAAGCCATCGAGCAGCACTTCTCCACGCTTGACTCGTTCAATGTAGGCGGGCACATTTTCGATTGAACCAATGGTCTTGAGCATCTTCAGGACTGCTTCGTTGGCTCCGCCGTGACGAGGACCGTAGAGAGCAGCGGTTGCGGCTGCGGCCGCGGTGTAGGGGTCAGCGTGAGCTGAACCAACGGTGCGCATGGCGGTAGTTCCACAGTTCTGCTCGTGGTCGGCGTGCAAAATGAAGAGCACCTCTAGAGCACGGGCCAAAACGGGGTGCGCCTCGTAACGAGGTTCAGCAACCTTCCACATCATCGACAAGAAGTTCTCGGCGTAACCCAAGTTGTTGTCGGGGTAAACGAAAGGCATACCAACAGAGAAGCGGTGTGCGGCAGCAGCCAAGGTGGGCATCTTCGCGATGAGGCGAACGGTCTGACGGTGAAGGTTCTCGGGGTCTTCGATGTCCTTGGCGTCTTTGTAATAGGTCGAGAGGGCGCCGATTGCTGACACCATCATGCCCATTGGGTGCGCGTCATAGTTAAAACCTTCCAAGAAACGCTTGCGCACATTCTCGTGAATAAAAGTGTGGAAGGTAATTTCGGTTTCCCAAACCTTGGCTTGCTCCGCCGTTGGTAGTTCACCGTAAATAAGCAAGTACGCCACTTCGACGTAGCTAGCTTTTTCTGCGAGTTGTTCAATTGGATAACCGCGGTAGCGCAAGACTCCAGCGTCACCGTCTAAGTAAGTGATGGACGACTTGGCGGCGGCGGTCGCCATGAAACCTGGGTCGTAGAACCAAACACCGGGGACGGCCTTAAGAAAATCCTTTGACGCAATACCGCCATCTGCGATCGGGATTTCGACCGTATTACCGGTGCGATTGTCGGTGATGGAAATTGACTCGCTCACGAGGCCTCACTTTTCTAAACCATTGCCAATGATAGGAGAACTGGCCGGTAACTAAATCGAGATTTAGCCCGCCGCGGTCGTGAGGACTTGGTAAGTGCGTCCCGTAGCCACCCCTGGAAGGTGAGGCGCGTTAATAAGGACAATCGTCAGCGTGGCTCGCTCGTTGACTCTGACCTTGAAATCCTTTGGAACAAAGGCAAAAGAGCCCATAGGCGAAAGAGTTGTGTGTAGCAGGTAGGTCTGAATTCCCTTTAGACCCGAGGAATCGGTGAGGGTAATGCGGATGGTCACTGGCTGATTGGCGTACGCACCATTGGTCACTACTACCCCACAGTGGATGGTTCCCGTGGCGGGGACCACGAGAGTCTGACCAGCCCGCGGCAAGGGTGCGGGAAGGATCTGAACGGCCGAAATAGACACGGTCCGAACTAAGCGCAACGCACTCGAGTGAAGCAAGCTGGCCACGCCATCACTCCGGAGATAGGACGCCGTATCAGTAGTCGTGCCAAACAGAGATACGTGACCTGGTTCGTTGCGCAAGTGATAGCGAAGTTTCCCCCACTCACGGTGAGTACTCTCGAGAACCGCTAATGGGTTCGTGATAGTTACTGACGTCGTTGACGGTAGCTGAAGGCGCGTTTCGATTTCAGAAATCAGTGATAGCCAAGCGTTCGTGCGTTCATTAGTAATTGTCTGCAGCTGCAAATTCAAGCCATCCGCAATTGTGGGGTGTTCGAGGTGTGATGAAGCGATCAGCAACGAGTTAGCTTCATCCGTTAAAACCGAGAGACGAGCTGAAAGCGAAACACGAGTCATCGAGCCACCTTGCGCCAACATGTATTGGAACTGGTGATCAAACTTGTTTTGGCTGTTTAGCAAAGAGTCGGCCAGAGCTCTGAAGTTCTTATTGACGTTTGAGAGCGGACCCGAGGAGTGATGCGCCGTGTTTCTCACATCGCCAATGAACGAGCTCGCGGCGCTCACAAGAGCGAAACTCCCTATGAACAGGAGGATTCGACGACGACGCGAAGCGCGAGAGCGGGGCACGCTCACAGAATTTAGTCTTCAGAACCCTCAGCTAGTTCTGCATCAATAATCGACCCAGTATCAAAGGTCTCTTCGCCCTCTTCAATGGTGTCCCACTTCCCATCATTGAAAGTTCTGGGAAGCTGATCCACGGGCTTGAGTTGGGGCATTTCCTTGGATTTGGCGATCCCGACCTTGTCCCGCACCGAACGAGCGAAGGGAATTAGACGCTCTTCCATCGATCCCAACAGGCGGTTGTATTCCTGGGAGGTCTTGACGATGGCCTTACCCATGTCATGGAGGGGCTTAGCCATATTCAAGATTCGGTCGTAGAGCTGCTCGGCTACCTCGCGAATGGCCTCGGCATTCACGGCAATTTCGGCTTGGCGCGTCAACATCGCCACCGACAACAACAGCGACATGACATTGGTTGGTCCAGCCAGGAGAACGTGGGACTCGATGGCGTCACGCACGATGTTCTGGTCGACTTCAATCGCCGCACCCAACATGTAGTCACTTGGCAAGAACAACACCACCGCTTCTGGCGAAGGTTCGATTGCGTTCCAATAAGCCTTATTCGTGAGCGTCTTAATGTGATCACGTAGTGCCTTGGCGTGTGCCTTCATCATCTCTTTGCGCTTGACGAGGTCTTCCACTTGCATTGCCTCTTCGAACGCTGCGTAAGGGAACTTTGCGTCAACAGCCATTGAGACACGATTTGGCAGGTTTACGACAAAGTCCGGGCGTTGCCGTTTGTCATCGGCAGTAAGTCCCGTGTGCTGAGTGGTGTAGTGGATGTTCTTCACGAGTCCGGCCTGGCTGAAGAGCTGTTCGAGTTGGAACTCACCCCACTCGCCACGCTGTTGGCTGCGACCAAGAATTAAGTTGAGGCGAGCGGTTTCTTCAATACTGCGAGCTTGAGTTTGAGTCAGATTTTCAGTAGCGCTCTTTACTTCCGTCAAAGCATCTTTTTGCTGACTAGCAAAGTCCTGCACCTTTTGTCCGTACTCTTTGACTAGTTCGACCATGGGGTCGATCTGAGCTTGGAAGGTGTCGGTGCGAGATTTGTTTAAGCGCTCCTCCGCCTCAGACTGTCTCTTAAGTGCTTCTTGCACCGAGGTGAGCGTGACACTGGAGACTGAATCTTTGATGCGGTCCACGATGGCCGCGGAGTCTTGGCGAGCAGTCTCTAAGGCGACCCGGAGGTCCGCGATTTGCGCTTCGGCTGATTTCTTAGCCTCTTGGGCGACCGCCTCACTTTGGCGTAACGCGCTAATCCGACTGGCGAATATTGCCCAGGTAAGTAGGGCCCCAACAACAAAACCTGCAGCAGCGAGAATTCCAATCATGTACACCGCCTCCTTTACGCCTCTTACCTTAGATACAGGGTGTGACGCTGACTAGCCTGTTGGCTATGTCTCCGCTCTTTAAGTCCTCCCCCGAAGCCCAAATGGCTCCGGCTTCGACGGGCATTAGTGACGACCTACAACGGCAGGTAATTCAGGTATTCGCCCTCGTAGGCGAGGCAATTGCCGAAGCCACCCACGCCCTACTGGCGGGAGACCGCGAGCTAGCTAAGAGAGTCGTTGAGCAAGACATTGAGATCGACAACATTGTTAATGACTTGGTTAAGCAACTCGAAACAATGTTGCTTTCCTCAGAAAACCTCTCCCTAGAAGTCCGGAGTACCTATCTAACCCTGCTGCGAATTCTTCCCGAAGTAGAGCGAAACGGTGACTTGGCCGAGCACGTTGCACGTCGAGCCGCCCGAAACCTTGGATCAGAAATGTCGCCACGTAGCCGAGGCCTCATCGAGCGCATGGGTGAAGTTTCGTCAATGATCTGGCGTGAAGCAACTGATGTCATCCTCGACGGCAAAATCGAGGCTGCCGGAGCAATTGAAGACATTGACGATGAGTTAGACGACTTGCACGTTTCACTCACCGCAGAGCTCACCTCTGGTTCGATGAGTGTTCCGGTAGCGGTTGAAGTCGCGCTGATGGCTCGTTTCTACGAACGCTTTGGCGACCACTGTGTGAATCTGGCCCGTCGCCAAATTGGTCGCGACGGCGCCGACTGACTAGAGAATCTTTAGCAACTCTTCGGCAATTTGCACTGCGTTGAGCGCAGCGCCCTTGCGAAGGTTGTCGTTCGATACGAAGAACGAAAGCCCGTGTTCGAATACTTCGGACTTGCGCAGACGACCCACGTAGCTCGGATCTTTGCCGGCAGCGAGTCGAGGCATTGGCATGTCGGTAACGACAACACCGGGAGCGTCTTCGAGCATCTTGGTTGCTTCCGAGATTGACACCGGGCGGTCGAAACTTGCCGTGATGGACAATGAGTGTCCGGTGAAAACAGGGACGCGAACGCAAGTGGCGTCGACCATCAAGTTTGGAATTTCCAGAATTTTGCGACTCTCGTCGCGCAACTTCTGCTCTTCGACAGTCTCAAATGACCCATCATCAACCATCGACCCCGCCATCGGAATGACGTTGTGAGCAATGGTGGCGGGAAACTTCACGCCTTGGTCCAGCGGCCACGCGGCGCCATCAAAGGTCAAGACGCGGATGTTGCCGCTCATGGTTTGTTCAAGCTCGGTTGCCAGTTCATCTACGCCTTCGCGACCGGCTCCCGAAACTGCCTGATAGGTCGAAACGGTTAATGCCTTCAGTCCATATGCGAGGTGCAACGGCTTTATGACTGGCATCGCGGCCATGGTCGTGCAATTGGGATTGGCAACAATTCCCTTTGGAATTGATCGCAGGGCGTGGGCGTTGACCTCGGAAACCACGAGTGGTACATCGGGGTCCATTCGCCAGGCCGATGAGTTGTCCACGACAATGGCTCCCGCAGCAGCCAACTTGGGAGAAAGAATCTTTGAAGAGGTCGCACCTGAAGAAGCCAACGCGATATCTATGCCAGTGAAGTCAGCGGTTGAGGCATCTTCAACTTCAATTTGCTCGCCATTCCAGTCGAGCAAAGTTCCAGCCGAACGGGCCGAACCAAAAAAACGAATCTCGTCAACTGGGAAGTTGCGCTCACGGAGAATCGCGCGAATGACTGTTCCTACCTGACCGGTGGCACCTACGACGGCAATTTTCATAGTTTCAGTGTAGGGCAGTTCACAAAAGATTTCCTTTTTGTGCGACCGGGCAAATTCTAAAAACGGTCAGGTCTTAAAAACTCTCGAAACTCTTCGGCCAGTTCGGGTAGATCGAACAAATCAGACTCCCGGGCCACCGCCACTAGATCATCGACAAAAGCGGCGTGCGCTCCCAGTCGAGGGTCTTCATCGGTGTCACGGACGAAAACAATGATAAAGCGAGCATCTCGCCCATCACTCTTGCGGCGCATGACCCGACCCATTCGTTGAATCATTTGGCGTTGCTGCTTGGATGCGGCGATAATCACGGCAAGGTCTGCGTCCGGAACATCAACGCCCTCCTCGAGAGTCTGGACTGAAACAAGTGCTTTTGTTTCACCCGCCGAGAATCGCTCCATCACATCTGAACGCTCGGAAGTGTCAACCTGCGAGTGGTGAACCTCGGAACTGATGCTGGCGCCAACCAGCGTTTCATTTAGCGCAGTCGCCGATGCGATTGACTGAGTGAAAATTAACGAACGGTCGGCGTCACGAAGGACGGGGGCCATGTGCTGCAGTGCCACGATCTTGGCCGGTGTTTCCGCCAGAAGATTTCGCTTCTCTCTCCAACTCGATAGCCAGCGGTTGGCCGTTATTCCCGCTTTCATCGTGCCGCCTCTAAGTCGAATGACGTCGTCAAGGAACAACGCAAAGGGTGCGGGCCGACATCCGTATTCACGAATCAGGGTCTTTCGCAACTTTGAAAGTTGCCTCACCAATATGGCGTATCGTTCTGATTCCTCAGCACTGAAGTCAACGCCAACAAATGCGACTCGCACCTGAGCCACGACGCCCGCCTTAATGGCAGCGTCGTAACCAAGCTCATAAATCACCTTGTCGAAATAGGGCATCAAAACCGTGTCGTGGGCGCCATCGGCTCGCTCGTGGGTGGCGGACAAACCAAGTCGTCGGGTGAATCGTTCGTCCAGCGCCAACTTGTTCATCTCTGAAGCGGTGCGGTGACATTCATCGGCGACTAGAAGCCCGATGGTCTCCGCCGGTAGGGCAAAGGTTCTTTGGCGTGCCGTGGTGACAGTTGCAATCACTACGTCGTTCATTTTCAAATCGTCATCGTGGCCGTTCCCCGCTCGACCCACACGAATCTGAGGTAGTGCGGTTGAAACGAGCTCGGCCCACTGATTAAGTAGCACTACCGTCGGGACAACAACCACACACTTTCCGCCCTCTTCAATAAGGTCTCGAATCGCTGCGAGCGCTAGTCGTGACTTGCCTGCGCCCGTCACCGCATTAGCAATCCCACGGTAGTTATTGGCGCGCCAATTGATCAGTGCTTGACTTTGCCACTCGTAGAGCGAGAAGTGATCTGTCGCTTCACCCACTTTCTCAGTTGGCTGAACTCGCGCTGGAGGATCGCGCTTAATGAAGCGCTTTAGCGCTTCTGGATCAATGGGCTCCGGTTCGACTTCCTCATCTTCAGACTCAATCTCTTCGTCAGGTATTTCTTTATCAATCAAGAGATACCAAAGAGGTGGTGAGTTGAATCGGTGAACAAAGGTGTCGGTGGCGGCGTAGAGAACTGAGTTGACTTGAGAGCGCTCGAGGCTGAGCTCTTCGGAAATTTCGAGCGCGCTACGCCCGGTGCGCTCTAGAAACAAGCCAACAATCTTGTTCAGAATTTCATCTCGTTCAGGGTCAGGAGCAGCTTTCCGTCGCACCGTGGCGGCCGGCACCTCGGTAGCGACCTCCAGTCCACTGAGTTTCCACTTAGGCGGAGTGCCGCCGAGGTTCTGAAAGGCAGAGTTGCCGTAGAGGATCGGATTGACGTCGGTCTTGTGGGCCCCGATCGCGGCCGCGATCTGCTTGGCGGTTAAGACCGGGTACCGATCAAAGGCCGCGACAATCTGAGTCGTCAATTCAGCCTTCGAGAGAGAGTCAGAACTCATTAAAACCTTTCGTTGTTTAACGAAGGTAGCAACTTGTTGTTACAACGCCTACGCGTCGAGGCCAAATGCCGTGTGGAGCGCGCGCACCGCTTCGCCAACCTTGTCGGCCGCCACCACGCACGAAATACGGATTGATGAGGTGGAGATCATCTCGATGTTGATTCCGTGAGCGGTGAGAGTTTCAAACATTTGTGCCGTGACGCCGGGGCTCGACTTCATACCGGCTCCGACTACGGAAACTCGACCAATCTTTTCGGTTGATTCAACACTCGCCGCGCCGATTTCGGTAGCCACCGTGTGACAGACCGCAAGAGCGTTCTCTAAGTCAGTTGCCGCAACGGTGAAGGAAATGTCGGTGTGACCGTGGATTGAGGTGTTTTGAACAATCATGTCCACGTTCACTCGCGCATCGGCGAGGGCGCGGAAGAGTTTGGCTGCGACACCGGGCTTATCGGGAACACCGGCAACGGTGATCTTCGACTCGGAAACATCGTCGGTGATGGCCGTAACAACTGCTTCTTCCATTTTGGTTTCCTCTTCTACTATCCAGGTTCCTGGTTCCCAGGTAAAACTCGATCGAACGTGTAGTGGCACTTTGTGTCGGCTCGCAAATTCAACCGAGCGCAACATCAGTACGCGACCACCGGTAGCGGCCATCTCCATCATTTCGTCGAACGAGACTTTGGGAATGCGTCGAGCGCTTGGCACGACGCGCGGATCGGCCGTAAAGACGCCGGTGACGTCGGTGTAAATCTCGCAGCTGTCAGCCTTTAACGCTGACGCCAACGCCACGGCCGTTACATCAGAACCGCCGCGACCAAGGGTCGTGATGTCGCGGTCGGTAGAAACACCTTGGAATCCCGCCACCACTGGAACGAGACCTTGCTCAAGCGCCTCAATAATCCGGTCCGGGCGCATCTCGAGAATTTTGGCCTTGGTGTGATCGTTGTCGGTAATGATTCCCGCCTGCGAACCGGTAAAGCTCGCTGACTGCACTCCTTGTGCGCCAAGCGCCATGGAGACTAACGCCATCGAGATTCGCTCGCCCGCCGTTAAGAGCATGTCCATTTCGCGGGGCGGCCGCACGGGACTAATGGCGTTGGCTAGAGCAATGAGTTCATCGGTGAACTTGCCCATAGCTGATACCACGACCACGACTTGGTCGCCGCGTTCACGGGTCTGAGCGACGTGCTCGGCCACGGCGCGGATTCTCTCCGCATCACCTACTGAGGTGCCACCGTACTTTTGCACTACTAGGGCCATAACTATCAAGGATACTTGAGCGAACTTCGCCCTTGATTTGCCTAGTAAAGTTGCACCCATGGCAACTACCAAACGTCAACGTCAAAAGGCCGCTCGTCGAGACAAGATTGAGCGCGAAAACCGCGAAGCAAAGCGCAATCAGCTCCTTCGCCGCTCGGTCATCAGCATTGTGGTCGTGGTGCTCGTGCTCGGCTCGGGCTACCTGATCTTCAAGCCCAGCTCGACAACTACCACTACCACCACGACTAGCGCGCCGGTGACGACGACTACTTCGTCGGTTACTACCACCACCGGTGCTGCAGCCCCTGCGCTTACTCAGGCCCAGGCTGACGCCAAGGCCGTGGCCGCGGGATGCCCAGCGTCAACTGCACTGCGAGTCAACAACTTGACTTGGTCACACGCCCCCGCAATGACCATCGACCGTTCGAAGACCTACACCGCGAACTTCGTCACCACCGCCGGTGACTTCTCAGTTCGTTTGAACGCCGCGACGGCACCGCAGACGGTTAACAACTTTGTCTTCCTGGCTCAGCACAACTACTACCACTGCGTGATTTTCCACCGCGTAATCCCAGGCTTCATGGAACAGACCGGTGACCCAACTGGTCTTGGCACTGGCGGCCCTGGTTACACCATCGCTGACGAAAACCCCAAGGCCGGAAACCCCACCTACCCATTGTTCTCCGTCGCGATGGCCAACACGGGTGCACCCCACTCGGGTGGTTCACAGTTCTTTATCGTTACCGGTTCAACTGGAGAGACCTTGCCTAACTCCTACGCACTTTTCGGCCAAGTTGTAAGCGGCACCTCAGTAGTGATGGCCATTAACAACGCCGGTAACTCAAGCGCTTCGGCTAACGGTATGCCACCAGTTGTGACCCACCGAATCCTTTCGATCACTGTGAGCCACAACTAATGAGCGACTTGATTCCCAACCCCGACGGTTCGAGCGAAAAGCGTCAGAAGTTTGACGCCGCGCCCCCAATGATCATTGACCCTGCGAAGACCTACTCAGCCACGATGGTTACCTCGAAGGGCACCATGGAAATGGTCCTGGACGCAGCCGCAGCACCAGTAACGGTCAACAGCTTCGTGTTCTTGGCTCGCTGGCACTACTACGACGGCATTGTCTTTCACCGCGTAATTCCAGGCTTCGTACTGCAAGGTGGCGACCCCACCGGAACTGGTGCGGGTGGTCCTGGTTACCGCTTCGACGACGAACTTCCTAAGCCCGGTCGTTACGAACTCGGAAGTTTGGCCATGGCTAACGCTGGACCCAACACCAACGGATCACAGTTCTTCGTGATCTCTGGTCCTGACGGCATGCGCCTGCCTCCGCTCTACGCACTGTTTGGCAAGGTTGTTAAGGGTCTTGACGTCGTTCAGGCTATTAACGACATTGGCACCGCTTCGGGTCGCCCAAACGAGCAGGTCGTTATTGAATCAGTAACGATTCACGAGTCTTAAGACTTAGCGATTAACAGCCAATGGTCGACGGTGGGCGTACGGCCCAGCGTTGAACCAACGACCGGAAAATCTCCAAGCGGGAACTTCGTCAATCTCGACTGCCAAAGATTCTTGCTCCTTTAGGAGCTCTTCGCTAACCGCCTGCAGTGCGATGAGGTCCTCTTCGCACAATTCCGGACGAGGGGTAAGACCGAAACTCATAGCGGCATATTCCCGTGCTTGCGCTTCGGCAACTCTTCACGCTTTCCGCGCAAGAGATCCAGCGAACGAGCAATCACTCGGCGAGTTTCAGCGGGGTCAATGACGTCGTCGATGAATCCACGTTCGGCTGCAATGTAGGGATTCGAGTACTTTTCTTCGTACTCTTCGGTGAGCTCAGTGCGAAGGGTCGCTGCATCTTCGGCTCCCGCGAGGGCACGACGGTGAACAATCTCAACTGCGCCAGCAGCGCCCATAACGGCGATTTCGGCGGTGGGCCAAGCAAAAGCGAGGTCGGCGCCAACAGACTTTGAGTTCATCACGATGTACGCACCGCCGTAGGCCTTGCGGGTAATGACCGAGATGCGAGGAACGGTCGCCTCACAGAAGGCGTAGAGCAGCTTCGCGCCGTGGCGAATAATGCCGTTGTGCTCTTGGTCCACACCGGGCATAAAGCCAGGGACATCCACGAAACTCACAATTGGAATATTGAAGGCGTCACAGGTGCGGACGAAACGAGCAGCCTTCTCACTGGACTGAATGTCCAACACACCAGCCATGATCTGAGGCTGGTTCGCCACGATTCCAATGGTGTGACCATCTATGCGAGCAAAGCCCACGGTGATTTGTTGGGCGAAGCTGGCGTTGACTTCCATGTAGTCTCCACCGTCAACAACCGCCGCAATCACCTTCTTCATGTCATAAGGCTGGTTGGGTGATGCAGGAAGGATGTCGCGAAGCTGTTCGGTTAGTCGTTCGGCACTGTCACCGGCCAAAATCCGTGGTGGCTCTTCCATGTTGTTGGAGGGCAAGAAGGACATGAGATAGCGAACCTCGTCGAGCACGCTCTTTTCGTCCGGCAATACAAAGTGCGCAACACCCGATTTGGTGGCGTGTGCGTTGGCACCACCTAGCTCTTCGAGAGTGACGTCTTCACCAGTTACGGCTCGGACAACATCCGGACCGGTAATAAACATGTGACTCGAGTCGCGAACCATGAAGATGAAGTCCGTGAGGGCTGGCGAGTACACCGCACCACCGGCGGTTGGTCCGAGAATGACTGAAATCTGTGGAACTACTCCCGAAGCCCGAGCGTTGCGACGCATGATGCCACCGAAAGCGTTGAGAGCCGAAACACCCTCTTGAATTCGAGCCCCACCACCGTCGTTCAGTCCAATAATGGGTAGCCCCATGGTGGTTGCCAAGTCCATGATCTT
>Ga0214169_100004_pt1 | contig 53361 bp, 56 predicted proteins | sample TroBogEpilimnion_42_FD_153007 | JGI IMG/M metagenome (GOLD analysis project Ga0214169, IMG submission 153007) | Freshwater microbial communities from Trout Bog Lake, WI - 13JUN2007 epilimnion | ecosystem: Environmental > Aquatic > Freshwater > Lake > Epilimnion/Euphotic zone | place: Trout Bog...
CACTTTGACCGGTCTGGCTGGCTTTTCAGCGAGCCCAGCTGGTGCATCGAGTTACCAGAAGGCTCACGCTGGTGGCACTCTGACGCTGCTCGCCTCAACGGCCGGCGGAACGTTGGACCCACAGGTGAACTACACCTTGCAGTACTGGCAGCTCTTCCAAGCTACCTACGACGGACTCGTGACCTTCCAAAAGGTCAACGGCCAGGCTTCATTCGACGTCGTGCCAGACCTGGCTACTTCGTTGCCCAAGATCACCAACGGCGGAAAGACCTACACCTTTACCTTGCGTAAGGGCATCAAGTTCTCCAACGGCCAGACCGTTACGGTGAACGACGTGAAGGCTACCTTCATCCGTTTGTTTAAGGTCTCGAACCCGAACTCGGGCTCTTGGTACAACGCGATTACTGGTGGTGACGCTTGCGTGGCCACTCCCGCCACCTGTACGTTGAGCGGACTTGTCGTTAACGCGGCTACCAACACGGTGACCTTCAACCTCGCGAAGGTTGACCCTGAGTTCATTGACCAGTTGGCTGTGCCATTCGCAGCGATCTTGCCTGCGGGAACCCCAACGAAGGACGAGGGCTCAACCCCAGTTCCCGGAACCGGTGCCTACACCTTCCAGAGCTACAACCCGAACTCCAGCTTGGTCATGGTTCGCAACCCTTACTTCAAGGTGTGGAACGCCAAGGCTCAGCCTCAGGGTTACCCCAACAAGATTGTTGAGAACTTTGGTTCAACCGTTGAGTCCGAGGTAACAGCAGTTGAGAACGGTCAGGCCGACTGGGTCTTTGACCCGCTGCCCGCAGACCGCTTGGGTGAAATCTCCACCAAGTACGCCAGCCAGTTGCAGGTTCACCAGTTGACCGCTGACTGGTACGTGCCAATGAACACCAACATTGCTCCCTTCAACAACTTGAAGGCTCGCCAGGCAGTGAACTACGCAATCAACAAGAACAACATTGTGAAGCTCTACGGTGGATCTCGTTTGGCTAACACAACTTGCACCATCTTGCCTAAGGGCTTCCCAGGACACACCAGTTTCTGCGGTTACACCAAGGGTGGCGGCTCGAAGTACAACGGACCCGACATCGCTAAGGCCAAGGCGCTCGTTGCCGCTTCCGGTACCAAGGGAGCAGTGGTCAAGCTGGTGGCAACCAACGACGCAGTGAACGCATCGGTTGCTCAGTACATCGTTTCAGTTCTGAACCAGATTGGTTACAAGGCCTCGGTTGTTCTGCAGAGTGCGAACATTCAGTTCAACTACATCCAGAACACCAACAACAAGGTCCAAATTTCACTCACGCAGTGGTTCCAGGACTACCCAGCCGCATCTGACTTCATCAACATCTTGTTGGGCTGCTCGACCTTCCACCCAGGCTCGGACAACTCAATCAACATTGCGGGCTTCTGCAACTCTGGTGTTGACGCACAGATCAAGGCTGCTGAAACATTGAGCATCACCAACCCAACGGCCGCCAACGTCAAGTGGGGTCAGATTGACAAGAATCTCATGACGAACTTCGCGCCATGGGTTCCACTGATCAACCCCAAGTTGACTGACTTCGTATCGAGTCGAGTTGGAAACTACAAGTTCTCACTCGAGTTCTACATGTACGTGGACCAACTTTGGGTGAAGTAGTACCGTCAGCTGTCGATAACACGACAGCGGCCATTGCGCCAGCGACCGCCAGGGGACCAGAAAGCCCCTGGCGGTCGTCGCTGCGCCAACTTCGTCGCAACAAAGCTTCGATGGCGGCGCTGGGCGTTTTGATTTTCGTTACGCTCATTTGTCTGTGCGCGCCGCTGTACGCGAACGACTGGGCGCACGTAAATGCTTTTAGTTCCAATATCAGTGGCCGTATCTTTTTGAATGGCCACTGGCGCAGTGTCATTCAGGCCAATTCGTCTGGTTACGGTGAATCGCCTATCGGGCCAACCTGGCACATCAGCAACTATTTTTTAGGTGCCGACTCACAGGGTCGTGATGTTTTTGCCCGCCTTCTTTACGGTGGCCGTGACAGCCTGCTTATCGGCACCGCTTCAGCACTTATTTGTGTATTTTTCGCAACTATTTCCGGTCTCGCCGCCGGTTACTTTGGCGGCGTTATTGACTGGATTGTTTCTCGCCTACTAGATATCACCTGGGCCTTCCCGGTGTACTTGCTGGCCATTTCGCTCTCGGTCATATTGGTGACTAGTGGATTCAGCGTTGGCCCAATTCACGTACAAGCCGGCTCACTGCTCTTGCCGATCATCATCATCGCTCTTATTTATGTTCCCTACGTAGCGCGTCCGTTGCGGGGAATTGTTATGACCCTGAAAGAGCGCGAGTTCATTCAGGCGGCCATTGGTTCTGGTGCCTCGGACTGGAGAATTCTCCGCAAGGAAATTCTTCCCAACGTGGCACCCAGCATCATTGTGTTCTTTCCCCTGATGGTCGCATTCAACATGCTGACCGAATCCGCTCTGTCCTTCCTGGGCGTTGGCGTTCAACCACCCAACGCTTCGTGGGGAACCATCATCAATGATGGTCTCGAACTGCTCTACACCCGCCCGTGGGTGGCGATGGCTCCTGGACTAATGATTGTTATTACCGCTGGAGCCCTGAACCTCTTGGGTGACGGATTCCGCGACGCGTTTGACCCTAAGGCGAAGCTGCGAGGTTCGATCTAATGCTTTCCTTTACGCTGCGCCGAGTTCTCTCGGCGGTACTGGTTCTCTTCGCAATTTCCATTGCGGTCTTCCTAATTTTCTTCGCTACTCCCGGGGTGGACCCAGCTGCTCGCATTGCGGGTAGAAGTGCCTCGCCAGCGACACTGGCTCACGTTCGGGCGGCCTTTGGTCTAAATCGCCCAATTTTCATTCGGTATTTGCTGATGATGGATCACCTCTTTATTAAGCGCGACCTCACCAGTTACGTGAACGTCGGGCTCAAGGTGGTTCCCCAAGTGCTCAAGGCCGCACCGGTAACGCTCGCTCTCGTCTCGGGGGCAGCGGTTATCTGGCTCGTGGTGGGAGTTTTGGGTGGAATCGTCGCAGCCGCCAACCGCGGCAAGTTCATTGACCCGCTGGTGATGTTCATTGGTATTGCCGCGGTTTCTGTTCCGGCCTACTGGTTGGGCGAAGTCGTCAATCTGATTACTCAATCGCGCTTGCACTCGTCACTCTTCTGGTGGGTGCCGTCGGGCGGCTATGTTCCGTTTACGCAGAACCCCTGGCAGTGGGCGTTGCACCTGCTCTTCCCGTGGTTGACGCTGGCCGCGCTCTACGCCGGAATCTACGCACGCGTCTTGCGTGCCGAGCTCGTTAACGCGATGAACGAAGACTACGTTCGCACGGCTCGAGCCAAGGGCTTGAGCGAACGGCGCATCTTGATGAAGCACGCGTTGCGCTGCTCGCTCGTTTCGATTGTTTCACTCTTTGGTCTGGACTTCGGTGCCCTGATTGGTGGCGCCGCGCTCTTGACTGAAGTGGTCTTTGGCCTGCAGGGCGTGGGTATGTTGACCTACACCTCACTGCAGAACCTGGACCTTCCGGTCATTATGGCCTGTGTTCTCTACGGCTCGTTCTTCGTTGTACTGGCTAATGCGGTAGTTGACATCCTCTACGCATTCTTAGATCCGAGGGTTCGAGTTGCCTGATTCGCCCGTTCTTAAAGTTCAAGACTTAAAAGTCACCTTCGCTACTCGCCAGGGGCCACTACGCGCCGTTGATGGTTTGAGTTTTGACGTTGCACCCAAAGAGGTCGTTGGCATTGTCGGCGAATCTGGATCGGGTAAGTCTGTTTCGATGTATTCGATGCTGGGCCTTGTGCGCGACGCCAATGTTTCAATCAGCGGCTCGGTCAAGTTCCAAGGGAGAGAAATCCTCGGACTTTCAGACCAAGAGATGCAGCCAATTAGAGGCGGCGAGATTGGCATGATCTTCCAAGACCCCATGACCGCGCTCACCCCGGTGTACACGGTGGGCTGGCAAATCATCGAGCAGCTCCGCACTCACACTGACATGACCAAGGCGCAAGCGCGTGAGCGCGCCATTGAACTACTCGGCGAGGTCGGTATTCCGGACCCACGCAATCGCGTGGATCACTACCCGCACGAGTTTTCTGGTGGTATGCGTCAGCGCGTGGTTATCGCCATGGCACTTTCGTGCAATCCCAAGCTGCTGATCGCGGACGAGCCAACAACTGCGCTCGACGTAACGACTCAGGCACAAATTCTCGATCTCATGTTGAAGTTGCAGGACACGTACAACTCGTCAATCGTTATCATCACCCACGACATGGGTGTCATTGCCGAAATGGCACACAAGGTCGTTGTGATGTACGCCGGCCGACCCGCCGAGATTGGCCCCGAGCTTGATGTGGTGAGAAACCCTCGCCACCCTTACACCTGGGGGCTACTTGGTGCGGTGCCTCGTGTCGAGGCTCGCAATGATCGCTTGACGACAATTAGAGGAAACGCCGTATCACCGCTGGAAATTCCTGAAGGTTGCGCTTTTGCCGATCGCTGTGATTATCGAATGGAAATTTGCACGAAGCGACCACAACTAAAGGGAACCAGTGATCACTTAGATGCATGCTGGCTCAGCGACGAGCAGCGTGTGTCAATTCGTTCAAAGGCGGCTTCGTGAGCAACGAAATTCTTCTCAAGGCCACCGATGTCGTAAAGACCTTTTCGACGCGTTCGAAAAAGTTTGGTCGTCCTCACCAGTCCACGGCCGTGAACGGCGTTTCTCTCGAGATTCGCCGTGGCGAAACCTTGGGCATCGTCGGTGAGTCCGGTTGTGGCAAGTCGACCTTGGCTCGTTGCCTGGTGCAGCTTTTGCCCACTACCTCGGGGAGCGTTGTCTTTGAGGGAACCGAAATCTCGAAACTCAGCCGCCGCACACTTCGACCACTTCGCCGCAAGATGCAACTGGTCTTTCAAGACCCCTACGCATCACTGAATCCTCGTCGCACCGTGGGCGACATCGTGGCTGAACCGCTTCGCATCAACAAATTCGGCACCGAAGAGGTAATCAAGGAGCGAGTTCGCGAACTATTTAGAACTGTGGGTCTAGACGTCAATTCTCTGACTCGGTACCCGCACGAGTTCTCCGGTGGCCAGCGTCAGCGCATTGGCATCGCTCGAGCTCTTGCCCTCAACCCATCCTTGGTTGTGGCGGACGAGCCAGTTTCGGCTCTCGATGTTTCGGTCCAAGCTCAAGTGCTGAATTTGATGGCGGACTTGCAAGAAAAGTTGAACCTGACTTATCTCTTCATTGCTCACGACCTCGGAGTCGTGCGTCACGTTTCAGATCGTGTGGGGGTGATGTACTTGGGAGAAATCGTGGAACTCGGTGACGCCGACGAACTCTACGACCGACCCATGCATCCGTACACTGATGCGCTCTTATCGGTGGTACCTGAGCTCAACGACACTGACGCCCCGCGACGCGAACGTATCATTTTGAAAGGTGACGTTCCCGACCCATCGGACCGCCCATCAGGTTGTTCGTTCCACCCGCGTTGTCCTGTAGCGACCGATCGATGCAAGGAAGAAAAGCCAACGCTGGTTGAGATTCGACCTGGTCGAAGTGTGGCTTGCCACTATCCAAAAAACGCGAGTTGAGTTTGACCTACATTGGGAACAATGAGTAGTTCCTCAATTCTGGAATTGCGGGGGATCTCCAAGGCCTTCGCCAACACCACCGCCCTGAGCACGATGGACCTTGACATCGAGCGGGGGAGTTTCGTTTCGATCGTCGGCCCTTCGGGTTGCGGCAAGTCAACCTTGTTTAACGTCCTCTCCGGGCTTATTCAGCCCGACGGAGGTTCCATCAACTTGGAGGGACAGAACGTCATCGGTGCCACCGGACACGTTGGTTACATGTTGCAAAAGGACCTTCTCGTTCCGTGGCGAACCGTATTGGGGAATATCACCCTGGGCGCACGACTTAAGGGAAAGGTCACGCCGGCGGACCGTGAACAAGCTCGCAGTTTTGCCGAGAGGTACGGCCTGGGTGAGTTCTTGAATCACTATCCCAGCGCATTGTCGGGCGGCATGCGCCAACGCGTCGCTCTAATGCGCACGCTCGCCACCAACCAGCAACTCTTGTTACTGGATGAGCCATTTGGCGCACTCGATGCCCAAACTCGATTCGAAATGCAACAGTGGTTGCTTCAGGTGTGGCGAGATACGCAACGCACTGTCTTATTCATTACCCACGACGTTGATGAAGCGGTCTTTCTTTCTGACCGCATTTTGGTGATGTCCCCGCGACCTGGGCGAGTGGTTGACGATCTTCGAGTTGACCTACCTCGGCCTCGCACGCTTGACACTTTGGTGAGTCCCGCCTTCACCGAGATAAAGAGCAAGGTTCTTCACCAGCTACACCACGAGCGTGCGATATGACCAAGAAGAAATTATTGCTCAACATTTTTGGCCCAATACTTTCGGTCGTCGTTCTGGTCGGACTCTGGCAGGCCATTGTTGTTTGGGGAAATGTGGCGCCTTACATCGCGCCAAAGCCATGGGACGCAATTAAGGCGGTTACATCAAACTGGTCGACACTGGCTCCACTTACTTGGTGGACTATCAAAGAAACGGTGTACGGCTATCTAACCGGAGCCCTGCTCGGTGCGTTTTTAGGCGTGGTGCTGAACAAGATTCCTTTAATGCAGCGAGTGCTGTACCCGCTCTTGATTTTGACTCAGGCAATTCCAATCATTGCTCTGGCCCCACCACTCGTGATGATTCTGGGTTTCGGTGTCATGCCCAAGGTGGTCATCGTGGCGTGGATTGTGTTCTTCCCCGTGACCGTCTCGGTACTAGATGGACTGAACCACGTCGATAAGGACTTGATGACGCTGGCCAAGGTCTTTGGCGCAAACTCGCTTCGTCGATTTGTGGTCCTCGAGATGCCGGCAGCTATCACTCAACTCTTTAGCGGACTAAAGATTGGCGCGACCTACGCGGTCACAGGCGCCATCATTGGCGAACTCGCTGCCTCTAGTGGCTCTTCACTGGCTCTCTACCAACGCTCCGCTTCGGGATCGCTGGACGCCGCGGGCGTCTACGGAACAACCTTGATTATGACGGCCATTGGAATTATTTGGTTTCTCTTGGTCGTTGGCGCTGAGTACTTGGCCACCCCGTGGCAACGCCGATCGACCGCGCGCCAGTGGCGTCGTGGTGCTAAACCTGTATTAACAAATAACTAGGGGGGATCGCGTGAAGCGAAACTTTTTGTCAATTTCCGTAGCGGGCGCCGTAATGGCACTCTCTTCACTTACCGTTCTGAGCGCAGGCTCAGTAGCCTCAGCATCATCGCTGACCTCGGTGAAGTTTGTATACGACTTCCCGGGTCCAGACATGGAGATTATTCCTGTTGTGGTTGCTCAGAAAGAGGGCTTCTTTAAGGCCAATGGACTCAACGTCTCAGTGGAGTTCCCTCCCACAACATCTTCAACCACTCAGCTCCTAACGACCGGTTCAGGTGACATTGGATTTATCACCACCTCGGACATGGCCGTTGCGGTTCAGGCCAAGGCGCCAGTGATTTCAGTAGCGAACTACTCAATGTCCAATAACTGGGGACTCTTCGCTAAGCCGGGCTCAACTTTGACCTTGGCGGCACTAAAGGGCAAGAAGATCTTCTCGTGGGGTGACACGTGGACCAACGCAATGATCCCATTCGTGTTGAAGAAGGCACACCTGAAGGCCAGTGACATCACCATCGTCACCGGATCAAACGACACTCCATTGTTGATGAAGGGAACTATTGACTTCACCACTTCAACAACCAACTACGCCATCCCCGGTATAACCGAAGCGACCAAGAGCGCTCCGGTTGGCATTGTTGGCGCTGCCGCGGGTGTTCCTAACGTTCCGGTTTGGGTCTACGCCGTTACGCACAACTACGCCAACCAGCACGGAAAGAACGTCCGCGCTTTCTTGAAGGCAATTAAGGCTGCGACAATCTGGGCTTCAAACCACCAGACCAAGGCCGTGGCGGACTTCATGGCGGCCTACCCCAAGAGCGGTTACTCGAAGTTCTACTCAACTAAGGGTTGGGCTCTCACCGTGCCACTCCTTACCAACGCCGCTGGCAAGTATTTCGTTCAGACCAACAAGCAGTGGACCACCTTGGCCACCGCTTTGAAGAGTGTGAAGCTCCTCAAGAGCGTTCCAGCGCCTTCGACTTACTACACCAACAAGTTCCTTCCGTAAGTCGTGCCGGATAGTTCTGCCTCGATTGGGGTTGTGGGCAGTGCCAATGCTGATGTCATTGTGCACTGCCACACACTCCCTCGTCCCGGCGAAACGATTCTTGGAAGCGATCTCCTCTTAGTACCCGGCGGAAAGGGCGCCAACCAGGCCTGCGCCGCGGCGGCACTCGGAGGAGCAGTTGAGTTCATTGGCGCAGTTGGCAATGACGGCAATGGCGAACTGTTGCGACAGTCCTTCGCCAAGCATGGGGTCGAAACGAACTATTTGCATGAGAGTTCGCAACCCACGGGCACCGCATTAATCGCGGTAGAGGATTCGGGTGAAAATCTGATTGTCGTTGCGCCGGGTGCAAATAATGACGTCAATGTTGACTCTGTCGACTGGACGAAATTCGATGTGGTTATTGCTCAGATGGAGATTCGCCCCGAGGTAGTGCTAAGGACTGCAAAGTTCGCACAGAAATTTATTCTGAACGCTGCGCCAATTTCTGAAGTATCAGACGAGTTAATTGCGGAGTGCGACGTTTTGATTGTTAATGAGACTGAAGCGCAATCCATCAATCTGAACCGCGTTCCGTATTCAGTTGTCACCTACGGAAAAAACGGGGCCGCGTGTTTCGAATTTGGCACCGAGTTAGTACGCGCCGCGGCGCCTCGAGTTGAAGCCGTTGACACCGTCGGTGCCGGGGATACTTTCGTCGCTGCTTTCGCCTTACGATTTGCTTTAGGGGAGTCTCCAGCTGAATGTCTGCATTACGCAGTCGTGGCTGGCGCACTCGCCACACTAAATCCCGGAGCACAAGGAGCTCCACCGACACATGAAGAGGTACTGCAATGGCTCCAACCCGCTTAATCATCGACACCGACCCAGGAGTGGATGATGCCGTCGCCATTATGTTGGCACTCGCGAGTCCTGAGCTTGAGGTCTTGGCGCTGACCACAGTCGTTGGCAATGTAGAGCTCGACAAGACCACTCTCAACGCACGACGCCTCTTGACATTGGCTGGCCGCAGTGACGTTTTGGTTGGCAGAGGTTGTGCCGAGCCACTAGGTGGGGCCAGTGGTACCGCAGCCGAAGTGCACGGTCAAGATGGACTCGGAGACTTGGCGTGGCCCGAGCCAACCGTTCCTGAGTCTGAAGAAGATGCCGTGGAGATGATCTACCGATTGGCAAAGCTGGCTCCCGTAACGATTGCGGCCATTGGGCCACTTACTAACTTGGCCGTGTTGCTACAACGGCACCCAGACGTTGTCAACCATGTTGAGCGAGTGGTGATCATGGGCGGGGCGTCCTTTGAGGGCAACGTCACGGCCGCCGCCGAATTCAACATCTGGGTTGATCCCGAGGCTGCAGCCATTGTCTTTGCCGGCGACTGGAAGATAGACATTATGCCGCTTGACCTAACGCACCAGGCTTACTTGACTGACGAAGACTTGGCGTTTTTGCGAGGTTTGAACTCCGAGGTCGGCGACCGACTCGCGGCCATGCTCGAGCCCTATGCCAAATTCCACGAAGAGTGGGTTGGTAACCGGGATCTCATTATGCACGACGCCATGGCGATCTACGAAGTCATTGACCCGTCGGCAATTAAGAAGAGCGGCGTGAAGGCCGAAGTTGAAACTGCTGGTGTTTTTTCACGAGGAGCGACCTGGTTTTCCCGTAGCTTTCACCACGCCGAGAGTTCAACCCGAGTTGGCGTCGAGGTGCACAACCCCACTTTTGTGAAACTATTGCGTGAACGATTGGCTACATTCCCGACGAAGTAGAAATTCCTCGGACTGCTATTCTCGAGAAGACCTCAAGGAGATTTTCAGTGAAAAGCCCAAGCCGTTTTGCAGTCGCTTTCGTAGCCATACTCGTTGGGTTTTTTCAGACTCCAGTTTTTGCCCATGCAACTACTAAGCCCTCGGCCAAGGTAATTGAGGCGGCAATGTTGTCGGCCCTCAAGGCCCAAAAGTCAGTTCAGACGCAATTTGTCACGAAGCAAAATGGTCAATCAATGACGGGCATTCAGTGGGCGAGTCCGTCGGCGGCGCTTCAGTCCACTAACTATTTGAATGAGTCTCAGCACAACATGCTCATCGGCAAGCGCCTTTGGGTGAATGACAACGCCGCTGGGCTTCAGGCAATGTTCAACGCGACAACCGCCGAGGCAAACCAGTGGCAGAACACCTGGATCGAAGTACCAATCACAAACTCTCACTACCGGTTCATTGTGAGTGGGCTGAAGGGCAAATCATTCTTCGCGGGATTTCTCCCCACCGGGAAAGTCAAGGTTTTTGGACCAAAACACTTGAACGGCAAAACCGTCCTGGAGTTGGTGGGCAAAACGCCAAAGGCAACAGGTTTAGGGGGCTACCCGATGGCGGTTGTGGTGTCTAGCCAAGCCCCGTATTTACCCGTCGGATCGCTTGTGACGGTGACCGTGGGTGGACACAAGTTCACGTCAACACTCAAGGTAACGGGATACAACACCAAGGCGCCAGTGAAGATTGCGCCACCGTCATCTGCTGTGGCATACAACTTGACTGGAATGCCTGGTTGAAAATACCAGCGCTCGGCTTTGCGCAGGAGCGTCAGGCAAGTAGCGAAAGATAGAAGTCTTCTGCCGCAGCGAGGTCTTTGAGTACTTGGGAGAGTTCGACCCCGAGAGTCTTTTGTTCTTCGGGATTGGCAGAACCGGCAATTTTTTCGCTGAGCGTGTTGCGGCGTCGTTCTAACTTTGACACCTGCTTCTCAGCTTCTCGTAAAACTTTTCCACTGGTAGGTGCCTTGGCCGGCGCTTCTTCGTCTCCGACATTGACACTCGAAATCAGCCCCGACGAACGAGCAATCCAAGCATCAATGCCGCCGGGAATGTCGGCCACCGAGCCATCGGGGCGAACTTCCAGTAAACGGTCCGTAGTCCGACTCAAGAAGGTGCGGTCGTGTGAAACAACAATCAAAGTTCCAGGCCATTGCGCAAGAAACTCCTCAATAAGGCGGATTGTTTCAAGGTCTAAGTCGTTAGTTGGCTCGTCAAGGAATAAGACGTTCGGCTCTTTAGTAAGAGCTAGCAAAAGCTGGAGTCGTCGGCGCTCGCCACCCGAGAGTTCCTTCGCTTTGGTTTTGCAAAGTGCCCCAGTGAACCAAAAGCTTTTCATGAGGGCTATGTCTTCGGGCGAACCGGGAATCCCTCGAGGGCCAGCGACCAGCTCTTGCACCGTTGCCTCGAGATTGAAATTGTCTGAACCTTGTTCGAAGTAAGAGGTCGCGACAGTTGGGCCATGTTTTACGGTTCCAACAGAAGGCTCCATCTGGAGGGCGATCAGGTTTACGAAGGTTGACTTCCCGGCTCCATTTGGCCCAACGATGCCAATTCGGTCCCCGGGTCCTAGTTCCAAATTCACGTCTTTGAGAATTTGTCGACCATTGGGATAAGAAAATGAAACGTTGTGCGCCTTGATGACCGTTTGCCCTAAACGGGGCGTAGTCACATTGAACTCAATTGCGCCGTCACGTGCGGCAGCTTCCTTCCCGCTCGAGAGCAATCGATTGGCCGCATCGATTCGAGCCTGTGGTTTGGTGGAACGAGCCTTTACGCCGCGTCGTAGCCACGCCAATTCACGACGCGCCATGTTTTTGCGAACCTGTTCAGCATTCTGGGCTTGAATCTCCCTCTCGGCTTGAGCCTCGAGTAGGGCAGAGTAGCCACCGTTGTGGACGAAAGTTTTGCCCCGGTCGATTTCGATCATGCGAGTTGTGACCTGGTCCAGCAAGAACCGGTCGTGACTCACAATTACGACGGCGCCCGCAAAATTATTAATTTGCTGTTCCAGCCATTCGATGGAACTTAAGTCCAAATGGTTGGTTGGTTCGTCGAGAATTAGAACGTCGTTGGTTTCACCGAAGATCTTGGCGAGGGCAATTCTTTTGAGCTGGCCGCCAGAGAGATGGTCAATTTGAGTGTCCATGGCATTGGTCATTCCCAGTCGATCGATAGCTGCGTCGATTTCCCAACCATGACCCAAAACTTCTCGGACGGTTCCCTTCGGCAGGTCTGGAATTTGGTCCAAGTAACCGACTTGGATGCCCTGACCCAGGCGAATGTTTCCAGAGTCGGCGACCTGAATGCCGGCGACGATCTTCAGCAGGGTGGACTTTCCAGCCCCATTGATGCCCACCACACCAATCCGGTCACCAGTTGAGATAGTGAGGGAAAAATTCTCGAGAATGGTTCGGTCGAAGCCCTCGAGGGCAATTTTCTGGATATCTATGAGAATCGCCACGGGACTAATAGGCTACACACCGGCTCGTATTTCGAATACCTCCTAGGCTTAAGGGTGCGTTCAAATCTTTCGGGCGCGAGCTCCCGTAGCTCAGGGGATAGAGCATCGGTTTCCTAAACCGTGAGCGCAGGTTCGAATCCTGCCGGGGGCACCAAAATGGAGCAGCAACTTGGAGCTGCTAACGGAACAGTGATTACGAGGAGTGAGCGGTGAACTCGAGCGTCTTTCTCGCGACACTCTTTGGGGTATGTACAGCGATCTCAAATGCACTGGCCGTCATTACTCAACACGTCGCGAGTAGCCGACTCCCCAGCAGGGGGCGAGGGTGGCGTTTCGTACTTGATTTACTCCGACAGCCCCTTTGGCTCCTCGGTTGGTTTGCTCTCGCTGGTTCACTCGTGTTTCAAGCCCTCGCGCTGCACTTTGGTTCGGTGGGGCTTGTCCAGCCGCTTCTAATCAGCGAGCTGGTGATTGCGCTCATTATTCGCCGAGCGTGGTTTAAACAACGCTTAAAAAAGTCAACGGTTCTTTCTTCAATTGCGACCTCCGCCCTGCTGGCCGCATTCATTGTCTATGCGGCCCCGCACGGCGGTCGCCAAAATTCCAATGGCAGCACCTGGTTACTGGTCCTAGTCGTGGGGTCACTCTCGGTTGGTGCGTTAATTCTCGGGGCGCGAAATGGTTCACCACGGAAACGAGCCGGATTGTTTGGCATGGCTACCGCGCTTTCTTGGGCCGTAGAAGCGGCCTTGATTAAATCAACCACTGACAGCATCGCGGCCAGCGGATTTCTCGGGGCGCTTGCTCATTGGCCGATTTATGCCTTCGTCATATGTGGTGTCGTCGGACTGTATTGCGAACAATCAGCTCTTCACGTGGGGCCACTCGGAGTTTCACAACCACTCATTGTGATCTTCGACCCTCTCGTCAGTGTCGCATTGGGAGCGCTGCTCTTTGCTGAGCGGTGGCCTGGTGGGGTCACCCATACGACGGTTGGCTTATTCCTGCTAATCCTGATCTCACTAGCGGCGTGGATCGTGATTCGGACGGGGCCAGAAACGATGACGGCGAACTAAGAAGACGTCACTTGGACTTAGTTGCCATAAATCCGCGCGCCTTCAAAAGGTCGTAAAGGGCCGCGCTTGCGGGAGTCCAATCGATTTCGTCGATGTACGCAGAACTAGACCTAATTAATGGAATGCCAACCCCGTCTACTCGCAAGAGCACCCAGAGTGCATCGGCGTCCAGGATGGCCCGCTCGGAAGTCATTCCGAATTCCTTAGCGATAATCATGTGAAGCTGTTTGGAACTTTCCTCAAAGTTCGTCTTAAGAGACCGTTTTATACGCTGATGGTGACGCGCCGCAACAATGATTTCTAAACGGAGGTACCGCATGAGCCGGTTCTCTGAACAGGTCAGCGATTTGGCGTTACTCACCGACATTTCCAGGTATTTATTCTTTGATGCACCAACGAATGGCGTTATGGATAGTGACACGAACTGTTTGACGAGCGAAGACGTAATGTCCTCCATGAAATCTTCTTTCGAGCCAAATTCCTTATAAATCCCGGCAAACCCCTTACCGGCCTCTCGAGCAATGCGGTTGGCGGAGGCTTTTTCAAATCCGGTTCGTGCAATAACTTGGAAAGCGGCATTGGAGAACTGCTCGACCTGCCCGTTGTTGTTTTCTGCGCGGGGGAGTGAGATGGGGTATGGCTTGGGCTTTACGGAGGGGACCTTTAAAGCGGACGCGTTATTGAACATTTCGGACAGCATGTCCAGTAGGACTTCAGCCGAATCTTGATCGGTTCGGGCCAAGGAAGGGCGCTGGCGGTATTGAGGTTCTGTCGGCCTCTCCCAAGAACCCTGGGGGACCCGCACTTTTAGGCGACCTTTGGGTGGCCAAATTTCTCAAAATTTTTAAATATCTATGGAAATGGCATTGGGCAGTGACTATGCTGTATCTAGTAGTTCAGGGACTACGAACCACAACATCTTGTGGTTGAGGCAGAAGCGAGACAAAAATGACCCTTATTGACGACCCCAAAGAGACCTTGGTTGCGACCGAGTCCGTGATGCGTGTTAAGAAGCGCAGCGGAAAGCTTGAACCAGTCGACGTAAACAAGATTGTTAAGGCCGTGGCCCGCAGTGCCGCTGGTCTCGCCGGTGTTGACCCAATGCGAATCGCTACTCGCACCATTGCTGGTTTGCGCGATGGATCAACCAGTCTCGAACTCGACGAGTTGTCAATCCGCACCGCCGCCGGAATGATTTCTGAAGAGCCCAACTACTCGCGTCTCGCTGCCCGCTTGCTCTCATCTGTCATCGACAAGGAAATCCGTAACCAGGACATCCACTCGTTCTCACAGTCTGTCCGTCGTGGGTACGAGCTCGGCATCATTGCAGAACAGACCTTTAACTTCGTACAGGCGCACCACCGCAAGCTCGATGACGCAATCAACTTTGACAATGACTTGTTGTTCGAGTTCTTTGGTCTGCGCACCGTTTACGACCGTTACTTGTTGCGTCACCCAGAGACTCGCGCAATCATCGAGACTCCGCAGTACTTCATGCTGCGCGTGGCATCGGGTCTAGCTGAAAACCCAGAAGAGGCAATTGAGCTCTACCGTTTGATCTCGGCGCTCGATTACCTGCCCTCGAGCCCTACCTTGTTCAATGCGGGCACCACGCACCCACAAATGTCGTCGTGCTACTTGCTCGACTCACCACAGGACAGCCTCGAGTCGATCTACCAGCGCTACTCGCAGATTGCGCAGCTCTCTAAGTTCGCCGGTGGAATTGGTGTGGCCTATCACCGTGTTCGCGCACAGGGCTCATTGATCAAGGGCACCAACGGACTCTCCAACGGTGTTGTTCCATGGTTGAAGACTCTCGACACCTCAGTCGCCGCTGTTAACCAGGGTGGTCGTCGTAAGGGTGCCGCATGCGTCTACCTCGAGTCCTGGCACTCCGACATTGAGGACTTCCTCGACATGCGTGAGAACGTTGGTGACGAAGCACGTCGTGCACGCACCATCAACCTCGCAAACTGGATCCCGGACCTCTTCATGAAGCGCGTTGAAGCAGACGGCCTCTGGTCACTCTTCGACCCCAAGAAGGTTCCCGAGTTCACCGACCTCTACGGCCCAGCTTTCGAAGCCGCCTACGAGAAGGCCGAGGCCGATGGACTGTACGAGCGTCAAATTCAAGCTCGCACTCTTTACGGTCGCATGATGCGCACCTTGGCTCAGACCGGTAACGGCTGGATGACCTTCAAGGACCGCTCGAACTTGCTCTGCAACCAGACCGGTAAGAACGGTGGCACCGTCCACCTTTCGAACCTCTGCACCGAGATCTTGGAAGTAACCAACGATGACGAGACTGCAGTTTGCAACCTTGGTTCAATCAACCTTGGTCAGTTCGTTAAAGATGGTGTGGTCGACTTCGAGCGACTGGGTTCAGTTGCTCGCTCGGCCGTTACCTTCTTGGACCGCGTCATCGACATCAACTACTACCCAATTCCCGGCGCGAAGATGTCCAACAGCCGTTGGCGCCCAGTCGGTCTTGGCGTAATGGGTATCCAAGACGCATTCTTCAAGCTGCGTTTGCCATTCGAATCAGCTGAAGCGGTCGCGATGACCAAGCGCTTCGCTGAGGAGATTTACTTCAACGCGCTGTGGCGTTCAACTGAGTTGGCCGAGGCTTCGGGCAAGTTCCCCGCCTTCGACGAGACTCGCACCGCCGATGGTCACCTGCAGTTCGACCTCTGGGGCGTTACCCCAAGCGACCCCGCTCGCTGGGAGACCTTGCGTGAGCGCATTGCGAAGTTCGGTCTGCGCAACTCATTGTTGATCGCAATCGCCCCAACCTCAACGATTGCTTCAATCGCTGGTTGCTACGAGACCATCGAGCCACAGGTTTCTAACTTGTTCAAGCGCGAGACCTTGTCGGGCGAGTTCATCCAGATCAACGGATACCTCGTTCGTGACTTGCAGGCTCGTGGCCTGTGGACCGAGGAAATTCGTGGTGCTATCCGTCGTGCCGAAGGTTCGATCCAGGACGTCGCCGCGATTCCCCAGGACTTGAAGGACCTCTACAAGACTGCTTGGGAGATTGCTCAGAAGTCATTGATTGACCACGCAGTTGCGCGTGGACCATTCGTGGACCAGAGCCAGTCACTCAACCTCTTCGTAGAGTCACCCAACATCGGAAAGCTTTCCTCGATGTACATGTACGCATGGCAGCAGGGCGTGAAGACGACCTACTACTTACGTTCACGTCCAGCGACCCGCATTATGCAAACCAATACTGACGGAGCTGCAGCAGTAGCCCCAACCCCAGTAACCGCCCCAGCGCCTGAAAAGAAGGTATTCACCGACGAAGAAGCGCTGGCTTGTTCCCTAGAAAACCCTGAAGTATGTGAGGCATGCCAATGACATTTGTTGAAGACAAAGTAACAACCACCCACTCAATCTTGGACCCAGGCATGGACCTGACTTTGCGTCCAATGCGTTACCCCGAGTTCTACGAGCGTTACCGTGACGCCATCAAGAACACCTGGGTCGTAGAAGAGATTGACTGGTCAGACGACATCGTGGACCTACGCACCAAGATGTCCCCAGAAGAGCAGCACCTGATTAAGCGCTTGGTGGCATTCTTTGCGACCGGTGACTCGATCGTGTCGAACAACCTCGTGTTGAATCTCTACAAGCACATCAACTCACCGGAGGCTCGTTTGTACCTCTCACGTCAGTTGTTCGAAGAGGCCCAGCACGTTCAGTTCTATCTGACCTTGCTCGACACCTACGTCCCCGACTTGAACGAGCGCGCCGAGGCATTCGCTGCCATCGAGCACATTCCCTCGATCAAGGCCAAGGCCGAGTTCTGCTTCAAGTGGATGAGCAAAATTGGCAAGCTCGAAGAGCTGAATACTGCCGAAGAGCGCCGCGTGTTCATGATGAACCTCATCTGTTTCGCCGCGTGCATCGAGGGTATGTTCTTCTTCGCTGCGTTCGCCTACGTGTACTACCTGCGTTCGCTCGGCAAGCTCAACGGCTTGGCCGCGGGAACCAACTGGGTATTCCGCGACGAGAGCGGTCACATGGACTTCGCCTTCGCCGTTGTTGACGTCATTCGTCAAGAAGAGCCATGGCTCTTCACCGAAGACTTCGAACGCGACGTCACTTCGATGATCCTTGAGGCCATCGAGTGTGAAATGGCGTTCACCGACGACGTTATTCACGAAGGTGTAACTGGCCTGCCTAAGGCTCACATTCGTCAGTACCTTGAGTTTGTGGCTGACCAGCGTCTCGTACGCCTGGGCATCAAGCCTCACTTCGGCACCAAGAACCCATTGGACTTCATGATGCTCCAGGACGTTGCGGAGCACACGAACTTCTTTGAGCGCACTGTTTCGGCATACCAAGTGGCCGTCGAAGGTGACGTCAGCTTCGGAGAGTCCTTCTAAGCATTACGCAACAACAGAAGCAGCCCGCAGCGAATCTCGCTGCGGGCTTTTTCTTTTGCCGGCAGAAATCAACTCTTTGGCCTTGATAGCCTCGGAAAATGGTTTCTCTTGAACTCATGACCGAAGAGCAGTTGATTGAGTTTTTCCCAGCGCTGTGGCAAAGCTACAAAGAGACTTTGATGGAAAACGGAATGTCAGAGTCCATGGCCGAATCCAACATTGATATGAACAAGAAGTCTTTGTGGCCTGACGGAAAACTTCGCGATGGGAATTTCTTTTTTAACGTGATCTCTGATCAGGTGCGAGTTGGCCACCTCTGGATTGCTAGACAGGTGAGCGACCCAGAGGCTTTCTTTATCTACGACATCGAGATTGGAGAGCCCTTCAGGGGTAAGGGATTCGGACGCGAGACGATGCTGTCCGCAGAAGAGTTTGCCCGGGGCCAGGGCGCAACACGCGTAGAGCTCAACGTGTTCTGGAAGAATGACGTGGCCAAGGCCTTGTATCAGTCACTTGGCTTTAACTACACCTCTGCACACATGCAGAAACAGTTATAGAGACTTCTCGCTCTTTACTCCTTCGAGAATTTCTCTGAGCTGGCGACCTTGTTCGCGTGGATTACCCGCGATCTCGCCAATCTCCTCACCTTCGACAGTGACATCATCGCCAGGTGCGTAAAGCGAAACCTTCATGCCCTTACCGCGCTTGGCGGCAATTACAACCCAGGGCATACCGATGTCACCGGTCTCGAAAGTGGCCATGATCTGGCCAGCCTGGCCCTCGCCAATGCTCCAACCAGGAGAGCGAGAGGCGTCAATAATGCGCTGTAGTTCGGAGTTCATACAGCCAACTTAGGCGCCAGGTGTGAGGCCGTATTAACTAGCAACCTACTCATGCGTAACCCGAATAATTCGAAATGGTAACTTCTCTCGATGCTTTGTAGTTGAATAACGAGTAGACGATTTTCTTTGGGGGGCAATCATGTCTAAGTCTGCGACGATGGTTCTACGCAACGGTCGTGTTGCCACCCCAAGTGATCCAAGTGGATTTGTTGAAGCAATCGCCATCGATGGCAATACAATCCTCGCCTTGGGTTCCAATGATGAAATTGACGAGTTTTGCAACTCCACAACTCGAGTAATCGACCTTAAAGGACGACTTGCCACGCCGGCATTCGGTGATGCGCACATACACGCAATTAGTGGCGGATTAGAGAGTCTTCGCTGCAATCTGCTTGGACTACGTGACCGACACGAATACTTAGCCAAGATTGCCGAGTGGTGCAGGAAGCTTGGTCCCGATGAATGGGTCCTCGGTGGAGGGTGGGCCCTAGAGGGATTTCCCGGTGGCGTGCCAACCGCCGAAGAGTTGGACTCAGTTACCGGAGGGCGTCCAGCGTTCTTGCCAAACCGAGACCACCACTCAGCGTGGGTTAATTCGCGTGCGATTGAACTAGCGGGCATTGATAACTCAACCCCGGATCCCTTCGACGGCCGAATCGAACGTGATGCTTCGGGTCGGGCTGTTGGCGCTCTGCACGATGGCGCTATGGGCTTGGTCGCGAGAATCATGCCACCAACCTCGCGCGAAGAACTTGCTGATGGTCTACGCGCCGCGCTCAAGCGACTTCATTCGGAGGGAATTACCCACTGGCAGGATGCCTGCATTGGGTACGCCGGTGAACTGGGCATTAACGACACCTACGAGGCGTACATCCAGGCTGAGTCTGAAGGATGGCTCACTGCCCGTGTTCGCGGAGCGTTGTGGTGGGACCGAAGTGCGGGGCTGGGGCAAATAAGCCACTTGCAGAGTCGTCGCGAAAAGGCTGGTCACGGACTGTTTCGTGCCACCAGTATCAAAATGATGATGGATGGAGTTTGTGAGACCTTCACCGCAGCGATGAGTCGGGCATACGTTGGTGCGCCAGGCGCTAATGGCACCCACAAGGGTTCACTCTTCATCGATGGTGGAGAACTGAAAGAAATAATAAGAACCTTGGATGACCAGGACTTCCAAGTGCACTTCCACACTTTGGGTGATTACGCCATTAGCACGGCCCTCGACGCAATAGAAAGCTTGCCCGAATCGCGCCGACAGGTTGGGCGGCACCACATGGCCCACCTCCAATTTGTCAACCCCAAGGACGTAAAACGCTTCGGTCAACTTGGAGTTGTCGCAAACTTCCAGCCTCTCTGGGCGATGCACGATCCTCAGATGGACGATCTCACTTTGCCTTTTGTCGATGACGAAATGGCAAATTGGCAATATTCAATCAATACGTTGCAGACAAACGGCGCCAGAGTTGCTTTCGGAAGCGACTGGCCGGTATCGAGCCCAAACCCAATCTATGAAATGCACGCAGCGGTGAATCGTACAGCCGCACCGAAGTACGGTCGCCCCGGCGAGCGTGAATGTACGGTGCCCTTCCGCCCCGAAGAGGCGCTTTCAATCGGTGACGCACTTCGCGCTTTCACACAAGGCGTTGCTTACGTCAACAAGGACGAAGCGATTCTCGGAACTCTTGAAGTGGGCAAGCAAGCTGACGTTGTAGTGCTGAATCAAGATCTCTTCGCTATTCCGTCGTCGAGCATCGGCGACACCAGCGTTGATCTCACCGTCTCAAGCGGTGCCGTGGTCTTTGGGGACGAGTAGTCACCAAGAAAAGGGAAGTACCTATTTGCCGAAGGGGGCATGATGTCAAATAAGGAAGTAAAGACCAAATCTGGCTTAACGGCCGATGAGTACGGGCAACTACCCGGTGAATCGTTAGGCCTGTTCCAGACCAGCGCAAGCACGTTGGCCAACATCGCACCAGCGTTGTCGGTTTTCCTAACGGTTCCGTTCTTGGTAGCCAATATGGGAACCACCGCTCCGTGGATCTTCGTCTTGGCGGCCGTCGCTATTTTGTGCACTGGTATGAGTGTGGTCGAATTCACCAAGCGCATTCCGAGCGCCGGTGGTTTCATTAGCTTCATTACTCGCGCTGGTGAAACTCGTAGCCGTTCAACGGGAACCTTCTTTGGCTCCTTCACCTTCTACCTGCTCTTGTTGGCGTACCCAGTTTCGATTTCATCGCTAGCCACCTTCTTTGGCTCCTGGATGCAAAATCACTATGGCTGGACTCCTTCATCGTGGGTATGGGTTTCTATTGTGGCTTTGGCCTTCGCCATTCCATTCCTGCTTCGCGGGACTGGTGTCTCGGTGAAAATTGCCTTTGCACTCTTCGTGCTCGAAGCTGCCGTTTTGGTAGTTCTCGGCATTATCGTGTTCATGCGATCTGGTTCACAGATGTCAGCGCCATTTCACACCGTAAACGGTTTGGGATTTAAGGGAATGACTGGATTGGCCTTCAGCTTTGCGGTCTTTGGTTTTGTTGGCTGGGAAAATTCAGGTCCATTAGGTGAAGAGGCCAAGGACCCCAAGCGCACCATCCCGCGCACAATCATGATTTCAGTTTTGGTTTGCATGGTGGTCTTCTTTATCGCTACCTATTCACTCGTAGTTGGCTTTGCCCACATCTACGGCACGAGCCACGGAATTCACATCCTCTCGACCTACGCTGATCCGTCACCTTTCACAACTCTGAGTCAGCACTTTGCGCCATGGCTTAACTTCTTGATGTTCCTCATCGGACTTTCAAGTGCATTGGGCGGGATTATCGCGGCGTCATTGCCCGGTACTCGCTACATCTACCACGGTGCACGGGCCGGCCTTTTGCCGGGTGCTGCTTCGAAGGTTTCACCTAAGACCGGTGTTCCTTACGTAGCCATGCTCATCTACGTTGGCGGAACTCTGCTCGTTACGGTCGTGCTGGACCTGATCTTGCACAACCCAACGACCATCTCAGGAGATGAGGCGGGAATCTCGACCGTACCACTCTTGATTGTTTACACCTTGTGCAGCTTGCTTTTGCCGGTATTCATCCTTAAGAAGGACCGCGCAAACTTCAGCGCAGTGCGCCACATCGTGGTGCCATACATTGGTGCCATTGTTATGGGCTACGGGGTTTGGGAGTCAATCAAGCCAGGGCAGTCTTTTCCCGGCAGCACCTACATCATCTACGTTGGCATTTACGTAGCCATCGGCATTATCGGTGCGCTGGTTGCGATGCCTCGAAGCGAGAAGGTCGGAGCGAAGTTAGCACAAGGACTCGAAACTGCTTAGTTGAGCCATACGAAAAAGGCCGGCAGCCCAAGGGCTGCCGGCCTTTCGTTTCTAGTGCTTACTTGATTAAGAGAAGTTTCGAAACCCGAATGATCGAACGGTATCCAACTTTTGATGCACTCACTTGAACCCGGAGGTGTTTGCCGGCATCATTCGAAGTTGTCGTGTAGGTGCTGTGTGTAGCACCAGTGATTGGTAAGCCAGCAATAAACCACTGATAGGTCAAGGTGACTCCTGCGGTCCAGCCATTCAAGACGACCGTCAGCTGGCTTCCGTGAGTGGAGTTTCCAGAAATCAGTGGCTGGGTTGTGAAAATTTTGAATGCGGTACGGACGAGCAAAACAGGACTCACGCGAACTATTGGGGTGCTCGTACCGTTGATTACGCAGTTACCGACAACCCGAAGACGTAAGTGCTTGTTCAGCAATGTCGAAGGAACTGTGTAGGGCGCGGTGGTTCCATCGTTGTTTGGAGTTTGATTGGCCAAGTCCGCCACACCATTAGCCACCCAGTCGTAGGTAAAGCTGGTGCATGCTTGGTCCCAAGTACCAATAGATCCGACGATTGTGTTACCAACATTGGCGTAGCCGGCAATTGTGGGCCCACCGGTAGTAACCGCCTGGATCTTCAAGACCTGATGCGCCACGCCTTGCAGGGTCAGCGAGGTGGGGGAGTCGACGTAGGTGATGAGACATTGTCCGACGGCAGTGAAGGTGACCGAATAACTTCCGTCAGTTGCCATCGTGCACACCGCAGCCGAACCAGGGTTAATCGAGGCGGTAATGCCGTTGCCCAGCGTGTGCCCAGAGGTACTCGTGGCCGTTGGGGTGAAGCTTCCGAGCACGACCAGCGTTGAGGGGCTTGGAGATGTGAACGAAATCTTGACCTTCACGGCTGCGCTGGCAGCGCTTGGCGCTAAGAGAGCACCGGCGCTAAGGCAGGAGGCGATGAGGAGGAGCCGAATTGCTTTCATTTTTTCTCCTTTTATCTACCCTCAATGTACGAGGCGGAGGTTAATTTTCTCTGACTCCGGAGGTTAATTAATCGCAACATTTGACCTGATTTTGGGTTTTTACCTGTGACAAACTCGTGACTAGCTCATTTGGGAGGGAACATGGAGCCAACGTACAAGCTCGATCGTGATACCAGCATCTGGTCTTTTGATGAGAACAATGAACCGGCGATTCGAGTCGACGCCGGTGCCGTTATCGAAATAGAGACCTGGGACTGTTTCACCGGTCAGGTGACGAGTGAATCTGACACGCTCGACAAACTGGATTTGAACCGAATTAATTCGGCCACTGGACCAATCTGTGTCAATGGGGCAGAACCGGGTGACATGCTGAGTGTTCGCCTAATCGACATTCGACCCAATGCCCAGGGCGCCTCAATGACAATTCCCGGTTGGGGACAGCTCCACGAAAAAGTTGAAAGTCCAGTGACTCGAATCTACAAAGTTTCGGATGGCGAAATTACCATGAACGATCGAGTGAAGTTTCCGGTGCGCCCGATGTTTGGCGTGATTGGTGTTTCGCCAGCCTCGGGAAATATCTCAACCTTCGAGTCGGGAAAGCACGGCGGAAACCTTGACGACCACATGAACGGTATTGGCGCGGTCGTGCACCTGCCCGTGTTCCAGTCCGGTGGACAATTGGCCATTGGCGATATGCACGCATCGATGGGAGACGGTGAGATCTGTGGAACCGGAGTCGAAATCGGTGGAACAGGCCTTATTTCAGTTGACTTGATTAAGGGGCGCCGTAGTGAATGGCCAATTACCGAAACGGCAGATTCCATCTACACCCACGGAACATCGCCTGACAATATCGATGACGCTCTCAACGCGGCGTGTGATGAGGCAATGCGCCTCCTGGTTGATCAATGGGAATTTAGCCCAGAGGATGCGTTCATGTTCTTGTCGGTAGCTTGTGACCTGGGCATTGCGGCTTACTACCACCCAAGTCCTGGGTGTGCGACCGCTCGCATGCGCATTCCAAAGATTTCGGCCGTACCGACAGCCTTCAGACCCTAAGCCTTTCGAGCGGCCTTTTCAACGGCAGCGGCAACGGCCTTCACGACATTGGGGTTGAATACGGTCGGCACGATGTAGTCGGCGGAAAGTTCTTCTGGCCTAACCGCATCAGCGATTGCTCGGCCCGCTGCGAGTTCTACCTCAGTTGTGATCTTGCTTGCGCCGACATCGAGCATTCCTCGGAAAATCCCGGGGAAGGCGAGCACGTTGTTGATTTGATTCGGTTCGTCACTCCGTCCGGTAGCGACAATTGCCGCGTATTTGCGGGCAATGAGAGGCTCGATCTCAGGGTCTGGATTAGCGAGGGCGAAGACGATTGACTTCTCCGCCATTAATTGAAGGTGCTCTTCGGTGATGAGATTAGAACTCGAAACTCCGATGAAGACGTCGGCACCACGCATAGCTTCGGCCACGTCGCCCTTGCGACCTTCATTGTTAGTGTGCTCGGCCAACCACAGGCGGTCGCGGTCAAGGTCTTGTAGTTCCGGGTCAAGAATTCCGTCGCGGTCACAGCCGACAATGTCGCCGACCCCTTCGGCCATAAGCAACTTGGCAATCGCCATACCGGCGGCTCCCGCACCTAGCAGTGCGACTCGGACATCCTTCATTTCCTTGCCGACCACTCTCAATGCATTAAGAAGCGCCGCGTAGACAACAACTGCGGTTCCGTGTTGGTCATCATGGAAGACGGGAATATCGAGGGCCTCGCGCAGACGTTCTTCAATCTCAAAGCATCGTGGCGCAGCGATGTCTTCTAAGTTGATGCCACCGTAAGAAGGTGCGATTGCTTTCACGATGGCAATGATTTCTTCGGTGTCTTGGGTATCGAGACAAACCGGCCAAGCATCAATATTGGCGAATCGTTTAAAGAGGAGGGCCTTTCCTTCCATAACTGGAAGTGCCGCCTCCGGGCCAATATTGCCAAGGCCCAGTACTGCTGAGCCATCGGTGACGACCGCCACGGTGTTTCGCTTGATTGTTAGCTTGCGGGCAAGCTTCTTGTCTTTGGCGATCGCGGCTGAGATTCTTGCTACTCCGGGGGTATAGGCCATCGAGAGGTCATCACGGGACTCCAGGGCTACTTTGGGAGCGATTCCGATGGTGCCACCGCGGTGCATCAAGAAAGTTCGGTCGCTGACGGCCACAACGTTGGCGCCTTCGAGAGCGTCGACTACTTGACCCAGTTTTTCGGCGTGAGCCTCATTGGCCGCGTTGCAAGTGACGTCAATAGTCATGCGACCATCAATCGGCTCAGTTACATCGAGGGCGGTAACGAGGCCTTCGTTTTCTGCGATGGTGCGCGAGACTGCTGGGATGATGGTTCCTGAATCGAGACCAACTCGAATGGTGATCGAATACGAAGCGCTGGGGGAGCTCATGGCTTGCCTTCCGGAATAAACGGATGAGACTCCATCGTACTAGCGCTCTCCCAAGGCATTCTCAGCCTCTTACGCGCAAGTAACTTTCCTCTCGCAACGCTTCCTAAACTGTCTCGAAGACTATTTTTTGCGAAAGGAAAATAATGCCAGGGTCTCCCCGCCGCGCCCGCGAACATGAACCGGTAGTCACCGGTGGTGTCGAAGGCAATGCTCGACTCACGGCGTCCCTCGCTGCCGTTTTGCTTCTGTTGTTTTTTCTCGAAGGTGTAACCCTGCTTGGGGTCCACGCACACCTGAGCTTGCACGTGTTTATTGGAACTCTCTTGATTCCGGTTTCAGTGCTAAAAGCTGGCTCCACTATTTGGCGATTTGGTAAGTATTACTGGGGCACGCCTCAGTATGTTCGCAAGGGTCCACCGCACATAGCCCTGCGCTTGTTGGGGCCATTTGTCGTTGTACTGACAATGACCGTGATCTTCTCTGGATTGTTCCTAGTGGTGATTGCGCCTTCGAGCATGCGCAGTTCTCTGATGCTCATTCACAAGGCCTCTTTCGTTTTGTGGTTCTGCGCGATGGCAGTCCACGTGCTCGGGCACCTTGGCGACACCGGGCGTGAAGCTGCCTCGGACTGGGTTGGCAAGAAGCGTCGCCAAATTGCGGGCGCTGGCTATCGACAGATTGCGGAAATTGGTGCCCTGGCTGTTGGAATTTGGCTCGCAATTTGGGTCACCCCCTACGCCGCTAACTGGATTCTCGTCGGCGGACATTGATGCGAGATCAGTCGCGGTCGCGTCAGGAACTTCTCACACTGGCCATAGCCGCGCTTGGCAGCGTCGGATTTGTATTCCTTCGCCTCTTCGTGGCGGCCAAGGGGGAGCTCTCTCGGTTTGTAGTCGCGGGCAGCCGCTGGACTGGACCGGCCAACCATTACCTTCATCACTTCTTGAACTCGGGCTATGACGGACAGTTTTATTGGCGCTTGGCCGCCGACCCATTCAACATCGGCTTGGCTCCGCTTTTTGGCACACCGCTAGACCACGCACTTCGCGACAATCGAATTTTTTATCCCGTAGTCAGCTGGGCCTTGTCACTGGGTCAGCCCCGGTGGGTGAGTGTGGGGCTCGTCGTGGCCAATGTGTTGGCGCTTCTTGGGCTCACCTATCTAGCGATCCGTGTATGCCGAGAGGTGAATCGAGCTCCGTATTGGGCACTCATGGTGTTGTTGGTGCCGGGCTTAATTGGTTCGCTTAGTCGTGATCTCACCGAGATTTTTTCCGCCCTCTTAGTAGCCGGCGGAATTCTGGCGCTCCGCAAGGAGCGGTACTGGTTGGTGGCTCTCTCGTGGTCCCTCGCCGGGTTGACGAGAGAGACGAACATCCTGGCGGCGGTTTGTCTTGGAGTGGTTAGTTTCTATGAATTGATACGGCGCAAGCGTTCGATTTCGTGGCGCGATGTGGCGTGGGTGATTCCGGGTGTCGTATTCGCGCTCTGGCAGGTCATTGCCTACCAAACGCTGAAGTCATTTCCGCTCGTGAGCTCCTCGGGGACCGGAGATTTGGGATGGCCGCTGCTGGGCTTTTTCCATGGTGCAGCGAAGTGGTTGCCCTCCACACAGCTTCACGTCGTGGCTAAGGCAGCCCTGTACTCAATTGAGACTTCGGTGACCGTCATCCTTTTAGTACTCGCTTGGCGCAAGCGTCAGCAGTTCAATGTAGTTGAGCGGCTGGTCATAGCGTCATTTTCTCTGCTCTTCATTTGTGAAACGCAACGAGGCTGGCAAGTACCCTTCGACAATCGGTACGCCACAGTTCCCCTTGTGCTGATTTGGATAGGTCTACTCAGAGGATCGCAGGACCGCGAACTTCGCAAGTATCTATGGGTCGCCCCACTGGTACTCGTCACTATTTTGTGGCGAGTGGTGGTGATTTAGAAAAAGATTGAACAGAGGTCGTAGATGTCACGAGGCAACTTCCGTTGTCCTCCGGCGACGTCACTGAGTGGCACTAAAACAACTTGGTTGTCGCGTACGACGGGAATCGTGCCAAACTTTTGCTCGACAACAGCCTGGTAGGCACCAGCCCCAACTCGAGTCGCCCAGATACGGTCGTGCGCGGTGGGCGTGCCTCCGCGCTGCAAGTGGCCGAGTACTGTCGTGCGGACATCAAATCCGGCCAACTCTTCGAGCTTGTTGGCTACGAAGTTTCCAACGCCGCGTGAGGCGAGGCGAACGCCACCAATTCCTTCGGTGCTGAGTTGGGAAGACTCCACACCACCGAGGGTGTCGAGTCGAACGCCTTCTGCCACAGCGATGATGGAGAACATCAGGCCCAAGCTTCGTCGATGGTTGACGTGGTCAATGATTTGGTCCATCGTCATTGGAAATTCAGGAACCACTACTAAGTCGGCCCCACCAGCTAGACCACCAAGGGCTGCCACCCATCCGGTGGAGCGTCCCATTGTTTCAACCACCATGACGCGGTGGTGTGAGGCGGCGGTGGTGTAGAGACGGTCTAGGGACTCGGCAACGATTGAAATAGCCGTGTCGAACCCGATGCAGTAATCCGTAGCGAGTAGGTCATTGTCCAGAGTTTTGGGCACGCCAACGACTGGTGCGCCACGATCAGCGAGCCAACTGGAAATCCGTTGAGTTCCGTCACCACCAATTGCGATGAGGGCATCGAGGTTATCGGCGATTGAGGCCAGAACTTTGTCTCGACCACCCGCGGGGCTATCAAGGTCAAAGCGCTCGGTTCCGAGCAAGGTTCCTCCTTGCCCAATAATTCCTCGTAGGTCTGAGTCGTGGAGTGGAGTGGCAGTAAAACCGGTTGCTAAGCCAGCCCATCCGTTGGCCACACCGATTACTTCGTGACCGTCGCGTAAGGCGAGTTCACCAGCGGCTCGAATGGCGGCATTCAAGCCGGGGGCGTCTCCGCCAGCGGTGAGAATACCAATACGCATGAGTCTCCTCGAATGATTGTGTCTCCATTCTATGCGGATTTTGGAGTTTTTGAGGAGGACTTTTGTGGAGGGTGGTCATTAACTAAGGTGGCAGAGCATGGAGCACCCACTCTTGTTCTGCCTCGACACCGTGATGGTCGACGTCATTATGAAGGTTGCCCACGTCCCACAAAAGGGTGGGGACGTTCTGGCCGATGACCGACTTTTTACAACCGGTGGGGGCTACAACGCCATGAGTGCCGCAAGTCGCTGTGGAGTCAGCGCGGTCTATGTGGGCACCCTCGGAACTGGTCCATTCAGCGACTTGGCCACCGATTCATTGGATCGAGACGGTATTTCTGCGCCTCTGGAGCGCTCCACAACGCTGGATACTGGCTATTGCGTTACCTTGGTCGAACCCAGCGGGGAGCGGACCTTCATTACTGCAACCGGTTCGGAGGTCGAGCTTGACTCCGAGGATTTGAAACAAATCAAACCGAAGTCTGGTGACTTTGTACTGGTATCGGGCTACAACGTTATGTACGAGCCGCAGGCCGGACAAATATTGAGTTGGCTCGAGGGACTCTCTTCAGAGGTAGTTGTTGCCTTTGATCCCGCAATCCGAGTAGCGGACATTCCGGAGGTAAATCTCGGACGAGTCCTGGCACGCACGAATTGGCTCTTGTGCAACGAACAAGAGGCTCGATTCCTGACGAAGAAGCAAGATATTGAAGAAGTTGTGAATCAACTAGGTGCGATGAACATTGACTCAGTCTTACGAGTTGGCCCCGAAGGTTGCTGGGTTATTCAAGGTGAACAGATAACTCGCGTACCAGGCTTTGACGTTCGCACAGTCGACACGACTGGTGCGGGTGATACCCACAACGGAATATTCCTAGCTGAATTGGCCCGCGGGGAATCCCCGAGCCAGGCGGCTCGGATCGCGAATGCTGGAGCGGCACTCGCGACAGAGCAGTTTGGACCAGCCACGTCACCATCGATTGATGTCATTCAGTCCTGGCTCGCGACCAGAGACTAAGCCAAGTAGGGTAAAGGCTCACTATGGCTGAACTTTCTTTTACCTACGGGACAATGGCGGCAGGTAAGTCCACTCTGGCCCTACAACTGTGTTGGCAACTTCGAGAAAGTCGTGACGATGTCGCACTGTGGACATTTGGTGACCGCTCGCGAACGGGCGTCGTTACGAGTCGAATTGGCATTGAAGCTGCGGCCACGGCAATTGAGCCGGGTGAGGCCCTAGATACATACGTTGCCGATCTTTTGGGTCAGAAAATAAAGATTCTCGTCATTGATGAAGCGCAGTTCTGCTCAATGGACCAAGTCGATGAAATCGCTCGGTTAGTAGATGACGAAGGTATTGACGTGCACGCCTTCGGCCTATCGGCGGACTTCATGTTGAATGTCTTTCCGGGGTCCCAACGGCTTTTCGCCATTTCGGACCGTTCGCAGGAACTACCGCTCACGACTTCGTGTTGGTGCGGGGGGCGTGGACGTTGCAACGCCAGAATCGTGAATGGGGTTATCGCTCGCGGTGGTGACCAAATTGTCATTGGTGATGCTGGCGGTTCAGACGAAATCCACTACCAGGTTCTGTGCCGTAGGCACTATCGCTCTGGTGAGCTTGGTCGTTAGAGGTCGGTAATCTCTCGGAGATCACCGTCGTCGACGTTAAAGACGAAGCCACGGATTTCAATCTTTTCGACGAAGGGACTCGCCTTCAAAATGGCTACCGCTTCGCGGACGCTTTCGTCGACGTCATCGTAAGCCCCCAAGGTGAACGGGACGCGGGCGCCTTTAACTTGCTCCAGTTCGGCTTGGAGTTTGTTCTCTTCAAAAGTTTCTAGACCACACCGAGTGTGGTGAATCACCATGACCGCTTCAGTCTTGAGAAGATATTGACTAAGAACAAGCGACCGGACGGCGTCTTCGGTAGCGAGTCCACCAGCATTACGAATCAAGTGGGCTTCACCAAGGTCGAGACCCAAGGCTCCGAAAAGGTCTAGGCGAGAGTCCATGCAAGTTAAGACCGCAAGATGCAGTTTTGGCATTGTGGGTAACTCGCGGTGGCCGTGCTGGGCTACGTAGTTACGATTATGACTGAGTAGATCGTCAATTACGCTCATGCGGACAGTCTACGGCGAGGCTGAAATTACTGACGGGTCGGCTAGGGTCAGATTTGGAGGTATCCATGGAACACATTGACCACATTCGAGATGAACTCAGAGAGCCAGCCAAGGAACTTCGGGCTTTAATTCCCGAAGTAATGAAGGGCTACGGGGATCTTCACAAGGCAGCGATGGTCGACGGGGCGCTGAGCGTGGCCCAAAAGGAACTCGTGGCCTTGGCCATTGCCATGACTCGTGAGTGTGATGGATGCGTTGGCGCCCACGCCCGCGCTGCCGTGCGAGCGGGAGTGACCCGTGAGCAGGTGGCCGAGACCGCAGGGGTCGTCATCATGATGAATGGTGGTCCGGGCACAGTCTGGGGACCCCGCGCCCTGCGGGCCTTCGATGAGGCCAAGGGACCTGGTAATCAGTAGGTCACGTCCCGACAATTTTCGGGCAAACTAGAGGTGTGGAAATGTTGACAGACCAAGAACGTGCCGACCGCCTCAAGGCGCTGAACGGCTTGATGGAACTCCTCAAGCCCATGGTTCAAGCAGACGGTGGCGAACTCGTCCTTGTGCGTTGCGACGTGGAAGCGGGCGTGGTCGAAGTGCAACTACAGGGCGCCTGTTCGAGCTGTGCCATCGCCGAAGACACCTTGTCGGGTGGGGTGGAGCGAATTCTTAAAGATCGCTTGCCCTGGGTCACCGAAGTCATTGGTGGGGTAGAAGAAACCGATGACATCGAAGGCTCCCAATTATTGGGAGCTGGCGGCTACGTTCCCAAATACCGCCCAAGCTGAAATCTCACCATTAGTTGTCCAAACCCTGGGGTGTCGAGTATTATTTAGTTAGGCTAACTAATGAAACCAACACCTTCCGCTGAACTCGCCTCTCGCTTACGACGTGCCGTAACTCGGATGAACCGTCGTCTGCGGGCAACTTCCTTGGGAGAAATCTCCCCGGCTCAAGCCTCAATGCTGGCCACAATTGAAATTCTCGAAGGGCCCAGCCTTGGTGAATTGGCAACCGCTGAACAAATTCAACCACCTTCAGTGACGCGGCTCGTTAAGGGGTTGCAGGATGCTGGGCTGATTATGCAAAGGACCGATGAGAACGATCGCCGATCTACTCGTGTCGCAATAACTACTAAGGGCAAAAAAGCGCTGACTGAAATTCGAGATCGAAAGACGCAATTCATTAATTCGAAGTTAAGTGGGCTATCACCCAAAGATTTGGAAGCCGCCGAAAAACTAGTTCTGCTTCTCGAAAGGCTCTTAGAAGAATGAGTGCCGTACGAAACTTCTCCGCTCGAACTTTCGCCGCATTGCGGGTTCGTAATTTCCGCCTCTATTTCATTGGGCAGCTGATTTCCTTCTCCGGATCTTGGATGCAGTCTGTGGCGCAAGGTTGGCTGGTGCTCAAATTGACTGGCTCTTCCGTAGACCTCGGTTTTGCCATTGCCCTGCAGTACGTGCCGATGTTAGTTATCGGTTCCTACGGTGGGGTAGTTGCCGACCGACACTTCAAACGACCAATTCTTTATTGGACCCAGACGGCGGCCGGACTTTTGGCATTGATTCTGGGCATATTGGTCTCCATCCATCATGTCAATGTTTTTGCGGTCTACGGAATCGCCTTTGGTCTGGGTGTAGTAAACCTCTTCGATGTTCCTGCTCGCCAGGCTTTCGTTCAGGAAATGGTGGGCCGTGATCTGATTGCCAATGCGGTCAGCCTCAATGGTGTGCTGATGAATTCGGGCCGAGTCATAGGGCCAGCCATTGCGGCAGCCACCATTGCCTTATTTGGCATTGCGACTTGTTTCTACGCCAACGCCATTTCCTATGTTGCGGTAATTATCGCTCTGGCCATGATGCGGGCGAAGGACTTCAATCCCTTGAGGACAGTCAAGCGGGAAAAAGGGCAGATGCTCAAGGGAATCAAGTACGTGGCCTCGACGCTCTTGCTGCGAAACACGGTTGTGGCGGTAGCCCTCATCGGGCTCTTCGCTTTCAACTTCACGGTGACCTTGCCGCTTCTTTCAACCAAGACCTTCCACGACCACTCGGCAACCGGGTATGGCTTACTAATGGGGGCCATGGGGCTTGGGGCGGTGCTGGGTGGGCTCTACGTCGCGCATCGTCAGCGTCCGACTCCAAAGCTATTGGCAATTCTGGCCACCGCCTTCGGTGCGGTCATGGCCATCGTTTCCATTTCGCCATCGCTGCTTTTCGCTGAGATTGCGATGGTCCCAATGGGTGCTTTTTCCATTGCCTTTGTTTCGACCGCCAATGCAACCTTGCAGTTGAACTCTTCAGAGGAGATGCGCGGACGAGTGATGAGCCTTCACGGAACTGCGTTTTTGGGCACCACTCCAATTGGGGCCCCGCTCGTTGGGCTGATCGTCGGTCTCACCAATCCCAGAATTGGAATGGCGGTAGGTGCCGGCATCACATTCTTAACTGGGCTGTTCCTATTCGTGCAGTTACCAGCTAGCCGCCAGAGCCACAAAGAGCTAAGAGAGGCTCGTTAGGCGGGCTTTTGAGCGAGCCAGACTCGGCTCCATGGTCCCCAAACGATTCCGTGAAGGCGATCGTTGGGAATCATTTCCAAGACTTTGAATCCGGCTGCTTCGAGGTGAGCGCGGAAGCTGTCTTCTGAATACATTCTGAATTCCAGCGTGGAACCGAGGCCACCATGAAATATCAGATTCTCGAAGGAGTGAAACTGCCCATCAGAAGTTTTACCGGTCCAGTGGGGCGTCGGCTCCATCTCGAGTTTTGTGTCAGTCATAACCGGAAAGTGTTCTACGTGCGAATCACCCGCCTTGGTGTGTGGCACTGAAAGTACGGCAATGCCACCGGGCTTCAATACGTTAAACAAGCCAGTAAAGGCTCGGTCAGCGGGTGGTTCGATGTGCTCGAGAACTTCACAGCAACTGACTATGTCCGCTGAGTTGTACAAAGTTGAATCCGGTGACACGATATCGAGTCGCGGCTCTTGGTGGTAGTGGTAGTTGGCGTAACGGTCACCAAAAAGTTTCGTTGCGAACTTGACCATCCACTTTCCATCAGAGACACCCATCACCAACTCAGGATTGGGCCGAAGTACTAGAGCTTTGCGCATCGCTTGAGCTACCGCCCGCTCGCGAGCCGTTGACTTGCAAGTCCGACAAACTGAGCGTTCGCGTTCGAAATCACCGAGAGTGATCGTGGGCAATTGGCAGGCGGGACAAACAAAGACTTTCATGCGGATACCTCGGCGTTGCTCACCTTTTGACGCTATCGCTAATTCGTTCACCTGGGAGGTGATTCATTGGTTGCAAAACCCCTAAAGTTGAAACAATGTCTGTCATCGGCGCGCGCAAATTCACTCGCCAAGAGTCCAGTGAAATTACTAAAAAGCAAGTTAAGCCGGTCCCCTTAGTTGCGACCCCCGCTCAACCGGGGAAATTGAGGATTGCGCTGCTCGTTTATCGAGGGAATCCAACTTGTGGGGGGCAAGGGGTTTACACCAGACATCTCTCGCGTGAACTCATGAACCTCGGTCACAGTGTGACGGTCTTTTCGGGCCCACCGTGGCCAGAAATTGATCAGGGGGTTGGCTTCGTGCCCGTGCCGAGCCTCGATCTTTATCGGTCACCCGACCCATTCCGATGGCCCATGCTTCGAGAAATCCGTTCCTGGGCTGACGTTGTGGAACTCGTTTCAACGAGGCTCGGGCACTTTGCTGAACCGCGAACCTTCGCGATGCGCGTGGAGAAGATTCTGAAGAATCGCCGTAAGGACTTCGACTTGATTCACGATAACCAAACCATGGGTTATGGGATTGAACGATTGAAGAAGAGCGGTTGGACTGTTCTGGAGACCTTGCATCACCCAATCACGGTCGATCGAGAAATTGCTATCAGCCATGCACAGTCTCGTTGGGCCAGGATTGGAGCTCAGCGTTGGTATTCATTCTTGACTATGCAAATTCGAGTCCTCAAGGCTCTTCCTGCGGTGGTGACGGTTTCTCACAATTCAAAGATCGACATCAATGCTCAAATGGGCGTCCCGATGGAACGTTTGACGGTGGTACCGGTGGGCGTGGACCACGATATCTTTCGGCCAAATTCGCAGGTTCCAAAAATCCCTGGCCGGATTATTGTCACCACGAGTAGCGATCAGCCTATGAAGGGATTGGTCCCGCTGCTTGAGGCGGTGGCGGCAATTCGAGCGACCCACAACGTCACTTTGACTGTGATTGGCAAGCCCAAAGCAGACGGACCAATTGCCGAAGCCCTAAATCGCCTCAACCTAAATGAAGTTGTTCATACGGTGAGCGGGGTTAGTGACCAAGAGATGGCTGGCAAGTACGCGGAGGCCGAGATCGCGGTTGTTCCCAGTCTCTACGAAGGCTTCAGCCTTCCAGCGATTGAAGCGATGAGTTGTGGCGTACCTTTGGTCGCAACAACGGGTGGGGCATTGCCTGAAGTGGTGGGCGAGCACGGAGTGACTGGTCTCCTCGTTGCTCCTGATAATCCACTTGAACTGGCCGAAGCCATTAAATCTCTGTTGGATGATCATGAAATGCGCGAACGAATTGGCGCGGCGGGCCGTGCGAGAGTTCTTAACCGTTTTACGTGGGAGGTCACCGCGCGAGGCACCGAAGCTTGCTACATGGCACTCGTTAACAAAGATCCGTTACCACTGGCAATGTCATTTAACTGATGCTTACCGCGGACCTCATTCGTCTCCAGATTTCAGAAGGCGATGCACTCTTAGATCTCGGCGCTGGTTTTGGGCGTCACGCGTTCGCCGCTTTACGACGCGGAGCCTCGGTAGTCGCCCTTGACGCTGGGGTGGACGAAGTCAAGTCAGTCCGTGGGATGTTTAACGCCATGACCGAAGTGGGCGAAGTCCCCGCCAACTCGGTCGCGGAAGTTGTTCGAGGAGACGTCCTTGAACTCCCGTTTGAAAACAAGAGTTTTGATGTCCTGATTTGCTCAGAGGTCATGGAACACATTTCCGATGATGAACGAGCAATGGGAGAGCTAGCTCGCGTCGTAAAGCCAGGCGGCCGGGTTGCGGTAACGGTACCGAGGACACTCCCTGAACGCGTGAATTGGGCGTTGTCCGATGAGTATCACAACGTTCCCGGGGGGCACATTCGTATCTACACCCGCAGAGAATTAGAGCAGCTATTGCGCAGTTCAGGGTTCATTATCGACGGGCACGCTTACGTGCATGGCCTCCACTCGCCCTATTGGTGGATCAAGTGCATGGTTGGAACAACGAACGACCAAAACTGGGTTGTTCAGAAATTCCACGCACTCCTCGTCTGGGACATCATGAAGGCGCCTCGGGTAACTCGATTTCTAGAAGCCGTACTCTCTCCAGTTCTAGGAAAGTCCCTAGTGGTGTACGCGACCAAAACTGGAGCACGGTGAACTACGAAGAAGTTTCGGTACTGGCGCGTGGCCTAAAAGAGTTCCAACTCTCCAGTGGCTTGGTCTTGCAAACCATGGATGGTGTTGGCGATCCCTGGAATCATGTCGAAGTACTCATGGCGCTCACGGTGGTGGGTGAAATTGATGCCGCGCAACGTGGATATCGTTGGCTCGCTGAGCGCCAATTGGGAGATGGTGCGTGGTTTCACTACTACCGAGAGCAGTACGTTCACTCGGCTCGAATCGATTTCAATGTCATTGCATACTGCGCGACCGGTCTACTGCATTACCTGCGGTCCACTCAGGATCTGCCATTCGTCAAAGAGTTTTGGCCGACCGTGCGAAGGGCCATCAAGCTTGTTGATGATCACATGAACTCGAGCGGCTATCTACCCTGGTCAATCAATGGCAGGGGCCAGAGTGCCCCATTCTCGCTGCTGACCGGTTCTTCTTCACTGCTTCACTCTTTGCACGCGGCTAACGAGCTCGCATTGGAGATGGGGGAGCCGCCACTATTTCCTCTGGCGAAAGGGGCGTCGCTCAAACACCGAATTGGGTTCCACCCAGATTCATTTGCCGATAAATCAGAATTTGCGATGGACTCGTATTACCCAGCGCTTTGCGGTGCACGTCCATTTACTCCCGGCGAGCGCACGAAGTTTGAAGAAGGGTTTTTGGTTTCAGGCTTTGGCGTGAAGTGCGTCTACGGGTCGGAGTGGGTTACAACGGCGGAAACATCGGAATACGCCATTACCTTGCTTCGAAGTGGCGACGAAATGGCCGCTCGCGAAACGCTGGCTCACCTTGAGCAGATGCGCTCACCATCGGGACTTTATTTCACCGGCATCGGTCATCAGTCCGGACGGACCTTTCCTGCCAATGAGGTCAGCAGTTATAGCAACGCTGCCGTGGTTCTCGCTTGGGATGCCCTTGAGGGTTATTCCGGCGGGGCAGATATCTTTAGCCGACCAAATTTGTGGCCCGAGAACTACGTTTGCGAGATCTGTTAGCGAATTCGCACGGTTACGCGCAGCGAGCCAACTTCGGCGACATCGACGAAAACTCCGCTCTTAATAGCAGCTCGATAGATCTCGTAAGGGACTTGGCCGCCGTCGGCTGGGTTGGAAAATACGTCGTGAATAATGAGGAAACCGCCAACACTAATTTTGCGAGCCCACAGTTGGAAATCCCGCCACGCCACATCGTGACCGTGCCCGCCATCGATAAAGAGTAAGTCCAGAGGTTGAGCAAAGTGCTTGGCGATAATGGAGGATTCGCCGACAAGTCCAACTACCGTGTCTTCGAGTCGAGCTTTGGCAATATTGCGTTGCCAGTGGGGCAGAGTGTTGAGCCGGCCGTCTTCAAGGTCCACCAAACTCGGGTCGTGATAGGGCCACCCGACCTGGTTTTCTTCGGAGCCGTGGTGATGGTCCAGACAATAGAGAACACAACTGCCTTGCTCGGCGGCAGCGCCCAAGTAAATGCTGGACTTGCCACAGTAGGAGCCAATCTCGAGCCAAGTACCGTTCGGCTTACGAACACCGTGTAGTAGGGCGTTGTCAAAAAGTGCGCGACCTTCATCACTTGGCATAAAGCCAGTGACTTGGTCAGCCAGAGCTAGGAGTTCGGCAACGCGGTTCACGCTACCGCTAAGTGGATCAAGGTGTAGAGACCGAGAGCCGCAAAGACCAAACCGCCAAACTTTCTAACCAAAGACAAGGGAACCTTGCGGAGGATGAAACTTCCTCCGAAGCTCGCTAGGAATGTGACTGCCACTAGACCGATTGATGATGCAGCAAAAACCAGGACTGGCTGGTGAGTCTTGGCGACCAAGTTCGCGGCTTGGATTTGAGTTAAGTCCCCAAATTCACCAATAAAGATGACGCCAAAGGCAGTGATGAACTCGCGAAAGAATGATGCGCGATGTTCAGGTTTGGCTTCGCGCTTTCCCTCTTCTTCGACATCCTTCTCCTTGGCTAGAAGCAGATAGGCCGCTCCGGCGAGAAAAAGGACGCCGATGACGAGTTCTTTGATGTGGCTGGGCAAGAGCGTCAGCAGCCCGCCCGCCGCACAGGCGAGTGCCATCTGAACTATGAATGCGCTCGAAGCACCAATCGAGACCGCCAACGGGCGAGCCTTGGTAGACATCACCACGGTGGCGATCATGGTCTTGTCGGGAAGTTCCAGTAGGAACATAATTCCTACAATCCCGAGAAAACCTCCGATTGACATTTAGGGCCTAGAACTGACTGCGAATTGAAGACGCGAAGGCCAAGCCCACGCGCATGCGCTCAATCTGCTGCTGGATAGTCCGCTGCTCGCCGCCCAGTGGGTGGTCGTTGTGGAACTTCTCAACGGTGTCAGCGAAGGCCTCGTCCTGGAAGAAGGTCGGGATGCCCATGGCCAAGCGTGAGTGGGTGTTCAATGGGAACTTCTCCATTGCTTCATCCCAACGCTTGGTGATGTACTCCCAGATCTTTCGACCGGTGACCTTGTTAGTGGACAACAGTCCCAGCAAGATTGCCGAGTCCTGGTTGCGGAACTTCGAGAATGCCTTTTCGGCCGCGTCGAACGCAGTCTTCTCGAGGTTGAATCCGCCGAGTCCAATAAGGTAACGCTGCTCGGTCTGAGGGTCTGGAGCGTTGTCGTAACGCTTCAAGAACTCTTCGTAGTCACCGTCGCGGTCCTGGCCCGACACAATCGACAAGATCGTGCGAGCGAGGTTTCCGTCCATGTCGTTGGCCTCAAAGCGGCGGATGGCTTCGGCGATCACGTCGGCATCCTTCACGATGTTGCCCATTACGCCCAAGACGGTGGCGCGAAGTTGAGGGGTTAGCTCATCTTCGCCAGCCTTGGCGTCCCAACCCAGCTTGGCCCACTCGGGAGCAAAGATTTCGCGGGCCTGCTCGGCCAAGACCGATTCCTTGGCCTGACCGTAGATCACGCGGTTGACGTAGCTGAAGGCACTCGCCACTGTGGCCCATGGAGTTGGGTCGTTGAGGCCCTGGAGACCCTTAGCGATAGCCAAGAAATCGTTCCACGTGATTCGGCTGGCAAAGAGCGCGGCCCACGAGTCGGCCAACAATGTGGCGCGCTCGAGTTCGTCGAGGTCCTTGATCCGAGGTGAAAGGGCAGCGAGCTCAGCCTGACCGTATCGTGAACGGAAGACTCCCGAACCACCAGCGTTTACGACGAGTGGCAGGTCACCTTCGACCGCGATCGTGTCTTCGCCCAGGAGGTGACGGCTAACGCCACCACCGTTGAGTGACCGGGTGAGCACTGGCACGAGCCAGCTCTTGCCGATTGAACTCTCGCCGCGCTTGGCGCCGTAGGCGAAGGGCTCTTGGGTGAGCTTGCCGTCGGCGAGTGTGACGAGTGGGTGTCCACCTTGCAAGATGAAGGTGTTCATCACATTGCGCACCGGCTGACCCGAGTGCTCTTCGAGAGCGTCCCACAGGTCGGTGGTGATGGTGTTGGCGTAGCTGTGCTTCTTCAAGTACAGACGGATGCCGTCACGGAAGGTCTCTTCTCCCAAGTACTGCTCGAGCATGCGAAGGACCGAGCCACCCTTTTCGTAGGTGAGGAGGTCGAACATACCGCGAGTGTCATCTGGTGAGATGACCTCGTATTCGATTGGGCGAGTCGAGTGAAGTCCGTCGATCTGCATCGCGGCGTCGCGGTCGACACCAAAGCCAACCCACATCTTCCACTCGGGCTTGTAGGCGTGGGTGCAGAGAATCTGCATGAAGGTAGCGAAAGCTTCGTTTAACCAAATACCTTCCCACCACTCCATGGTGACCAGGTCACCGAACCACATGTGGGCGATTTCGTGGGCTACTACTTCGGCAACGCGCTTTTTCTCAGCAATTGAGCCCTTTTCGGAGTCAACCAACAACGCAGTTTCGCGGTAGGTGATGCAGCCAAGGTTCTCCATCGCACCAAAGGCGAAGTCGGGAATAGCAATCATGTCGAGCTTCTCGCCGGGGTACGGGATGTTGAAGTACTTGGAGAAGAAGCGCAGCGCGTGGGCACCAGAGTCCATCGCCAGGTCCGAAAGACCAGCCTTACCCTTGGGGTAGACAACCTTCAGCGGAACTCCGTCGACGTCAACGGCGGCGGTCTCTTCGAATGGACCAACAACGAACGCAACCAAGTAGGTCGACATCTTCATCGTTGGCTTGTAGGAGATTGCCTTGAGGCCATTGCCCAAGTCCTGCTCGCTCTGCACTGGTGAGTTCGAGTACGCAGCGAGGTGTGAAGGAACGGTGAGGTTGACCTGATAGGTGGCCTTGAAGGAAGGCTCGTCCCAACAAGGGAACGCCCGACGAGCGTCGGAGTGTTCGAACTGGGTGGTCGCAATCGTGTGGCTCGTGCCGTTGTCGTCCTTGTAGGTCGAACGGTAGAAGCCGTGAAGCTGGTCATTGAGTGTTCCGTCAAAGGCAATCTCGAGGACACCGGTGCCGGTAGGCAACTCAGAATCAAAGTGGAGGGTTGCCGTCTCGTACTTCTCGTCGTAGGTGATTGAACTCGCGGTGTGAGTCGTACCCGCCAAGGTAATGGTGGTCGTACCCAGGGCCAATTCAATGGCGTGCAAGGTGACGGTGTTCGTGGCTGTTTTGACCTCGACGTCAATCTCCACGCGCCCGGCGAAGGAGAAGGCCTCCAGGTCCGGGGTCAGGAAAATACGGTAGGCCGAAGGGACAACCTGGCGGCCGAGGCGGTAGGGATTATTTGTTGAACTCATAACCGGCAACTCTAGGGGCAAATCTTCTATCCTCGCTAGGTGACTTCTTCGCCAACGCCCGTCTCCCTCCGCTCCAAACCCGGGCCCGGCCGGCTGGCCGTTACGGGCATAGGAAATGCCCTTTTAGACATCATGGCCAAAGACCCCGAGGAGGCCTTCGCCAAGGTGGGTCTGACCAAGGCCGCCATGAACCTGATCTCGCACGACCAGCTCGAAGAGGTCTACCGGGCCATGGGGCCGACAATCGAAATGGGTGGAGGCTCAGCCGCCAACACCATCGCCGGAGTCGCAGCTCTCGGGGGAACGTGTGGGTTCATTGGCAAAGTCGCTGACGACGAATTTGGTCAGCGCTTCATTCGCGACATGAAGTCACTCGGCGTTGAACTGGATATGGCACTAGCGCGCGAAGGTGATGGCGTGACGGGACGTTGTCACGTATTTGTCACCGACGATGCGCAGCGCACGCTCGCAACGTACTTGGGTGCGGCGAATCAACTTCGCATGGATGACATCAAGCAAGATCTCATTGCGCGTTCAGAGATTACTTACGTCGAAGGGTACCTCTACGATTTGCCACCTTCGAAGGAAGCAATCCATAAGGTGACTAATTTTGCGCACGAACATGATTCGATGGTTGCGCTTTCGCTGTCGGACAGTTTTTGTGTTGACCGTCACCGGAAAGATTTTCTTGAATTGGTTACGAACGACGTTGACGTATTGCTGGCCAACGAGGCCGAAATTCTCTCGCTCTTTCAAGTAACCGATCTTCAGCGCGCCTTTGACTCGCTCGATGAACTCGGTGTGTTGTCGGTAATTACCCGCGGACCAACCGGCGCCGACGTCGTTACTTATTCCGGCGTAGTTTCGGTGCCGGCCATGGATGTTCCGGTAGTGGTGGATCAAAACGGCGCGGGCGATTTGTTCGCGTCAGGCTTTTTGTTTGGTCTAGCCCTCGGAGCTGATCCCGTTGAGGCGGCCAATCTTGGTTCGCTCTGTGCCGGAGAGGTCATCTCACACCTGGGTGCACGCCCCGAATCGAACCTCGAAGAGCTCGCTACCGACGCAGGTTTTCTATAAACCCATTGCGTCGAGCTCGGCGTCAATAACTCGAGTTCGTTTGGTCTCCCACCTGACCCAGTGAACGGTGATTGGGATACAGGCCAGGAGCATGAGGGCGTCACCACCAATCCACATAATGGCTCCGCCTAAGTGGAAGTTCTGAAGGACCCACCGCGCACTCGTGCCCATGGGGGCCATAGTTAGCAACCCCCGATAGGGCACGTGGGTGTTCATCATCAGGGCTAGTCCAGTGACCGTGTCAACGGGAACAGCGGCCATTACAAACACCAAACGAAGTCCCGGGTGAATCTGTTGCCCGCGCTCGATGCCAAAGGCAATGCGGAAAAATAAGTAGCCAACCACGAGGAAGCCGATTTGCTCGAGGTGGTGGAACCACTCGTGGTTCAGCATCAAGTTAAAGACCCCCGTCAGGTGCGACAGCGGAATAAATACGAAATAGGCCACGAAGGCGACAATCGGGTGCAGTATCGCGCTGACGACTTTGCCGTCAAGAATCCGCTTAACCCGGGCCCCACCGGCCTCATAAAGGAGGTCAAGGGGTGCCGAGAGAGCAAAGAGGGGGGCGGCCACCATAATCAGCAGTAAGTGCTGGATCATGTGTGCCGAAAAGTAGGACATGTCGTAGACGCCAAGAACCGATTGCGTGGCGAGAAAGGTAATCAAAACGCCCGCAAAGAAACTCGCAATGCGCCAACGTGAATACGTGGGCACTTTCATGACTCCCCACAGATAAATCAACGTGGCCAACACCAATAAAGAAATTCCACCAAGACCGATATGCCACTGGTCTAAGTGACTCCAAGAGAACGGGGGATTCATCGAAACCACGTATCAACGTTAGCCCAACCTAACTAGAACTAAGTCGGCACTAGCATTGAGTTGTGAAATCGAAGTATCTCTCTCGTCGAGCCCTCATGCTCAGTATTGCTCTAGTGGCTTGGTTGGCCATGTGCGCCAGCGCCGCCTACTGGCAAGTGGGCCGCGCCGCCCAAGGAAACTCATTGAGTTTCCTCTACGCCATTGAATGGCCGCTCTTTGGAGTGCTCGGCATTCTGGGCTGGATCGCGCTCGTTAACGCCGACACCATCACCGAGCATCAGGCCAAGGCTCGCCGTGAATATGAAGAGAAGATGCGCGCGCAAGCAAAAGCCGCTAGGGCAGCCGAAGATGAAGATCCCGAAATGGCCGCCTATAACGATCACCTCGCCGAATTAGCGAATAAGCCAAAAAAGAAATTGTGGGGCCACTAATGGAAGCCAGTTACCGCCGTTATCGAATCATGTCTTACGTGACCGGAACGACCTTGTTGATGCTCTGTGCGACCTTTGTCTTGCACAAGGTGAGCGCGTCGACCTGGGAATCGATTTCTTGGTTCGTTAAGACCATTGGCATCGGGCACGGAGTAGTCCTCTACCCGCTGTACATGATTGCGAGCTTTCAAATGGTGCTCAAGCACAAATTGAGCATGCTGCTGCTCGTGGGGATGCTGCTGGCTGGATTCGTACCGGGCTTGGCTTTTTACTTAGAGCACCGAATGCGAGTGCGCCTGTTCGGAAAACAGGCTTAAAAAAGCGTCAGATTAGCCGCGACCGCAGTTCGGCTTCTTGCCGTGGTTCGCCTTTTTCTTGGCGCGAAGTTTACGCTTAACAGTTCGCTTTGACATAGGTGACAATGTTAGTAGGTTGCCAGTAGGGCTCGCCAAACGAGGTGGAAAATGACAGATTTAGCAGCCGGCCAACTAGTCATTGTGGCGACCCCCTTGGGAAACTTGGGAGATTTGTCCCCTCGAGCCCTCGAGCTCCTGACCAGCGCTGACGCAGTCTTTTGCGAAGATACCCGCCACTCGAGGACTTTATTCAGCGCCAATGGAATCTCTCCCAATGGTCGCCTCTTTGCTCTGCACGAACACAACGAGGCTGAGCAGTCCTCGGAAGTTATCGCCCGCGTCACTCGAGGTGAAACGGTCGTTCTCATTAGTGATGCCGGTACCCCGGGAATCTCTGATCCCGGCACACGGGTAGTAGCTGAGGTTGCCCGAGCTGGCCTCACCGTTACAACCGCTCCGGGGCCTTCGGCGGTTGTGGCGGCGCTTTCGGTCGCCGGCATTGACACCGAACGATTCGTAATGGAGGGCTTTCTGCCCCGAAAGGCGGGAGAGCGAGCATCGTGGTACGACCAGTGGGCGAGTGAGCGCCGCACCATAGTTTTCTATGAGTCCCCCCAGCGACTTCAGTCAACACTTGGTGAGTTAGCAGAACGTTTTGGATCTCGTGAAATATGCGTCGCCCGTGAATTGACCAAACTCCACGAAGAACTGGTGAGGGGTACGGTCAGCGAAGTAGCTGAGCGACTTGGCGGGCGAGAGATTCTCGGAGAAATTGTTGTTGTATTAGCTGGGGCAGAAGAAGCTGCGCCAGTTGATGAGGAGACACTGAAAGTGTGTCTTCGTGAGCGCCTCGTGGCAGGGGACTCCACGAAAGACGCCGCCACTTTCGCCGCCGATCTCTACGGAGTATCCCAACGCCTGACCTACGAATTGGCACTCGCAATCCGTAACACGCTCTAGCCTTAGAACATGGCTCGCTTCTATATCACGACCCCAATTTTTTATGTGAACGACGCACCCCACGTCGGCCACGCTTATTGCACGGTCAACGCAGACGCCATGGCTCGCTGGCACCGTCTAAATGGCGTCGAGACCAAGTTCTTAACTGGTACTGATGAACACGGCCAAAAGGTCGCCGAAGCCGCAGAAAAGAATGGTGTCGAACCCTTAGCGTGGGCCGATCAGACCTCCAAGCGATTCCGTGACGCCTGGGATGCGCTCGACATTTCCTACGACGACTTCATTCGCACCACGGAGCCGCGCCACTACGAAACGGTGCAGAAGTTCCTCACCAAGGTGTACGAAAACGGGTACATCTACAAAGACGTCTACCGCGGCCTGTATTGCGTCAGTTGCGAGGATTACTACACCGAGGAGAGCGCGGACGGTGGCAAGTGTCCGATTCACGCCAAGCCGCTCACCGAAATGGAAGAAGAAAACTGGTTCTTTAAGCTCAGCGCTTTCGAAGATAAGTTGCGCGAGTATTACGACACTCACCCAGACTTTGTAACACCTCACACCAAGCGTAACGAGGCCTATTCCTTTATTAAGGGTGGGCTAAAGGACATCTCGATTACGCGCACCTCAATTAAGTGGGGAATTCCGGTTCCGTGGGATTCGCAACACGTGTTTTATGTTTGGTACGACGCACTTATCAATTACCTCACCGCAATTGGCTATGGCCGCGACGACGATGAGGTCGAGAAGTGGTGGCCCTACTCACACCACCTGATTGGCAAAGAAATCATTCGCTTCCACTGTGTTTGGTGGCCCGCTATGTGCATGGCCGCCGGTCTCGATCCGGTAAGTCACGTTCAAGTTCACGGTTGGTTGCTGGTCGGCGGTCAGAAGCTGTCAAAGACCATGGCTGCCGAAGGCGGGGTGCGCTTAACTGACATTGCCCCGATTCAACTCACCACGGAGTTTGGTGTCGATCCAGTGCGTTACTACTTGCTGCGTGAAACATCACTTGGTAATGACGGGGACTTCTCGCACGAGGGCATCACTGCCCGATACAACACTGACCTCGCTAATAACTTGGGCAACCTCGTGGCTCGGGTGGCGGCGGTCGTTACCTCGAAGTGTGAGGGCATTGCTCCTTCTCCATACAGCGATTCGACCCTTCGCCAAAGCGCAGAAGAAGCGGTGAGGGCAGCTAGCGAAGGCTGGAATCGCTTTTCACCTCAAGCAGGCTTGGAAGCAACCTGGGGTCTCATTGGTGAAACGAACGCCTACCTCGAAACTCACGCTCCGTGGAAGATGGAACCCGGTGAAGATGTTGAGATGGTACTTGGCGATGCCCTCGAAGCCATTCGCATCGTGACCGTTCTTATCTCACCGGCAATGCCGACCGTGGCTGAAGAGATCTGGCGCAGAATTGGCCTATCGGGTCGCGTAACGGACGAGAATTTCACAGTTCGCACCAGCTGGGGACAATTCCAAGGTGGTCACCGAATTGAAAAGGGCGAACCCCTCTTCCCAAGAATCGCGGACTAGTTCATGAGTGCTTGGACTGACGCACACGCCCACTTGCAGGACAATTTTCTCGACGACCCCGAGCGGGGGACCCGAGACCTGCAGGCAAATCTTGATGCCGCGCTCGCGGCCAACGTCAATCGCGTCATCGTCATTGGAACCGAACTGGGCTCGAGTGCCGGGGCATTAAAAGTTGCTGAGTTCCAACACGAAGTGGAACTGTACGCAACGGTTGGGCTTCACCCGCATGATTCGTTGAGTGACGTAAATGAGCTCGTGAAGTTGGCTCGGGTGGGGCACCCAAAGTTGGTCGGAATTGGTGAGTGTGGTCTCGACTACTACTACGAACACTCGCCACGTGAAGCGCAGATGAAGTCATTCGCCGTTCAGATCGCCTTGGCGAAAGAATTGAATCTCGCTTTAGTCATTCACGCTCGCGACGCCTTTACCGATTTATTCGATATTTTGAAGTCTGAGGGCGTGCCCGAGAGAACGGTGATCCACTGCTTTACCGGAAATGTCGCCGACGCAAAGGGGTGTCTCGACTTGGGCTGTGATATTTCTCTTTCGGGAATTGTCACTTTTAAGAACGCCGATGAACTTCGAGAGGCTGCGAAAATAGTCCCACTCGACCGACTCCATGTGGAGACGGACTCACCCTTCTTGGCTCCACTGCCACATCGTGGCAAACCAAATGAGCCCGCTTACGTTTCCATTGTGGGGGAATTTGTCGCTGATTTGCGTGGCGAGGACCGAGAAGTACTGCAAAAAGCAACTTCAGCCAATACTGCACGCCTTTTCAATATTCCCGTTTTGAACTAATACCCGTAGAATGGGTAGGTCGTTAGACGACAGGCCGCCGTTTTGGGCCCAATCGGAGGAATGAAACTGAGAGTCAATTCTGCAGGTGTGTCTCGGCGCATCTGGTTTCACATTTCCGTCGTTGCAGCCATACTGGTGCTGCTCGGCGCTTTGGGGCCGGCCTCTTTTCGCGCCTCGGGATCTCCCGTACCCCGGATGCCCAATGTCGTAGGGCTCAGTCGGGCCCAGACCTACAGCGTGATGCGCGCCCACAACATCTTTTTCGTGACCTCGGGGGTCGGTTCGAGTGATGGAACCTGGCAATTTGTCCAACACCAAAGCCCCGCCGCGGGAGCTCCGGCTCCGGTCAAAGCAAACGCCTACCTCGTCGTGAACAAGATCGTGAAGGGCGGGCCCAGGCCCATGCCTCGGCTAATTGGGCTTAGCCGTCCCGCCGCTATTGCGGTCTTAAAGGCCAATGGTCTCTACTACCAAGACACCGGACTCGGAGCAGCATCCAATACTTGGAATCGAGTCGTCAGTCAAAGCCCGCCGGTCGGCACCATTGTCCAGTGGCTCGGCCACGTAACGCTGGTTGTCACTATTGTCCGTCATCCGCCCGCCACAACCACCACGGTGAGACCGACAACGACCACCTCGTCGACTTCAACAACCACTACGACCACCTCGCCCACAACAACTTCGTCGGTGCCTGATTCGAGTAGTACGACCACCTCGTCATCAAGCACCACGCTGCCGACCACGCCAGCGGTCATCACGCCTTACGGTGGAGTTCCCGCGTACAAGCGAGTCTTCGAAACCTTTAAGCCCTTGGCTCACTCCACTTCGGGGAATCAAGTACTCGTTCGAACACTTTCACCAAAGATTTGTTCAACCCACAACAACGTTTTGACATTCCGCTGGCCGGGCATGTGCGTATTCCAGTACCGTGATCCGGGCAACGCCAATTTCTTGCCCGCAACACCGATTACTAAGAGAATTCCTGTGGACCACCAAGCTGTGGGTCAGGCCACTTTTTACAGCTACCGTCCGGGCTTTTGTGCTTCACACTTCGTTCAGCTGTATCCCGGGATGCCTCCGCACACATTCTGGTTCCCGAGAGATTTCTTGTTGAAGGTGACCAACCAAGCGAATCACATTTCGATATTCTGCCGAGTGACCGACCACGAAGCCGCTGGTCCACCTCGAGTGGTTGACCTGTCGATGACCCAGTTCTCAGAGCTAATTGGTCACCCCGGTGACTTCAATGCAATCAACTCCTACGGCGTTTTGAAGGTAATTGTTACCTGGTGACCCACACTCGAACCGAACTCGTAGCACTCCTTAACGACCACGGGCTATCACCGTCGAGGGCTCTGGGTCAAAATTTCGTGGTGGACGCAAATACCGTTCGCCGAATTGCCCGACTGGCCGAAGTGGGGCCCGGAGATCTTGTTTTAGAGATTGGGGCTGGGCTCGGATCACTCACGCTGGCACTTATTGAAACCAAGGCAGAGGTAGTTGCCATTGAAGTCGATCGGTACATCGAACCGGTACTTCGGACCGTGGTCGAGCCTCACGGCGTGCGGGTGCACCTCGGAGATGCGTTGAAGGTCAATTATGAGGAGCTGTTGGGTGGACGCCCAGCCATTGTCGTGGCCAACTTGCCCTACAACGTGGCGACTCCGCTCGTGCTTTCGCTTCTTGAAACACAACCTCTTATCAAGCGCATGCTGGTGATGGTTCAAAAAGAGGTCGGTGAGCGACTGGCCGCCCAGGCCGGCGAAGAGCCGTATGGCGCAGCTTCTCTTCGACTGCAGTACTTTGCCGACGCCAAGGTGGTTGGCAAGGTTGGCCCATCGGTCTTCGTGCCCAAACCCAAGGTGGATTCGGCACTCGTTTCGATTGTGCGCCGCGAAGACGTGAGAATTGACCCATCAATTGTCAGTGAAGATCGACTCTTTGAGGTCATTCGCACTGCTTTTGGTCAGCGACGCAAAATGCTGCGTCGGTCACTTTCGGAGATGATCTCTCCAGAGGCCTTTGCCCTTTCTGGAGTCGATGAAACTAGACGTCCCGAAGAACTCACCATTGAGGAGTTCGCGCAACTGGCGGCTCAGTCATGAGTCGTCTTCTCGCTCCAGCGAAGCTGACTTGGTATCTAGAGGTGACCGATACCCGTAGCGACGGTTGGCACGAACTGCGCAGCGAAATGGTGACCTTGTCTCTGGCCGATGAGTTAGAGATTGATGAGTCGGGTGATTACGTGATGATGTCTGGCGATACCTCGGGTGTCGAGCCAGGACCGAGAAATTTAGTTAGCCGCGCACTCGCTTTGGTCAATCGGCAAGCAGGCGTGAGTCTGACCAAGCACATCCCAACTGGTGGTGGACTGGGTGGCGGGAGCGCCGATGCCGCAGCAATTCTTCGCTGGGCTGGGGGAGTCTCTTTCGAACAGGCATTGAGCCTCGGCTCTGATGTTCCCTTCTGCCAAGTTGGGGGCAGGGCACTAGTTGAAGGTCTCGGTGAGCAGATCACGCCACTCGAATTTGTCGAGCGTCCGGTAACACTCGCTCTGTTTGACTTTGGAGTTTCTACGCCGGCGGTCTATCGCGCTTTCGACGACTTAGTGAAATCTGGAGATGTCCGCCACACGAGAAATCATCTGACCCACGCCGCACAATTAGTAGAGCCGCGAGTCGCTACGGCAATGTCCTGGCTCGGGGCGGAGTTTGGCCAAGAGGTGATTTTGGCGGGATCTGGCGCCACGTTATTTATCGAAGGACACCTTCGCCAAGATAGTGATCTGTGGGAGGTCGAGAGTCCCGTCGGACGGGTACGGTTACGGCAAGTACAAACCACGCCAGCAGGCGTGTAGCTACTTATTTACCAGCAGCTCGACGCTGGAAGCGAGTTCGCTTCAACATCTTCTTGTGCTTCTTCTTACGCATGCGCTTACGGCGCTTCTTAATCAGTGATCCCATGGCTGTACAACCTTAGTCGCTGTGGCGGGGGTGGAAATTCAAGCCTGGTCGGCCACTCGCTCAATACTGAGCGCTTGACGAGGACAGCCCCGAACGGCGTACTTGGCCGACTGGAGAGCCCGGACATTTCCCAGCGGGGTGGGCTCTTTTTTGATGATGGGATATCCCCACTCGTCAATATCGACTAGTTCGGGGGCCAATTCGTGGCAGTGCCCAAAGCCGTCGCAGAGAATGGGATTTACTTTCAGAACAAAGCCGCCGGTGCGTCTAATTACTCCCATACGAGCTCTTCTTCTCTTTCGTGCTTGGGTACGGTTGCGTAGAACTTGGTCGCGCGTGATCCCACACAAGGTGCGCCATTGATGTGGTTTTGCAGGTCCTTATCGAACACCTGCAAAGCGGTACGAATCATCCGCACTACACCATCGGGGTGCTTACAGGCTCCGCGACCATCAATTTCACCAGCGCGGTGAATCAAGCGGTCTAGAGATTGCTTGCGGTCTTTTCCTCCGATGACGAGCTGCTGCAAGTCTTCGGCGAGTGCGGGAAGTCCAAAGGCACAGGGCCCACACTGGCGAGCGGACTCGTTGGCCATCCACTTGGTGATTCGGTAGGTCTCCATAATTCCGCACGCACGTTTGGGTAGGACCATGATTATCCCCGCCCCGACACTGGCTCCGACACTACTGAGGTGCTCGGTGGCGAAGGGCAAGCGAATGTTGTCGCCACTTAACCAAGTGCCACCGTATCCACCGAGCAAGATGGCGAGGGGGTCAGTGTCGGCTCCGGCGACTTCCAAAATTGCCTTGACGGGAGTTCCGAGCGCCACTTCGATGACGTGGGCTCGCTCAACGGCGCCAGTGACTGAAACCAAAGTCGATCCTGGCGAGGTGGAGGTTCCCAACTGGCGGAACCAGTTTGCGCCAAACCGGCCAATGAGACCTACGTTGGCGCAGGTTTCGGCGTTGTCAACGAGAACCGCGCTACGACCAATCTTCAAAATTGTTGGACGGTGCGGGCGGTACTGGGGAAGTGATTCGTTGTCGTCGAGCCAGTGAACGAGCGCGGACTCTTCTCCAGCCACGTAACGCCACGGCGGAGTGTGCAACTCAATCTCGGGTCCACGTAAGCTCCGACGAGTGCGCTCGTGGAGTGCGCGTTTTACATTGTTGATGACAATGGGGTTGTCGCGTGAAACACAGATGGCAATTCGCTTCGCGCCGATCATGTGGGCGAGTATCTCGGCCCCATCAATGACAAGGTGGGGATTGGCGTTCAGCAGTGCCAAGTCTTTGTGAGAAGCGGGCTCACCCTCCATGGCATTAACCACAACAAACTTGCCGTGACCACGCTGTTCACTGAGTAGTTCAACCTTTTTGTAGGTGGGGAAACCTGCTCCACCGCGTCCAGTGAGGCCTGAATCGCGTAACTCGGCCAAGAAGTCGGTCTGTGGATTTACCAGGCCGAATTCCTGGTCGTGTTCTTCGAGTGAAAGTGGACGGCCGGAGGCGCGGTGCATCAAGCGGGGTAGTGCGTTAGCGCTAATCATCGGCGGGGCCGGCCTTTCGAAGTGGGTCGCTGTTCGCGAGGGAAGGGAGTAGATCCGGCAGTGGACTTAGGAGATGCCGGTCGCGCCGCCCGGGCGAGAGGCGACAAGGCCGTCCGTCCGCCCGCACGGGTTGGTCGACCAAAGAATCGCCAGAGTCCAGCGACCACGATGGCCCCGGCACAGAAGGCGACGAAGGCCAGACCAGTAGTTCCCTTCGTGTCTGTTCCGATCATGGCGGCGTGAACGAGTGCCGTGACGTACGCAATCCAAGAGAACCAGTGGATGAAGCGCCACGTCGCGTTCTTGATTCGAACCTTAAGCAGGCTGGATATCCACACCGCCAAAATCAGGTCGAAGGCGATTGTCCCAATGGCGACCTGAGTGGTCTTGTAGGGAGAGGCGAAGGGAACAACAGTTGAGAGCCAGCCGGTGGCGACATAACTATCAATCACCGTAGTGACGATGTGTAACGCCAAAAAGATTACGGCCACGATCGAGAGCGAGCGGTGGAGTTCATTGATCTCAAATCGACCAACGATGGTGCCACCAATTCGATTAGCGACCAGGGTGCCAAGGAAGGCGACCAGGGTGAGCAAGAGCAGGGCCACAACGCCAGTTGCTCGAGTGGAGTACCAAAGGTACGGGGTGGTTAGGGCAATCATGCGGGTTGTTCCTCTCTGGGCCAAGCACCCACTAAATCAATCGTGCCATCAGTACGAACCAAACGTGCGGCCAGCCCAGCTTGAGCGATGTAGTAACTCGCTTCTTCACCCCAGACCAGGGCGGCCGTTGAAAAAGAGTTCGCGGCCACACAGCTTTCGGCCACCACCGACGCCGAGCCGTACGGTCCATCGGCGCAGGCTCCGGTGAAGGGGTTAATCACGTGATTTTGGACCTCTCCACTGGCGCGCCAGGAGCGAATGAGCCGCGACGAGGTCGCCACGCCAGCGTTTATGAGGCCGAGACGAGTGTCTTGTTCGCTGGCCTCGAGCGAGTCGCTCACACCAATCGCCCAAAGACCATCGGGACCCTCTCCTCGAACGGAGACGTCGCCACCAATCTCCACGACCACACCGCTGGAGGCGGAAACATCGTTGGCGACGAGGTCGCAGGTCAGGGCCTTGGCAGTGGCACCAAAGTCAAGTTGGCAACCATCAAGGAGACGAACTGTTTTATTTGTGCGGTCAATCTCAATAGCGTCCAGACCAAGGGCGGGCCGAGTTTCGCTGGCGTGAAGATCAGTGTCCTTAATTATTTCGTCGTAGTCGCGCTCATAGCCCAGTGCAATGAGAGAAGGTAATACGGTTGGAGAACAAGCTCCCTGGGTCTGTCTGTAGGCGGCGAGAGCGGTATCGAGGCAGATTTCAAATGCCGGTGAATAGTGAAACTTGTCATCACTATGGTTCAAGCGAGACAACTCGGACTCGGGCTTAAACCTATTGGCGGCAGAATCAATTTCACTTAACCAGTGATTCAAACGTTCGATGGCAAAGTCCAAAGACTCATCATTCGCAACCGTCACGGACCCGGTCACGCCCCAAACGCTAAAGCGGTGAGATTTCACCAACAACCTAAGAACGTTCCTGAAGCCGAAGTGTGGCAAACCGTTGGGGTGGTCACCGGGACAGTTGCCACGGTAGTGGGGGTGGTGGCGGTCGTAGTTGGAGTGGAGCTGCCTCCGCCGTTCGATCCGCCGCTGTTAGCCACTGTCGTGGGGGTCGTTGCGGCGGTGGTGGGGGTTGAGCCACCGGGGGTAGTGGTTGGCGTTGTAACCACGGTGCTCGAGGTGTTGGCTACCGCGGTACTGGCGAAGTAGGCGACCATGCCCGCTGACAGTGCGCTGGCGGCTAGGAATATGGTATTCGACAGCAAGCGAACTCGAGCGAAACGGCGGTCTCTCAGTTGTGGGGTGCGGGGGGTTGGTGTCATTGCTTTGCCCTGGTTGTAGGTGTAATCATTGTGCCAGCACTAAATAAGGTTCTTTGAGTGCAGAGGTAAGAAACCCCTAAAAGAGTTAGGAAATACCTTATTCGGCGGTAGGAATGGTCGGCAGGCTCATAATCATGCGCGCACCACCCAGTTCTGGGTCCGATTCGACTGATACTT
>Ga0214169_100005_pt1 | contig 48788 bp, 43 predicted proteins | sample TroBogEpilimnion_42_FD_153007 | JGI IMG/M metagenome (GOLD analysis project Ga0214169, IMG submission 153007) | Freshwater microbial communities from Trout Bog Lake, WI - 13JUN2007 epilimnion | ecosystem: Environmental > Aquatic > Freshwater > Lake > Epilimnion/Euphotic zone | place: Trout Bog...
AAACCTGGTCGCTCCAGCAGCGGTTACTAACAAAGAGTTCACCAAGGGATTAGCTCGAGTCGTACGACGACCAGCCCTCTTGTCCGCCCCCGCCTTCGCCCTAAAACTCGTTCTAGGAAGTGAAATGGCGAATGAACTTCTACTTATTTCGCAGCGCGTTGCTCCAACAAGGCTTGTGGAATCGGGTTTCGAATTTAAACACCCAGATTTGCCTTCAATCTTGGAGTGGGCAGTACGCAATTGACCGCATCGTAAGATGAATGCATCTTGCTGCGCCGGCCCACTTTCTCAAAGTTTTCTCGTCTCTTAGTCGCGAGCTTGGCCGGTCTCACCTTCTCCATAACCGTTATCGCATCGAACGCCGAAGGTCTTTCGACTCTGCGAATAGCCGAACAGCCTGGTTCGACCCCCAGCTTTATTTTTCCAATTAACTCGTGTTCGACTTTTTCGGTGACGAATGTTCAGCAATTCCAAGAACTGCAATATCGACCGCTTTATTTCTACGGCGCGGGAAGCAGTTCGACCCTAAGCCCCCTCCTCAGTCTGGCTAATGCCCCGGTCTTAAGTCATGACCAAAAAACCGTGACCGTAGTGCTCAAGTCCTGGCGGTTTGCAAACCATGCGCCGGTAACCGCCACCTCCGCCCTGTTCTACCTCAATCTGTACCGAGCCAACCCTTCGGATGTTTGTGGTTACACCCAGCACATTGGAATACCCGATCAATTGACGAGCGCGGTGGCCACTGGGCAAACTCTGCGTTTAACTTTTGCTTCCGCGGTAAACCTTTCGTGGCTCCAAGCAAACTACTTGAGCCAAATCACGCCATTCTCTCTCAGTTGGGCGACGACCAACGGGACAACCCCTTCGCCCACTTGCGCCAGCGGAACTTTCGGGGCAGCTGGAACAATCAGTGCGTGTCAGTCGGTGTTGGCCTATCTCAAGGCGCAAGGCGCAACGCAGTCAACCTTCGCCTCAGCGTTTTGGCAACAAGGGGTTGATGGTCCATATCGATTAGACAACTTGGCGAGCGACGGAACTGCAACCTTTAAGGCAAATCCGAATTACTCGGGCACCGTTAAACCACACATTGCCAATTTGACCGAAGTCCCAATGCACTCCTACTTCCAAGAAATCAAGGCTCTGCAACTAGGCACCGTGGACCTTGGCTACATTTCACCCGTTGATCTTCCAGTCCATACGGCAAACTCCGGGAACAACTCAACTCTTAAGAGTTTCAAACTCACCGAACAAACTGCAAATCAAGCGAACTTTATCTACATAAATCGAACGGGAACCAATGTCAACGCATCACTGTTGAACCAGTTGTACATCCGACAGGCCTTGCAACAGGCTCTCAACCAAGCAACACTCGCGCGGACCATGGCCAAGAGCTATGCCCTACCAACCACCTCACCGCTGCCACCGAGCACACCCGTTGCTCTTGGTACTGCGGGGGCGAACCCGCTCAACTTCAGCGTCGCTAAGGCCAAGGCTCTGCTCACCGCTCACGGTTGGGCCTTGGTAAACGGCGTATTTACCTGCACCTCACCTGGTACCGGGACCACAAACTGTGGCACCGGAATTGCGAGCCAAACTCCTCTCAGCTTTGCTCTCGTTGAGACCTCTGGGCAGTATGGATTGAATGCGCTGGTTTCCAGTGTGATAACCCAGTGGCGCGCCATTGGTGTTTCGATAACTAAAAGTTATGACACGGTTAGTGACACTCTCGATCGGTGCCATACAGACAACTCCGTGCAATTCTGCATAGCCGGTGGTGGTTGGAACTATCAACCACAAGTGTGGCCGAGCGGCGAACAACTATTTGGTTCCACCAGTGATTTCAACTTTGGCCACTATGCAGACGCACATATGAACGACCTACTTACGGCGGTCCAAACCACCCAAATTAAGTTGAGTTCATACGCCGCGTATGCCCAGTCACAAATTCCAGTGATATTCCTGCCGGTACCGATGATTTTGCAAGAGACCCGAGCAACTCTGGGTTCAATTGTCGGAGTGGGGCCGAGCCCGCTGGGCTCATTCACCCCCGAATACCTTAAGTAAGTTCGACTTCCGGTAGTTTCCAACTCTGGCGGTGTTGATCGCAAGTACCGAATTCTCGGATGGCCTGCATGTGCGACTCGGTTCCGTAACCCTTATTGCGCTCCCAGCCGTAGCTCGGGTAACGCGTAGAGAGTTCACGCATGAATCGGTCTCTCGCCACCTTGGCCAGTACTGAAGCCCCGGCAATTGCCCCGCTCTTTCGATCACCCTTGATCAGGGTGCTAACAGGCATCGAGCCATAGGGCAAAGGCGGGACCTCTAAAGCCGATTCGCGCTGAATGGGCGAAATCAAGAGATTCAAGTTTCCATCAATAAGAGCCACGGTTGGCTTCTCAGAGAGCTCATTGAGAGCGCGGGTAGCCGCCACCGCTAAGGCGGTACGCATACCCCATTCATCAATTTCTCGAGCACTCGCCCATCCGATCCCAAAGGAATGGCACCACTCTTTAATGGGCCCCTCGAGAGCAGTACGGCGGACTGCCGACAAGAGCTTCGAGTCAGTCAAACCCTCAGGAATTGGGTTAGAGGCACGTAACAAGACTGCACCAACTACCAATGGTCCAGCCAGCGCACCCCGGCCAACTTCGTCAATTCCAACCACGAGTTCACCGCGTTCAAGCAGAGGAGTTTCGAATTCCAAACTCGGCTTGCTTTGTTTTCCCATAGATAGAGGATAGTGGAGTGGACTCCTATCATGGATAAATGCGCCATTGTTTCGCAGTTCCGATTAAGGACTTTTCACTCGCGAAATCACGCCTCCGCGACCAAAACATTTCTGAAGTTTCTCAACTCGCTCGCACCCTCGCAACCAAAGTCATCTCAGAATTAGGTAGCGATCAAGTCGTGGTCCTTTGCGAGAGTGAGGTCGTTTCGGAGTTCGCTCTCGAACTTGGATGCAACGTGGCATTCTCCAAGTCCAGCGGACTTAACCCGAGTGTGCAAGGTTTCTACGACTCGGTTACCGAGCTCTACGACCGAATCACAGTGGTCCACGCGGACCTAGCTGACCCAACTGGCCTGGGCAACTATCGGCCGGAAGTGGCGGTTGAAATTGTCACCGACCACCAACGCCTTGGCACGAACATCCTCAGCATTCCAACGGGTGCTCGTTTCAAATTTCAATTTGGCGAGAACTCTCTGGCGCTTCATGAGACTGAGGCCCAGCGTTTGGGCCTGTCATACGTGGTCATCGACTCAGGACCCTGGATCCACGACGTAGACCTGCCAGAAGATTTGCCCTAGAAAAGCACAAACGGGGGCCCGAAGGCCCCCGCGGGTGCTCAGTGCCCGAAGGCGACTGGTAAGACTATGCAGCCTTCTTAGCTACACGACGACGGGTCGTCTTCTTTGCAGCAGCCTTCTTAGGAGCAGCCTTGCGGGCAGCCTTCTTAGGAGCAGCCTTGCGGGCAGTCTTCTTAGCAGCCTTCTTAGGGGCAGCCTTGCGAACAGCCTTCTTGGCAGTCTTCTTAGCAGCCTTCTTAGGAGCAGCCTTGCGGACAGCCTTCTTTGCAGTCTTCTTAGCAGCAGCCTTCTTAGGAGCAGCCTTGCGGACAGTCTTCTTTACAGCCTTCTTGGCAGCCTTCTTAGGGGCAGCCTTCTTCTTCGTAGCTACAGCCACTTTCCCTCCTAGGGATTCAACGTTGATTCGATGCTCCTCTCATTCACCACCGTGGTAACTGAGATACAGACACATCGACACTTCTCGTGTACTCGACCAAGTGAAGCCCAGCCTCTCGGCTGTGCAACCACTACTCGCAGTGCACGGCCAACTTTGGAGGAGAGCGAGTTCAAGAAATACTGCACTCTTGCACCGCTTTGGTCCCCTCCGCAGAAGACATCTAAAAGTTCACTCGTTTTGACGACATAAGTCAAGCATTTAGGCAAAATATTTTCGACCGTTGTGAACGATGAATTTTGATCCAGGCATCTATTTAGGGCGCGCGCACAACGCAGCTGCATTCAGCGGATCACAGCGCTCAACACTTGTTTTAGGACCGAGTCGTAGTGGCAAAACCTCATCAATTATCGTTCCAAATCTCCTGATGAAAGGGCATTCTTCGGTAACCACCTCTACCAAAGATGATGTGCTTCGAATCATGTGTGACAGACCGCTCAACGGTTCACTTTTGCTCTTTGATCCCTCTGGAACAGTGCCCGATCTGCCATCGGTGACCCGAATTGGTTACTCACCCGTAAGAAAATCTTTGTCTTGGGACGGGGCAATTCTTGTTTCTCGCACCCTCACCGACATTGCTCGACCCGGTCTGAGAGACAACCACTGGAGTGAGCGCGCTGGCGCGCTGCTCGCTCCGCTCCTTCACGTCGCTGCGCTTCGTGGACTCTCTCTCGCCGACTTTTGTTCAATGGTTGACGCCCGCGACACTGACGGAGTTGCCGACACTTTGCTCGAACGATACGGATCTCAGCACGCGAGCTTCTCATTACTGTCAGGCATACTCGCGACCGAAGAGCGTGAACGTTCTGGAATTTGGTCTAGTGCGAGTGGACTGTTGGCGGGGATGAGAACCGATGCGGCCAGAAGGGCCGCAGGTCAACCTTCAATCGATCTTGACAAATTTTTCGCTGGGCCCAATCAGTTACACATCGTTTCCCCCTCGCGCCATCAGGCGGTGACAACACCCCTCATTGTTGGGCTTATTGACTATCTAGTCCACGCTACGTATGACCGATTTCATGATGGGGCTCGTCTACTACTCGCTCTCGATGAGCTCGCAAATGTTGCCCCGCTCCACAACTTGGCTTCAATCGTGTCCGAAGGAGGTGGTCAAGGGGTCTTAACCCTCGCGTGCTTGCAGGATCTCTCGCAAGCGCGGAGCCGATGGGGTGAGCAAGCCCAAGGATTCCTTTCTCTCTTCGCTAGCACAGTCGTTCTTCCCGGCATCGCGGACCGCGCCACGTTGGAGATGATTCGAAGTCTCGGGGGTTCTCACTTTCGGGCTCAATCATCAATTCATCGTCCGCGCCGAGGGCGAGGAACCAACCAAACTTCTGCGTGGCACGAACACCAAAAGTTGTCAATCGCTGACGTAGCGAATGGCCGAAAGGGATTTGCCATTGGGCTCAACGCTTCGAAAACTCCTCAGTGGATTCAACTCACGCCTTGGTTCCGTGACGCGAGGTTCGACCTCGCGAGCGAGCCAGTCAGCGAGTCCGTTCACCTCTAAAGGTCGAGGTCCGTATGCTCGAACACGGTCTAACTGCAACACGCGACTACGAACGATTTCGCTTTCTCGCACTCCAACTTCCCTTTCGGATTGATTGAGAAGACGGTCAATTGAACGAGCGCTTACGTTAGCCAAGGAACCAAAGGAAGTTGCATTCGCCCAAGCGCTAACGACATTCCTTCGGAAAATTCTGGTCTCGCTCGAGAGTTGCGCTGCGAATGCATGCTCGTCGAATTCGCCCTTGTTCTGAACTAGCGGAGCACTCTCAGCAAACGGACGAAAGCGAGACAAATCCTGCGCCCACCTGCCCCGGATCTCCTCACGAGTCCAAATCCGCTTCGGCAAGTTACCGCTTTCTCGGCCACTCCACAGTGCGCGGTACCCGTCGTCGACACCGACCACGAGTTCATTTCCCGAGAAGGTTCGCACTGGCATATAAGTAGTTCCAACCCCGACTCGGTACCGGAGTTCACTTCGGTAGAGGGCGTCGGCCGCTTCGAGGTGGGCAAAGAGGCCGCGACTGTCGAAAGCTCGGTTACCTCGTTCGGGAGTGGCGCCAACCAAGACGTGGTCGTGGAGATGTGGCTCTCCGGATCTATTCACGCCATGAGTGAACGAAGCAATTTCACGCCAACGCGCAGGAATCAGTTCGCTCTCACCAGTGATTCGACGCCTGACGCCCAAGGCGTGCGCTTCGAGATAGGCCACTCCCGCACTAACGGCCAGACGGTGGCTTCGAATCAACTCAATTCCGGCCATCTCATCAATCGCCAATAAAACCGACAGAGTTCTGGGAGCCGAGAAGATTAAGTCGTAACCAATGGTTCGCGAACGGCTCGAGCCTCCGAAAACCGTGCCAACACGCTCTGGGTCAGAGAGGTCACCCTCACCCCTTATCCACCATCCGGCGGGACCATCGCGCAGACCCGCCAACTCGTAGGCCGGGTCGGAGGTGAAATAGCGGACGTCGTCACTTCGACGGGCAAAAATGTGTAGCAATTGGACACCTCTCTTCGAGGTCCCAACGGTTGCCCTACAGGTTCTTGGCGATCAACTTTGCGAGCTCGTGCCCCGCCACTAATTGTTCAGGGGTTCCCTGGGCCACGACAGCTCCCTTACCCGCACGAACCATCAGGCTTTCGAGGAAATTCTCACTAATCACACGAAACTCAACGGCGTGACGTCCGTCCTTTACGCGACCCCATCGAGCATTAGGGATTGACTCGAAGTGAAAGCGCAAGAAGGCATCCATCACGATCACCACGGGGTCCCCGCTCTCGGCAAAAGTCGTCAGCCAATTAGGTTTCGGGTCAACTTCGATGGCTTGAGCCGGTGAAGCATCCTTCGCCCACTCAATGCGATCAACGCGGAAGTTGCGCCAGCGATTGCGCAGAAGGCACCAGGCACGCACGTAAGAGTGGCCATTCAGCATCTTCATCTCCGTGGGAATGATGGTGCGCTCAGTCGCACTGTCGGCTTCATCGGTGAAGTAACTAATGGTCACCTGCAGGTGCTTGGCGATAGCGTCTCGAATCACGGCGACCTGGCGCTCTTGATCGGCCATCTCGAAGCGCACGAAGTCCTCACAGGCTGCTTCAATCTTCGCGATTGCGCCCTCCATGGTCTTGTTTTGGTAAACACGGTTGGCTTCGTGCAATGCGAGGTTGACCTCAAACAGATCGCGCCACATCATCTGTGATGCATCGTCGAAGTGCTGAAGATCCGAAGTTGGGATGTAGAGCGAGTCATCGGTTTCTTCGTTATCCCAGTCGTCACACTCTTTAATAACGTACGCCGGGTAGGTGGCGGCTGAGTTGCCGGGCAAGAAAATACACGAGAGACGTCCCATGATCTCGCGCACTTGATCTTCGTCAATTTCTGCACGTTGCGCGAGTTCACTGATGCGTAGGCCCTCAGGGTTCTGGTGGACCATGTGAAGCAACTTGAATGCGAGAGCCAAGTTCGAACTCTTGCCCGCCGCGGGGAAGCTGATGTCTGAGGGTTTGGGCACGACACCCTTGTTGACCTGTTCTAACCACGACTTGGCTTCGGTAATTACCTTGTTCGGTCCGGAGACCTGGATGCGCAGTCCCGAACCAATGACGAAGCGAACGGCATCGTTCAACGCCGTAAAGGGCACCGAGAACTCAACCGTCTCCTCGTCGACCTCCTTCACGGTCGCCTCTTCGTACTGCATCTGCAGTCGAGGGGCAAAGGTCTTCTTGGTGGTGCCGGTGACGAAAATGGTCTCTTCTTCTGGCTCGTACTTCGGAGTCCAGGCGTTGGCGCGCTCCTTCGCCTCAGGCGTCACCTCGAAGGTGTCGGGAGTGGTAGTTGGGATACTCACAATGCGGTTCAGGCGGTATCCGCGGAGCTTGTCCGTTCCGCGAACCATGGCCACTAAGTACGGCACGCCGAGGTACACGTTGAGTTGAATCGGTTCAACCTCTCTGGCACGAATTTCAGTGGAGTCGTAGTCAAAGTTTAAAACTCGACGGGTATTAATGGCGCGCAGAATTGGGTTGTAGACCTCAACGTTTACGGCGAAGTCATCTACCGGAGGCAGCGCGTTGAAGAGTGAGAATGCGCCGGACTTTCCGAAGCCACAGAAGCGAAGGGCCAGAGCAATGACGTCGTGCTCTTCATCGGTGAAGTTGATGGCGGGTGCGAAGGCGCCGTCTTTTTCAATGCGGTACTTCGGATTCGCGGGATCCGTGTTGTTAACGAGAATCTCAAAGCCAGCGTTTCGAAGGTCGACCTTGTCGCGTTCGAACTTGGCGCGAATGGTGTCGGGGGCGCCTTCGTAGGCCTTTACGCGAGTGCGCACGTTGGTGCCGTCACTCGGTCCAGTGACCGTGACCTGCTCGACGATGTCGCGTTGGGTCATGCCCTCTTTGGATGAACTCAACCACCACACCAGTGCCATCTGGCGCTCACGACTGGTCTCACTTGGCTCACGAAATGGCATCAGCTCTCCCCTTCTCGAACAGGACACTTAAGGGTAGTGGTAGCGAGGGAGAACTCTGCTCCAAATAAATGGCAAATTCTGGGACCTATTTTGCAAAAATACCGACTCCGAAATGGCATTGCCCGCCGCCCACTAAAATAGAGAAATGCCTACGTATGAGTACGAATGCCAAAAGTGCCACGAGCGCGTGGAGGCGGTCCAAAAGTTCTCAGACCCAGCACTGACCATCCACGAGGGTTGCGGTGGAGAGCTTAAGAAGGTCTTTTCGCCCGTGGGAATCGCCTTCAAGGGAACCGGTTTTTACAAGACCGATTCACGCTCCTCGGGCGGATCTAGCGAATAATCACCCTGTAACTTCGGCATTTTTGCCGGTAGGCTGAAATCGTGCTGTTGCCCTCGATCGAGTCGCCCAAAGACCTCCAAGGCCTTTCCTATGAACAACTTGGCGAACTCAGCGACGAATTACGCGCCTTCATCATTGAATCGGTGACCGCTACCGGGGGCCACCTCGGTTCGAATCTGGGAGTGGTGGAAATCACCGTAGCGATGCACCGGGTATTTTCTTCCCCCAGCGATATTTTCCTTTTTGACACTGGCCACCAGGCCTACGCTCACAAGATTTTGACCGGCCGGCGCTACGGTTTCAAAAAGCTTCGCCAGCGCGGAGGCCTTTCCGGCTACCCCAGCCGGAGCGAATCTCCCCACGACTGGATTGAATCCTCCCACGCCTCAACGGCTCTTTCGTACGCCCACGGTCTTTCCGTGGCACTCGAACAACGCCACGAGCTCAAAGGTCACGGTGGCGAGCGCCAAGTCGTGGCTTTGGTGGGTGACGGCTCACTCACTGGCGGTATGGCCTTTGAGGCTCTTAATAACCTGGGCCACTCGGGCCAGCGAGTCGTCATTATCTTGAACGACAACGGCCGCTCCTACGCCCCAACGATTTCAAAATTGTCAGAGTCGCTCACTAGCCTTCGCATTGATCCTCGCTACCTGACCTTGCGCGACAGAATTCGCAAACTTGTTCCACATCTGCCCCGAGCCGGAAAGATGGCCTACAAGAGCCTGGGTGGGGTTACCACGGTTGTGCGCGAGCTCGTAACTCCAAAAACCTTCTTCGAGAATCTCGGAGTTCGCTACATCGGTCCAATCGATGGACACAACATCGAGCAAATCGAGACCACTCTCAAAGCCGCTTCAGATTGGGATGGCCCAATTCTCGTGCACTGCTTGACCGAAAAGGGTCGGGGGTACCAGCCGGCCGAGGGCGATTCGCTCAAGATGCACGACTACAAACTCCCCCCTCGTCTAAACGATGAGGATGTCTCACCTCTTTCATTTACCCAATCATTCTCTGACGCTCTTTTGAAAGAGGCCACCGCCGATCACCGGATTGTGGCCATCACCGCCGCCATGGCCGGACCAACGGGGCTACTTCCCTTTCAAGAGAAGTACCCAAAGCGGTTCTTCGACGTCGGTATCGCCGAACAACATGCCGTTACGGCCGCTGCGGGAATGGCCATGGGTGGTCTCAAGCCAGTCGTGGCTCTCTATTCGACCTTTTTTGCTCGAGCCTTCGACCAAGCAAATCTTGACGTTGGTCTGCTCGACCTGCCGGTAGTTTTTGTTTTCGACCGAGCCGGCATAACTGGCGACGACGGTCCGAGTCACCACGGAATTTTGGACATGGCTCTGGCCTTAATGGTCCCCAATATGACCGTCTTCGCACCATCCAGTGCGGAAGAGATTCCCGGCATGCTCGGCCAAGCTCTTTCGATGACTACCCCCACAGCGATTCGTTTCCCAAAAACCCTCCCTCAGCCCTTCGATGGGCAAGTCGGGGGCGGGCTAAAGGCACGTCGTATTCAGGCCGGTGACGGATCGCTGTGCATTCTCGCCGTTGGCAAGATGGCTCCGATGGCCTACGCCGCACTGGAATTGCTTGGTGAAGATGCCAAGCGAGTAACCCTCTACGACGTTCGTGTCCTCCCGCCGGACCCCGAAATGATTCTCGACGCGGTCAATCACCAACGGGTTTTAACTATCGAAGATGGCACTCGCCACGGTGGCGCGGGAACGCTCATGGTTTCTGCGGTCCGCAGCCAGGCCCAAGAACTCGGACAATTGTTCCCCACTACCCGAATTCTCGGTGTCCCTCGGGCCTACCTCGAGCAGAACAAGCCTGACTTGCTCCTGGGAGAACTGGGACTCGACGCCAAAGGAATCGCGGCATCTATCAAGCGTCTCCTAGTTGGCGACCCAGAATTCCTGGGCGAAATACCGGAGTCCCCGCGACCAAATTATTTCTGAACCATTACGCTCGAAATCATGGATTTTCCCGTTACTAAGACCGACGCCGAGTGGCTCGAAGAACTCGGACCTGAGCGTTTCGAAATTCTCCGCCAAGCTGGAACTGAAGCTCCTTTCACTGGTTCGCTGCTAAACGTAAACGCCAACGGCACCTACACCTGTGGTGGCTGTCAGGCTGTGTTATTCAACGCTGGACAAAAGTTTGACTCTCACTGTGGCTGGCCAAGCTTTGACGCCTGTGAGCCAGGCACAATTATTGAACGACCCGATCACTCACTGGGGCGTGTTCGCACTGAGATTCTTTGCGCGAATTGTGGCGGTCACCTTGGACACGTCTTCGACGACGGTCCCACGGCCACCGGTCTTCGCTACTGCGTGAACTCGCTGTCGATTGACTTTACGCCCGAGGGTTAAACGTCTAAGAAGCGTCGGATCGCAATGGCTGATCCCACGGATCCAATCAAGACACCAACTCCAATAACTACGGCATTGGTGCCGAGCAGCGCCACGTTATTAAGCGCAAATTCATTGTGGAGTGGATACCAGGTGTGTAGCGCAGTGACGGCCAAAGCCGCTACCAGCGAGCCGAGCAAGCCCTGGATGAAGCCTTCCGTGATAAACGGAATTCGAATGAACCAGTTGGTCGCACCCACGAGCTTCATTACTGACACCTCGCGACGACGAGCGAAGATGGCCATGCGAATGGTGTTCAAGATCAGCACCGTAGCGGACAACAGGAGCACACCCGCCAAGGCCAGGAAGACAATCTGCAGAATACGGATGGCGTGATTCATCTGGCGAATTTGCTGCTCGGGAGCAGTCACGTCATACACACCGGGCTGATTCTTGAAAGTCGACTCGACAATAAACGCGTCAGCGGGAATGGTCGGCTCACAACGGAATGAGGTTGGCATGTCCGCCGCGGTCAAGACGTTAGTTTCCGATGGTGGGAGTGAGGCCAAGAATTCTTTGTAGTCTCGCGCCTGATCGAAGAAAACACAACGGTGCACGAGCGGTGAGTCCGCGAGCTGGGTGCGAACGGCGTCCAATTCACCCTGCGAGGCGGTGGGGTTCATCCACACCGTGACTCGGGTTCCGGTCTGCCACGCCACTGAGGCCTGGGCGGCGCTTTGCTTAAGCAAGAGAGCGGACCCTACGAGAGAAAGGGACACGGCCACGGTCAAGACTGCGGCCAGGGTCATCATGCGGTTTCGCCAGAGGTTAGAAATCGTCTCGCGAAAGGCGTAGCGGAAATAAACGCGCATTAGCGGTGTGCTCCTTCGTCAACTCCATAAACACCGCGAACTTGGTCGCGGACCATTTCACCCTTGTCCAACACGATTACGCGACGGCGCATCCGGTCTACGAGAGCCTTATCGTGCGTCGCCATCACCACGGTGGTACCGGTGCGGTTGATTCGCTCCAACAGCGACATGATGGACTCTGAGTTAGCGGGGTCGAGGTTTCCAGTTGGTTCGTCGGCGAGCAGAATGAGTGGTCGGTTCACGAAGGCCCGGGCCACGGCCACGCGCTGCTGCTCACCACCGGAGAGCTCCGAGGGGAGGTTGTTCGACTTGTCGGCCAAACCAACCAATTCAAGGATCTGTGGCACTTGGGACTCGACGGTAGAGCGAGGACGGCCAATCACCTCGAGGGCAAAGGCCACATTCTCATAAACGGTCTTATTTGGCAGAAGTCGGAAGTCCTGGAAGACACAGCCAATGTTTCGTCGCAGATAGGGCACGCGCCACTTGGGCAGTTCACCGATGTCTCGACCGGCTTCGAGAATTCGACCCGAGTCGGGTAGCTCCTCGCGCAGCAAGAGGCGCAAGAAGGTTGTTTTTCCGGACCCCGAGGCTCCTACGAGGAAGACGAATTCACCCTTTTCAATGTCAAGGTTGATGTCCTTGAGTGCGGGCGTTCCGTTGGGGTAAGTCTTTCCAACGTTCTCAAATCGAATCATGTCATCACCCTTAAGTGTTAGTGGTGGTGGCGAAACAAACGCCGTAGGCCCATCTTACTTTGAAACCTTATTTTTTTGGCACTCGAAATCCCTTAAAAATGGGAATTCGCAGTGATATTTAAGATTTCGAGCGCTGGCGCCGCAACTCGGCTTCCATGAAGGAATCGAGGTCGCCGTCCAAAACCGCTTCGACATTTCCAGTCTCGTGTTCAGTTCGGTGGTCCTTGACCAACTGATAGGGGGCTTGGACGTAACTTCGGATTTGCGATCCCCACGCGTTATCGCCTCGGTTACCGCTGAGAGCGTCCATCTCCGCCTGGCGTTCAGCACGAGCCTTTTCCGCAAGCTTGGATTCCAGCATCTGCATCGCGCGTGCACGGTTTTGGTGCTGGCTCCGCTCATTCTGGCAACTCACCACAATCCCTGTAGGTAGGTGAGTGATTCGAATAGCCGAATCGGTCTTATTCACGTGCTGCCCACCCGCTCCTGATGAGCGGAAGGTATCCACGCGAAGATCCTTTTCATCAATCTCCACTAGCGAGGCAGCGTCCTCGCTCAGCAGGGGCGTCACTTCAAGTGAGGCGAAACTCGTTTGACGGCGGGCCTGCGAGTCAAAAGGACTGATGCGAACGAGTCGGTGGACACCGCGTTCGGCGCCCATCCAGCCGTAGGCGAAACGACCCTTCACGATGAAAGTGGCCGAAAGGAGTCCCGCTTCAGTCCCTTCGGTAGCTTCATCCACCTCGACGGAGAAACCTCGACGCTCGGCCCAGCGCGAGTACATGCGCAGCAGCATTTCGGTCCAGTCTTGGGCGTCCGTGCCGCCCGCACCAGCGTGCAATTCCACAATGGCGTCGTTTTCGTCGTATTGACCACTGAGGAGACTTTGGGTCTCTAAAGATCCAATGTTGGCTTCGAGGGCTTCAACCGAAGTCGTGAGTTCAGTCAACAAAGCGGAGTCGACCTCTCCACCCGCTAATGATTCCTTGACGAACTCCCCCATGACCTCGGCGTCTTCAATCTCGGTGCCTAATCGGTCGAAGTTTTCAAGGTCATTGGTGGCTCGCCCAAGTTCGGTGGTCACCTCACGCGCATGATCCTGGTCATCCCACAAATTAGGGTTGGCGGCCTCTTCGCTGAGAACATCAAAACGTGCTCGAAGTTGGTCAATTTTTAAGTATTCGGCTGCGGCCTGCCAACGAGCCCTAAGAGATTCCAGGCTCGCTTGGGCGTTTCGAAGTGCGTTCTCGGACTTAGGGTCGGCCATGGCACTGCTTGAACTTGCGCCCTGAACCGCACCAGCAAGGATCGTTGCGGCCAATCTTGTCGCCCTCTTTAGCGGCGGGCTTGGCCGACTGCTTGTGCTCGGGCAATGCCGCAGCACCCGGTGCGACTTCAGCCGCGTTGGTGACCGCACCCTCTAGACCCGTAGCCACTGATTCGGGCTGGACGGCTTCGACGTGGGTAATGAAACGTACGTACTCGGTCTTGACGGACTCGAGTAGGTGGTCAAACATTTCGAAACCTTCGCGTTGCCAGGCCGTTAGCGGATCTTGTTGCGCCACCTGACGCAGGTGGATACCGTCACGCAAATGGTCCATGTCACTCAGGTGCTCGCGCCAGCGCTGGTCGATGACCTGCAACATGACGTCTCGCTCAACGTCACGCATCGTGTCAAGACCGCCAGGGAATGTTTCGACCTTCGATTCAAAGGCGGCAATCGCGTCAGAAACCACCGTCTCGACTAGTGCATCGACATCTTTCAACTGAGCGACTTGGCTGGCGGTCAACCTAGTTGGGTATACCGACATCACGGTATTCACGATTTGTTGGGCGTCCCAGTCTTCGGAGAATTCACCAACCGAATTTTCAATGGTTCCAGTGAGGGCTTCAGCAATCGTGGCAATCGTCTCGTCGTGCAGGTCATCACCATCAATAACTTCCATGCGCCTTTGGTAGATCACCTTGCGCTGCTCATTCATAACTTCGTCGTACTTCAAGACGTCCTTACGAATTTCGGCGTTGCGTCCTTCGACCGTATTCTGAGCTCTCTCAATGGCCTTGGAGACCATCTTGGCTTCGATGGCCTCGCCCTCGGTCATGGTCCGGTCCATAACCCATTGCACAGCACCTGTAGCGAACAGACGCAAGAGCTCGTCTTCGAGAGACAGGTAGAAGCGACTTTCACCTGGGTCACCTTGACGTCCAGCGCGACCACGCAACTGATTGTCAATGCGCCGTGATTCGTGGCGCTCAGTTCCTAATACGTACAGTCCCCCGAGGGCACGAACTTCATCACCTTCGGCCTGACACTGGGGCTTCCACTTAGCCAGAGCGGATTGGAACTTGGCCTCGTAGTCATCTGCGATAACCGTTACCGACGATCCTCCGAGTTCACGGTGCGCAAGACCCTCCGGATTGCCACCCAAAAGAACGTCAACTCCACGACCAGCCATGTTGGTGGCTACGGTCACTGCGCCGAGACGACCCGCTTGGGCCACAATCTCTGCTTCGCGGAAGTGCTGCTTGGCGTTTAGGACTTCGTGTGGAATGCCCGCCTTGGAGAGCTCGCGAGACAACAACTCAGACTTTTCAACCGAAGCAGTACCGAGCAGAACTGGCTGGCCCTTTTGGTTGCGCTCTCGCACGTCGTCAATGATGGCCGCAAACTTGTCCGCTTCAGTCTTGTAAATAAGGTCTGCTTCGTCCTTACGTTGGGCTGGTCGGTGAGTCGGAATCGGAACAACACTAAGACCGTAGGTCGTGGCGAATTCGGCGGCTTCAGTTTCCGCAGTTCCGGTCATTCCCGCGAGCTTGTCGTACATGCGGAAATAGTTCTGCAGAGTGACTGTGGCCCAGGTGTGATTCTCGTCTTGAATCTTGACCCGTTCCTTGGCCTCAACGGCTTGGTGGAGTCCGTCGGCCCAGCGACGTCCGTCCATGGTGCGTCCGGTGAATTCGTCAATGATCTTGACCTCACCATCTGCGACGAGGTACTCCTTGTCGCGGCGGAAGAGTTCCTTGGCTCGCAGGGCTTGACCCAACTGGTGTACGTAGTTCGTGGCGACGGCGTCGTAGAGGTTGGTGACGCCGAGCTGGCGCTCCACCTTTTCAATTCCTTCTTCCGTTGGAATAACCGTCTTTTTCTCTTCATCGACTTCGTAGTCAACATCTCGAGTGAGTGTGCGGACAATGGAGGCGAACTGGTAGTACAACTTGGTCGTGTCGCTTGAAGGACCCGAGATGATAAGTGGCGTTCGGGCCTCGTCAATCAAGATTGAGTCGACTTCGTCGACAATGGCGAAGGGGTGGCCACGTTGAACCATTTGCTCGCGCGAGCGCGCCATGTTGTCACGTAGGTAATCGAAACCAAATTCGGTATTGGTGCCGTACGTGATGTCGCAGGCGTAGGCCGCGCGCTTGGCTTCAAAGTCTTCGTTGTCTGGCCCAACGCGTCCAACGGTGAGGCCCAAGAAACGGTGCAACTGCCCCATCCAGTTGGCGTCACGGGTGGCGAGGTAATCATTAACGGTAATGACGTGCACGCCATTGCCGGCCAGGGCGTTGAGATAAACCGGCAATGTCGAAACGAGGGTTTTACCTTCACCGGTCTTCATTTCGGCAATCCATCCAAAGTGCAAGGCCATTCCACCCATTAACTGAACGTCGTAGTGGCGCTGACCAAGTACGCGACTAGCCCCTTCGCGAACAACCGCGTAGGCCTCGACTAACAGGTCGTCCAGCGTTTCACCCTCAGCGAGACGCGCCTTAAATTCATCGGTCTTAGCCTTTAATTGCGCGTCGGTGAGCGCGGACATTTCGTCGGCCAGGGCGTTGATCGGCACGACCAATTCAGCTAATTGGCGGACGCGCTTGCCTTCACCGGCACGGAGGGCTTTGGAAAAAAGACTCATTGAACCATCTACCCTACCGGTCAGAGTGAAGGGTTCAAAACCCCTATGGCTATTGGAAGGTAGGGGCTCCAGCCAAGACTCAGGGAGCGTGGTGTCACGGGGCGCAATTATGGTTCGGTTCCAGAGCACCGTTGCTCGTCGTTAAGGAATCTCATGCCACGAAACAAGCGCTTTTTCTTCACTGTCCCAAAGGGTTTAGCCGATGCTTCACCCGCGGAAATAACTGCCTTCGCCGCCCTCATAAGTAAAGAGATCGGCGAGCGCTTTGATTTCTCATCGAGTCACCAAGAGTCCGAGGATGAACGTACCGAGGACGATGACGAGGAATAACCCTCGAGATAATTGGGCTGTGAGTGCTGACCTGGTCTTTGACCCCACACCTGCCTGAGTTCGCCATGACCACTTTGGTCACACCGAGTCAGGACTTACTTCTAAACCGCGCCATGCTCAGTTCCGATTAGGGAACCTTACGTGGGTCGTTTCGCCCGCGACTGGCATCGACTTTCAACCACAGAACCACTCACAGCCCAAACAAATACTAGGGCAGTTTTAGGAATGGCGGCTAGGCCACAGCGAGACCACTAGATAACGCAAGGCAAGTACCGAAGCGGCCACCGGGAGAAGGAGCTTGCGAAGGCCCTTCGCACTTTGCGCTTCAAAGCGCAAAGCACTCTGGTGGTGAGCGAGCATCATCGCCCGGGGGGCTTTCGCTCGGCTTAATCCTTCGACGTGAGTTACCACCGCATCCGGTACTGATGCTGCTTGCCATCCACGCTGGGCCAGACTCCAACACAGGGCCATATCTTCAGCGAACATGAAGTAACGCTCGTCAAATCCTCCGACCATTTCGAAGGCATCGCGATTGACAATAAAGAATGCCCCCGAGACCCAGTCAACCGACCCGTCTTTATTCGTCGAACGATAACTCTTAGTGAGTGGATTAGTCGGCCACACTGGAGCCAACAGGGCGTGAAATCCTGCGAGAAGAATGTTCGGGAACTTCCGGTGACTTGGGTACACCGTACCGTCGGTACGAAGAATCTTCGGGCCCACAATGGCCACGTCGGGGTTGCTCCGCAGGAAGGCAACCATTCGATCAACTGCGCCCTCATGTACAACCACGTCTGGGTTTGAGACAAGTAAATACTGCTTTTTAGACAGCGCGGCTACTCCGCGATTAACGCCTCGGCCATAACCCAAGTTCACGAGGGGACGAACAATCGTTGCCTGCTTCTCCACTGAGATATCTGTCGAGCCTGGCGCTCCATTCTCAACTACGACAATCTCGCCAACGCCATTGGCCTTCAGAGAACTCAAACAAGTATTCAGGGCTTCTTCGGCGTGATAATCCACGACTACTGCATTGACCAGATCAGCTACCGCGATCACGCTAAACCTTCAACGAAACGAATGAGGCCCTCTCGCCAATCAGGGAGAGCGAAGTATGAAGCAGCGAATTTATCGGTGTTGAGGTCACTCCTCGTGGGTCGCTTCGCAGCGGGTTGCGGATTGAGGTCGGCGGTTTTAATTGCGGTGGCGAAGTCATCGGGTCGTCCGTAGAGTTCACCAATCCACTGCGCAACCTCGAACCACGTTGCCGAACCGGAATTCGCCACGTGCCATACCCCACCTGGTGGATCAATGGCCAACGTGGCAAGCGCGACTGCGAGGTCACTGGCCAGAGTTACCGAGCCCCGCTGGTCATCTACGAAGCGGACCGTTTCGCCAGTTTTGGCGCGTTCAGCAATTACCTTGCCTACCGTCTTTCCCCTGACGCCCATTACCCACGAGGTGCGAACAATTGTGTCCGCGGGCGAGCAAAGTTGTTCACCGTGCCACTTGGTTCTTCCATATGACGATTGCGGATTGGGAGAATCAGTTTCGGTGTAACTCTGCCCCTTCTCACCCTCGAAGACGTAGTCAGTCGAAACGGTAATCAAACGCGCGCCGACTTTGGCACTCGCGCTCGAGAGATATCCGACGGCAGTTGCGTTGACCAACTCAGCGGCTTCAGGTTCAGATTCGGCCTTGTCGACGGCTGTGTAAGCCGAGAGATTGATGACTACATCCGGGCGCACTCTCTCAAGTGCGTTTTCCACGTGAGCAAGATCGGTGACGTCGAGGTCATGATGAGATACACCGATGACCTCAAAACTTGTACCCTCAAGTTTTGACTGAAATTCTGGTGACCCCCCGGGTGGAACGACGCCATCGAGGACGTCAATAAGGTCTCGTCCAACCTGTCCTGAGGATCCAGTTACGAGGACTTTCATTTCGAACTTTCTTGAGCGGGGCGTACGTGCACCACATCACCAACGTTGCAGTGGACTTCACCATCTGTTGTGGCGACGATCAGCTGACCAGCCTTGTCGACACCTTGAGCGAAGCCCGAAACGGTCTTATCCCCCATGGTGACATTTACGACTTGTCCAAGAGTTGCGAGTGCGGATTCATACTCGGAACGGAGTTCCTTTCGGCCCTCTACGGTCGCCAGTAGCCCCATCCGTTGATTCAGCTCTTCCAACATCGCCTCGAGCAACACTCGGGGTGCGGGCGCCGAACCAACTTGGTTTTCTACCGAAGTAGCGTTACTCGACTCAGGACCGGCGTAGGTGAGGTTCACCCCGATCCCGACAACGACTGACTGACGGTCGCCGTCAACCAAGTACTCACTCAAAATTCCCGCGAGTTTCTTTTCAGAGACCAACAAGTCGTTGGGCCACTTCAGATCGACCGAGATATTCATTAATGATTCGAGCGCGTGCTTGGCGGCGAGAGAGACGGTGAATGGAACGTAGGCTGCAGCCTCAACCGATTCGACATCGAGCAACAACGAACAGAGCAATGAACTCGCTGGTGGTGCGATCCACTCTCGATCTCTGCGTCCTTTACCCGCAGATTGGAAATCAGTCATGAGAACGGCGCCGGCCGATTCTCCACTCCGCCAGCGATTAGCGAGTTCAACATTCGTCGAAGGCAACTCGTCAAAGTGCTCGATGCGCCAGGCGAGAGTTGTCACGACTCAAGGATACGAGGACTTCAGTTCGCGCTCACCCCCATTACTTACCGATTAGTCAGTCGTGAAAGTAGGCAGAATTAAGGAAAGTCCCCTTAAAAGTGGTAGAAAAGTAGGGAAATAACGGAGGCTTGCGTGATCAAGAAGGTTCTCATCGCCAATCGTGGCGAGATTGCAGTACGTGTCATTCGCACCTGTCGAGAGATGGGTATCGCCACCGTGGCCGTCTATTCCGAGCTCGACCGAAACGCCCTGCACGTTCGCCTCGCTGACGAGGCCTACGCCTTGGGCGGACAGACCGCGGCGGAGAGCTACCTCAACACCTCGGCCATATTGGACATCATCAAGCGATCGGGCGCTGACGCCGTTCACCCCGGATACGGCTTCTTCTCTGAAAATACGGACTTTGCTCGAGCCATCACCAAGCTGGGGGTCACCTTCATTGGCCCACCACCAGAAGCCATCGAGGTTATGGGCGACAAAATCTCCTCCCGCGTCGCAGCGGATAAGGCGGGAGTGGCGGGCGTTCCCGGACGTAATGAAACTCTCACCCACCCCGATGAGGTCATCGCCTTTGGTAATGAATACGGCTGGCCCGTAGCTATCAAAGCCGCCCACGGTGGTGGTGGACGCGGAATGAAGGTCGTAAATGGACCCGATGAAGCGAAGGCCGCCCTTGAAGCCGCGATGCGTGAAGCCCAGTCGTACTTTGGTCGCTCCGAGTGTTACCTCGAGCGCTACCTAACCTGGCCTCGTCACATTGAGATGCAGGTTCTTGCTGATACGCACGGAAATACTCTGTGGCTCGGTGAGCGCGACTGCTCCGCCCAACGCCGCCACCAAAAATTGGTCGAAGAATCACCCGCCGCGAACTTCCCCGATGAAGTTCGTGTTGCCATGGGAGAAGCCGCGGTCAAAGTATCAAGAGCCTGCGGCTATTTCAATGCCGGCACCGTTGAGTTCTTGTACCAAGACGGCGAGTTTTATTTCTTGGAGATGAACACCCGTTTGCAAGTCGAGCACCCAGTAACTGAGCTTGTTACTGGACTCGACCTCGTCGAATGGCAGATTCGCATCGCCGCTGGTGAAGCATTGCCATTCAAGCAAGAAGAGGTCAAGCGTGATGGTCACGCCATTGAAATTCGAATCAACGCCGAAGATCCCTCTGACGGAAAGTTCATTCCTTCGCCTGGACCAATTACTCGTTTCGACATCCCTTCGGGTCCTGGTGTTCGCATGGACGCCGGATATGCCGCGGGTGACACCATTAGCCAGTACTACGACAACCTCATTGGAAAGCTGATTGTTTGGGGCCCTGACCGCGAAAAGGCTCGCCGTCGCATGCTTCGCGCAATCGAAGAAACGGTCATTTCCGGTGTTGCCACTACCCTGCCCGCCGACACCATCATTTTGAATGATGAAGCTTTCGTAAATGGCACCCACTCCACCAAGTGGGTTGAGGCGAATCTGGACTTCTCGAACCTGCCCAAGGTAGACCGCGCCGTACTTTCAGTGGGCTCGGGAACTGTTCGCAAGGACGTCACCGCCGAGGTGAATGGGCGTCGCGTGACAGTTGCCATGTGGGTTCCAGAGCCCGCCGATGAAGGACTTCCCCGCCCACACTCAACAGCCCCCAAACCTCGTCGCCAACACAGTTCGGCAGTAGTGAGTGGATCAGGCGAGGTAGCGGTTCCAATGCAGGGAACAATCGTGAAGGTGAACGTCGAAGTTGGCCAGAAGGTTTCAGCTGGAGAGACGGTTGTAATTCTCGAGGCCATGAAGATGGAAAACAACGTCAACGCCGAAAAAGATGGTGTCGTGAAAACCGTCAGAGTGACTGAGGGTGCCTCAGTTGCCGCCGGTGACGTCGTTGTGGTGATTGAATGACCACGCGCGATATCGCACGATCCGCCATTGAATCTTCTCGCGAACAACTCATTGCGCTAAGTCACTTCATCCACGAACACCCTGAGACGAACTACGAAGAGTTTCTCAGTGCAGCCGCCGTCGCTGACGCCGTTGAAAAGGCGGGATTTAACGTTGAGCGCCAAGCGGGCGGTATTGAAACGGCCTTTAAGGCCACGAGTGGCAACGGTTCGCTTCACGTAGTTCTCTGCGCCGAATACGACGCACTCCCTGACGTCGGGCACGCATGTGGGCACAACATCATTGCGGCCTCGTCAGTTGGGGCTGCAATTGGACTCGCTTCGGTCGCCGATCAACTCGACCTTCGAGTGACCCTGCTCGGTACTCCCGCCGAAGAGGGCGGTGGCGGAAAGATTGACCTGATCCGTGCGGGATATTTCAAAGATGAGCACGTGGCGATGATGATCCACCCTTGGCCTACCGAGCGCCTAGCCGCGACCTGCCTGGCTGTAGACGCGATCACTATTACCTACACCGGCAAAGAAGCGCACGCCTCGGCTGCTCCGTGGGAGGGCGTCAACGCCCTCGATGCGCTCAATATCGCCCAAGTCGCCATCGGCTTCATGCGCCAACAACTTCGCCCGGGGGACCAAGTTCACGGACACGTTCTGGGTTCTGGCTCAGCGGCCAACATAATTCCCTCAACCGCGAGCGCCGATTTCATGATTCGCTCGCTCAGCAATGAGTCACTCGATGCACTTCGAGCCCGAGTGATTGCCTGCTTCGAGGCGGGCGCCTTGGCTACCGGTGCCAAGCTCACTATCACGAATAAGTTTCAGCGCTTCTCGCACATGGTTTCACATGAGGGCGTGCTCGGACACTACCGAAAAGCCGCGGAGTCACTCGGCCGAAGCTTTGCGTTGGACGACCAGGGAGTAGCGCTTCCGACAATCAGCACGGACATGGCGAACGTTTCCCTGGAACTCCCTTCGATTCACCCACTACTGATGATTCCTACTCACGGCGCAGTCAACCACCAGCCAGAATTCACAGCGGCCTGTAAAACGCCTGAAGCGGACAACGCGGTTCTCGAGGGCGCAATTGCCCTAGCCTGGACCGCCATTGGTGTTGCAGAAGATGGTGAACTCCGCAAGGAACTCACCAAGTGATCATTGAACACGTAGTGGTTCACATTGCTGAAGGACGAACAATTGAGTTCGAGCAGAGCCTGAAGCAAGCATTTCCTATCATCACCTCTGCACCAGGGTGTCACGGTGCTGAGGCCCGCCGACAGCTCGAGGACGAAAGCACTTACCTCATGCTCATTAAGTGGGATTCACTCACTGATCACATGGACTTTCGAAAGAGTGACCTTTTTGCGAAGTGGAAGGATCTCACCTGGACGTTCTACGACCGACCAGCCGAAGTTTCACACTTCTACCTTCCTTTCTTGAGTCACGAATAACTTCTTTTACTCAATTTTGTGGCTAACGTTTAAACCATGTACTGCCCACATTGCGGTTCGCCCGCTGATTCCAAATTCTGCCCCACCTGCGGAAAAGAGACCTCTCGCTTCGGACAATCCGATTCCGCTTTGGCTACCGCCACCTTTTGGCAGCGAGCCGGAGCAACACTCTTAGATGGCCTGATTGCCGGCCTACCGATTGGCGTTCTCGTTGCAGTATTTACCGGGGCATCCAGCGCTACTTCTTCGGGTCTGCGAGCTGGGCTCGGTGTGCCAGAGCTCATCGCAGCGGCGTTGGTGGGTCTTTACACCATCTATTTCTTGTCGCGACCGAATGGTCAAACCATTGGCGATCGAATAATGAAGATAAAAGTGATCTCCATCGAAACTGGCGGCCCACTAACCGTTGGTCAGGCCACGAGTCGGTGGTTATTCAGTGAAGTTTTTAGTCTGCTAGGCGCTCTGGCCATTATTGGTTTCTTGGACATTCTGTGGTGCTTGTGGGACAAGCAAGGCCAGACTCTGCACGACAAGTTCGCCAAGACCACGGTAGTCAAGCTCTAAATTTCAACTTCGTACAGGATTACTGCCGCAACCAAACTGATAGCCGCGGTTGCGTTTGAATTACTTCAAAACTGCGTGAGGCATGCAGAGCTCGTCGTATTCAATGATTTGAATAGGACCAGCATTTTCTCCACACGCTGGGCATGCGGGGTCGCGGCGAACCTTAAAGTTTCGGAAACTCTGCTCGAGGGCATCGTAAGTGAGAAGTCGGCCAACGAGCGGCTCTCCCAATCGAAGCAACATCTTGATTGCTTCGACGGCTTGGATTGAGCCGATGATGCCGGGCAGAACTCCAAGAACACCAGCTTCTGCGCAGCTTGGCGCTAACTCGGCGGGTGGTGGCTCGGGGATCATGCAGCGATAACAAGGTCCGACGTAAGGCTCAAAGACCGTTGCCTGGCCTTCGAAGCGAAAGATTGAACCGTGAATTACCGGGATCTTCTTTAACAACGCTGCGTCATTAACCAGGTAACGAGTCGGAAAGTTGTCAGTACCATCGACAATGACGTCGTAACCATCAAAGATGTCGAGAATGTTGTCAGCGTTCAACCTGGTGTCATAGGTGATGACCTTGAGGTCTGGATTCATGGCCGTTAGGGTCATCTTGGCCGAGTCGACCTTTCGCATACCCACGCGGTCCATATTGTGAAGCACTTGGCGCTGAATGTTTGATGAATCGACAACGTCCATATCGATGACGCCGATCGTGCCAACTCCAGCGGCCGCTAGGTAAAGGGCGGCGGGTGAACCGAGTCCACCAGCACCAAGCATCAATACTTTCGACTCCAGGAGCTTCATCTGACCCTTCTCGCCTACTTCGGGCAAGAGGATGTGACGGTGATAGCGAATGCGCTGATCGGTGCTGAGGGTTTGTGGAGTCGACCAGACGAGGCCGTCATCCTTCCACTTGTTAAAGCCACCAATGACCGATACGACATCGGTATAGCCAAGGTCTTGCAGAGTCTTGGTCGCAAAGGCGCTGCGCACTCCGCCCGCACAGTAAACGGCCAGGTGTGCGTTCTTGTCGGGGATGCGGCCCTCAACATTGAACTCGAGCTGTCCACGTGGGACGTGAATCGCTCCAGGAACGGCGCCTTGTTCGTATTCGTCTGGTTCGCGAACGTCAAGAATCGTGTAGTCCTTGAGATTTGCGGCAACCTCTTGAGGTTCGATCTCTCGAATCTCCGACTTGGCGGCGTTTAATAGATCACGAGGTGAGGACACTTCGTTCCTTTCGACCGCTAAAGCCTACTTGTTAGGTCAGGTATTCAGTTCAGTAATATACGAACGCTTCGCATCACTACGCGGTCGGCAAACTACCCTTGGACGCGATCTCGCTCAAGTAGTGAACCAAGGTGCGCACACCAAATGCGGTGGCGCCCTTACTCAGGTAGCCACGTCCGCCCTCGGCTCGTGAAGTTGACGCAATGTCCAAGTGGACCCAAGGAAACTCACCGACAAAGCGCTGCAAGAACAAGGCCGCGGTGATGGATCCTCCACCACCGGCCCCGATGTTCTTGATATCAGCAATTTCCGATTCCAAACTCGCGTTGTAGGGACTGTGCAGGGGCATACGCCAAATCAACTCACCGGTTGCTTGACTGGCCTTTTCGAGGTCGGCCGCAACTTGCTCGGAAGTTGAATAGAAAGCTGCAATTTGATCTCCCAGCGCCACTCGCTGAGCACCGGTAAGGGTGGCGATGTCGATGATGAGCGAGGCGTCGGTTTCGGTGGCCAAAGTTAGGCCGTCGGCCAAGACCAGGCGACCCTCGGCATCGGTGTTTAAGACCTCGACGGTGGCTCCATTACGAATCGTGAGTACGTCACCGGGACGAGTTGCGGATCCACCAGTCATGTTTTCACTCATTGGAGCAATGGCGGTGACACGAATGTTAAGACCGAGCTCAGCACAAAGAGCCAAGGTCGCCATCACAATGGCCGAACCGGACATGTCGGCTTTCATCGTCATCATCGAATCTGCGGGCTTAATGCTCAAACCACCCGAGTCGAAGGTAATCCCCTTGCCGACCAGCACAACGTGAGGCACGTTCTCTCCCGCTTTCGGGCGATAGGTCGCGTAGACCAAGCGAACAGGCTCGTTTGATCCCCGACCAACACCAATCAATCCGCCGAGCCTCTCGGCCTTCACCTTGTCTTCATCCCAGACTTCAACGGTCACGTTGTCTTCTTGCTCCAAACGCTTGGCGTAGGCCTTGGCGAGTTTGCGTGGCGACGCATCGCGAGGTGGAGTATCAATTAGTCGCTTCGCCCAGTTAACGAGATCGGTTGCGGTGAGCGCATCTTCTATCGCTGTCTCGATTTCACTTAGCGTCTCGGGGTTCGGAACTGATCCGTCAAGTGGGACAAGAAAGAGTGAGCACTCCTTGTCGAGAGTCTTGTAGTCATAGGTTGAGAGACTCGCACCTTCGACCAGCGCCTGGGCACAAGCCCCGGGGGCGTTTAGCAAGTCCAGGGGCAGAAGAAAATTCACAGCCTCGGTTCCCGCAATTCGCATCACCGAAGCGCCAGCCAATCGCCAGGACTCCAGGTTTGACAGTTCCTTACCCAGTGACACCAAAATTATTGAAACCCCAGTCGTCGAACGCAAGACTGTGGAAGAACCAGCTTTATCGCTGATGCCATTTGATTTCAACCAACCGGCACCGAGTCGACGAGGAATATCAAAACCTGCGAGCTCGGTGGGTATCACGCCAGAAATCGCTCCAACACCTTCGGTGATGAGAAGTGGCACCGCGATGTATGAAACATCTTGGTAGTCGCGAATGGTTCCCAGTGAGGAAGTAAAGCCCATCATGTTCTCCTGTTGTTAGTTACTAGTTAATTCTTACCCTCAACCGCACGGGCCAGGGTCCAAAGCAAGTCACTCAATCGGTTTAGGTACACCGGAACAATAGATTCTCCACTCAGAACGCCAAAGGCGTGACGTTCCGCTCGCCTAACTACGGTACGAGAGATATCTAATGACGCCGAGAGAGTGTTTTTCCCAGGAATCACAAACTCCGTGATTGGGCCAACAATCTCGGTCCATTCGTCAATTGCTCTTTCGATTTTTTCGACCATTTCGGCGGTGACCATGTCTTTGCCGGCCGTTAACTTGCCCCGTTGTTCGGTCGCGGTGGCAACTTCAGCCATCAAGATCCAGAGGTCTCGTTGAATATCGGCAATCAGTGCGTGAACCTGCGAGGCGGAATCGGTCAATGAGCGGGACCATCCCAAGAACGACTGTGCCTCATCCACGGTCCCGTTTAGTTCGACCTGGGCGTGGTCCTTTGGCACACGACCGCCAAAGTAGAGACCAGTGCTGCCGTCATCGCCGGTACGGGTGTAAATCCTCATTTGTTTAGCGTAGTGAATAGCCCACTACCGGTAGCCTTGGTACTCAATGGATGCCCTGATACGACCACCTTTTGCCCGCCCAGGCGCCAACGACCCCTATCTTTCGGCTTTGGCCGAGCGAGTCCTCGTCTATGACGGGGCCACGGGGACCAACCTGCAGCTGCAAAACCTCGAAGCGAATGACTTCGGTGGTGCCAACTTCGAGGGTTGCAACGAAATCCTGGTCGTCACGAAGCCTGAATCCATCGAGCAGCTTCACCGGTCATTTCTTGACGTGGGAGTGGACGTTATTGAGACCAACTCATTTGGATCATTCTCAATTGTTCTAAATGAATACGGAATTCCCGAGCGAGCCCACGAACTCTCCCTGGCCTCGGCGCAATTAGCTCGTCGAGTCGCCGACTCCTACGCCTCGCCGGGTAATCCGAAATTTGTGGCCGGATCAATCGGGCCCGGCACCAAGTTCCCGACCCTGGGGCAAATCACCTACGAAGAATTGACCCAGAGCTACGAGGAGATGGCCTACGCCCTCCTCGAAGGTGGGGCTGACCTCTTGTTAGTTGAAACCATGTTCGACCTCCTGTCGGGCAAGGCAGCCATCAATGCGTGTCACCGTGCAATGGCTCGTCACGGCCGAGTTGTGCCAATTCAAGCGCAGGTAACAATCGAACTCACCGGTCGCATGCTGCCGGGTACCGAAATTGGTGCCGCACTCACCGCACTCGCTCCCATGGGCGTTGACGTCATTGGCCTTAACTGCGCGACCGGTCCAGTTGAAATGTACGAGCCTTTGCGCACCCTGGCCGAAAATTCCCCAATTCCAATTAGCTGTTTGCCCAATGCTGGGCTTCCCAGCGTGGTCGACGGCAAAATGCACTACGACTTAACACCAGAGGCACTCGCCGAGCACCTCGCCAAGTTCGTTGGCGAAAATGGCGTTCGTGTCGTAGGTGGCTGTTGCGGAACGACACCTGAGCACCTCGCCCACGTGGTCGAAGCGGTGCGAAAAGTAACTCCCGCCAAGCGCTCGGGGGAACTTGAGCCGTCGGTCGCCTCGATCTACTCGGCAACGCCCTATTCCCAAGAGAACTCGGTTCTGATGGTAGGCGAACGCACCAACGCCAATGGTTCCAAGAAATTCCGCGAGGCCATGCTGGCCGGCGACTGGGACACTTGCGTTTCCATCGGCCGTGAGCAAATTCGAGAGGGCGCCCACGTGCTCGACGTCTGCGTTGACTACACGGGGGCCGACGGAATCGATGACATGAATGAAGTCATGAGCCGGTTCGCAACCCAGTCTTCAGTTCCCCTGATGGTTGACACGACCGAAACCAAAGTTGCCCGCCAAGCTCTGAGCTGGATTGGTGGCAAGGCACTTCTGAACTCAGTGAATCTCGAAGAGGGCCAGGGCGTAGGCACCCGTCTAGACGGCTTCTTGAGCCTCGCCGCCGAGTTTGGTGCTGGCGTGGTAGCGACCTGTATCGATGAGGAGGGCCAGGCCCGCACCGCTGACTGGAAAGTTCGCGCCGCACGCAACATCACAGAAATTGCCACAACCAAGTACGGGCTTTCCGCGAGCGACATCTTCATTGACCCTCTCGCCCTCCCACTCTCCACCGGAATGGAAGAGTCCCGTAAAGACGGTATTGAAACTATTGAAGCCATTCGTCGAATTAAGGCGGAGTTGCCTGGCGTTCGAACCATTCTTGGCTTGTCGAACATCTCCTTCGGTCTAAACCCTGCCGCCCGTCAAGTACTCAACTCGGTGTACCTTCACGAGTGCACCGAAGCCGGCCTGGACGCAGCAATTGTTCACGCGAGCAAGATTCTGCCGCTCCACCGCATTGATGAGCGTGCTCGCGAAGTTTGCCTGGACTTGATCTACGACCGCCGAAGTCAGGGTTATGACCCGCTCACCGAGCTGCTGGGCCTCTTCGAGGGTGTCAGTTTGGCGAGCCAATCTGGACCAGCACTAGATGATCTCGACCTGGAGTCGAGGCTCCGCCGTCGCATCATCGACGGAGTACGGGTGGGACTCGAAGACGACCTCGCCGAAGCCCTCAGCGCTGGTCACACTCCATTATCAATTGTTAATGATCTCTTGCTTGATGGCATGCGCGAAGTTGGCGACCTTTTTGCCAGTGGCGAGATGCAACTCCCCTTCGTGCTGCAGAGTGCCGAAACAATGAAGTCTGCTGTGGCCTACCTCGAGCCCTTCATGGAAAAGAGCGACCAGGGCGGGCGCGGGCGAATTGTCTTGGCCACCGTAAAGGGTGACGTCCACGACATTGGCAAGAATCTCGTTGACATCATTCTGACTAACAACGGCTACGAAGTCATCAACTTGGGAATCAAGGTCGGTATTTCCGAGATGATTCAGGCCGTTGAAGAACACAAGGCCGACGCGTTGGGTATGAGTGGCCTCCTTGTTAAATCCACGTTGATTATGCGCGAAAACCTTGAGGAGCTCAATGCTCGAGGCCTCTCGCACGTTCCGGTTCTCCTCGGTGGTGCCGCTCTCACGCGGACCTACGTTGAGCGTGACCTCCGTGAGGTGTACCAGGGTCGGGTCTTTTACGGCAAGGATGCCTTCGAGGGACTTCGCGTGCTGGACCGACTAGGCGAGATTCGCCGCGGCGAGGTAGTCGACGATGCTTTTGGTCGAGAACTCTCAGAAAAGAATGTGCAACGTCGATTCCGTGACGAATTCGTTCAAGCTCCCGATCTCCCACCTCGCAGCCCCGAAGCCGAATCAGACAATCCCCTCTTTCCGCCACCCTTTGTTGGTAGTCGTGTTGCGAAGGGGATGAGCGTTGATGAGATTAGCGAGTTCTTGAATCTCACTTCGCTGTTTCGCAATCAATGGGGATATCGTCCCGAAGATGGTGAGGACGACGCAGCATTCAAGACGCGAGTGAGCGCTGTATTGCGCGAACAACTCGCTATTGCCAAAGCCGAAGACCTGCTTATTCCCCAAGTGGTTTGGGGGCACTTCCCGGTCGCAGCCGATGGACAGGACGTCATTGTCTACACCGATGATTCAAGGACCGAGGAGCGAACTCGATTCCACTTCCCACGACAAAACGAGAGCCCCTACCTTTGCATTGCGGACTTCTTCCGATCAGTGGACAGCCCCGAAAAGGACTACGCCAGTTTTATGTTGGTGACCATGGGCGAAAGAGTTTCGGAGCGCTGCCGGGAACTCTTCGATCAAGATCGCTACAACGACTACCTGATGCTCCACGGGTTAGGTGTCGAAATGGCCGAGGCGCTCGCTGAAATGTGGCACCAACGTATTCGCGAAGAGTTAAATTTTGTTAGCGAAGACGGACCAAATCTCTTAGGTCTTTTCCGTCAGCAATATCGTGGTGGGCGCTATTCATGGGGTTATCCGGCCTGTCCTGATCTGTCAGACAATGCCAAAGTTGCCGATTTGCTTGAGGCGGACCGTATTGGAGTTGTCGTTTCCGAAGGATTCCAACTTCACCCCGAACAGTCGACCGACGCAATTATCTGCCACCACCCTCGAGCCAAATACTTCATCGCTTAGTTTCTTAGAATATTTTCTGCTGAACTCGCTACGCTGAACGGGTGAAAAAACCAGTTGCGCGCCGCGACCTCCTCAAGGGACTTGGAATTTCTGGCGTCGCAATTGGTACCGCTTCTATCGTAAATATTGGCCAAACTGGCCCCGCACTCGGAACTACGGGTCACTCCGGACCGATTACCGCCGATTGGGTGAAGCGAGAAAATGAGTATCCCGGTGATTTCACCTGGTTAAAGGGCCCGACTACAAATAGCTACAACCTCTGTGGTTACGCAAACTCAACTAGCTACGCCATTGGCGAAATTGCGACCTTTCACTTCAGCGCAACCACCCCCTTCGTGACGGCGAAGTTATATCGCCTCGGATACTACGGAGGTGCCGGCGCTCGGTTGGTTCACCTCTTCAAGAATGTGCCGGTCCAAAGTCAACCCGTTCCATCACCAGACAGTTATGGAACGGTTGACTGCAATTGGCCAACTTCACTCACAGTGCCAATTGACGGAACCTTCTTGCCTGGTCAATACCTCATAAAACTCGTCGACGACTTGGGTCAGTATCAATTTGTTCCCTTCATGATTCGAAGCCACCGCTCGACAGCGACTTACCTGTACATGTCCTCGGTTACCACTTGGCAGGCGTACAACACCTTTGGTGGAGCAAGTCTCTACCGAGATGACATGAACCAAGTCGCAGGAGCTGGCGGGCGTAGGGCCGTGCGCGTCAGCTACAACCGCCCGTACGTGACCGCCCATGGTTCGGCCGACTTACTTGGACTCGAATTCCCCCTCCTGTTCTTGTGCGAGCGAGATGGTCTCGACGTGGCTTACTGCACCAGCATCGACGTCCACTCCGGCAAGATCCAACTGACAGACCACCGCACGTTGCTATCGCTCGGACACGACGAGTACTACTCCAAGGAAATGCGCGCGGCCGTCATCTCGGCAATCTCAGCACGAACCAATATCGCCTTTCTCGGGTCAAACTACATTTATCGCCGAGTGCGATTTGAACCAGACGCCAATGGTGTCCCCAACCGATTCATGATCAATTACCGGACACTGGATGATCCTGCAGCAATTTCGAATCCATCACTGACCACAATGAACTGGCAGCTAAACCCGTATGCGGCCGCCCCGAGTTTGATTTCCGGCGCTAACTACGGCGGGATAAATGGTTCGGGCTCACTGCACGTACAAAACGCCAACGGTTGGCTGTGGAAGGACACTGGTCTTCGCTCTGGCGCGTTGCTCCCTCGAGCCCTGTACGGAGAATTTAATAGTTACTCTCGTAATGACCCGCAACCCCCGGGGGTTAAGGTTCTCGCGCACTCTCGCGTAGCCGAGGGCTATAGCGATATCACTTACGTCCACGAGCAAAATCGAGGTCAGGTATTTGCGGCCAATATGGGCTCGTGGATTCCAAACCTTACAAATTTGATCCCCGTGCGATTCAATCGCCACGTGCCAATTGACCTTTCAACGGTCTTTGAGGCCGCAACTCGAAACGTCTTAACGCGTCTGGTCTAGCGAACTGAAGGTATTCCGACCGGCGTGGCGGCGGCGTGTGCTTCACGGGCGTGGTAACTCGATCGAGTCAGTGGAGAAGATTGCACGTGCTTGAGGCCGAGCGCCAATCCACGTCGTTCGAGGTCAGCGAATTCCTCCGGCGTCCAGTAGCGGGCAACCGGCAAGTGGCGTGCCGTAGGTCGCAAGTACTGGCCAATTGTCGCAATCTGAACACCTACAGCGTGCATGTCCGCCAATGCCTGTTCGATTTCGTCAGCCGTTTCACCCAGTCCGACCATGAGACCTGACTTGGTCGTGAGTCCCGCTTGGGCACTACGTGCGAGCGTGGTGAGCGACCGCAAGTAACCAGCCGAGGGGCGAACCGCCCTTTGCAATCGCGCGACCGTCTCTACGTTGTGGTTCAGCACGTCTGGTCTAGCGTTCAAAATTAAGTCGAGCGAAGCCTGGTCGCCCTTGACATCACTAATCAGAACTTCAATTTGAGTCTCCGGCGCACGCTCGCGGATGGCATAAATGGTGTCCGCAATTGCCCCGGCTCCGCCGTCGGCCAAGTCGTCTCGCGCCACACAGGTGACTACGGCGTGCTTCAAGTTCAAACGAACAACCGCCTCGGCCACACGTCCAGGCTCGGTCGGATCGAGAGCCATGGGCTTACGGGTGTCGATCAAACAGAAACCGCAAGCTCTGGTGCAGCGCTCACCATTGACCATGAAGGTGGCGGTGCCATCGCTCCAGCATTCAAAGATGTTGGGGCATCCCGCCTCTTCGCAAACAGTTACCAGGCGAAGATCTTCAGTAAGGGTTCTGAGGGATTGGTATTCCTTGCCCATGTGCGCCTCAATACGCAGCCACTCGGGCTTGCGAGTGTTAATAGAAAGGGCTTCATCAGGGTTTACCCCCGCTTTACGCAACCGACGGATGAGTGGTCGCTCATCACTCAGGGTTGCTTCGGAATTGTCAACACGTGCGACATTAGCGTTACCACCGAATTGTGCGTCAAGCTCTTCTCCAAGTCGGTCTTCGACTGTGGCGAAGGGAACTGTGAGCCCCAGTGAATGCAACGAGCCGACCGGCTTGTCAGCGATACCGCAAGGGATGATTTTTGTGAAACCCTCAAGATCGATATCCACGTTGAGCGCCACACCGTGCAGGGTACGACGTACGCCGGCGGCGTTACGAAAGGTGCGCACACCCACGGCCGCAATTTTGTGGGGATCCGAATCAACGTGCGCCCAAACTCCCGGGTAGTCGGGCAGTCGCCCCACGACTCCGAGTGCACCATCGGTATCGAGCGAGGTAACGGCGTTAATGACAGCGTCTTCGAGTTTGTGAACGTGAGCGGGTCCCGCGTTTGGTTCATTGGGCACGGTGACCACAGCCCAACCCACTACTTGGCCCGGGGCGTGATAGGTGACATCTCCCCCACGGTCCGCGTCAACCACCGTTGCATTCAGCGATTCAATGGGAACTAGAAAATTACTGGGGTCGGTGCGAACACCACGGGTGTAGGTCGGGGGGTGTTCAAACAGCAAGAGATAGTCGTCGTGGCTCTCGGCAAGCGCGCGCTGAAAGTCGTTGGCTTCAGCGAAAGTAATTCGGCCCAGGTGGCGACGACGAAGCATTACTTCTCCGCCGCGAGATCCATCGAAGACAAAATCTCAGCGACCCGTTCGAGGAACCTGGCGGCCATCTGCGGCTCACAGACGCGGTGGTCAAAGGAAAGCCCCAGTACGAGCTCTGATCCGACTTCAACACTGGGCTTGCCCTTACTCGTAGCGACAACGGGAACGTAGCGTCTCGAGCCCACGCTCATCACGGCAACTTGAGGCTGGATGATGATGGGCTGCGTAAACAGTGTGTGCTCACTAGGTGAACTCTGAACCGTAAACGTTCCACCCATCAGGTCGTCGGTGGTGAGCTGGCGTGACTTCACGTGCTCGTCAATTTCACTGACACGCCGAGCGAGAAGAGGCAAGGTCAGGGCCGCGGCGGCGTGAACGACCGGCACCAACATGCCGTCGTCATCAATGGCTCGAGTGAATCCCAGATTTACGCTGTTTTGGTAAACAATCTGATCACCGTCACAGGTGGCGTTCAAAATTGAGAATTCCTTGAGCGCCTTAACAGCTGCGAAGGCGACTAAGACTTCATCGCTAATGATTGAACCGTCCTCAGTGGTACGTCCCATCAAATCAAGAACATCAAAAACCGAACCATCAACTGCCAGAGCGACGAAACCGTGCGGCGTGACTTGTGAGGAGAAGGCCATGTGTTGGCCCATGCGTCGACGCCCGTTAGACATTGCCACCGCGAAACCTTCACCGGGTCCGTCGGCCACCGCTAATTCAGCGTCACGTCGAGTAATCGCACCACCGGGTCCGGTTCCACGAATTTGTTGGGGTTGGATTCCGGCGTCACGAAGAATTCGTCGAACAACCGGTGAGAGCAGCACTCCGTTGGCACCGCTAGCGGGAGTGGTCGCGACAACCTTCGGCGACTCTTGGTGCGCTACTGGCGCAACACTCGGCGCAGCCGGTGCCGAATTACTTGTCGCCACACTTTGACTCTCGTCAATTACGGCGACTCGCGCTCCGGTTTCAACCGTGTCGCCTTCTTCAGCGAGGATCTGAACTAGAACACCCGCGGCGGGTGAAGGCATTTCAGAGTCAACCTTGTCCGTCGAGACCTCAAAGAGTGGTTCGTCACGGGCAACCAAGTCACCCACCTTCTTGAACCACTGGGTGATGATGCCTTCGGTGACTGATTCACCAAGCGACGGAAGGGTTACATCAGCCAACGTGCAAGCCTCGACCGGCCAAGGCGAGAAGGGTCTCGCCGAAGGTTTCGCTCAAGCTTGGGTGTGGCTGAATGAGGGCTGCCGCTTCTTCGGCGGTAGCTTCCCAATTCACGGCGTAGTAGCCAGCGCCGAGTTGTTCGGTGACCCATGGCCCAGCCATGTGTACTCCCAGAATCTGACCGGCGGTGCCGTCCGCACGCTTTTCGGCGATGATCTTCACGACGCCCTCGGCCTCTCCAATGATTTGGGCGCGACCGTTTCCGGCGAAGGGGTCCTTCTTAACAATGACGTCGTAGCCCTTTTCCTTGGCGGCAGCTTCGGTGAGTCCGACGAAGGCAACTTCGGGATTCGAGTAAATCGCCCACGGCACGCGGTCGTAGTCAACGGGTACGGCAGCTTCTCCCAAGATTGATTTGACGGCCACAATGGCTTCGGCAAATCCAACGTGGGCCAGCTGAGGGGTTCCCGCCACAACGTCACCAACGGCATAAACATTTGGCGCCTTGGTCTTCATCAGTCCATCAGCCACGATGAAACCACGGTCATCAATTTCAACTCCGGTTCCTTCGCCTAGCAAACCTTCGGTGCGTGGTCGGCGACCAACAGAAACGACCACCATCTCCACTTCGATGTCGTCGGCGCCTTCGAGTGAAACAACGACACCCTTCTTGGTGGCCTTTGCTTCCTTGATCTTGGCGTTCAAGACTGTTTCGATGCCACGCTTCTTGAACGAGCGAGCAACCACGTTCGCAACTTCGACATCACAGGCCGCCAGGATTGAGGGCATGCCTTCGAGAATTGTTACGGCGGTTCCCATGTCCGAGAGCATCGATGCAAACTCGCAACCAATTGCCCCGCCACCAATAACTGCAGCCGACTTAGGAAGAGAGGTGAGGCTCAAGAACTCGTCGCTCGTGACGATGTTCTTTCCATCGACAGGGACGTTGTCCATGGTTCGCGGAACTGAGCCAGAGGCCAAAATGATGTTCTTGCCCAGGAGCTGTACGCCAGCGTCAGCTCCGTCAAGAACGCTGACCTTGAGTCCAGCCTCAAGGCGAGCCGTGCCATCAAAGACTGTGACCTTGCGTCCCTTCAAGAGACCAGAAAGGCCCTTAAACATCAGATCAACGACATCTTGCTTGCGCTTTTGCGAAACGGAGAAGTCAACCTCGACGCCCTTGGCGGTAATACCGAAATTGGCGGAGTGTTCTAGGGTGCGGCGCACGTGCGCGGTCTCGAGAAATTCTTTTGCGGGGATGCAGCCACGGTGCAGGCAAGTTCCACCGACCTTGTCGCGCTCGACGAGCGCAATGTTTAATCCGGCGCTGGCGCCGTAGAGGGCGGCGGCGTAACCAGCTGGGCCTCCACCGATAATCACTACATCAAACTGCTGGACCTCGTTAGCCACGGAAAATTCCCTTCGTTGAGCAACTATCCCCCGTGGCAAATCCTAATGTTTCGGGCACCCAGTCCCCAACTAGAGCTGATTCCGCCCCATTTGGCGGTCCGCCGCCTCGGTGGCCAAAAGGTCCACGAAGTCATTCATGGGATCCCCCGAGTGACCCTTCACCCACGTGAAGGTAATGGTTCGCGGGGACTCGAGAACCAAAGGAATTAAGACCTCCCACAGGTCTCGGTTGGAGACTGGCTGGCCTTGAGAGTTCTTCCAGCCTCGGCGCAGCCAACCCACGTGCCACTTGTCCTGGAAGCACTTCACCACGTAGGTGGAGTCTGAAATGATTTCAATGTCCTCTTCGGCAAAGGTCGTGAGCGCCTCGATTACCGCCAGTACTTCCATCCGCTGGTTCGTGGTGTGGGGAGCGAATCCCGAGGCAAATGTTTCGGTACCCTTGGCCCACGCCCAGCCTCCAGGTCCAGGATTGCCCCGGCACGAGCCGTCGGTGTGAACGCGAATCAAATGTTGCGCGTGACCCACGCGTCGGGGTCTTTGGTAAATCTGGTAACCGCTTTAGGCAACTCTCCACGCAGGATCTGGCCCAGCGAAACGTGCTCGAGCACTTCACGGAGTGAGGCGCGAACCGCGACCCACACTTCTTTTAGGTGCTCGGCCTCACCTTCGTAGTTAAGGGTCTCGGGGCGTTGTTGGCGCACGCCGGCCATTGGCCCAGAAACAATTCGCAACACGTCAGCGACGGTTATCTCATCGGGGCTCTTGGCGAGACGAAAACCGCCTTCGGGTCCGCGCTGGCTGGTAACGAGCCCGCCGCGTCGAAGGTCTGACATGATTGCCCCGAGGAACTTGGCTGGGATTTCCTGCTGTTCAGCGAGGTGCTCAGCGCTCACCGATTGGTCGGCAGCGGCCAATATTAAAAGAGCTCGAATCGCGTAGTCAGCCTTCGCGGGAATTTGCATACTGTCCATTCTGCCGTAGTTCCAGAGGTCCTGGTGAACTTCTAAGGTGGACTTATGTATTCACTTGAAACTCGACGTCTCTACCTCTGCGTGGGGATGCGAGAGGACATGGCCGAATTCCTTCCGGCGGTAATTAGGGGTGGCGTTGACATTGTTCAACTCCGGGAAAAAATCATCCCTTTTTCGCAACAGCGTACGGCCGCGGTCGAAATGGCCACAATCTGTGCCGATCTCGCAGTCCCCTTCATTGTTAACGACGACCCCGAACTAGCCCTCTCTTCAGGTGCTGACGGCATCCACGTCGGACAAGAGGACCTTTCGGTGGAGGAGGTTCGTCAATTGGTCGGCCCCGACGCCATTGTCGGCCTCTCGACCCACGCCTCTGACGAGTTCACTCAAGGACTCACCACCTCGGCCACTTACCTCTCGGCCGGTCCCGTATCCCCCACCCCGACAAAACCTGGCAGAGAGGGTGTTGGCTTGGAGTACGCGGTTCAATCAACATCACGATCAGATCGGCCGGTGTACGTGACCGGTGGTGTGACGTCCGAGAATATTGGCGAGTACGTCAAGAGTGGCTTGCGCCACTTCGTCGTTGTTCGAGCCCTCACGGAAGCTTCAAATCCATTCGAAGCGGCGCGCGGTATCCGCCTCGCCCTCGACGAAGCACTTTCAACGGTGACGATCTAACCAACCAAGCAGGGTTGCCACCATGCGCGGGTCAGCACGAAGTTGGTGCCCGGCACCTTGAATGATTCGCAACTCTCCTCGGCCTTCGGCGGCTTCCAGCAAATCTCTCGCGTCACTCGCTGGTACCTCTACGTCATCTGAACCGTGACCGATCAAGAGCCGACGTGGTGGCAGCGCGGCCACCGATGCCAAGGGGTTGATAGATAAGACATCTTGGTACAGCTCTTCGGCGGGCAATAACTCTGATTCTTCACCCACGACTCCTGCGCCAAGAACCGCCTGACGGAATTCGCCCGGTTCACCGCACCACGGCTCGAGGTGAGCGGGGGTGGCAAAGGTAGCAACCCCACGAATCCGTTCGTCGGTAGCGGCGAGAGCTAACGCGAGGGCTCCGCCGAAACCAAACCCAGCGAGCGAGAGCCGATTGTCTTCGACGTGGACACGTTCGATAATGGCCGCCAAATCTCGGCGCCATTGGCTGGGCGAGAAGGTTCCCGTCGAAGAACCGACACCCGAAAGCGTGCCTGTTGCTACGAGCCACCCACTCTCACTCGCTAAGTGTTCAGCTAATTCCGGAAGTAGCCCGGCTGCTTGGCGACCCATGCCAATGACCCTCGGCAAACCGTGAACCAAAATCAACGTATGGGTTCCCAATGGCCGGGCGGGCGTGCTGGCAATGCGCAAGTCGAGTGTCGAGGACCCCGAAGTTAGTTGTTCGTGACTAATCACTAGTCCCCTTTCGCTCCTTGAGATTACACAATGGGCTGGCGGTAATCTGCGAGGCTTGAGTATGAGCGATGTGAACCTCCTGTACGCCGACGCGGCTTGTGAAGTACACCACTTCGTGGTCGGACCAATTTCTAACAACGTTTACGTCATTCGCTGCAAGGAGACCGGCATCGCCACCTTGCTCGACGCCGCTAACGAGCATGAGCGATTGCTCGACGTGGCTCAACGACTCGGTGTTACTTCAGTGCTCGAAACCCACGGACACTGGGATCACATCGGAGCGGTTAGTGAAGTCCGTGAAGCAGGGATTTCGGTGTGGGTGAGAGAAGAAGATGCCCACATGCTGCCGAGCTACGACCAACTCCTCGAAGACGACTCGGTGCTCACGATCGGCAAACTACGACTGCGCACAATCCACACTCCCGGCCACACGCCCGGTTCGATTTGCTTTGCGCTCGAGGGCACCAATTTGCTCTTCACCGGCGACACTCTGTTCCCTGGTGGCGTGGGAAATGCAACGTTCGAAGGTGGCGACTTTAAGACATTGATTGCTTCAGTCGAAGAGCGCCTCTTTCGGCCCTTCGGTCCCGAAACTCTCTTCTTCCCCGGTCACGGTGCTGGTTCAACCATTGGCGTTGAGAGCCCCCATCTTGACGAATGGGTTGCCCGCGGCTGGTGACCGAACTGGAAAAAGGCAAGGGCGGTAGTCTTGTTTCGTGGCAACCCCCCTCTTAGAACTCCGAAACCTCCACGCCAGCGCTGACGGCGCCCCGATTCTGCGTGGGGTCAACCTGACCCTCAACGTCGGCGAGGTACACGCCCTCATGGGCCCCAACGGCGCCGGTAAGTCAACTCTGGCCAGCGTGGTCATGGGTCACCCCGGATACGAAATTACTGACGGCGAGATTTTCCTCCACGGCGAAAACATTGCCGAATGGACTCCCGACGAGCGAGCTCGCGCCGGAATCTTCTTAGCCTTCCAATACCCCGAAGCCATTAGCGGCGTTTCAGTGGTGCAGTTTTTGCGCCAGGCCATTGCTGCGCGCAAGGGTTTAGAAGAGCTCAGCGTCCTCGAAGTTCGTCTCGACCTCGCCGAATGGATGGATCGACTCGGAATGGACCCCGCATTTGCCGAGCGCCACTTGAATGATGGTTTCTCTGGTGGTGAACGAAAGCGCAATGAAGTTCTGCAAATGGCTCTGCTGGAGCCTGTCGTCGCTCTGCTGGACGAAACTGACTCGGGCCTAGACATTGACGCATTGCGTGTTGTCGCCCGCGGAGTGCGCACAGTCCGCGAGGAACACCCCGAAATGGCTGCCCTCGTTGTTACCCACTACGTCAAGTTGCTCGACGAGATCAAGCCCGATCAGGTTCATATCTTGGTCGATGGTCGTATTGTGCAGTCCGGTGGTCCAGAACTTGCGCAAGAGATCGAGGTCAAGGGATACGACGCTTGGAAGGCCGTCGACGCGTGAGCTATTTCAATGCGGTGAGAGTTCGCGCCGATGTTCCGGCACTCACCCGCGTAATTAATGGTCACCCCATCACTTATCTGGACTCAGGCGCTTCAAGTCTGCCCCCACGCACAGTGATTGAGGCCATGGATGAGTACTACCGACTGCGTCACGCAAATGTTCACCGAGGGGTCTACCAGACCGCCAACGAAGCGACCGACGCATACGAGGGTGCCCGATCAGCAGTTGCCGGCTTCCTCAATGCCCCTGGTGGCGGCGAGGGTGTTGTGTTCACCAAGAACTGCACCGAAGCCTTTAACCTCCTCGCAAAATCTTGGGGCGCGGCAAATTTGAAGGATGGCGATGCGGTGTTGCTCACCGAAATGGAGCACCACGCCAATATTGTTCCTTGGTTCCAACTTCGAGAGCACATCAACATCGACGTACGCTTCATTCCCGTCAACGACGACTTTGAACTCGATCTCACGAACTTTGATGAGTTAATGAAGGGCGTGAAGCTCCTCTCCTTAACGGCGATGAGCAATGTCCTGGGAACCATCAACCCAATTAAAGAACTTGCGGCCAGAGCGCACCAACACGGTGCTCTCGTGGCTGTTGATGCGGCCCAGAGTGTCGGCCACTTGCCTACTGACTTACAGGACCTTGACGTTGACTTCATGTTGTTCTCGGGACACAAGATGCTCGGGCCGACCGGCATTGGCGTCTTTTGGACCCGACCCGAGATTTTGAATGGCATGCCACCGTTTCTAGGAGGTGGCGGAATGATTGCCGATGTGCGAACCGATGGCTACACCCCCGCCACGGGCTTCACTCGATTTGAGGCGGGGACTCCAATGATCGCCGAAGCGGTGGGTCTGCACGCTGCGGTTCGGTACCTCGAAGGTTTGGGCATGGCCAATGTCCACCAGCACGACCGCGAGTTGACCATCGACGCAATTTCTCGCATTAACCACCAATTCAACGGTCGAGTCAAGATCATTGGCCCCACCGCACACGCCAACCGCGGTGGCGTCATCAGTATTGACATTGATGGGGTGCACCCTCACGACATTGCCCAAGTTCTTGACGAGAGCGGCGTCTGCGTACGACCCGGCCACCACTGTGCCAAGCCGCTAATGAAGCGATTTGGCCTCGCGGCTACCGCTCGAGCTTCCTTCGGGCCCTACTCTCTCGTAGAAGACACGGACGCTCTGCTCGAAGGACTCCAACGAGCCATAACATTCTTTGGATAAATGTCAAACCTTGAAGAACTGTACAAAGAGATAATTCTCGACCACTACCGAACTCCTCGTAACCGCGGGGAGCTTCCACCACCCGCATCTAAGACGGAGGGCTTCAATCCTCTTTGCGGTGACGAACTAACGGTCTACCTTGACGTAAAAGATGGCGTCGTGGCGGACATCAAAATCACGGGCCACGGGTGCTCCATTTCGCAAGCTTCGTCGTCGTTGATGTCGGTGGCGATCAAGGGAAAGACTCTTGAAGAGGTTCGTGAGGTGTTGTCCAAGTTCAAGAACATGATGACTCTCGAAGGGGACGTCGTGGACTTAAATGACCCGGCCAACCGAGACGTGCTCCGATCACTCGGAGAGCTCGCCGCCCTGCAAGGGGTGGCCAAGTTCCCTGTTCGCATCAAGTGCGCCACGCTAGCGTGGAACACCCTCAGCCAAGGTCTAGAAGAGAACTAGTACTTCGGGGTACAGGGCGACGGGTTGTAGTAGTACTGAACAGCCGTCGGACTCGTAGTTGTCGTGGTGGCCACCGGCTTGTGGTGCTTGGATGACTTTCCAGATGTTGTCGAGTGCTTCGGAACTGTTGTCGTGGTGGCGTAAACAATTGGCGGTTGCACCGACTGCAAGGCAGCATTTGGCGCTGGGTTCGTGGGTGCCGTCAGTTCGTTACCAAACGTGTTGACCAATAGTTGTTGGGTCGTCGGTTGCTGAGCAACCAGCATGTCCGCACCATTAATAACCTTTGAATCGGTGGGGAGCGTGTAGGTCGCGATTGAGTTCGCGCCAACTCCTTTGAAGCGGAGTCCCAGGCTAATCAGCCAGTTGAGAGTCATCTTTGAGTCAATCGTCAATCCTTGTGGCAAGGCCGACAAAACCGAGTTGAGTTTTAGAACGTTTGTCTCGGTCTTCAAGCGATTCACCAGTGCGCGAAGGAAGGCGTTCTGCCTTTCGATTCGGCCGAAGTCGCTTGTTCCGTCATAGAACCATCCAGTCCGGTTAAGTGTGCTGAGTGCCCAGTTATTTCCACCCTTGGGCCACGGCGTGTGACCAGAGTTCTGCCAGTAGTAGTGCCGTGAGCGAACCAAGGCCAATGCTTGGAAACCGGTGACCAATTGGCAACCAGTATGGGTGATGTTCAACTGTGAATAGGGGTCTCGGGCCAAGTACTTAAAGTCAAGGTAAACACCACCAACCGCAGTGGCGATGTTAATCATGCCGGCAAAGCTGACCACGACGGTGTAGTTGATTGGGATACCAAAGTTTGCGGTAATCGTTTTCGCCACCAGAGCTGGGCCCGAGATGCCTGGAGCACCGTTGAACGCAGCATTGATTCGGTTGTAGGTGCCAAAGACGCTCTGGTCGGCCATCATGGTGACCATCGTGTCTCGAGGAATTGAGATCATCGAAATGGTCCCCGTCGTGGGGTTCACGTGCACGATTTTGACTACGTCACTTCGCGCCCCTGAGACGGAGTTTCGACCAGTCTTGGCGGCCTGTGCCGCGGTTAACCCAATTCCGCTGTCTTGACCCAGAACCATGATGTTGAAGGCAGGTCCCTTTAAGGGTTGTTCGGCATTGTTGGTGATCTTCGTAATGTTGCTGAATCGCCACTGGGCGTAAAGGTAGCCACCACCTACGACTCCAAAAATCAGGGCACCAACAACTACGAGGGAAATAATCACTCGGCGGCGACCACGGCTTCCCCCACGGCCACCTCGACGTCCACGTGGAGCTGGTCGTGATGCGCGACCCGAGCGCTGGTCGATGGCTTCACCCAAGGCAGCGAGGCGCTGCTCGTTAGCGATGCGGTTTCGGTTCGAACGGGAATTGCCGTTAGATGGCGTACTCATAGATGCCAGTCTACCGGTAAGTAAAAATTTTGCGGAACTTAGTTTCTTAGACCTTAAAAGGCTCGTAACCGTCACGCTCAAGCGTTTCGGCAAGTTCAGCTCCACCCGAAGCAACAATCTTTCCTGCGCTCATGACGTGAATCACGTTTGGAGTGAGCACATCAAGCAGGCGTCGGAAGTGGGTAATTGCTAACAAGCCGCAGTTCCACTCGCGTGTTGCCGCACTGAGGCGTTCACCCACTGCGTGCAGTGCGTCAACGTCAAGGCCAGAGTCGATTTCGTCCAAAATTGCGAATTTGGGCTTCAACACGGCTAGTTGGACCATCTCTGCGCGCTTCTTTTCTCCACCTGAAAGATCAACGTTAACGAATCGCTCGAGGAGTTCAGCCTTCAGTCCCACTCGATCCGCCTCAGTCTTCATGGTCGCTACAGCGTCTCCCCTCGCTCCGGCTGCCACGAGCAAATCAATTGGGCGAACGCCGGGCACTTCCACGGGCTGTTGCATGGCGAGCATGAGTCCCAAACGAGCTCTTTCGCTGGCGTCTAGCTCCAGCAAACTCACGCCATCGAGCGTCACTGTTCCGCCCAATACTTTGTATCCCGGATGAGCGCTCAGAACGTGGGCCAGGGTTGATTTACCCGAGCCGTTTGGCCCCATTATGGCGTGGACTTCGCCTGACTTCATCGTCAGTGAAATACCCTTTAGAACTTCCTTGCCGGCTACTTCGGCCCGCAGGTCGGTAATTACAAGTTCGCTCATGAGATTGTCACTTCCACTCGATCATTCTTAACTTCAACTGCGTAGGTCCGAACTGGCTGCGTGGCGGGAAAAGATTGCGGCATTCCATCTTTTAAAGAGAACATTGCGCCGTGACGGGTGCACTCGATTTCACAGCTCGCCGTGTCTACCGTTCCTTCGGAGAGGGAATAGTCTTCGTGACTGCATCGATCGTCCAGGACGTAGAAGTCATCTTCAATGCGGACAACGACCAAGGTGCGACCGTCGGCCGTCACTTTGGTTGCCTCGGATTTGGCAAAGTCCGCAGTCGCCCCAATGTCAATACTCATCGTGAGGCCGACTCACTAGAAAGAACACGAGAAACGTCTTCGCTCACGCCAGCCACGATTTCGCTTGGGGCGCCAACGAGCATCTCAGTAAAGAACCCTTCAATCATGAGTCTTTCGGCATCCTGCGGGCGGACTCCACGAGATTCCAAGTACCAGCGCTGAAGTTCGTCCAAAGGACCGACACTCGAAGCGTGAGCACACATGACGTCGTTCTCGCGGATGTCGAGGTTTGGCACCGAGTCTGCGTGCGCGTTACTGGACAAGAGCAGATTGTGGTTGGTCTGGCGAGCGTCGGTACGCTTGGCGCCCTTTTCGATTTCGATCAGTCCGGTGTAGACCGAGCGTGAATCCCCCGCCACCGCACCCTTGGAAAGCAAGCGCGACTCAGTACGTCCGGCCACGTGATATTGGCGTGTGCGAAAGTCATGGACCTGAGTACCGGAGCCTAAGAAAGTGGTGCGAAGTTCATTGGAAGCACCCGAACCGAGAAGGTGAGCATCGTTACGCGACCGGTTGTAGTGGGCACCGAGCCCAATGACCGACTGTTGCAACTTGGCCGACTTTTCTAAGTAACCCGTCGACCGGGCAATGTGCCAGGCGGTATTGGCCAGACGCTGGCAGGAAAAGAGCTCCAGCGAGGCATTCTCCGCCACGGCGTACTCGCTCAATGGGACAACGAGTGCGTCGCTTGCACCATCAAAGTATTCAACGAACGAAGCATGCGAACTCTTTCCCACCACAATTTGAGTGCGGACAAAATTCACTCCAGCGGTTGTTTCATGCACTAGGGCAATCGACTCACGCAAGTGGACATTCGGGGCGACGGTAATGGTGATTGTTTCTGGAGCGAGGGCCAGATTCAAGAGCGCAAAGGAGTCCGAGGCGTACCGATCAAGAACTGGCGTTTTGTCGAGAGTACTCGGCTGTGAGTTTGACTCTACCGAAACGCCCTCTGGCAAATTCGAGTTCTTCACAACTCCATTGACAATCAATATTGATGGCCCCAAAAGAAGCTCGCTGGCTCGAGGTGAGAGGACGCCGCCATTCGTGGCATCGAAGTTTGAGTACTTGTCCAGGGTGAAGTCCCGCAGCGGGGCGTAACGCCACACTTCATCACTGGTGGTCGGTAGCCCGACCGCAACGAAGTGGTCCCAGGCCTTTTGACGAGTGTCGTCATTGCCGAGTTGTAATTGGGCGGAGTCGGAAAAAGTTGTCATGAGGGCGTAGGCAGTGTACCGGTCTAATTGAGTTAATTATCGCGATTGCGGCGCCAAAACCAGCGCCCCGTGCGATCTTTCTTTTCTTGCTTTTCGAGTTCAGCAAGTCGTTCAGCAATCAGGTCAGGCGCCACGGCGTTGACAATCTCACTGGCCATTTCGAGAATCTCTCGTCGGTCTTCAATGGGGGTCTCTGAAGCGGGCTCGGGCTCGGTCGGACTCGACACGAGCGTTCCGTGTGACCAGCCCACATCGGCGAAGCGGCGCTCGTAGGTCACGCAATTATCTGGACAACTCCATGGCTGATCAGGCGCATTACCTAAAACGCAAAAACGAGCAACTTCACCAGAGTTATAGGTCCGCGATTGAAAGTGCTTGCACTCTTCACGCATCGCCATGGTCATAGCGTCCCACGAACCGAGCAGATTTGCTCAGCCAATGGAACCCTCCATTTGGAGTTCGATCAGGCGAGACCACTCCACGGCATATTCCATAGGCAGTGTGCGCGTAACTGGCTCAATGAAGCCGTTAACAATCAGACCCATCGCTTGTGCTTCGCTCAGTCCGCGACTCATCAAGTAGAACAGCTGGTCATCACCAATCTTGGAAACGGTAGCTTCGTGACCAATTGAGGCATCACGCTCGCCCACTTCCATGTACGGCTTGGTCTCAGAGATCGACATCTCGTCAAGCAAAAGCGCGTCACAGCGTACGAAGCTCTTGGCTCCAGTGGCGCCCTCTTCGACTTTGACAAGGCCACGGTAAGCGGTCGTACCGCCATCTTTCGAGATGGACTTAGAAACAATTGTTGACGTTGTTTCTGGTGCGCAGTGGACCATCTTGGCTCCAGCGTCTTGCACCTGTCCCGGTCCGGCGTAGGCCACCGACAGCACTTCACCTGAGGCCTTTGGCCCCATCAGGTAGACCGCTGGGTACTTCATGGTGAGGCGCGAACCAATGTTTCCGTCAATCCATTCAACGTGCGCTTCAGCTTCAGCACGAGCACGCTTAGTTACCAAGTTGTAGACGTTGTTCGACCAGTTCTGAATCGTGGTGTACGTAATGCGCGCACCCTCTAGAGCCACGAGCTCTACAACCGCTGAGTGCAGTGAGTCTGTTGAGTAAACCGGTGCCGAGCAACCTTCGACGTAGTGAACTTGAGAACCAACGTCAGCAATGATGAGCGTGCGCTCAAACTGACCCATGTTCTCAGTGTTAATTCGGAAGTACGCCTGTAGGGGTTGGTCAACCTTTACCCCTGGTGGCACGTAGATGAATGATCCACCACTCCAGACCGCGGAGTTCAGTGCGGCGAACTTGTTGTCGTTCGGTGGAATAACGGTCCCGAAGTACTTGCGGACCAATTCTGGGTACTCGCGTACAGCGGTATCCATGTCACAGAACAAGACGCCGAGACGCTCGAGGTCTTCACGGTTACGGTGAAAGACAACCTCTGATTCGTACTGCGCGGTGACTCCAGCGAGATACTTTCGCTCGGCTTCGGGGATACCGAGCTTCTCGTACGTATTCTTAATTGCGTCGGGCAGGTCTTCCCATGAGTCGACTCGACCCTCGGTTGGCTTGATGTAGTAGTAAATGTCGTTGAAGTCCAAGTCGGGCATGCGCGAAGCGAACCAGGGCAACATTGGCTTGCGCTCAAAGTTTTGGAGCGCCTTAAGGCGAAATTCGAGCATCCACGGCTCTTCGCTCTTGATCTGGGACATTTCACGAACGATGGCCTCGTTGATACCCTTTTTGGGCTTAAAGACGGGAATTTGCTCGTCACTCCACCCCAGTTGGTATCGGCTGAAGTCCAGATTGTCTATTGCCATCGCGCTCCTATCGGGTATTTACCCTACGCTCATAGTACTAACTCCGGAAGAAGTTCTGCCCGTGAACCTGACAAAGTAGAGCCATGCCCACCCCACCCAGCGCCCCCAAGAGACCCTTCAGCATCACCCGACACGGTGACACTCGGGTCGATGACTACTACTGGCTAATGGAACGCAGCGAGGAGACCCTCGCCCACCTGGAGGCCGAAAACGCTTACTACCGACAGATCATCACCCCCTTGGAGCCACTTCGCGAAACACTCTTCCACGAGTTCAAGGGGCGCATCAAGGAAACTGACATGTCAGTGCCGGTTCGTCGACGCGGCTGGTGGTATTTCGAGCGCACTGAAGAGGGCCTTAACTACCCGATCAGCTGTCGCGTTCCCGCCGAAGGTGAAGGTGACAACCCGCCCCAAATTGGCCTAGAGCCACTGCCCGGTGAGGAGGTCATCTTCGACGAAAACAAAGAGGCCGCTGGACATGACTTTTTGAGCGTCGGTGTTTTCGCCTTAAGCCCCGACGACCAGTGGATTGCCGTTGGAACTGACTTTGAAGGCAACGAACGACACACCGTCACTATTCGTTCTCTGACCGGACATGGCACCTTGCCCGACACACTCGAAGACGTTTACTACGGCTTCGCGTGGGCCAATGACGGAAAGTATTTCTTCTATACCAAGGTCGACGAATCAATGCGTCCGTGGCAAGTGTGGCGTCACGCAATCGGAACCGAGCAGTCGAGCGATCACTTGGTTTATCAAGAAGACGATGCGCAATACTCCATTGGTATCGGCAAGAGTCGCGACGAAGCAATCATTGGAATCCAAATCGGTTCGTCGATGACTAGTGAGTTTCGATTCATCGATGCAAGCAGCCCACTTTCCGACCCACAAGTCGTAGAGGCCCGTAATTTTGGTATCGAATATGACCTTGAGCACTTCGTTGACCGCCGTGGAGACGCTTGGTGGCTCAAGACGACCAACGAGGGAGCAACCGACTTCCGTCTGATGGCTCGAAAAGTAAGTGAGGGCTCGTGGCGCGAAGTTATCGCGGAGCGACCTGGCAATCGCCTTGAGGGCGTCGACGCCTTCGCAACATTCCTGGCGATTGGTGAGCGTAATGAGGGTTGCCCCTCCCTGCGTGTAGTTCAACTTCTAGAGGACGACGATCCATTTAGTTCTGATCTTTTAGAGCGTTCTCGGCTTATTCCCACACCCGCCTATCCATCCTCAGTTGGCTCAGGTGGTAATCCAAACTTTGAGACAACGCACTTGCGCGTGGGCATGACCTCGATGACCACACCGTCACTCGTCGCAACCTTCAACGTCGAAACTGACGAGATGACCGTCTTGAAGCAGCAAGAGGTTTTGGGTGGCTACGACGAGTCGCAATACGTGACTGGGCGATGGTGGACGACCGCCTCAGACGGTGAACGCATTCCGGTGACAATTGTGGCCCACCGGAACCAGGCCGAACGATTGAGCGATGGCTCGCTTCGCCCGAAAGCGCCAGCGGCACTGTTGCTCTACGGCTACGGCAGCTACGAAATCTCAATCGATCCCCGCTTCTCGGCGATGCGCCTTTCTCTACTGGATCGCGGAGTGGTGTACGCGATTGCCCACATTCGTGGTGGCGGTGAAATGGGACGTCGCTGGTATGAAATGGGAAAACTCGCTCAGAAGCCAACGACCTTCAGCGACTTTGTTCGAGTGGCCCACGACCTCGTGGACTCCGGGTGGACCACACCGGAATTGCTCGCCGCACGTGGCGGGTCAGCGGG
>Ga0214169_100006_pt1 | contig 46450 bp, 45 predicted proteins | sample TroBogEpilimnion_42_FD_153007 | JGI IMG/M metagenome (GOLD analysis project Ga0214169, IMG submission 153007) | Freshwater microbial communities from Trout Bog Lake, WI - 13JUN2007 epilimnion | ecosystem: Environmental > Aquatic > Freshwater > Lake > Epilimnion/Euphotic zone | place: Trout Bog...
TCGGCACTAGACATTTTGGGGTGTCGATCAAGCCGTACCCGACCGTCAAGCGAGCGTTCAGCAAGGTCGACCATGGCTTGGGCCTTGGTGGCGGACAAACCAGCTGACCGCAAGACCGTAAAGCCGGCTCTTGAGATTGTTTCAGGTGTTACCTGACCACCGCATGATTCTTTCACTCGAGCGAAAATGGTGTCGGCGGCCTTGACCGAAACCAACTGAGAAGTTATGGCTTCGATGAGGGAGGTGAACCTCTTCTTGGCCGAGGCGTTACGTCGAACTGGAGGTGGCCCCACTCGCTTTACGACGGTTGCGAACGCACGGTCTTTCTTGACGATTGTCTTAGCGACTTCTTCTGGCGTAAGGGGGAGTGGCACTGGCTAGGCCTTTTCAATCAGTTCGAGATCTGAATTATCGCGCTGCTGGTAAAAGTTACTGGTGATAATCAATGCGGCCATGATGGCGAGGATCACATTTTGCTCAATGAAATTATTCAATGCTTGTATTGGCGTGTGTGGAGTGGGATTGCTGACACGCAGGAATACCCACGGAAAAACCAATAAGACCATCCCAATCACGCTGACCTTGGACAGAGCTTGTTTCCAGCCCAATTCAAGCATGACGAATAGTAGGAAAGGAATAAAGACGAAGTAGTGGTCCCAAGCAATCGGCATGACAATTCTCATCGTTGCCGAAAGGACGATAAAACCAGACATCATCTTCCGGTCATCGACCAGTTTGGCGGCCCCTCGAAATGCCGCAACTACAAAAGCAACGGAGAGCGCAAGTACCAACCAGAGAGGAGCGTCTCCGGAGTGAAATGGTGGTCTAGTGAAAAAGGCGTAGATGGATGAAGAGTTGAAACTCGGGCCGTTAAACCGCTGAATTTCACCACCGCCGAATACTTGAACAGCGAAGAATCTTTTTGCGCTCGGCCACCAAATCAGTGAGGAAATTAACGTCACTACAAAACCACTCGCGAGGGCCATACGAACCTCCGACCAGCGGCGACGCCAGGCCCACCAGACAATAAAAATGATCGGATAAATCTTGATCGCTGCAGTCAGGCCGATCAACGCTCCACGAAACTTTGGCGGTACCACGAAAAAGTCCAGCACGGTAAGCGCCAAGATCACCGTAGAAATGTTTCCCCAAACCAGGTCAGACATCATTGGCGGGTAAATCGCTGCAAAAAGAAGGGATAACCAAAAGCCAATGGCAAATGCATTGCGCCACGGCACTTGGCGGAGTTTGTGCAGAACAATTGAGAACGAAACCGCCATTGCCGAGAGACTTGCGACTACTGAAAAGTACTCCCAGAATCGAAAACTTAGATATTGAATTGGCCAGAAGAAGGGAATTGCGCCGGGGGGATAGGTGAATGCCTCCGGGCCGTTCCAAACATAAATATTGCCTGTATGACGAAGCTGCTTGAGGTTGTTAAATCGACCAAGCAGGTCAAGAAAAGAGACGTTGTAGTGCGAGGCGTAGAGCCACGGAGCAAAAACGTGGGGGTTGACTACACAGTACGTAAACCCGATTGTGGCGACTATTCCACTTATTGCAAGCGTCCGCACGCTCCAAGCTGGCCAGTGTCGTTTGAGCATCAGTTAGTAGTTGTGTGAGACGTGGCGGTACTCGGCACGTACACACCTTCGGGAGTGTGGTTCTCGTTCATAATTTCTTGAAGTAGACCCTGGATGGCACGAACGGGCGCCGAAGGGAATCCGAATCGACGAATTGCGAGAACTGCGCGCCGACGTTCGATCCCGGATATTGGAAGTCCTTCGAAATTGACGCGCGGATATTTGGCCAACATTGTTGCCGGCAGAATTGCTAAGCCGTAACCATCGAACGTTAGTGACGCAATTGTGCGAAGACCGTCAAGCTCAATTAATGGACGCAGAATCACGTTCGCTTTCGCCGCAGCCTCATCAATCTCCTTGCGAATAGGAGTACCAATCATCGGGAGAAGTAGTTCTTGCTCGGCAACTTTGGCGAAGGGGAGCGGCAGCTTTTCTTTCGTCAGTGGATGATTCTTAGGCACGATGAGCACAAGGTCTTCGGTGAACAACTCAAGTTCTGAAAGTTCAGGAGCTGCGATCGGCCAAGCCAACACCGCCAAGTCAAGTTGCCCGGAGACAACGCGTGGCTCAATCGAAGAGTTTGTACCTTCGGAAATCTTCAACGCCACGTGCGGGTATCGTTCGCGTTGTAGTTCGAGGACCAACGGAACAATCCATCGGCCGGCGGTGCCGATCATTCCTAGGTGAACCTCGCCTCGGATGTCAGAGGTCAGTTCGGAAACGTCGGCGCCAATGCCCCTGATCTCAGTAAATATGCGCCTGGCTCGCTGCACAACGATTTCTCCAGACTCGGTGAGCTGGCCTGTCGTTCGGTCCACCAATTCGGAACCGAGCTCTTGCTCAAGCTTTGAGATTCGGTTTGAGATGTTGGACTGGACCGTGCCCAAAATATCTGCCGCGTTCGAAAAAGAGTGGTGGTCGGCAATGCCGATAAGTGCCTCAAGCTGCCGAAGTTCCATTATCACGATTATAGATGAGAAGTATCTCTATTATTCGCTTGCTTGATACAGGTCATTTATCGCATACTGGATGCAATCCGCTGTACCTGACATTCCCCCCTTAGTCAGGAACAGCGAAGTTTCGCAGAAGGACCAGCCGCCCCCCTGGCTGGTCCTTTTGCTTTTCCTGGCTTGTTAGCGTCTTCATATGGCCTTTCCGATTCGAGCACAAATTGGTCGGTGGTCCACCAGGACGGTCAACTATCTCTCTCGCGCTCTCGGACGAGGCTCGGGAACCGTTGTCGGAGGCAAGGTCGGTCTCCGGGTCGACCCACTTTTGATCCAGCACTTGAGGCCGAAGCAAGTCCTTCTTGTTTCGGGCACCAATGGCAAGACCACCACGACCGCAATGATTGCTGAAGGTCTGGGCGTTCACTCAACAACCAATGCCACGGGCGCGAACATGCCAGAAGGAATTGTGGCCGCCTTATCTGGTGCGCGACGAGAGTGTGCAGTTCTGGAAGTCGATGAGGCGTGGATGGCGCGAGTAGCAGAACAGTTGCAACCCGAAGTTGTGGTGCTACTCAATTTGTCGCGGGACCAACTCGACCGAGCTAACGAGGTACGTCAGGTTGCGGAAAAGTGGCGGCTGACTTTCGCGAATTTGCCAGCGACAAAATTTGTTGCCAATGCGAACGACCCTCTCGTGGTTTATGCGCTCGAACACGCCAATGGGGTTTCTTGGTGTGACGTTCCAACGAATTGGACGGCGGACGCAGCGACATGTCCTCGCTGCAATGGCAACATCAGCTTTCAGAGCGGCAGCTGGTCCTGTCGATGCGGCTTCGCGAAGCCCACTTCGATCATGGCTACGTTGAAGAATGAATTGACTATTCATGGTCGTCGCATACCGTTGCAATTGACTTTGCCCGGTGAGTTCAATCGTGCCAACGCCGCCATGGCCCTTACGGCCATTCAAGTGTTGGGCCTCGACTCCCCGCTGGTGGCAACAGTTCGGATTAGTTGGCTTGACTCTGTTGCTGGTCGATTTGGGGAGCGCGAATTATGGGGGAGGAAGGCCACCCTGCTCCTAGCTAAGAATCCAGCCGGTTTTAGTGCGCTACTGGAGTCACTTCCTTCGGATCCCCGTGAATTGTGGATTGGGATTAACGCCGAAATTGCTGATGGGCGTGACCCCTCGTGGCTCTATGACGTCCCCTTTGAGCGCCTGGGAACGCGAGTCGTTTACTGCTTCGGCACACGGCGGCTCGATTTGGCGGCTCGATTGTTTTATGCGGGTCTCGAACCACGAGTGGTGGACGATCGTGATTTGGTGCCTAGTGGCCGAAACAAGGTGGTGGCGGTAGGCAACTACACCGTTTTCCAAGAGTGGCTAAGAGAATCGGTCGAAGTATGAGAATCGCAGTTCTTTACCCAGAACTCCTAGGCACCTATGGTGATGGCGGCAACGCACTGGTGCTTCAACAGCGCCTCAAACTCCGGGGAATGCGTGCGACCGTCACGCAGGTGGGGTTGGGGGACTCAATCCCTCCAGCAGACCTCTACTTGCTTGGTGGCGGAGAGGATGGTCCGCAACGCTTGGCCACTGAATCCCTCCGACGCAAAGGTTTTGGCAAAACAGTCCGTAGCGGTGCGCTGGTACTCGCTGTTTGTGCCGGCCTCCAAATCCTCGGTCAGAGTTTTGCGGTAGAGGGCGATGATGAGTTCGAAGGTTTGGGGCTCGTTGACGCAGTGACGGTCAGAGGTACCGAGCGACGTGTTGGCAATATGGCGATTGATATCGATGGCCAGTTTTTGGTTGGTTTCGAAAACCACGGGGGCCAAACCACTTTGAGTCAAAGAGTTCAACCTCTTGGCGCTGTGCTGAGAGGATTTGGCAATGACGGCCAAGTCGATGGTTACGAGACTGAGCAGATATGGGCGACCTACGCCCACGGCCCAGTTCTGGCGCTGAACCCTTGGTTCGCTGATCACATCTTGTCCGTAGTGAGTGGACGTGAACTCCAACCACTCAAGACAGTGGCTGACGATTTGTACCAGGGCCGATTAAAAGCTTTCGGCCTCTAGTCGGGCAAGCCACCCTCGGAGTCATCCTCGCGGGTGATTTCAATAGTTGGATCGTTTGAAACGTCCCGAGCAATGTTCAAGACGGCTTCTTCGATTCGTGCAGAGTACGAACGCACATTCTCGTCAACTTCTGAGCGAATTCCTTCGCCAAAAGAGACCACCACGGGGTGACGCCACTTGTCGAACTTCTTGAAGTTAGGCGCCTTCGCGAATCTCGCGCCTTGGAGCTTTCCGGCCTCGTGGATATACGTAGGAATCACAGTCGCGTTGGCTTTTTGGGCGAGAAATGCCGCACCACCTTTGAATTCCTGCAGGTCACCATCTGGCGTCCGTCCACCTTCGGGGAAAATCACCAGGTTCCAGCCATCTTCTACCAACTCCTGGAGCAACTGGGCGCTTCGGCGATTGACCTTCTGGCGGTCGACGGGAACTGCATTAAAGAACAAAACAGTGCGAAATGCCCGTCCTGACTCCATGAAAAAGTTATCCATTGCGGCAGCCACCACCGTGCGCCGACGTTGGGGGTCGGGCATTGCGGTAAGCAGTAACGCGGTGTCAAGGTGACTTGCGTGGTTCGCTACAAAAATGAAAGGACCGGGGCCCTTGATGTTCTCGTCGCCGATAACCGTCAAGGTAGACAGGTAGCGAATGACCGGCGAAAGGATGTAGGAGTGAAAGATCTCTCGAAAGATACGCGCGGCGTATCCACGTCCCCAGTGCGTCGGGTAGTCGAGACCTAACTGCGCCATTGGATTTATTTGCGCCGTCTCTGGGTGTTGCGTTTAGGCGTGTAGCGAGAGGACTCACGAACAGCGGGGCGAGGTGTGTTTATCTCCACCTTGGCCTTTTCGGCGGCCTCTTCGGCCGTGATGGCCTTGCCGGCGCGGCGAGCTTGGCTGAGTTCACGCTGAATGCGGCTTGAGCCAAAGAGGGTGGGGTCGCCGTACTTCTGGAGTCGGTAGGCACGGATCAAAAGCCAAACACCAACGTACAAAAACACAATTCCGGCGATGCCAAGTCGCAGACCCAACATGAGGGAGGCGAAGATGATCCCGGTCCGGCTTCGGCGGAGGGCAAAAATGAGCATCAGGGTTGCGCAAACAAAGATGTACCCAAACTGGAGCGCCCAATCGGCCCTAGAGCCCGGAATTGACTTTTCACAGAGACTGGCTACTTGGTGGTAGCCCGCGGCACAGGCTTGATGCGCGACTTTTTTGGCGGTCAAGAGGTTGGGGGAGTTCTTGACCCACCCATAGACCGATCCCAGGGACATGACATAAGCGATACCGACCCCGAAGAGGGTGATTTTCCGCTCGAGGGGGTCGACTCCGACGACAGCTTCGCGTGGCGCGACCGAAACCCTTCTTGTAGCCATTCTCAACTCTTTTCCTACTTACCGAGGGGGAATCCCTCCGTCTAAGGCTACCCTGAGAGCCATTCGCGTTCGGGATTTGTCGGCGGTAGCCTCATAGCCTCGAGGGCGCTTAGCTCAGTTGGTTAGAGCGCTGCCTTCACACGGCAGAGGTCAGAGGTTCGAGTCCTCTAGCGCCCACTCGTAGAAATCCAGAAGGTATCTGGCTAGGGATTTATGTAAAGGGATAAAACATGAACAAGCGCACGCTGGGTCAAGGTCTTGAAGTTTCCGAGCAGGGTCTCGGTTGTATGGGTATGAGTGACTTCTATGGCGAGGCCAACGACACAGAGTCCATTGCCACGATTAACGAGGCGCTCGACCAGGGAGTTAACTTCCTCGATACCGCCGACATGTATGGTCCATTCAAAAATGAGGTCCTCGTAGGACAAGCCATAAAGGGACGCCGCGAAGAGGTGGTCCTGGCCACCAAGTTTGGCAATCAGCGCGCCGAAGACGGTTCAATGATTCGCATCAACGGTGAGCCTGAGTACGTAGTAGCCGCTTGCGATGCGTCGCTCAAGCGGCTCGGCGTTGACTACATCGATCTCTACTACCAGCACCGCGTTGACCGCACCGTTCCCATTGAAGAGACCTGGGGAGCAATGAAGTCGTTAGTCGAGGCCGGCAAGGTTCGTCACCTCGGAATCTCGGAGGCCTCGCCCGCAACAATCGAGCGGGCTCATCTGGTTCACCCAATGACCGCAGTCCAGAGTGAGTACTCGCTGTGGACGCGAGACCCTGAAGATGGGGTACTCGAAGTATGTCGTCGGCTGGGAATTGGGTTTGTTGCCTACAGCCCACTCGGGCGCGGGTTCTTGACCGACGAGGCCAAGGCCATGCGGGAGGTCATCGAAGGAAAGTCCGCCGCCAGTGAAGTACTCGGGGCCGCGGACTACCGCAAGGCCCATCCGCGTTTTGCTGGTGAAGCGGGAGCTAAGAATCTCGAGTTGGTTGAACGGCTCGAAGCCATTGCCAGCACTAAGGGGATTACGGTGGCCCAATTGGCACTCGCTTGGGTCCTCACCAGAGGTGCAGATGTGGTCCCTATTCCTGGAACTAAGCGCCGTAAATGGTTGAGGGACAATATTGCTGCCAGCTCAGTTGAGCTCAGCGCCGAGGACTTGGCGGCAATAGAGACGGCTTTTCCGCGGGAGGCGGTCACGGGAGATCGCTACGCTGAAGCCTCAATGAAGTCGCTAAACGGCTGATTTTTCTGCGAATTCTCGCCTACTAGCAGAAATCTACTGTGTGACGTCCGTCTGATCGTCTCATTCCCCTTGGCCAGTATCAGCAACTCGTTTCTGCTGGTGAAAAAGGATGAAAACGATTAAGCCACTCTCAAAGAGTGCTATCGCCGTGGGTGGTCTGCAGTTTGACTACACTTTTCCCAGTCTCGAATTACGGTCGGGACCCAATAATTTGGAGAAATATGCTAATCGCAGTTCTAGTACTTATTGCCCTCGTTGTCTTGGGTGTTGTCGCTTACATTGGCGGCGAGAAGAATGTCAACAACGCTTCGAAGTCTCAGGTTAAGCGTCAAGAAAAGGACGAGTTGGCAAGCAAGCTTGCTCACACTGAGAACCTTTTGGAGAACTGGGCTGAAGACTTGATGCCAGCGAAGAAGAAGGCTCCTGCAAAGAAGTCGGCCGCTAAGAAGGTTGCCAAGAAGGCTCCTGCAAAGAAGGTCGCTAAGAAGGCTGTTAAGAAGACTTCAAAGCGTTAATAGTTTTGTAATTGCCCGCCACGCTCCTATGGGGCGTGGCGGGTTTTTTGTTTCACGGATGAGGCACACTCTTGAAATTGAAACTGAAACATTCAATTCCAACAACACCGTGGCGAGCAACGTCAACGTGGCAGTTGCGACCCAGAATGGTGCTTCCACTTGTTGGGGGCCTCTCCCTGTTTGGGTTTGGCGAGGGCCTTTTGGTCCAATCTCATCTCGGGGCCAGCCCTTGGACAGTCTTCGCCGAGGGTTTAGGCAATCATTTAGGGGTTTCCGTAGGTACCGCCACTGGGCTGATCTCTTGTGCGGTAATGCTTTTATGGATTCCGCTACGTGAAAAGCCAGGACTGGGGACCATCTCCAATCTGCTCATTATTGCTGAAATGCTCAACGTGTCAGTCGCAATTTTGCCCGTGTCGAGTTGCCTTTGGATTCGCTGGGCATATGTAGTCTCTGGGATCGCAGTGATCGGGGTGGGTTCGGCGCTGTATTTAACAACGGGACTTGGTCCTGGGCCACGTGATGGATTGATGACGTCGCTTCATCGTCGTTTCAATATTTCGGTTGTGTATGTGCGACTTTCAATTGAGGGAACGGTCCTGTTCATTGGCTGGTTACTGGGCGGAACGGTGGGACTTGGCACGGCGGTCTTTGGCGCAATGATTGGTTACAGCATTGGCGCTTCGCTTAGCGTTGTCTCGGAGTTGGTGGAAGGCTAGCGGGTATGGTTTCGTCGCAGAATCTTGTTGCCTTCTTCGTCGCTTCGGCAATCATCATCATCGTGCCTGGGCCGAGCGTGCTCTTTACGGTCGTGAGTACCGCGGCATTGCGTGGGGGAGAGCTACCGCGGTACTCACGACCTTAGGAAACACCTTGGGTACCTACCTGCTCGCAATTTTGGTCGCGGTGGGCTTGGGGCCACTGATTTCCCATTCGGCGTTGGCGGCCTCGTTTTTGCAGCTCGCGGGCGGCAGTTACTTGGTCTACCTCGGAATCGATGCATTCCGACACCGTCGCTCTCACGCCAATGCCATGGTGAGTCAAGTCGGTTCGCGCCCCCGTGTCTTAGTTACGATCAAGCAGGGCTTCGTCGTTGGGGTGCTCAATCCAAAGAGTTTGATTTTCTTCACGGCAGTGTTCCCCCATTTCGTGGATCGTTCGCGGGGCCACGTAACCGCTCAACTGCTGCTCTACGGCACGGTGTTCTCGGTAATGGCTTTTATCTCCGACGGGACTTGGGGTTTTATCGCCGGCACCGCTCGAGAGTGGTTAAGCGCAGATCCCAAGCGATTGATCACTATGCGCGTGGTGGGGGCGTGTGTCATGACCACTCTGGGTCTGCTGGTTGCGGGGAGTGCTCTAGGGCTGTGATGTCACACCCGCTACGTATCTTGGTCATATGAGATATGTAGAGCTAACTGGATATGAAAATTACCGAGACACCTCAGTAGGGGAGTTTTTGGAGAATTTGCCGCAATTGCTTGGTTCAATGACCGTCGACGAGCGCCGCCTGGTTTGTATTGCCGAGTTTGACGATTGTCGCTACGTTCAATTCTGGGTCGAGCCCGAAGGGCTACTTTCGGCCGAAGTCATCTCTAATTTGAACATTGGAGAGGCGATTGCCTTGAGCGACGATGACGAAGCGGCGCTCGTAGCAATTGGCTTTGAGCCACCGATCTCCGAACAATTTCACCCGAACTATCGCCGCGAGAGCCTTGGGGCATCCGAGCTCATTGTGACGGTGGAAATGGTGCGCCGAGCCGTACTCGAGGTCCTTCGCGAAAAGCCCGAGAACCACATGATTGTAAAGATTTGGGACATGCCCGATTTTCTAGCGCCCGAAGAGGTCGAAGAAAATCGTCATATCAATCAGTCGGCAACTGACGACGAGATGTATTAGCCAACGGCGTGATGTCCACCATCAACGTGGACAATCCCGCCAGTTGTTCCGCGAAGTAGCGGAGACAGGTAGGCAATCGAGGTATCGGCGACCGAACTCGAGTCGTTAACGTCCCAACCCAGCGGTGCTCGGTCAGCCCAAGTGTCTTCGAAGTTTTGGAAGCCGGGGATTGATTTTGCGGCCATCGTTCTAATTGGTCCCGCGGCGATCATGTTCACGCGAATCTTGTCGGGGCCAACCTCAAAGGCTAGGTAGCGACCCAAAGACTCGAGTCCAGCCTTCATCACGCCCATCCAGTCGTACATGGGGTAGGCGCGCGAACCGTCGAAGTCGAGGGCGATAACGGAGGCGCCGCCGAGAGCGGTGCTCTTAACCAGAAGTGGCCTGAAGGCCCCGACGAGCGCTGCGAGCGAGTAGGTCGAGATTTGCATAGCGACCTTGACGTCATCAAAGGGCGCAACGAACATACCCGAGCCCAGGCAGCTCTGCGGAGCGAAGCCAATGGCGTGCACGAGACCATCGAGGCGTCCAAAACGTTCTTCAACGGCCTTGACGGCCGCTTCGATCTGAGCAGGTTCGGTAACGTCCATCTCCAGGACCTCGCCAACGGAGTCGCCAAGCTTCTTGGCAATGCGCTTAGTTAGGTTTAGGCCGCGTCCGGCACCCGACAAAATGACCTCGGCGCCCTCTTCTATGGCCCTTTGGGCAATACCAAAGGCGATGGAGTCATCGGTCAGAACGCCGGTGACGAGAATTTTGTGGTTCGTTAGCAATCCCATGGTTAGTAGCGTAGTTCTCATAATCCAGTAATTGAGGGCACATGACAACAGTTGGAATTCTTGGTGGAACCGGTCCTGCGGGACGCGGCGTTGCTATTCGTTTGGCTTGCGCCGGTTACGAAGTAGCCATTGGCTCGAGGGATGCCGAACGCGCCTTCGAAGTCGCGAGTCGTTTGGAGCCACGGGGCACCGGAAAGGTTCACGGAGTCTCGAATGCTGATGCGGCGAAGTGTGATGTCGTAATCGTCGCCACACCATGGGAGTCCACACTTGAGACCCTTCGCGATGTGGCTAGTTCGGTAGAAAACAAAATCGTGGTTTCGATGGTGAACGCCATGCAAAAAGAGGGACGAGAGATGCGTCCTGTATTTCCGGCCGCCGGTTCTTGCGCGCAGGAGATTGCGGCGGTACTTCCCACCTCCAAGATCGTCACTGCTTTCAACCACTTGCCCGCGGCGCAGATGGAAGACCTCGACTCAGGAATTAACGCCGACGTGATCTTGTCAGCCAATGACAACGACGCAATGGCCGAAGTCGCGACAATGGTTTCGGCCATGCCTGGCCTTCACGCAATCGAGGCTGGTTCGTTGGCGCTAGCGGGAACCATTGAAGCGTTCACGTCGGTTTGTATTTCGGTGAATATTCGCAACAAGGCGCACAGCTACGTTAAGTTGGAAGGCCTCGCTCGATAATGCGTTTGTATGACACCGCGCGTCGAGGAGTCTTTGAGCTCGAACCCGGTCCACATGTGTCGATGTACAGCTGTGGAATCACACCCTACGATGCCGCGCACCTGGGGCACGCTTTTGTCTATTTGTCGTTTGATGTGTTGCAACGCAGGTTGCGCGACGCTGGGCACGAGACCCGTCTGGTGCGCAACGTTACGGACGTTGACGATGACATGTTGCGCAAGGCTCGCGAACTCGGTGTTCACTACCTTGACTTAGCCGCACAAGAGATGGCCAAATTCGATCGAGACATGGCGTTGATCAATCTTTTGCCTGTTTATAAGGAGCCACGCGCTACCGGTGCCATCTCGGAAATCCTTACCTTGATTGGTCAACTCTTCGATGCGGGCGTGGCCTACGAGGTTGATGGATGGGTTTATTACGAGGTTTCGAAGTTCCCCCGGCTAGGTCAAGTGAGCCATGAGTCCAGAGAATCGATGATCGAGCTCGCGGCAATTCACGGGGGCAACCCCACCGACCCAAGAAAGCGAGACCCGTTGGACTTCGTCCTCTGGCAACCTTCGCTTGAAGATGAGCCCGCGTGGGAATCACGCTATGGAGCGGGACGACCCGGCTGGCACATTGAGTGCTCCGCCTTAGCAATGCGAGACCTTGGCCCAACTCTGGATGTCCACGGCGGTGGGCGTGATTTGGCCTACCCCCACCACGAATGCGAAGCCGCCCAGAGTGAGGTCGCCACGGGTAAGCCCTTCGTGAAGTTCTGGATGCACGTTGGGCTGGTAGGTCTCGACGGCACGAAAATGAGCAAGTCTTTGGGCAACCTGGTCTTTGTTGAGCAGCTGGCCAACCGAGCAGAACCTACGGCGGTTCGTTTGGCGTTACTCGGCCAGCACTATCGTCACGACTGGGAGTGGCGAGATGAATTGCTAACCCGCGCAGTGTCGCGATTATCAACGTGGCGTTCAACGAGCATCGGCGGACGTGATTCTTCGGTGATTGAAGATGTACGCGCAGCGCTAGACGACGACCTCAACACCCCGGGTGCATTGAACGCGATTGATGACGCGGCCCATAAGGGATTTGACGTTGGCCCGGCCGCAACCTTGCTGGGCATTACGCTGTAGAGCAAAGAAAGGCGTGTATGAGTGAAGTAGTAGTTACCCTCCCAGATGGCTCGCAGAGGACCCTGGAATCGGGCTCGACTTCACTCGACTTGGCTAGCGCGATTGGTGCGCGTTTAGCCAAAGATGCCTTGGCCGCGGTAGTTGATGGTGAGTTAACGGACCTGAATCGGCCGTTGGAGTCTGGGGCTGCTGTTTCTATTGTCACGCCCGCGAGCGAAGAGGGCCGCGACGTACTTCGCCACTCGACCGCCCACGTCTTGGCACAAGCGGTAACGCGGCTGTGGCCTGGAGCCCACTTCGCGATTGGACCGGCAATTAAAGACGGTTTTTACTATGACTTCGAGTTGCCGAACAACGCTTCTTTTTCCGATGACGACCTTCCTCGCATCGAAGAGGAAATGCGCAAGATTGTCGCCGAAGATCAACCATTCACGCGTAGCGAACACACCTTTGCCGAAGGGCTAGAACTCTTTAAGTCACAACCCTTCAAGGTCGAGATCATCAAGGCGGTGCAAGCCGGTGGCAGCGAAGAGGACCAAATGGAGGCAGGGAATAGCTCTGTCGTCTCGGCCTATTCGAACAATCCAAACTTCGTTGACTTATGTCGCGGTCCCCACGTGCCTCGCACCTCCCGCTTAGGACACTTCAAGTTGATGCGGGTAGCCGGCGCGTATTGGCGAGGCAGCGAAAAGAATCCAATGCTCCAGCGCATCTACGGAACTGCGTGGGAAAGCGAAAAGGCTCTCGCGGCGCATCTTGAGCAGTTAGAGCAAGCAATCGCCCGTGATCACCGCAAACTCGGTCGTGAACTCGACCTCTTTTCCTTCCCGAGTGAACTCGGACCAGGCTTGGCGGTATTTCACCCTAAGGGCGGAACAATGCGCCGCGTGATGGAGGAGTACTCGCGTCAACGCCACGAGGCCGCGGGTTATGAGTTCGTCTACACGCCACACATCACCAAGTCCGAACTCTTTGAGCGTTCGGGACACTTGGATTGGTACGCCGATGGTATGTACCCGCCAATGGAACTCGACGAGGGCCAGAAGTACTACCTGAAGCCAATGAACTGCCCGTTCCATGTTCTGATTTTCAAGTCAAACCCTCGAAGTTTCCGCGAACTGCCACTTCGAATGTTCGAGTTTGGTTCGGTCTACCGCTACGAGAAGTCTGGCGTAGTCCACGGTCTCACTCGTGTTCGCGGTATGACCCAAGACGATGCGCACATCTTCTGTACACGCGATCAGATGCGCGATGAGCTCACCAGCCTGTTGACTTTTGTGTTGTCCCTGCTTCGGGATTTTGGGCTCAACGACTTTTACCTAGAGCTCTCCACTAGGCCCGAGGAAAAGGCCGTTGGCACCCTCGAGGAGTGGGAAGAGGCCGAGAGCACACTCGCCAAGGTTGCTAACGAAGCGGGCCTCGAGCTCGTGATGGACCCGGGTGGCGGAGCCTTTTACGGACCAAAGATCTCGGTCCAGGCGCGCGACGCCATTGGTCGAACCCACCAGATGTCGACCATTCAATTGGACTTCCAGTTGCCGCAACGTTTTGAGCTCGAATACGTGGCGACTTCGAATGACCGCACACGCCCCATCATGATTCACCGAGCCCTCTTTGGTTCAGTTGAACGCTTCATGGCCATTTTGATTGAGCACTACGCGGGAAATCTCCCCACGTGGTTGAACCCCGAACAGGTTCGCGTGCTGGGCGTCCGTAATGATCACGATGAATACGCCTTCGAGATCGTCTCTGCGCTCAAGGCGCGAGGAATTCGTGCATCAATTGATTACGCCAACGAACCTCTCGGCGGAAGAATCCGAAACGCTAAACAGGAGAAGATCCCCTACATCTTGGTGGTTGGGGATGAGGACGTGAGTTCTCGCACCGTTGGCGTTAATGCTCGAGGTAGCAATGACCCCGAGCGTGGTGTTTCACTCGACGGGTTTATCGAACGCGTGGTGGCCGAAGTGGCCAGTCACGGCTCACCTGAGCTTCATGGCGCTTGAGCGGTTCTCGGCGGCGTGGCGCGAGAGCTACGTGTCGAGTAATGAGGCAAAGGCCAATGCCAAAAGCGAAGGGGAGTGCGTCTTCTGCGCGTTAGCTACTTGTGCTCCCTCAAGTGATTCCGGTGTTCTTGCGAAGACTGAGTATTCGTTTTGTGTTCTCAATGCGTTTCCCTACGGTTCGGGCCACCTTCTTGTACTCCCGCAACGACACCTGGCAGATCTTGGTGATATGAGCGACCTGGAATATCGGGACTTTACTGAATTGCTTCGTACCGTCGTTGTCGCCTTGGAAAAGGCGTACGGCGCAGACGGCATGAACGTGGGGTTGAACCTCGGTAAGGCGGCCGGAGCTGGTATTCCCAAACACCTGCACGCCCACGCACTGCCAAGGTGGAGCGGTGATACCAACTTCATGACCAGCATTGGCGAGACGCGTGTTTTACCGGAGTCCCTAGAGTCGACATGGAGCAAGGTCTATGAACAGCTTGCTTAAAGTTCACTTCGGTAGGCTTTGGGTGAGCGCCCGGAGGAACAATGTTTGACGGCAAGTTTCGTACATCTGCAGACGCCATCATCGCGCCGGTTGGTCGCAGTCTCGTTAAGGTTGGATTTTCTGCGGACGTATTGACTCTTTCGGGATTGCTTTTTTCCTTCGGAACCATGTTCGCTATCGGAGCGGGCATGCACTGGCAAGCAATTGTTCTCCTCACCTTGACGGGAATTCACGATCTGCTGGATGGCGCAGTAGCGAAGGCTTCGCAACGTAGTTCGCAGCGCGGGAGTTTTTTCGACTCGGTAGTTGACCGGGTTTCGGATGCCGCGTTCATGGGCGGCGTCGCGTTCGTTCTGATTTCTCATCATCACGGCGAGATGGTCCTTTTGCCGTTCGCAATTCTTACTGCGAGTTTCATGATCTCCTATCAACGATCCAAGGCTGAGTCCCTTGGCCTCGCCGCTAAGGGCGGGCTCATGGAGCGCGCCGAGCGAATGATTTTGCTCGGCGTGGCACTTTTGACTAACGCCACCTTGCTGCCAGTCCTGTGGGTGATGTTGGTTTTGACGTGGATGACGGCATTTGGAAGATTCCGCCGTGTGTGGGTGATCGCTGTAAAGCCCGTACCTTCCACAACTCCTTCGTTGCGCACTCGGACTCAGGCACGGCGCCAGCGACGCGCACTTTCGCGCGCCTCTCAGCTCTAGGACGACTTTGAAGGTCGCGATAGTTAAGTTTGTCGGCTGGATGCTCGAGCATCTGCCACTGCGGGTGGACCTTTGGATCACCAAGTCAATTTCACGCTTCACTAGCGCGCGCAACAAGCAAAGTCGACACAACGTGAAGCGCAACATGCGCCATGTCCTAGGAAATGACCTGAACGAGGTGTCTACTGACGTCCTTATTGGCTTTAGAGATCGCGTATTCGTGGAGTACTCAAAATACTGGGCAGAGGGCGCCAAGCTTCCTGCTCTCGACTCACAGTCAATTGTCAATCGTTTCGCCATGTCCGAAGGTTTAGAGAATCTTCAGTGGGCTCAGGCTCAGGGCAAGGGCGTGATTGTCGTGTTGCCTCACATTGGATCGTGGGAGTGGGGCGGAGCGTACCTGGACAAAATTGGATTTGGCCTCACCGCGGTCGCTGAAGAACTTGAGCCACCCGCACTTTTTGAATGGTTCAAGAAAAAGCGTGAGGCGATGGGAATTTCGGTTATCGGTCTAAACGATCAAGCCGGTTCAGCGTTGCTCGACGCCCTGTCCGCCAACAAAACAGTCGCGCTGTTGAGCGATCGCGACATCCAAAACAACGGAATTCCGGTTGAATTTTTTGGAGAGACCGTCACCTTGCCGCCAGGGCCGGCAGTGATGGCGTTGCGCACGGGCGCCCCCTTATTGACGGCTGCGTGTTATTCGGGCCCTATTGATGGACACCACGCGGTGGTAAACCCACCCATCCAGTTCGAACGGTCGGGGAAATTCAGGTCGGATGTGGCGGCACTGACCCAGCTCGTAGCAAGTGAGTTAGAGGGGCTTGTACGGCGGGCTCCTGAACAATGGCACGACCTGCAACCAAGGTTCACTCGTGATTAAGCGGTGCGTTCTGGTATCGCCCTACGCGATGAGTGTACCGGGGGGAGTGCAGGAACAAGTTCTCGCGATGAGTCGAGATTTGAGTCGTCGAGGTGTCGAGGTGTTACTGCTCGCGCCAGACAGTGATGATGAATTTCAACTGAGCACACCGGCGCACGTTGAAAGATTTGGAAAGTTGCTCTCTCTTCCGGCCAACGGCTCTAAGGCGCCGGTGACACTTTCGTGGTCGGCTGCGCGCAAAGCGTTCGATGCGATTTCGACCTTCGACCCACAAATTGTGCACTTTCACGAACCGTTCGCTCCGCTCCTGGGCTGGAAAGCTCTTCTGGCCCACAAGTTTGCCTCGGTAGGAACAATCCACCGCAGTGGTTCTGGTCCCGCAATATCCCTCACGAGACCCTTGCTGACGAAGTTGAGCAGGGGGATTGACCTCTTTGCGGCTGTAAGCGAGATGGCCGCCAAGACGTACACGTCGTCGCTCGCGGCGAAGCCTCGAGTCCTGTTTAACGGATTTGAAATTGAACGCTTCCAGGAATTTCCATTGTCTCGCCCTACGACACCGACATTCTTAGTCATCGGGCGACTTGAGGAGCGCAAAGGAGTAGATACTGCCATTGGGGCGGTGCAGCTACACAACAGATCGAGCGACGAGAAGTGGAAGCTCAGAATTATTGGCGATGGGCCCGAGGGGAACCGGCTCAGGTCGCTCTCGGAGTCCGACTCCACTATTGAGTTTCTCGGGCGCGTATCTGATGAAATTAAACGACAAGAGATTCGAAGTGCGTCGGCGCTGGTGGCTCCATCACTGCATGGTGAGAGCTTCGGGCTCATTTTGATTGAGGCGATGGCCAGTGAAATTCCAGTTGTGGCCAGCGACATTGACGGCTATCGCCAAGCGAGCGGGGGTCACGCAATCTTGGTGCCACCCTCAGATCCGGCGAAACTCGCTGCGGGCATGCAAACGGCGCTTACCGGTAGCTCGAATGAACAACGGGCATCTGCACTCTCGTACGCCAGGCATTGGTCAATGGAGGCGCTGATGGATTTTTACCTCGACTTCTACGATGAGGCGATACAGCGATTTGACTGCGTTTAGTAGTCTGTACCCAATGGCTACGAAAAACCGCAATCGCTCTCGACGACAATCTGGTCGTGAACGCGGACCGCGGTACGTGGCGCCAGTCCTCGATCCGAATTGGCAGAATCCCTATCTGCCATCGGCACAAGAACGTCAGAGCAACGAACGCGCTGCTGTTCGGTACGCGATTCGCAAACGTATTCCTCAATCCATTGCCGTTGTTGTTGTAGTTGCGGGCTTGCTAGCCGGAATTGTTCTGACTCCAATTCTTGCCATTGCGGCTGTAGCGGTAGCGGGTCTGTACGCCTTTGATTTGCGCAAGGTTGAACAGCGCATCGAGCAGCGAGCAGGCTCACTCGGTTCGGTGTTTCTCGCTGAGTTCAAGGCCGGTGGGACAACCAAGGACCGCTTACGTCTCGTTACGGTTCTCGAGCGCCTCACCGCCACATTTGGCGTGGACAACGTGAGCGCCTTCATTGTCGATGACCCGAGTTACAACGCTTGCCTCGTGCCGAGTGGTGAGAACTATTCCCTCTTCATCACCAGCGCGGCCATGAAGGACTTCGAACTTATTGAAGTGGAAGGGGTCGTGGCCCACTTACTGGCCAGAGTCCGCATGGGTCTTAGTGTTCGTCAGGGTTTGTCAGCGGTCGAAGATTTAGACGCCAAGAGTCGGGCCTCGTTAGCGGGGACAGGCATGGCCTACCGTGCCGACGAGGTAGCGGCCGCGGCAATTCGGTACCCACTCGGTATTGCTGGTGCCCTAGATCGTTGCGCTCGACACCGGAATGTCAAAGGTTCGTTCGTTTCGACACCACTGTTCGAAAGGGCCCGATGGGTCTTTTTCGATGTTCACGCGGACCGCTTCGAAGCAGATTTTTCGGACAATGACGATGTTTCTTTGCGGGCGCTGGCCCTGAAGGAATGGTAGTTACGCCCCATTAGGCTGTTAGCCATGAGTAACAGCGCACAGACCGGTTCAACCCTCGTTAAGCGAGGCCTAGCGGACATGCTTCGTGGCGGCGTCATCATGGATGTCGTCAATCCCGAGCAGGCCAAGATTGCCGAAGATTCAGGTGCGGTTGCGGTCATGGCACTTGAGCGCGTACCGAGTGACATCCGTCGCGATGGAGGCGTCGCTCGCATGAGTGATCCAAAGATGATTCAGGAGATTCAGGCGACCGTGACTATTCCGGTAATGGCCAAAGCTCGCATCGGTCACTTCGCTGAGGCACAGATTCTCCAGGCGCTCGATGTTGACTACATCGATGAGTCAGAGGTACTTACTCCAGCGGACGAGGCTAATCACATCGACAAGTGGGCCTTCACCGTTCCCTTTGTCTGTGGCGCCACCAATCTTGGTGAAGCACTGCGTCGTATTGCCGAAGGAGCTTGCATGATTCGCTCCAAGGGCGAAGCCGGAACTGGCAACGTCGTTGAGGCAGTTCGTCACCTTCGCACGATCAACCAACAAATTCGTCGGTTGCAAACCGCTGACGCGAGTGAACTCTACGCGTTGGCCAAGGATCTACAGGCTCCACTTCCGCTCGTACAAGAAGTAGCTGAGCGAGGTGAGCTGCCCGTACCACTCTTCTGCGCTGGGGGAATTTCCACGCCAGCTGACGCGGCACTTGTTCTACAACTAGGCGCGCAGGCCGTTTTCGTTGGGTCGGGAATCTTCAAGAGTCAAGATCCGGTGCGTATGGCTGCGGCGATCGTCGAAGCAACAACTCACTACCAAGACGCCAGCGTCGTCGCTAAGGTCTCGACTGGTTTGGGTGAGGCGATGAAGGGTTGGGAGACCGCTTCGCTCGAAACCCGCCTTGCTGAGCGCGGTTGGTAATGACCCGCGTTGGCGTGCTTGCCCTCCAGGGCGATGTGCGTGAGCATCGAGAGATGCTCGACAGTTTGGAAGTGGAGACCGTTGCGGTTAAACGTCCGGATGATCTAAACGGCCTAGACGGAATAGTTTTCCCCGGTGGGGAGTCAACGGCGATCGCACACTTGCTCAAGAGCTCTGGCTTGGCCGAATCCCTTTCGGGGTTGATACGTGATGATTTTCCAGTCTTTGGAACTTGTGCGGGCCTAATTCTGCTTTCGAGCGAGATTCTCGATGGCCGCGCCGATCAGTGGAGTTTTTCGGCCCTCGATGTTTCCGTTCGACGCAATGGCTATGGTCGCCAAATAGCCAGCTTCGAAGTTCCGGTTGAAATTGATGGTTTGGGTGAATACGAAGCGGTCTTTATTCGAGCACCAAGAGTTGAGCGAGTCTCGGACTCAGTCAGAGTGCTTGCGAGTTTGGATAAAGACGGAGATCATCCGGTGCTGATTCGCCAGGGCAACCTCTGGGGCTGCTCATTCCACCCCGAGCTCACGGCAGACTCTCGAATTCACGGCGCCTTTGTTGAATCGTTGTAATTAGATACGATTAGTACGCTCTAGTCGGGCAGGAGGAAATATGTCTGGTCACTCCAAATGGGCCACAACAAAACACCGCAAGGGAGCGAAGGATGCTGCCCGCGCCAAGGTATTCGCCAAGCTGATTCGGCTGGTCGAGGTGGCTGCGCGCGAAGGTGGCGGAGACCTGGAATCAAATGCCTCGCTTCGCACCATGTATGCCAAAGCTCGAGAGAATTCGGTGCCGCTGGACACGATTGAGCGAGCCATTAAGCGTGGCACGGGCGAGCTCGAAGGTGTTCGCTACGAGGCCATCAACTATGAGGGTTACGGTCCTGGCGGTATCGCGGTGATTATTGAAACGTTGACTGACAACCGAAACCGCACCAGCGCTGAGGTCAAGCACTTACTTTCGAAAAATGGCGGATCAATTGCCGAACCGGGAGCGGTGTCGTGGCAGTTCGATCGCAAAGGAATGCTCGAGATTGCCGGTCCACTCAGCGAAGATGATCTTCTGGAGTGGACCATGGAGGCCGGAGCGGACAACTATGTCGCGAATGGTGATAATTACCTCGTAACGACTGAACCGAATGAAGTGGGTTCGGTGCGAGACGCACTGGAAGCCCACGGGGTCAAGGTGCTGTCAGCAGAACTGACACTCGTTCCTCAGAACCAGATCTTGGTCGAGGACAAGGCTGAAGCGCACAAGATTTTGCGACTCATGGACGCCATCGATGACCACGATGACGTTCAGAACGTTTTCGCGAATTTTGACGTTTCCGAGGAAATCCTCAACAGCTACGAGGGCTAACAGACCACAAATCCTCGCTTTTTGGCTGGCGGGTAGGTATTATCGAACGTATGTTCGTATTAGGTATTGACCCCGGTTTGACCAGGTGCGGCTTCGGCCTCGTTGAGGGGTCTCTCGACGGGATTGAGAGCTTTCGAGTCCTGCGGGCTGGCACCCTAGAGACTTCACCGGAGTTGAGCGTGGAATTGCGCTTGGCTCAAATTTTGGTCGATCTTCGTTCGTTGTACGCCGATTGCGCTCCAGACGCGGTAGTTGTGGAACGTGTGTTCTATCAGCGCAATGCAAAAACAGCGATACCAGTTGCACAAGCAAGTGGCGTGGCAATTGCCCTGGCCGGAGAGTCTGGCATTCCAGTTAGGCAATTCACTGCACAACAGGTCAAGCTCGCAGTCACCGGTTATGGCGCGGCCAGCAAATCACAAGTTCAAGAGATGGTCGCGAGATTATGTGGTCTGGTCGAAATACCAGCTACCGCTGATGCTGCGGACGCCATTGGTTTAGCTATGACATATTTCATGACCGAGAGAACCGAAATGCGTTTACGTGAAAGAGCGCGCGCATGATCGGTTACTTGCGTGGTCGTGTGATTGACACGAGTCGTACGGGCCACGTCCTTGTTGACGTAAATGGGGTTGGCTATGACGTTACGGTAGGCAAGTCAAGCGAAGCGCAGGTGGGGAGTGAGGTCGTTTACTTCATCTATACCTCTGTCCGGCCAGATGCGATTGTCCTCTTTGGTTTCAATTCTTCTGAAGAGCGAACAATTTTCGAATTGCTGATCGAAACTCCGGGGGTTGGACCAAGCACGGCCCTTGGCGCATTGCGCGCAATGCCCGCAGCAATGTTGGAAGCGGCGATACGTGCCGGTGATCAGAAATTGATTTCCACGATTCCAGGCATTGGCCCAAAGACCGCGAGCCGAATGATTCTCGAGCTAAAGGGCAAGTTGCCAGAGGGCCAATCGAGTCCACTCGAAACCAATGCCACCGAGACAGTGATCGAGGGATTGGTGGGACTCGGATTCGCGAGAAAAGATGTTGTCCGTTCACTTACTGGAGTTTCACTGCCTTCTGATGATGCGGAAGCCATCAAAGTCGGACTCTCGATAATGAGTTCGCTATGAGTCGAAAGGAAATAAACGTTGATGAACTAGTAGTTCACATCGCCGATCCTTCGGCGAACGCTACCGACAGAGCCAATGAAGGTTCGTTGCGACCAACTGACTTGGGTCAATTCATTGGTCAAGGTGAATTAGTTAATCATTTGAGCATCGTCTTGCAATCGGCGAAAGCTCGCAATCAGCCGCCAGATCACATTTTGCTCTCCGGCCCTCCGGGCTTAGGCAAAACTTCGCTGGCGGGAATTGTGGCGAGTGAGTTGAATGTTCCGCTTCGCATTACATCGGGTCCAGTTCTCACCAGACCTGGGGACGTGGCGGCACTACTGACGGATCTTTCGGACAATGAAGTCTTGTTCATCGACGAAATCCATCGGTTGAGTCGAACTGTTGAAGAGGTTCTCTATCCAGCGATGGAAGATCGGAGACTTGACGTAATGATTGGTCGAGGACCGTCGGCTCGATCCATCCGTCTGGAACTTCCGCACTTCACTTTGGTTGGAGCAACGACGCGAACCGGACTCGTTGCTGCTCCGCTCCGTGATCGATTTGGGTTTGTCGGCCAGCTCGATTTTTATACCAATGATGAACTCACGCAGGTGATTGAGCGGTCGGCGAAGATTCTTGAAATTTCTGTGGCGACGGATGCCGCTCGGCTCATTGCCTCTCGGTCGCGAGGAACTCCACGAATTGCCAATCGACTGCTACGTCGAGTGCGCGATTTCGCCAACGTCCACCAACAATCCCAGATCTACTCCGAAACGGCCGAGTCGGCTTTGACGACATTCGGAATTGACAACCTGGGACTAGACAAGGTGGATCGTCGAATCCTCGAAGCCCTTTGTGTGCAATTCGCCACCCAGCCGGTGGGCGTTTCAACATTGGCGCATGTGATTGGCGAGGAGCCCAACACGGTTGAAGAGTCGTATGAACCTTTCTTGCTCCGCGAAGGGTTGCTTGCTCGGAGTAGCCGCGGGCGAGTGGCCACCGAAAAGGCATTCCTCCATCTAGGGCTGAAACCGCCAAAGCCCTAGGCGGTACTTGCCGAGTCCGGACCTGGAGTAGAGTTCCTTTGTTGATTTTCGGAGGAAACCATGTCTATTTTCATAGCCGCCACCAAGTCCGGTAGCAGCCCAGTTCTGTACCTACTACTTATTGCCTATGCGGCAATTTGGTATTTCGTTATTCGTCCACGCTCCAAGCGCACCAAGGAAGCCCGCTTGCAGGCTCGCAACGTTGAGGTAGGCGACAAAATCAAGACCATCGGTGGCCTCATTGCGACCGTTACGAACAACGCTGACGGCGTGGTTACGGTAAAGACCGACTCGGGCGTCACGTTGGACTTCGAAGCCCGTGCCATCGCTGGCAAGTGGAACCCCGCTCCTCCAGTAGTTGAGAAGCCAAAGAAGGGCCGCAAGTAACAATGGCTTCTCGTAAGGTTGGCTCACGGCGCAATTTCGTCGTCAGCTTTCTTCTCGTTCTTTTTATCTCGACGGGCTCGCTTGTTTCGACGCTCGCACTCGGGTGGGGACCAAAGCTCGGACTTGATCTAGCGGGTGGTCTCTCTGTCGTTTACAAGCCCAGTGGCAACGTAACGCAGGCCAATTTGAACGAAGTGGTAACAATCCTTACGAACCGCGTTGACGGACTCGGAGTGTCGGGCGCCAAGGTCAATCTTCAAGGTAAGAACGTTGTAGTTTCAGTCCCTGGCGTAAAGGATGCACGTTCGGTCTTAGCCGCGGTGGGTCAAACTGCTCAGCTCTTGTTTCGCCCCGTTCTTTGCGAGGTCTTGAGCCAAAAGAAGCAGATTCCTGTTGGCTCAAACTCTTTGCCGGTCTGTCCGACGAAGTATCAGATGACTGCTCAAAATCTTGCCGTTACTCCTAACAACTCCGTTCAGGGCTACAGCATGGCGAGCGTAACGCCCTACACCAACTACGACATCTACAAGTCGACCAGTCCAGCGAATGACAATCCTCGTAACAACGTGCTACTTCCAGTTCTTGGCTCACCTGGCCTGCGGTACCTCCTAGGGCCAGCTGAGATGACTGGTACGTCAATCGGTAAGGCCGTTGCTCAACTGGACCAAACTGGTGCGTGGGTTGTTAGCTACACCCTGACCGCAACTGGTTCGCCACTGTGGGATCAGGTCGCTAAAGCAAACTTCCACGCCATGGTGGCAATCGAGCTTGATGGCGTTATTCAATCCTCTCCTTTAATCCTTCCGGCCAGCACATCATTCACCTCATTCGGTGGACAGGGCCAGATTTCCGGAAGTTTCACGCACCAGTCGGCTACCACTCTGGCGTTAGCGATGAACTATGGTGCTCTGCCACTTCGACTGCACCCACTAACCACCCAAGCCGTTTCGCCAACACTGGGTCACTCGTCACTAGTTGCTGGCCTCGGTGCTGGTTTGGCGGGCCTCGCACTCGTTATGTTGTACGTAATCTTGTACTACCGAGCACTTGGTTTCGTTATCTTCCTCGGTCTTGGGTTAACGGCCGCATTGCTATGGGCAATCATTTCGGCACTTGGCCACACTTCGTTTGCGCCAAGCTTCGACTTAGCTGGAGTTACCGGTTTGATTGTGTCGATCGGTATTACGGTCGACTCATACATCGTGTATTTTGAGCGATTAAAAGACGAAGCGCGAGCAGGGCGAACTGTCCGTTCATCGGTCGACCGAGGATTCAAGTCTGCGTGGCGCACAGTGCTGGCTGCAGACTTCGTCTCACTGCTTGCCGCCATCGTCCTTTACTTGATCGCAGTTGGCAGCGTCCGAGGTTTTGCATTCTTCCTTGGTCTGTCGACGATTCTGGACGTTGCGGTGACGTGGTACTTCACTAGACCAGTCGTGATGTTGTTGGGGCGTCGTTCCGGCACAAAGGAATCGAAGTTGTCAGTTGCAGCGGGAGTACAGGCGGTCGCCAATGAGTAGCACCACGAAGGAATATGGGCGTTTTGGACGCTTGTATCACGGCCTTACAACAATCAATTTTGTCGGCCGAAAGAAACTGTGGTTCACAATTTCGACGGTGATCATCGTTCTGGGCCTGGGATCATTATCCGTTCGCGGGTTCAACCTTGGAATCGATTTCCGAGGCGGAAGTTCTTTTGAAGTGCTGGCTCCCCACACCTCAGTGGCGAGTATGACAACTGCAGTAACGAACGCTGGATTGAGTAATCCAACCGTTACGAAGCTCGGGGCGGACACCTACCAGGTGACCGCAGACCTGAATGGTTTCAGCGCAACTAAGCAGGGCTCGGTCTCTAATGCCGTCATTTCGGCAATGGCCAAACTCGCCGGTGTGAATCAGTCACAGGTCTCAACTTCAACTATCGGGCCTTCGTGGGGTAGTGGAGTAACCAACAAGGCGTTGCAAGCACTAATTGTGTTCTTCATCGCAGTTGGAATTTATATTTCATTCCGTTTTGAGTTCAAAATGGCAGTGGCTGCGTTCGCTGCAATGTTGCACGACTTGCTGGTCGTGGTCGGTATTTATTCGATTCTGAATTTCCAGATCACCCCGGACACCGTGATTGCGGTGTTGACGATTTTGGGCTATTCCCTGTACGACACAGTTGTTGTATTCGACCGTGTTCGTGACAACTCTTCAGGAATTTTGAACACTGGCGAAGTGAGCTACGCCGACATGGTCAACCTGTCGATGAACCAAACATTGGCCCGTTCAATCAACACTTCGCTGGTCGCCATTCTTCCGGTTCTTTCTGTGTTGGTAGTCGGCGCCTACATACTGGGTGCCACCACGCTGAAAACCTATGGTCTCGCGCTGTTTGTGGGACTGCTCTCAGGTGCATATTCCTCAATCTTCATCGCCAGCCCGTTACTGGCAGTAATGAAGGAGCGCGAGCCACGGTTCAAGGAATTAAAGGCCAAAGTTGCTCTGCGGGAGAAGAAGAGTTTGAGTGCTGCGAGCGTTGCTCGGGCCGCGATTGCTGGGGACGCGCCAGCGGGTGCTCCACTCAGCGCAAGTGCTCAGCGAGGCGTGATTGCCGCGAGAGCTCGCAAGCAAAAGCGTCGCTAGCGTGCCGGTAGGCTGACTCCATGGTCAGTCTCACTTCGCGTCCGGATGCCGACCCGGTATTGACAAGCTCCATAGAGCGCCTAGTCGAGAATTTCGTCTCTCATCACCCCGAGGGCGACGCTGAACTAGTTCGACAGGCGGGTTTGGCCGCAATAGAGGCTCACTCGGGCCAACTTCGTCGTTCCGGCGAACCGTACGTCACACATCCGATTGCGGTCGCTGAAATTGCTGCAAACTTGGGATTAGATGCGCCGACACTGGCAGCGGCCCTTTTGCACGATGCCGTGGAGGACACCGGGATGACCGGGGATTTTGTCGAGCAGCACTTTGGCGCACAAGTGGCGAGCGTCGTAGATGGTGTAACCAAGTTGGACCGCCTGGAATTCGACTCGAAAGAAGCTCAGCAAGCCGCGACAATTCGCAAGATGTTCATTGCCATGGCGCAGGACTGGCGAGTTTTGCTCATCAAATTGGCCGATCGCCTACACAACATGCGAACAATTTCAGTGATGCCGATGGCGCGCCAAAGAGCGATTGCGCAGGAGACCCTCGATGTCTACGCGCCTTTGGCTCACCGTCTCGGTGTGCAATCGATGAAGTGGCAATTAGAGGACCTCTCTTTTGCCACTCTGCATCCCAAGCGATACGCGGAAATTGAGCAGATGGTCGCTTCCCGCCAGCCCGAGCGCGAAGAGTATCTCAGTGAAGTGATGGACACGCTGAAGGCGAAATTGAGCGAATTCCACATTGATGCCGATGTTAGGGGACGGCCGAAACACCTCTGGAGCATCTACGAAAAGATGGTGGTCGGCGGAAAAGATTTCGACGAAATTTTTGACCTCGTGGGAATGCGGATCATTGTTGAAGAAGATCGTGACTGTTGGGCAGCCCTTGGTGCGATTCACGCCTTGTGGTCACCAGTGCAAGGCCGATTCAAGGATTACATCAATTCGCCCAAATTCAACTTGTACCAATCACTGCACACCACGGTGATTGGACCACGGGGCAAGACCATTGAAGTTCAAATTAGAACCCAAGACATGCACCGTCGTGCGGAGTTCGGTGTGGCGGCTCACTGGGGTTATAAAGAAGGCGCAACAGCCCACGAAGTTGCTTGGATGCAGCGCATCAATGACGTGAATGAGGAAGAGGCTGATCCAATCGCTTTCTTAGAGGCGCTAAAGCTCGACTTAGGGCACGATGAGGTCTACATCTTCACGCCTAAGGGACGAGTTATTCCGTTGGTTGACGGATCGACGCCTCTCGACTTTGCCTATGCGGTGCACACGGAGGTCGGTCACCATTGTGTCGGTGCCAAGGTCAATGGGCGGTTAGTTCCGTTGGACACGAAACTCCGCAGTGCGGACGTGGTTGAGATTGTTACTTCGAAGAATGAAGAGAATGGGCCGAGTCGAGATTGGTTAAGCATTGTTCAATCCTCGAGGGCCAAGGCGAAGATCCGCCAATGGTTCCAACGAGAGCGTCGCGAAGACGCAATTGAGGGTGGGCGTGAAGAGCTCATTCGAATGTTGCGACGTGAGGGCCTTCCAATCAACACCACGATGACCTCGGCAGCAATGGAGAATGTGATTAAGTCTCTCGGCTTGGATGATTTTGACGCGCTGCTAATGGCTATTGATTCAGATGTCATCTCTGCGCTCGCCGTTGTTCAACGACTCGAACGTGAACTGCACGGTGGGGAAGCCGAGCAGATGCCGACGACCGTCGCCAAGGCTCCACGAGCAACTATTCACGCCGGACGGAGTGCTGGTGTTTACGTTGAGGGCCTCGATGATGTGATGATTACCCTGGCTCGCTGCTGCTCGCCAGTGCCAGGGGATCCGATTATGGGCTTTGTTACGCAGGGCCGGGGCGTGTCGGTGCACCGTGACGACTGCTCTAATGCGGTTGCGCTGGCCCAGCGTCTAGGTGAGCGAATCATTGATGTCGAGTGGGACGGATCGCAACGAAACCAATATCGGGTCGTTATCGAAGTCATGGGCTTTGACCGACCGAGATTATTGATGGATGTGGCCAAGGTATTTGCTGAGCAACAGCTCAATATTGTGTCAAACTCTTCATCAACATCTGGTACTCGCATTGTGCGCATGGTCTTCGACGTTGAACTCGCGGACCCGGCGCATCTTTCGAGTTTGATCGGTTCTCTTAAGAACACCGATGGCGTCTTTGACGCGTATCGCCAGTTGCCAGGACACAATAAGGGATCATGAGCGAAGCATTTCAAGCACCAGTTGGCACCCATGATGTACTCGGCGCTGAGGCCGCTCAGTGGGAAGGCATCATCGGAACCTTCGCTGAGTTGGCGTATCGCTACGGTTTTTCACTCATTGTCACGCCTGTTTTCGAAGATGTCGGGGTTTTTAATCGGGGAATTGGCGAGAAAAGTGAAGTTGCGCAAAAAGAGATGTACGTCTTCGAAGATCGCGGGGGACGCACCTACGCTCTCCGGCCAGAAGGAACCGCTCCGGTGGTGCGGGCCTTCGTCCAGCACAACCCAACGATTCCTTACAAGGCGTGGTATTTCACACCCGCCTTCCGTTACGAGAGGCCTCAAAAGGGAAGGTACCGCCAACACCACCAACTAGGGGTGGAGGTTTTGGGCAGTGAGGACCCTGCAATCGATGTTGAAGTTATTGCGCTGTTGCACGACTACTTCACCAGCGTTGGTCTGAAGAAGTTTCGCGTTCTGATTAATTCGATGGGGCACGATGAGTGTCGCACGGCATACGTAGATACCTTGAGGGAGTATTTGGGTTCGAGGGTCGCTCAGCTCTGCGAAGAACACCAAAAGGTATGGGACCAAAACACTCTGCGTTTGCTTGACTGTAAAAAGACTGAGTGCGTACAGGTAACCAATGATGGTCCGCAGTTGCCAGATCACTTATGTGAGGGCTGCAAGAGTCATTTCGGGTCAGTAAGAGCAGGACTTGGCGCGCTCGATATTGATTTTGAACTTGCACCGCGTTTGGTGCGCGGCTTTGACTACTACACGAGAACGACTTTTGAATTCGTGTCTGATGCTCTCGACAGCGCCCAAAATGCAATCGGCGGAGGCGGTCGATACGACAAGCTCGCTGAGCAACTCGGTGGCAGCCCCACCCCAGGTATTGGTTTCGGCTCTGGTATAGAGCGTTTAGTTCTGGCGCTGGAAGCCGAGGGAATTAGTGAACCCCTGATACAGAGGACGCCGCAAGTTTTCGTGGTCGACACCACTGAGTCCGATGTCGCAACCGAACTTTGTCATGAACTTCGCCAGGCTGGAATTGCGACCGTTCGCGCATTCGACCACCGGTCGATGAAGGCGCAGATGAAGGTTGCCGACAAATCAGGGGCACGCCTCGCGCTCTTGGTGGGTCCTCAGGAATTAGCCACTGGTCAGATTACGATTAGAGACCTACGCAGCGAGGAGAAGGTTGAACAGGCCGTCGTCGCACGTAGGGAAGTATTAGCCGAGGTTATCTCGCGCCTTGGAAAGTGAAATTTATGTCAGCCAATCTTGAAGCCACCAGCCTGCGCGATTTACTTTGCGCTTCAGTGAATGAAACGCAATTGGGAAAGACCCTCACAGTTTGTGGTTGGGTCGCCAAGAGGCGTGAGCACGGTGAGCACTTAGCCTTCATCGACATACGTGACCGTTCTGGTGTCGTTCAAGCAGTGGTTGATGGTTCAGTTGATGTTCGAAGCGAATATGTCGTCAAGGTGACTGGAACGGTTACTGAGCGCCCGGCCGGAACGGTAAACGAGAAGTTGGCTACCGGAAAGGTTGAACTTACTGATTGCGTGGTTGAAATCCTTTCGGCCGCTGAGCCACCTCCCTTCCAACTCGATGATCGTGTTGAAATTGACGAGCAAGTCAGGCTCCGTTACCGCTATCTGGACCTTCGCCGAGAAAAGATGCAACGGAACTTGCGCCTTCGCGCCGCCGTGAATGCTTCTTTGCGTAAGGCAATGGACGGACAAGGATTCTGTGAGGTGGAAACGCCACTTCTGTGGGCGCCAACCCCTGAGGGCGCTCGAGAGTTTGTCGTCCCTTCGAGACTGCACCCGGGAGAGTTCTACGTATTACCTCAGAGTCCCCAGATCGCAAAACAACTCCTCATGGTTGGCGGTTTTGACCGGTACTACCAAGTTGCACGCTGCTTGAGAGACGAAGATCTTCGCGCGGACCGTCAGTTCGAGTTCACGCAACTTGATATTGAAGCAAGTTTTGTTACTCAAGAAGACATCATGGGATTTATCTCATCGGCTGTTTTGGATGCTGCTGAAGCGGCCACCGGTTCTCGCCCGAAAGAGATTCTGTCAATGACTTGGGCCGAGGCCCTTGACCTTTATGGCACAGACAAGCCCGACCTACGGTTTGGGATGGTGCTGCAGGATTTGTCCTCTGATTTTGCAATGACCGAGGTCAAGGCTTTCTCTGCCCCAGTTGTAAAGGCCATGCGGGTACCTGGAGGGTCGGAGTTTTCACGATCAAAGCTCGATGCTTTAACGGAGCAAGCAAAGGGACTCGGAGCCAAGGGGCTTGCCTGGTTCCGTGTCACCGCTGAGGGTTTGGATTCACCACTGGAGCGTTTCCTCAACGACTCAGAAAAGGCCGCGATTAGTAATTGCGATGGGGCACAAGCGGGTGACCTGATTTTGTGCGTTGCGGATGAGCACGCTCAGGCGTGCCGTACTCTCGGTGCGCTTCGGGTAACGCTTGGAGCGCCACCAGTTAGCGAAGGGGAGCCCAAATACCTCTGGGTCACCGAGTTTCCGATGTTTGAGGGCGTCGATGAGGATGGGAACCTTCAGGCTGCGCACCACCCGTTTACGATGCCTCACCTGGATGACTTGGATCTCATCGAAACAGATCCACTCAAGGTGCGATCACAAGCCTACGACCTTGTCTTAAATGGCTGGGAGTTGGGTAGTGGTTCAGTTCGTATTCACCGCTCTGACATTCAGGCTCGTATTTTCTCGGCCCTTGGTATTAGCGACGAAGAAGCCGAAAGTCGATTTGGCTTCTTGATGGGCGCATTTAAGTACGGAGCACCACCGCACGCGGGCTTTGCTTTCGGAATCGACCGATTGGTGGCCATCTTCGCGGGTGAGGACAACATTCGAGAGGTCATCGCCTATCCAAAGACTCAGTCGGGAACAGATGTGATGACGGGCGCTCCAAAGAACATCACCGAGCGGCAAGTTCGCGACTTGCGCCTCAAGTTTCAGCCGAAGGTCTAGTACGTCACTCTTCGATCAAGCTATCGCTGAGCGTCTTCGCCAGAGTGCACCCTTGGCGGAGCTGTTGCGCCCGAAAGAGATTTCTGACGTTGTTGGGCAAGAACATTTAGTTGGGCCTAACGGTTCATTACGTAGGTTTGTCGAGGTCAAGCAACTGACTTCAATGATTCTCTGGGGACCAGCGGGAACTGGCAAGACCACGCTGGCTCGCATATTGGCTGGCTCGGCGGGATACGTGACGGAAACCCTTTCGGCTGTCTCTAGTGGCGTTAAGGACGTCCGAGAGGCCATTGAGCGGGCGCGGACCCGACTCGGTGAGCGCGGTGAAAGAACAGTTTTGTTCATTGACGAGGTGCACCGTTTCAACAAGTCCCAACAGGACCTACTGCTCCCGGTGACCGAGTCAGGCGAAATCGTTCTCATTGGTGCGACTACCGAGAATCCATTCTTTGAAGTCAACGCTGCCTTAATGAGTCGTACTTCGTTGTGGAGACTGCACCCTCTCACGCGAGACCATTTAAAGACGCTCGTTGATCGTGGAGTGGCCCTCAGAGAAGTTTCCATCGACGAGGCGGCGATGGATGCTCTGGCTAACTCGGCTGACGGAGACGCTCGCTCGGCTCTAACGACCCTCGACACTGCAATAATCTTGGCCAAAGCTAACCACCGTTCAAACGTCTCACTAGACGACGTGGCTAATGCTCGTGACGGGCGCCTTATGCATCAGTCTTCTGATTCGCACTACGACCAAATAAGCGCTTTCATTAAGTCAATTCGTGGTTCAGATCCGGACGCGGCGCTTTTTTGGATGGTTGCGCTCTTGGATAGTGGAGAGACGCCGAGATTCATCGCCCGTCGTTTAGTGATTGCCGCGAGTGAGGACATTGGCTTGGCTGACCCGACTGCGCTTCTGGTCGCGGAGGCCTGTGCACGAGCCGTTGAGTTCATCGGCCTCCCAGAGTGCCGATTGACCCTGGCTCACGCGACGCTGACCTTAGCCCTGGCGCCAAAGAGCAATTCGGCTACGGATGGGCTGGCTCGAGCGGTCAAGGCCGTGTCAGAAGGGGGAGCGCTAGAGGTTCCCGAACACCTCCGTGATTCGCACTATCCGGGAGCCAAGAAGCTCGGATCAGGAACTGGATATCTGTATCCTCATGACTTCCCTAACCATTGGGTGGAACAGCGATATTTACCCGAAGGAGTTGCAGAGGGCGAGATCTTCAACCCAGGTTCAGAAGGCCGCGAGGGCCCGAGTGTCGAACAGTGGCGCAAGCGTCGCGGGCAGGATTAGGCAGTCTCGTTAACTAGGCTGTTTCAATGGAAGCAGCAGAACTCCGGTCCATCTTTCTCGACTATTTCGCCAAGAACGGGCACACGGTGGTGCCGTCGGCGAGTCTGATTCCGCACGACCCATCGCTACTGTTCACTGTCGCGGGCATGGTGCCCTTCAAGCCCTATTTCACCGAGGAAGAGAAGCCGGAATACAGTCGCGCTGTTTCAGTGCAGAAATGTTTCCGCGCTCCCGACATTGACATCATTGGAACCACGCAACGCCACCTGACATTTTTCGAAATGATGGGCAACTTCTCCTTCGGCGACTATTTCAAAGAAGGCGCCATTAAGTACGCCTGGGGACTCATTACCGAAGGGTTTGGCTTAGACCCTGAGAGACTCTGGATAACAGTCCACAATTCCGATGACGATGCCGAAGCAATTTGGCGCGACACGATTGGCATTCGCCCTGAAAGAATTCAACGCCTCGATGAAGACAATTTTTGGTCTATGGGCGAGGCCGGGCCTTGTGGCCCATGCTCAGAAATCTTCTTTGATAAAGGTCCTCAGTTTGGTGCCGACGGAGGCCCTGCATTCGGAGGGGACGATCGTTTCATTGAATTCTGGAATCTCGTCTTTATGCAATACGAGAAGGTCCCTAACCAGGGAATGATTGAACTTCCAAAGAAGAACATTGATACTGGAGCCGGATTCGAGCGAGTCCTTTCGATCCTCAATGGCGTCGAGTCTGTCTTCGCGACCGACCTCTTTGCACCTTTACTTGAGACGGCTTCGCGCGCGCTCAACGCCCCCTATGGCAAGTCGGAAGAGACTGATGTGCTGATTCGCCGTGTGGCTGAACATGGTCGCGCGATGACAATGCTGGTGTCTGATGGCGTCATTCCTTCCAATGAAGGTCGTGGTTATGTTCTTCGTCGTATTATTCGCCGGGCAATTTTGGCTGCCCGTCGAGCCGGAACGGAAAGCCCACTGGTCGCCGATTTGGTTGATGCGGCCATCGAAAAGATGGGTAGCGCCTACCCAGTCTTGGTCAAAGATCGAGAACTAATTAAGTCGGTTGTTGAACGAGAAGAAGCTGGATTCGCCCGAACTCTCCGCAATGGAATGAATTTCCTCGAAGAGGCCAAAAGAGAGGCGCTGGATTCGGGCTCTAAGGCGGTGTCCGGTTCCGTAGCCTTCAAGTTGCACGACACCCACGGATTCCCAATCGAACTCACTCAAGAGGTTCTAAGTGAGTCAGGCCTAGAGGTCGACCGAGCGGGCTTCGATGCGGAGATGACCGAACAGCGTGAACGTGCACGGGCGAGCGCTAAAACCTTACGAATCGCCGACGAGAGTCAATACAAGGCAATCATCGAATCTCACGGGGCTACTGAGTTCGTTGGGCGAGACGTAAGTCGCTTCAGCATTGAGGCCGCAGTCATTGCGTTACTCGGAGACTCCGAAGGGGGTCAGGAGCTATTCCTAGAGGCCTCACCGTTCTACGCCGAGTCGGGTGGACAATTGGCGGACGCCGGAACCATTGTCACGGAAACCGGAAAATTCGTAGTGACCGACGTGGTCAATGTGGCCGGCGGACTCTTCGCGCACCGCGGAAAGTTGAGTGGCGAAATCTTGCCAGGTCAAGTGGCGGTGGCGACGATTGATCCAGTTCGTCGCGAGGCGAACTCGCGCAACCACACCGCAACACACTTGTTGCACGCGGGGCTGCGAATTGTTCTGGGTGACCACGTCCGCCAACAGGGTTCGTACGTTGGTCCGGACCGGCTCCGTTTTGACTTCTCTCACGGTAAGGGATTAGCGCCCGAGGAATCGACAGCAATTTTGACCATGGCCAACGAAGATGTGGTGGCAAATGGAACAGTAGAGACCATTCAGACCAGTAAGTCTGAGGCGGAAGCTATGGGCGCAATGATGTTCTTCGGTGACAAATACGGAGATGTCGTCCGGGTGGTACGAGCTGGTGAGCACAGTTTGGAATTTTGCGGTGGAACCCACGTTGAACGGCTTGGTGACATCGGGCAGATCCAGATTGTGTCTGAAGCTTCTATAGGTGCCAACACTCGTCGCCTAGAAGCCGTCACCGGTCTTGGAGCTTTAGAGCGAAGCCAAGAGATGGAACGAACACTCGGTGCAGTCGCAACCTTGCTGAAAAGCTCTATGGACGAAGTCGTTCCTTCGCTCGAAAGAATCTTTGAAAAACAACGGAGTATCGAGAAGGAACTTTCAGCTCTCAAGCAAGCGCAACTGGCAACATTTGCCGAGGCTCTCCATCAAAAGACGCCAGGTGACGTTGTGGTAGCACGTGTAGACGGATTTGCTGGAGAGCAGCTCCGAGTTTTGGCTCAGGATCTACAACGCAAGGGACGCCGTGTAGTAGTCCTGGCTGGGGCTGAGGGTGACAAGGTTGCCGTAGCGGTGGCGACAGACGGATCAGTAGATGCGGCCTCAACGGTGAAGCAACTAGCTAGTCACGTCGGTGGAGGTGGCGGTGGCTCGAAGGATCTGGCGCTCGCTGGAGGTAGAAACCCAGAGGGCATTGGCGCACTCTTGCAGGCGGCTCAGGTCCTCTAACCCATGGCTCGAATACTCGGCTTGGATCCGGGAACCAAGCGCTGCGGTGTCGCGATTACTGACTCTGAACAGAGGATGGCGTTTCCTCGCGAGGCTCTGACGGTTGGACCCGATCTCATGAAGCAATTGGCGCTCTTGATTGAAGAAGAATTTGTAGCAGGAATTGTGGTGGGGTTGCCCCATGCACTTAGTGGTGCAGAGACCGCGAGTACGAGGCTTGCCACTGAGTTCTTTGAAGAGATTTGTCGCGAATTTCCCGATCTCCCAGCGATTCAATACGACGAGCGACTCACGACGAAGCAAGCTTCGCATCAGTTGAGCGAAGCGGGTCATAAAATGGAAAAGCAGCGAAATCTCGTTGATAGTGCAGCGGCGGTCATTTTGTTAGAGAGCTATCTAGAAGGGTTGCCCCGTGATTAGACCTATACGCCTTGCTCTTTCCGTAACTGGAGTGGTTGTCACCGCAATCATCGTCTGGTTCTTGTTGCAGGCTTATCCGGTATTTTCTTCCTCGAGCAAGTCGGTGATAGTCCAAATCAACCCCGGTGACACGGTGGCCACCATTGCAGCAAAGCTGCAAATGGATGGGGTCATCGCTTCACCATTCGCTTTCCGATTGGATTCCTTGTTCGAAGGAAACCCCACGGCGGTACCAGGTAGTTACCAATTCAAAGAAGGGTCTTCGTTTTCTACGGTGCGGTCAATTCTTGACGGAGCCCCGAATGTTGTTGCGATCGATGCCCGTCCGGGATTAACAGTCAGAGAGATTGCTCAAACGCTGAGTAGTGACCTGTCCGGCGCATGGGGAAGCGAATTTTTCGCGGCGACCCAACGTCTGGCCACGACAAGCGGCTGGACCACTACTAATAATCTCGATGGGCTCATTGGCTCAGGTACCTATGTAGTAACTCCAGGAATGAAGCCAAACGAATTGGCACTCCAAATGTTCCACCGGTTTCAAAAACAAGCAAAAGCTGCTGGAGTGAGCCCGGCCACGACCCTTGACGGGCTGAACGCGTACCAAATCATCACCGCAGCTTCGATTGTCGAAAAAGAAGGCTATTACCCGGTCAACATGCCCAAGGTCGCCCGAGTGATTCTGAACCGGCTCAAGGCACACCAGGCCCTTCAGATGGACTCCACGGTTCTCTACGCCTTGCAACTCGATGGGGGCAAAGTCACTCCAGCCATGCTGCAGACGCGCACCCCATACAACACCTATTTGAATGCTGGACTCACTCCGACGCCGGTTTGTGTTCCCTCAGCCACGGCATTGAATGCGGTCATGCACGCACCCGCTGGAAGGTGGAGATACTTCGTCGTGGTTGATAAAGCTGGACACGAGGCCTTTTCGACAACCTACGCGGGCCAACTGGCAAATGAAAGTTTGGCTCGAAGCAGGGGATTGTGATGGCCAACAGCTTTGGTGTCATTGGCTCACCCATTGAGCACTCCTTGAGTCCAGCAATCCATGAATATGCTCTGAAGAAGGTGGGCCTGGAAGGCGCTTCTCAGAAGATCGAGGTGGCGTCGGATGGATTCCTTCCGTTCATTGCCACAGCGCCGGACTCTTTTGATGCGTTGTCGGTCACTGCACCGTTGAAGGAACTCGCCTTCCAGCGTGCTGATGTTCTCAGTGAGTCGGCCAAGGCGGTTCAAGCGGTTAATTCACTCAAATTCCTAGATGGCAAGATTGAAGGGCATAACACCGATGGCTTGGGTTTTATGAATGCTCTGAAAAGTCGGTACGGAAGCGACTTCGCAGATTCCCATGTGGTGGTGCTCGGTGCCGGTGGGGCTGCGCGATCAATTATCCACGCTTTAGTGGACGCTGGAGTGGCGTCGATCGCGGTGCATGGTCGTTCCGAGGAGAACGTTGAGCGGGCCTGCAAGCCTTACGGGAACGTATTTGGCTTCTCATTGGTCTATCGACCGGTTGACCTAATCGTGAATACGATTCCCGTTCTTGGGAGAACTCCGGAAAGCGCCGTGCTGCAAGGAGTTAGCCCTGATAGTGCAGCAGTTGACATTGCTTACGAACCGCGAACCAGTGAATGGTTGGCTTTGTACGAACAGCTCGGCTGTGAGACTGACAATGGCCTTCGAATGCTGGCCTTCCAAGCCGCTGCACAACTCGAATGGTGGCTCGACCAGACCTTCGACGGTGACGAGATATTGGAGTCAATCAAGTGAGACGCCGAGTTGACGCATTCGCACAACGTCGTAGGGATATTGACCGCTTCGACGTTCCATTGATGTTGGGAATGGTCGTGTTGGGACTATTTGGAGTCTTGATGGTTTATTCAGCCACGAAGCAGCCTCTCATCAACGCTGGGTATAACCCTCACTATTACCTGCAGAGACAGGGCCAGTTCGTGTTGCTTGGCATTGGGCTGATGTATCTGATGTCAAGAATCGATTACCACCGTTTGGAGGTGGTCTCAACTGCCTTCTATGTCTCTGGAGCATTAGCCCTGGTTGGGGTGTTCGTTGTGGGAACCTCATCGCTGGGGGCTCAGCGCTGGTTTTCTCTGGGATTCATTCAGATCCAGCCGAGCGAGTTCATGGTGATGTTCATCATTATTGCCATCGCCACCTACGCACAGCGAAGGCCACAGGGACTCACAATGTACGACATCTCTCGAATGCTGGTGATGGTCGGAGTCCCACTGTTTATGATCTACCTCCAACCTGACCTTGGAACGTGCATCGTATTGGTCTTGGTTTCCGGTGCGATGTTGGTTGTAGCGGGCGTACCCCCTCGGCTCATGAGTGCCCTAGTGGTAACGGGAGTCGTGGGGCTAGTCGCAGCAATTTTTCTGGGTGTTCTCCACAAATACCAACTCCAGCGGCTCACGTCTTTTTTGAACCAAAACTCGACTAACAAGGCTGTTGCCCAACTCGTGTACGAAGTCAGAAATGCAAAGAGCGCAATTGGTGCTGGTGGTTTGCACGGGGCCGGCCTCTTTCACGGCCTGCAAACCACTCTTGGTTATGTTCCGGAGAACCGGACGGACTTCATCTTTACGGCCGTGGGAGAACAATTGGGCTTCGTTGGCACGATGTTCACGGTGTTGCTGATGGCCTTCATTGGTTACCGATTGTTCTCGATTTCTCGAAATGCTAAAGATTCGATGGGGCAACTGTTGGCCCTTGGTGTGTTTGTCTTTTTCGCATTTTCAGCCTTCGAAAACATAGGTATGACGATGGGAATCATGCCCGTCGCCGGTATTCCGTTGCCGTTGATGAGTTACGGCGGTTCTGCAGCTGTGGTGTTTTATGCAGCCGGGGGCATAGTTCTGTCGGTCTCTCGACGTGCGAATATATAGCCATGAGCGAATTGGTAGTTAACGAGAAATATCGCGTAATGCAAGTAGGGGAGGTCTATTTCGATCTCGCTGATTCATCTCCGACTCTTCGATTAATTGAGACTGAGTCCCCATTCCGGGAGCTAGAAATTCCAGTGGCGCTTCAAGACGGCCAAGCGATTCGTAACGCAGTAGCCGGAGAGCCTTCGGCCCGACCAACCACTGGAGAACTGCTGAGCTCGGTGCTCGAGCGTCTAAACGCCAACATCATCGATATCCGTATCACGCGATTTGAAGGGGGCATTTTCTACTCGGAGCTCGATGTGATGTTCCCGCAAGGACGTGAAACTTTTGATTGTCGTACTTCAGACGCAATCGCCCTTGCGCTTCGACAAAGGGTAGCGGCGCCGATATTGTGCGAAGAGTCAATACTGGGTTAGAGATCTACTTGAATTACGCCGCCACCAACGCGTTCGGTGGCATTGGCGTGGGAAATTCTCAGCAACACCGCGACTAGCAGATAATTGCAAATCAGGGCCGATCCTCCATATGCCATAAAGGGGAGAGTGATTCCGGTCAGCGGAACCAGACGGAAAACACCGGCCATGATGAAAAAAACTTGCAGCCCCATCAAAATGGTTAGGCCGCCGGCAGTCAATTTAATGAAATCAGACTGAGCTCGTTGCGCGATGCGGAATCCCTCACCTACGAAAACTGCGAACAAGCAAATAACAATTACGAGTCCGACTAGGCCGAGCTCCTCACCGAGTGATGCGGTGATCATGTCCGATGTGGCGAAGGAGACCCAGCGTCCAGCCTGCCCAAGGCCGAGGCCCGTGCCGAGAATGCCACCCGCGGAAAGCGAAAACCAACCGTTAGCAAGCTGAGACGACAGATTGAAATTGTGAGCAGACCAAGGATCAAGCCACATGGAAATTCGAGACTGAACGTGGTGGAAGAGGTGAATCACGGCGAATCCTCCAGCGACGAACAGCACCACACCGAGACCGAGGTAAGTCCGTAGTCCCGTGGTCACCCAAAGCATGGAGATGAACAGAGCGAAAATCATCATCGCGAAGCCGATGTCGTTTTCGGCACCGAGAATGGCGAGCGTGAGACCCCAGGCAATGACGATGGGCAAGAGGACACGCGGGGCAACGATACGGAAGGGCCCGAAGGACTGTGTCGGAGTCGACAAAACTTCGCGGTTAGTCGAGAAGTAGGAGGCGAAGAAGAAGACCAAAAGAATCTTTGCAAGTTCGACTGGCTGGAATGAAATTGGACCAACGCGGACCCACATTCGTGCGCCGTTTACATTTTGACCAAAGTGAGGAATGAGAGGCATGAGCATTAGTCCCAGAGCCGCAACAAGCGTTAAGTATCGATAGCGGTCTAGGTCGCGGACGTTCTTTACCAAGAAGAGAACTCCGATAACCGCGATTGCGCTAACCACTGAGTAAAAGGCTTGGTAGGAAGCTGCAACTGGATTCCACCGTGCAATCTCAACGTACCCAATTCCGTTGAGCAAGGTGGCGATTGGCATGAGAATTTGGGAGGCCATAGGGGCAAATCTGCGAATTCCGAGGTGGAGCAGCCCTGAAGTAATGATCACCACGGCCAAGAATGCGTACAACTTCGGCGGCATGTGGCCTTTCTCGCCGAAACTAGCGAGAATATAAGCCCCACCAATAACAATCCACGCAACCACCAGGAGCGTCAACTCGGTGAGTCGCTTAGGTGAACTCTCTGTGAACTCTCGTTCTGGAGAATTTGCACCGCTGTTTAGCAATTGTTTCGCCACGCTTCAAGAGTAGTCGTACGATAGAGGAAGTCGATTCTTTGTGAGGACTCAATTTGAGCACGTTGGTTGAAAATTTTGGTCCCGAGCGTTTTTCTAGTCGGGAGCTTTCTCGTCTGGAGTTCGGGGCGCGCTTGCTTGACCTCGCGGCAGATGAAACGCTTCCAATCCTCGAGCGATTCAAGTTCGTCGCAATCTTCGCCGATATGGTCGACGAATTTTTCCAGGTTCGAGTGGTCAGTTTGGAAGACAAAGTGGCGGCAGGAATCCAGACCCCATCTATTGACGGCGTTCGGCCCAAGCAGCAACTCCAGGCCATTCGACAGCGAGTCATCGAACTCGTGGAGCGCCAAGATCGCCTCGTACTCGACACCCTGATTCCCGAACTCTCGAGAGCCGGACTATCGATCGTCAAGTTCTCTGAATTGAGTGGTGAGGACCGTTCGAAACTCGAGGAATACTTCAGTGAAAACGTCTACCCAATATTGACGCCGCTCGCGGTTGACCCCGGACACCCGTTCCCAATGATTTCAAATCTCTCTCTCAACATCGCTGTGACCGTCAAAGATGAGTCGACTGGCGAGGAACGCAGCGCTCGAATCAAAGTTCCCAATTCTCTGCCACGCTTCATCAAGGCTTCGGACGGCGTATTAGTGCGCCTCGAAGAACTCATTATTGCCAATCTGTCAGCACTCTTTCCAGGAATGACTGTCGGGCATGCTGACTTGTTCCGTGTAACTCGAAACGCAGACATCACCTTGGAAGAAGATGAAGCGGACGATTTACTAGTTGCACTGGAAATCGAATTGCGTCGTCGACGGTTTGGTGAGGCACTCAGAGTCGAGATTCAAAGTGGAATGAACCCCGAATTTCTTGAGCTGGTTGTAGAGCAACTTAAGCTTGACCGTTACAACGTCTACGTCACCGATGCTCCTCTCGGTCTCCACGACTTGTGGAGCGTATATTCAATCGACCGGCCTGACCTGAAGAGTGAAGGCTGGTCCCCAGTGACCCCTAAGCGCCTGCTGGACGGGGATCACGTTGGCAACATCTTTGCGGCAATTAGAGAAGGGGATGTTCTTCTTCATCACCCGTATCAGTCCTTTACCGACTCGGTAGAACAGTTTGTGGCTCAGGCGGCACACGATCCAAAGGTCGTTGGGATTAAGCAGACGCTCTATCGAACTTCGGGCGATTCTCCCATTGTTCGCTCGCTCATTGACGCCGCTGCACGCGGCAAGCAAGTGGTTGCACTTGTCGAATTAAAGGCTCGCTTTGACGAGGAAGCCAATATTGAATGGGCCAAGGCATTAGAAGACGCCGGGGTTCACGTGGTGTATGGAATTGTCGGCCTTAAGACCCACTCAAAGATCACGCTGGTTCTCCGCAGTGAAGGTGACCGTACTGCTCGCTACGCACACATTGCCACGGGCAATTACAACGGAAAGACTGCGCGGCAATATGAGGATTTGGGCCTGTTTACCTGCGATCCCGAAATCACTCGCGACGCTGGCGAGTTGTTTAACTACTTAACGGGATTCGCGCGAATTGGTAATTACCAGAGACTGATTGTCAGCCCGCTGAACACTCGAACAAGAATGATCGAGCTGATCAACCAGCAGAGAGACTTAGGCGAGAATGGCCGAATTGCCATAAAAGTGAATGGCTTGACCGACCCCGCTGTAATTGATGCACTCTACGAAGCGTCTATTGCCGGTGTGGAGGTGCGACTAATAGTTCGAACACTGTGTTGCCTGCGCCCCGGTGTTCCAGACCTGTCAGAGAATATTTCGGTCCACTCGGTGGTTGGGGAGTTCCTTGAGCATTCGCGAATTTTCAGCTTCGGTCAACCCGAATCTCCTGGATATTCAGTCTTTATTGGTTCAGCCGACTTGATGGAGCGAAATCTTGACCGACGTGTCGAAGTAGTCGTCCCAGTTCTCGATGAGGCCGTGCGCTTGGAAGTCGAGGATTTTTTCGACGTGACGTGGCGCGATGATACTCACACGTGGGTCCTGGGAACGGATCGACGTTGGCGCAGACTTCAATCTGTTAACAACTTCTCCGCCCAGGAAGAATTCAAGCGTCGAGAACTTCAGAAGAGCCGGACTCTTTCGAACTAGTCGCTGTTCTCTTCCATTGCAGTGACGCATACGCAAGTCCGCCAACCGGAATTGGAATCCAGAAGTTGATAAGCCGGTAGGAGAGCACCGCGAGAATGGCTTGGGCGTGTGGCACGCCAAACCCGACCAAGGTTGGAATTAAGACACCCTCAACTACGCCTAGGCCCGCCGGGGTGATGGGAATCGCGGCCAAAACGTTGGCGAGACCGTAGGCAACGAGCAGATCAACGGGAGATACCGTGGCCCCGAACGCCCAAAGACAGACCCAGAGACAAGCTGCGTCGAAGAGCCAATTAAGGGCGGCCCAAGTAAAAGCCCACCAGAGATTCCTGCGGTTGGTGATGAGCAGGGTAATCCGTTCGGCAATTTTGCGAAGAGTAGCGCTGACCTGATTCTGGTCAATGGCCGGAATGTGGCGGGCGAGGACTCGAATCCAGTTGTCGGCATGTTTCTGTCCTCGAGTGATTAGCAAGATGGTGCCAAAGAAAGCGAGTAGAAGAAACACTCCCGCTAATGCGGCGAAACCATACGCCGGGTTAACACCGTGGAGCGGAATCGAAATCACGAGAGTTATCCAGAACAGCAGATTTAGCACTACAGCGGAACCGCTACCTTGGGCCGCCATTCCGAACCCACTTGTTTCTTTTGGAACCCCTAGATCTTTAAAGACTCGATAAGCCAGGGCTCCAGCCGGTGCATTGCCCCCGGGAACAACGTGGCTGATGGCTAATCCGGCGAGATTCACCCTCATCGTGTTGAAGCGACTCGGCGCATGGGGATAGAGAACAGTTCTAGTCAACTCCACGTAGGAATAGATGGCGAGCATTTCCAGTCCAACGGCCAGCGCAACTATCAGAGGATTTAGGCCAGTAAGCAAGTGCAGGCTTTTCCGCGCTGACGCAAATTGGGGCAAGACGAGATATTCGAAGATGAAAATCAGCGAACCCAAGCTCAAAATAACTCGAATCTCTCGAGGCAAACGAAAACGACGCTGAACGGGTTCGTTGGACATACTGCTATCAACTTTGCCACATCTCAAGCGCCGATCACCCCATCGGCTGAGAAATACGTTGGTTATTGGGTAGGCTTAAAGGATGCGAACGCTCGTGGTCCTTCCTACGTACAACGAGATTCTCAATATCGAGCCAATGCTTCGTGCATTGAGAGAAATTGTTCCTGAGTGCCACATCTTGGTGGTTGACGACAACAGCCCTGACGGGACAGCCGACTTGGCAGGCTCCCTCTCCCGCGAACTTGGGCAGATTCAAGTCCTGCGACGGGAGGAGAAGTCGGGGCTCGGGGGTGCTTACCGTGCCGGTTTCGCACTCGGCCTGGAGCAAGGTTACGAAAAATTCGTAGAGATTGACTGCGACTTCTCACATGATCCGAAAGCCTTGCCATCTTTGCTCAGAGCTTCCGAGGGGTGCGATGTCGTAATCGGTTCTCGCTACGTCAATGGAGGTGAAATTCCTCGATGGGCGCTTTCTCGGCGCGTACTGTCACGCGGCGGAAATCAATACGCGTCATTAATGCTTGGTTTGAAGGTGCGCGATTCAACGGCTGGGTATCGCGTGTATTCCGCTAAAGCACTCGAACTTATTGACTATCAGTCAGTGTCCGCCGACGGCTATGGCTTCCAGATCGAAATGACTTATAGAGCTCGACGTGGTGGCGCTTCAATTGTTGAAGTTCCAATTTCATTTTCCGACCGCACCGCGGGTGAATCAAAGATGTCTGGAAACATCGTCGTGGAGGCACTCTTGCTCGTTACTAAGTGGGGCCTATCTCGACCCTTTCGAAAGACTAAACGCGGTCGATCAAAATAGAGGTTAAAACGCTGGCGAGTTTGTCCTTAGTCTCTTCGCGTTCAGCAATTGGATCAGATTCGCTCACGATTCCAGCTCCCGCCCAGGCTTCAAATTCTGATCCGTGAGTCATGACACCACGAATTCCAACCCACCACTGTCCGTTGCCTTCTGAGTCGACCCAGCCGACTGGTCCGGCGTAGTGCCCCCGATCATGTTGCTCCAACTTTGTAAGCAATTCATAGGCCACGCTCCGTGGAATGCCGCAAACAGCGGCGGTGGGGTGCAATGAGCGAAGCAGAGTCATAACAGATGGATTGGTAGATCGTGGGGTTTCGGCTTTGACCCAACTACTTAGATGCGCTACCGTTCGCAGGCGTAAAATTGAAGGCTGTTGATCCTTCTTCACATCATTGAAGTATTCCTGGAGTACTTGTTCCACTTCGTCAACCAGAAGTTTGTGTTCGTGAAGGTTTTTGCCCGAGCCGAGTAGCCAATTCGAATAGTCGTCGCTCGTGATGTTTGCGGGCAGGGCAGTCGTTCCCGCCAACGGATTGCAGGCGACTTGTGCCCCGAATCGCTGAACCAGCAGTTCCGGGGAAGCTCCAACGTATCGCCGCTGTTGCTGAAGTGGAATCGAATAGATCGTGCACGCTGGTTCGCGTTTGCGAAGTCGGTTTGCCAGTGAACCAGTATCAATCGGAGTGGGAACCGTGCCCTTAACTGACCGAGCCAACACGACCTTTTGTAACGCACCGGTCCTAAGAATGTCAACTGCGCTCGTTACGTTGTGTGCGTATTCTTCGGCAGTTGGTTGAAACACCACGGAACGAAGATTCTGTTGGTCCTGGTCTTCCCAAGTGATGTCATCAAGAAGGGCAACGAGGCCGCGACTGCCTTCAGCGGTGGTGACAAAGGTTTTGCCATCTCGATATTGAGTCACTACGACCTCTGGAACAGAAAGCCAACCCTGAGCTGAACGATCAAAAGGGAGCGAGCCGAAAGCCACCAGGCCGCTATCACTTGGACCTTCGTCGCCATCTAACTGATGGCTTTGGAGAATCTCCTCTACGGCAACCGTGGGATTTAGCTCAATGGTTACTGCCGATCCGCCAAGCCCAACGCGTATGGCGTTCAAGTCCTCCAGTAACCAACCTGCGCTCGAGCCGGCCGCCCTCAGGGATTCTGCGGCCAAAGGAGCGATTTGAAGACGGTGGAATTTCATCCATTCCTCGTGGCAATTAGTTGCTGACTTAAGCCGCCCATGACATATCGATGATTAACGGCACTGAATCCGGCGCGATTCAACATACGAACTAGCTCATCGGACTCGGGGAGGTACGCAGTTGATTTCGGAAGATAGCTATAGGCGGCGCGATTCGAGAGTATTGAGCCAATCACCGGAACAATCTTTCGGAACCAAATTCGAAAGCCGACACGAAGTAAACCTGATTTTGGTTCAGAAATCTCGAGGATGCTCAGACGACCCCCTGGGCGAAGAACGCGTCCCATTTCATCAAATGTGCGTTGCAGGTCAGTGAAGTTTCTGAGGGCATAACCACAGGTAAGTCCGTCAAACGAACCCGATGGAAAGGGCATTTGAGAGCCATCCGACTGAACCCTGATTGCCACATCCCTTGCCGCATTGAGCATGCCAAAGCTCAAATCGGTGGCCACTACTTTGTGGCCTTGTCTTTCTAATTCCCTGGCAAAATCGCCGGTTCCAGAGGCCAAGTCCAAAATGCACGAACCAGCAGGCAAGAAAAGTTGCCTTACAGAAGCACGTCTCCAACGCGCGTCCAGTCCCAGGGTCATTATTCGGTTAACGAACTCATATCTACCAGCAATTGCGTCGAACATTGCTCGCACGGCGCGCGTCTTTTCTTCACCTTGAGGGAGATTTGTGCGTGCCACGGCTACAGAGCCTAGTGGTTTGCCAAAATGATGATTTCGAGATGCGAGTTGGTAAAGTTGAGGCATGGATCACTCCACCACCGACGAGCACCACAGGGACATTGCCAGCGGTGGCTTTCGAGCAGCCTTGTTCGGGTTAGCTGACGGGTTGGTTACAAATTCATCTCTAATCCTGGGTTTCGCTGGAGCTAATCCAGGCCACACAGTCGTTCGATTAGCTGGTATCGGCGGAATGGTCGCGGGGGCTTTCTCAATGGCTACAGGCGAGTACATCTCGGTTCAGAGTCAGAAGGAACTGTACGAATACGAAATCGAGGTTGAGCGCAAAGCCCTTGAAGCTGACCCCGAAGAAGAACGAATGGAATTGACCGCAATTTTTATGAAGCGCGGAATAGAAAAAGAGGTTGCTGAAAGGTTGGCTCAAGATCTCATGCGTGATCCAGAGCTTGCACTCAGGACACACACTCGTGAGGAGTTGGGTATTGATCCAGATTCTCTAGCTAAGCCCCTAGTGGCGGCGTATTCTTCTTTCTTGCTCTTCAGTGTGGGTGCGTTAATTCCATTACTGCCTTGGCTCTTCACAACCCACGGGAGCCCAGTTGTGGTTTCCCT
>Ga0214169_100007_pt1 | contig 40171 bp, 30 predicted proteins | sample TroBogEpilimnion_42_FD_153007 | JGI IMG/M metagenome (GOLD analysis project Ga0214169, IMG submission 153007) | Freshwater microbial communities from Trout Bog Lake, WI - 13JUN2007 epilimnion | ecosystem: Environmental > Aquatic > Freshwater > Lake > Epilimnion/Euphotic zone | place: Trout Bog...
ACGTTCACGACAAAAAAGAACAAAGCCATACCCGCCACGAAGCGTCGGCGCTTGAGCAAACCCAGAAGTCCGAGAATACCGACAATGACGTAGCACTTGACTTCGTAGATCAAGGTCCACAGGGAACCGTTCCAAGCAAGCACTGCGCCTGACTTTGCGAAGGGCGTGGCGCCCAGCACATGGCCGATGTTCCATTGATTCACCGACACGAGTGCGTTCGAAAGGAGGTAGTGCCAGGGCGAATCAGAGGAAATGCTCCAGTAGCTGGCCAAGGTGTGGTGCTCGTGCACCCAGGCCAGCGGGGCGAAGACAAACGCCACGAGCGCCAACGAAGCCCAGAGAGCGGGAAGAATTCGCAGTGCGCGACGCCAGGCAAATGAAAGGAAGTTCTTGGTGGATTCGTAACTACGAGTAATCAAGATGCCACTGAGAATGAAGAAGCCGTCTACGGCTAATGACCCAGCATCAACCTGTCCACGGCTAAGGCGGGCGAGGGGCTCACCGAAAGATAATCCGCCAAGTGGGAAAGAGTGGGAGCAAACGACCGCTACTGCGAGTAAAAAACGAGACAGCGTAAGAGCGTTGTTCTTAGGGTTAAAGAGTTCGCCAAAGGTACCGCGTTGTAACGTCAGGGATTTCAACGAAGGCTCCTCAACTGTTGCGATGCAATGTTCGTTGGGAAATTATACAACAGCGTCTTTCTCATCCTTGGTTTGACGCCAGAGTTCAGGGCGCCACTTAGAGAGAACAAATACTCCCGCGATGCACGCCAAACCACCAGAGACAATTGAAATCTCGGTAGAGAAAAGAGATGCGACGATGCCCGACTCCGCGTCGCCGAGTCTTGGTCCACCAGTGACCACCGCCATTTGAATGGATGAGACGCGCGTACGAAATTCATCAGTAATCGCCGCCTGCAACAGAACGTTTCGCAACACAGTTGAAATGACATCCATCGCGCCCGCAACCGCAAGGCAAATAAGCCCAATCCAAACGACGTGCACCACTCCAAAGAGCGCCATTGCCAGTCCCCATCCCATAACCGCCAACGCGATTAAACGACCGGGTCGCTTGACGTGCTGAAGCCAACCGGTCACGAGCGCCATCAATACCGCTCCAACGCCAGGGGCTGAGTAGAGTAGCCCGAGCACTTGAGGACCTGCGTGGTACAGGCCAAGCGCCACGGCGGGAAAGAGTGCCCGCGGCAATCCAAAGAAGTTCGCATTGAGATCGACTAAGTAAATGGCTTGGGCTAGTCGGTGGTGGCGAATATAACCAAAGCCGTTAGCAATGGAACGGAAGAGTCCTTGTGCTGAATCACTCTTGAGAGTTGCAATTGGCGTCATGAATACAGTGGCCACAGCCAAGATCACGAAGGTCAGCGCATCGAGGTAATACAGATTCGCCACGCTCGCGACCGCAAGCAGCAAACCAGCTAGTGCGGGGCCGGCGATGGTGGCGATATTGATTGACAACTGCATGAGTCCGTACGCTGCCGGTAATTTTTCTTGCCCAACGTAATAAGGAATGGCCGCACTACGAAGTGGCCCCGAGAATCCGCCGACTCCAGCCCACAGGGCGGCGAGGGCGATGAGTAAGCCCAGTGAGTGTTGGTTACTACTGGCATTGATTGCTAAACCAACCGAGATAACGGCCATGACCAAAGTGGAATAACCAAAGAGAGCCCGTTTATCAAAACGGTCTCCGTAGGCTCCGCCCGCGAGAGCTCCGAAGATTAAGAACGGAAGTTGGATCAAGCTGGCAATGCCAACCCACAAACTTGAGTGAGTGTCGCGGTACACCTGATAGGGAACGGCGACCAGAGTGAGGTTAGAACCAAGTAGCGAAACAAACTGACCAAGGTAGAGCAACCGGAAGTTTCGGTTTTCTCGAAGCGGCCCGAGATCGAGGAAAAATTTGGCCATTCACTTCAGCCTAAGGGCGATAAGGGCTTACCCGTGGGTACCTCTTCGCTTTCGACGACAAAAATTTCTGGCGTTGGCGTATTGCGGGAAGTGTAAAGTATCAAACGGGGGATAGCGACCAAGGAGTGTCGATGATCGACGAGGAGCTAGTCCAGCTACTAACACCAGAGGGCGAGCGAGTTGCTCACCCTGAGTACGAATCAACATTGAGCGGCGAAGAGATCTTCGGTCTCTACCGCGATATGACGATTGTCCGCCGACTCTGTAATGAGTCGACCTCTCTGCAGCGCCAGGGTCAGCTCGCCTTGTGGGCACCGATCCAGGGCCAGGAGGCCTGTCAGATCGGGCCGGGCCGCGCGCTCGCTCCGATGGACTTCACCTTCCCCACCTACCGCGAACACGGTATTGCGTGGTGCCGAGGAGTCGAGCCCAAAGAGATGCTTCGCTTGTTCCGCGCCGTTTCAAATGGTGGCTGGGATCCCTACAAGTACCGCCACTCGGTACCAACCATCGTTTTGGGTAACCAGGCACTAAATGCCGTTGGTTACGCCATGGGTATTCAGCGCGATGGCGCCGAAGAAGCCGTACTTACCTTCTTTGGTGACGGTGCCTCATCACAGGGTGACGTGCTCGAGTCTTTCGTGTGGGCCGCATCATTTAACGCTCCCGTGGTCTTCTTGTGCCAGAACAACCAGTGGGGTATCTCCACGCCCATGTCGGTGCAGTCAAAGATTCCTCTCTACCACCGTGCTCACGGTTTTGGCTTCCCCGGAATTCGTGTGGACGGCAATGACGTCCTCGCCATGTACGAAGTCTCCAAGCGCGCACTAGAAAATGCTCGCGTGGGTGGTGGCCCAACCTTGATTGAGGCCTACACCTACCGTTTGGGTGCTCACACCACCTCAGACGATCCCACTCGTTACCGTATTGACGCCGAAGTAGAAGTATGGCGTCACCGCGACCCAATCGAGCGTGTGAAGTCACTGCTCGTACACGAATACAAGATGAAGCAGTCTCGCTTTGACGAGGTCGCTGAAGAAGCCGAGAAGTTGGCTCTTCAGCTGCGTGAAGACGTCTTGGCTATGGACCGCCCAGACCCCATCACCATGTTCGACAATGTTTACGCGGACATGCACCCACTCATTGAAGAGGGCCGTCAAGAAATGATTGACCTCGGCGTAACCGGAGGTGCCCACTAATGGCTACGAAGACTATGACTATGGCCAAAGCCCTCAATGAGGGACTGCGCCGTGCGATGGAAGAGAACAAGAAAGTTCTCCTGATCGGTGAAGACATCGGAAAGCTCGGTGGAGTATTCCGTATTACCGACGGACTGCAGAAAGACTTTGGCGAGGACCGCGTTATCGACGCACCACTGGCCGAATCGGCAATTGTCGGAACCTCCGTGGGCCTCGCGATTCGTGGATACCGCCCAGTCGTTGAAATGCAGTTTGATGGATTCGTCTATCCCGCATTCGACCAAATCGTTTCCCAGGTGGCCAAGCTGCGCAAGCGCTCAGATGGTCACTACACCATGGGAATGGTCATCCGTCTGCCCTTCCAGGGTGGCATTGGTGCAATTGAGCACCACTCGGAAAGCCCCGAGGGCTACTTCGCAGCGACCGCCGGTCTTCGCGTTGTTTCTTGCTCGACTCCAAACGACGCCTACTGGATGATTCAGGAGTCAATCAAGCACGACGACCCCGTTATCTTCTGTGAGCCCAAGAGTCGTTACTGGGAAAAGGGCGAGGTCGATCTCGATAACCCACCAGCCAACATCTTTGACGCAGTGGTTCGTCGCGAAGGAACCGACGTCACCGTCATCGCTTACGGTGCCACGGTGAAGACCGCCCTTCGTGCGGCCGACACCGCTGCTGTTGAGGGAACCTCGCTTGAGGTCATCGACCTTCGTGGCCTCTCACCATTCGACACCGCAACCCTCGAAGCTTCAGTAAAGAAGACCGGTCGCGTGGTCTTTGTGCAAGAGGCGCCACTTACCGCCTCAATCGGTAGTGACGTTATTCGTCAACTCACCGAAAAGTGCTTCTACTCCTTGCAAGCCCCGGGCCTCGTTGTCGGTGGTTACCATGTTCCGTACCCACCAACTCGTATTGAAGAGGACTACCGTCCAACCGTGGACCGCATTCTTGACGGCGTGGACCGAGTGATTGGATTTGGATCATGAGTCAAGAAGTCTTTCTTCTCCCCGACGTTGGTGAAGGCCTAATTGAAGCCGAGATTGTTTCTTGGAAGGTTGCCGTTGGTGACACTGTTGTTCTCAACCAGCCACTGTGCGACGTCGAAACCGCTAAGGCCACCGTCGAACTCCCAAGTCCCTACTCCGGAGTCGTGGTAGCCCTCCACGGAAACCCCGGAGACATGATGGAGGTTCACAAACCTCTCATCACTTTCGAAGTTGGTGGCGATGGCTCTGCACCCGCCGCTGCACCCGCTGCCGCCGCTCCGGCGCCAGCTGCTGAAGAACCCAAAGTCTCGAACTCCACTGAAGGCCGTGAGGCAGTGCTCGTTGGCTACGGTGTTGCGAACGAAGATGGCGTGGCAACTCGCAAGAATCGTCGCAATGGAGCCTCAGCGACACCAGTGGCCGCTGCCCCTGCTGCTGCGCCACTGAGCTCTGGTCCAGTGCGCACCACGCCGCCTGTTCGCTTGCTGGCTAAGCAGAATGGTTTGGATCTGTCTTCAATTCAAGGAACTGGTCGCGATGGAATCATCACTCGCGCCGACGTTGAGCGTGCGTTGCAAGGTGGTGGATCAACCGCCCCCGCAGCGCCACGGAAGCCCAGCGCTCCCAAGACCGGCCCAACCCAGTCCACTCGTTTCGTTGGTCACGACCTAGCTCCATGGGCTACCGGTCCAAAGGAAGAGCGCATCCTTGCGAAGGGTGTGCTTAAGGCCATGGCTGAAGCAATGGTTTTGTCCAAGACAACAATTCCTCACGCCGGAGTTTGGCTCAAGGTAGACGCCACGAAGACCATGGAGCTAATTGCTGGTCTTAAGCAACAATCGAGTCTTGAGGGTGTTCGTATTTCACCACTGACGGTCATTGCACTTGCTGTTTGTGACGCTGCCCGACACTTCCCTGGCATCAATTCGCACTGGGATGACGTCACTAAGGAAGCGGTCATTAAGCGTTCGATGACACTCGGCATTGCCGCTGACACCAACAAGGGTCTGATAGTTCCCAACATTAAGGAAGCTGACAAGCTCGACCTCGTTGGAATGGCCCAGGAACTCAATGTTTTGGTTGACAAGGTTCGTGCTGGTACGACCTCGCTCGCAGAGATGTCCGGTACTTCGTTCACCATTACCAACGTGGGTCCAATGGGTGTTGACGCCGCAATGGCAATCATCCCACCAGGATCAGGTGCGATTTTGGCCGTTGGTCAAGTTGCCAAGGCTCCGTGGGTTGTGGATGACGAAATTGTTGTGCGTCAGGTTGTTGAACTCTGCTTGTCCTTCGATCACCGCATGATTGATGGTGCGCTGGCCTCAAAGGTCCTGGCCCACATTGGCAAGTTCTTGAGCGACCCCGCCGCCGCAATTATTGCTGGCTAAGCGCCGCCAACGCCTCGTCGGCGTGCTTATTCATATTGATTTCAGACTTGATCACTTTGATCACTCGCTGGTCACGTCCGATAACAAAGGTGGAGCGTCGAGTCTTTAGGACATCAAAGGCGCGCTTAACGCCGTAGGCGGTCGCCACTGAACCATCGGTGTCTGAGAGTAGTGGATAATCCAGGTTGTTTACAGCAGCGAACTCAGCTTGCTTGGTGACTTCATCCATTGAGATACCAATGGGCTGTGCCCCAATCTTCTTGAACTCACTGTGGAGGTCTCGAAAGTGACAGGTCTCTTTGGTGCATCCGGTCGACAGGGCCACTGGATAGAAGAAGAGCACTACCGGCCCATTTGAAACTAATTCGCTCAATCGGAGGGTTTGGCCACTTTGATCAGTGAGTGAAAAGTCTGGTGCGAGGTCGCCTGGATTCATTACCCAAGACTATTGGTCAAGTCGAAATCCAACACCGCGAATTGTGACCAAATGCTGAGGGTTAGCAGGGTCTAGTTCAATTTTTTGCCGAAGTCGCTTGATGTGCGTGTCGAGAGTACGGGTGTCGGAAAGCTCGAGTCCCCACCACAGGGTGTCTAGACAGTGTTCGCGGGTAACAACTTGTCCTAAGCGTGAAGCGAGAAGCGCCAGCAGGTCAAACTCTTTGCGGCTGAGTTCAATATCTTTTCCGTCGCGAGAAACGGCTCGACGAAGCAAGTCCATGCGGAGTGATCCAAATGAGATGAACTCTTCGGTGTTCACTTCGGTGGTTGGACGACGAAGTACCGCGCGAATTCTCGCAACGAGCTCACGCAACCGGTATGGCTTAGTGACGTAGTCAGCAGCACCAATTTCAAGTCCGAGCACAACATCAACTTCCGAAGTTCGCGCGGTCACCATGATTACCGGCACCGTGGAATTGTCGTGCACCTCACGACAGAAGTCAATGCCTGAACCGTCAGGCAACATAACGTCGAGCAAAACCAGATCGGGGTTAGAACTCGCTAGGAGCGTGCGGGCTTCGGCCAAATTGTGCGCAGCTACGACCACGAAACCTTCAACGGTAAGACCGACGTTGAGCGCCTCTTGGTATGAAGGCTCGTCTTCGACAACGAGGATGACTGAGCGGCCCTCGGGATCAACCATTGATACCAAGGACCCCTATTCGATTGGAAGCACGACGATGCGCACCAAGGGGGGAAGTATGAATTCGTCGTGCCACGACGAAAAACTTAAGAAATCAAGGTTTCTCGAGTGTGAAAAAGGGGTTTGCTAAATGTGTTCGCTAGATGAAACTTAATTGGAGTTCAGGTGAAAAGGCATAATTCTTGAGCCGTTTTGGTAGCTGCCTACCCCCGAACAAGCGTTGGCGCTAAAGCAACGTAGGGCATACAGTCCTCCCGCCGCACCCGCGGGCAGGTTCGAAGGCATTGACACCCCAGTCACCTGGGCCCAGACCCCATTGGATTCGACATCAACCCCAACAAAGTAATTCTGCAAAGAGTCAACGTAGGCGACTGCTCCAACGCAGTTCCCCGAACTCCAACAGGACATACCAACTACGCCACCGAATTGTCCAGCGGAAGCGGCGCTTGGAGGAACTTGCATGAAGGTCGATTGCGATCGAGGATTCCACACGCCGTTGACCTCGCTCGTGAGAAACCCGCCAAAGCGTGTAACGCCATTCACTTGGTAGGAGTACTGAGCGCCCAGTGAACAATTGCCTGTCGAAGAGCAGTCGAGTCCGTGAAAGCCAAAGAGAAATGCCTTGGGTGAGGGTGCTGCGTTAGCGGGAAGAGGAATCTGTACACCGGCATCGATTGAGTTTGCGGTAATGGTGACCGAGAAGGGAACGAGGGTACCAGCGGTGGTGTGATACGAACCAGCTGCGGTGCAGGTCCCGCCAGCCACACACGAGATTTCACTCAAGGACTGCGATCCCATAGATGCAGCGTTGCTAGGCATCTGGGGAGAAACCGCGTTCAGCCAAGTTCCATTTTGACGAATAGCAATGAAGGGCCGCATCTGCCCTTCCCGTGTGTTGAAACTGCCGATATAAACACATCGACTGCTCGATATACACCCGACTTGCCCGGGATTAACTCCAGGATTAGCACCAGCGGTTGAAGGGAGTGGAACGGTCATTGCATTTCCCCACGAGCCGTTTGTTTCGGAGTCAACCAGAAGCGCTGAGGAGTTTGCTCCCGCCGTGACGTTGACGTATCCGCCGGCCACGCAGTTCCCATCCGAAGTACACGCAACGTCTTTTAGAGACGAGTGAGTTGTGTTGAGAGACTGATTAGCAAACGTGACTGGAAAGGACTCGACCGACTGAGAGCTCCACGAATAATGGACGATCTGGGCACCGAGCGAGTTGCTGCCGACGCCAATGCATTCAGTGGTGGCGCAAGTAAGTCCGTTTACTTCGAAATTGAAGCCACCGGAATTGTCAGGGACGGAAATCGCGTTACTCCAATTACGACCGTCTTCCCGTTCAAGAAATGTGTGGACCCCATCATTGGCGTAGGTGTAGAACCAACCTCCCGCCAGGCAGTTTCCGGCACTAAGGCATGACAGTAGCGTGACTTGCCCGTTGGCCACGGAGTAGAGAGAGGGCACACTGATGTCACCGGCACTCCATACTGGCGCGGTGGCAGAAGCTGGTGGGGCGACGACTACGCCGAGAAGCAGTAGTGCGGGGAGTAAATAGCGGAGACGATTCACAGAGTTCCTTGTCAGATAACTCAGTCTAAGAGGTTGTGGCGAAGTCGCTTAAGCCCAGTCAACAATTCGACAGGGAATCTCAGTGTTTTCGTCAATGAAATAACTTGCGCAGATGCGGTGATAGCCATCGGCCACCGTTAGTGGTCGATCAACTTCAATGTTCCCTCGTACCAAGAGGACTGGAGAAAGTTTCTCTCCTTTTTCGACCTTTCGGAGGTTGTTGCGCACGTACTTATTGTCTTTATCTAATAGGGGGAGTCGAGAAGCACGGAGTAAGTCCTTCGCTTTGTATCGGACGAGATCTCCAGTTTTGAGCGCCTCCGCCAGTGCTCCCGCGTGTTTGGGCGCGAGTAGGAGCGAAAGGTAGTTGGCGGCCGCGGGGTAATCGTGGTCTTCGGGCTGATCGAGCCACTTACTTTTCATAACAACTCCTTAGTTCCTAGGCAAAGGTATCTCTCGTGAGGGTCCGGAATCGGTCATTGGTTTAGTAAAGTTTCAAAGAGGTCTGCATGCAAAATTGTGAGTTAAATCAGTGAAACGCGGCCTCTCTGGCAACATTGCCCTCATCCCGAGTCGATGGAAGATGTTGGTCGAACTAGAAGCACTCGATCTATCGGGAAAATTTGTTCGTCTCTTCATCCGCAATTATCTGACCACGACTCCGTCGTGGCGCGTAGTGCGCTTACGTCGGATTCTCGGCCCGGGCTCCTTGCGATACAAGATTTTTATACGCCTACTTCTCTTGATTCTCAAGACTCAAGTAAAAGTGCAGAAGGCGCTCTCGAAAAAGCCCCAATCCCAATCGGAAGAGCTTCAACACCTCTTGGCCACTGCCGGGCCCTTATCTTTCACTGCTGCGGTGAATCCAAGAGTTACCATCATCATCCCCGTTTTTAACAATTGGCACCACACTGAAAATTGCTTACGTTCCCTTTCACGCCAGAATCTTGACTCCAGCGTGCAGGTAATGGTCGTAGATGACGGTTCGAGTGACGAGACCCCAGAACGCCTCAAGCAAATTCCCGGCATCCAGGTTGTTACTCAGCCGAAAAATGCGGGCTATATGTACGCCATTCGTGCCGGAGTCGCGGCAGCCGAAAGCGAATTCGTTCTGCTGTTGAATAACGACGTCATTGTTTGCGACAATTGGCTTGAGCCCTTGCTGGCGCGCGCTGAGGATCCCCAGATCGGCGCAGTGGGGTCAATGTTGTTGTTCCCGAACGGATCACTCCAAGAAGCCGGCGCCCTGATGTTCACTGACGCCACCGGTGCAAATTTCGGTAAAGGTGACGACCCTCGCCGCGCTTGGTATCAAACCCCGCACCAAGTCGATTACTGCTCGGGGGCAAGTCTGCTCGTTCGCAAGACCGCCTGGGATGAAGTGGGCGGCTTCGATGTTGAGTTTGCCCCTGCTTACTACGAAGAGACTGACTTCTGCTTTGCACTCCGCGACCGGGGTTACGCCGTTTGGTACGAACCCAGCTCTCGACTCTTCCACATTGAGGGGGCTAGCTACGGCAACGAGCTTTCCCCCGAACGCCAGGCTTTGTTGGAAAAGAACCGTCAACGGTTTGTCAATAAGTGGAAGGACGAACTCGCCACCCACTGGACGCCCAGTTACGAAAACCAAGTGGGCGCGAGTTGGGCTTCACCACTGGGGCGAGTCTTGGTCATCGACCAGAAGATTCCCCAGCCCGACCAGGATTCGGGTTCAATTCGAATGATGGGAATCATTCAAATCTTGGTTGAAATGGGATTTGGCGTCACCGTGTTGGCACTTCGTTTAGCACCCACCGAGCCATACCTATCGACGTTGAGAAATATGGGAGTTGAGGTTCTCGACGGACGCATCAACTACACGCACGAAATTGCCCGCCTCGCGCCATGCGTCAAATTCGCTCTACTCTCGCGTCCCGATGAAGCGCAGTTGACCTATGAACTCATGCGCGAGTTTGCGCCTCAGGTCCCCGTGATTTACGACACCGTTGATTTGCACTTCGTTCGCGAGTCCCGTCGGGCGGAGATTGAGCACAGCGAAGAAGTAGCGAAGATTGCGGCCACCTACCGTGAGTTGGAGCTTGGACTCGTTGAAAAGTGTGACGCCACCTTTGTGGTTACCCCCTCTGAGAAAACCATGCTTGATGAACTTGTGCCGAACAAGTCAATCGCCGTTGTCTCCAATGTTCACGGAGACTTGCCACCTGGACCAGGATTTAGTGGACGTAAGAACTTGTTGTTCGTTGGAAACTACGAACACCTACCGAATGTGGACGCCGTTGAGTGGTTTGTCGCAGAGATCTTGCCAATTATTCGACGGAGTTTGCCTGACGTCTCACTTTCGGTCGTGGGCGCGAATTTGCCAGATCGCTTGGCGGCCTTGTCTGGGGATGGCGTCGAGATCGTTGGTTGGGCAAAAGACCTGCGCCCCTTCTACGACCAGACCCGCGTTGTGGTTGCGCCCCTTCGTTTCGGCGCCGGCATCAAGGGCAAGATGGGCGAAGCCGCCGTACACGGTGTTCCCGTGGTCGCGTCGCCCATGGCCATTGAAGGCACCTATTTTGTGCCAGGTCAGGACCTTCTCTGTACAGATGACGCCGAGCAATTCGCCAAGGATGTCGTCTCGCTCTACCAAGACCAAGCCACTTGGGAAAAGTTTGCTGACAATGCGCGTTCAGCAATTCTGCGCCAATGTGCACCGGAGGTCGTAGCGAGAGAGATTAGTGACACACTTCACCGCATTGGTGTGAGTACTAGTCGCTAGCGCTTAACTTCGGACAGCACTCGACCAAGAGTCGAGACAAATAAATCGACGTTATCTTTTGAAAAAATCATCGGCGGCTTAATTTTGAGAATGTTGTCGCCCATTCCGTTCGGGTAGGTAATTACACCTTCGTCGCGCATTCGCTCGCTGACTCGATAGGCGAGTGCGCGATCCGGATTCTTGGTTTCACGGTCTGCAACTAGCTCAATTCCGACATAGAGACCAACACCACGGATGTCGCCGATTGACTCGTGGGACGCCTGGAGTGACTTCAATTCCTTCACGAAATAGTCGCCAACGCGTAGAGCGTTTTCTTGCAGGTTCTCTTCAAAGAGAACATCGAGAACGGCGTGACCTATGGCGCACGAGACCGGACTGCCGGCGAAGGTGTTGAAATACTTCATTCCGTTGTCAAAGGCGTCGGCGATTTCTCTCGTTGTTACGACTGCCGATAGGGGATGGCCATTACCCATGGGCTTTCCCATAGTCACAATGTCGGGAATCACTCCGTGAGTTTCAAATCCCCAGAAATGAGTTCCCAGGCGTCCGAGCCCAACTTGCACCTCGTCGGAAACACAGAGGCCTCCCGCTGAACGAACGTGATTGAAAACCTTGGCTAGATACCCCTCGGGCAACATGACTTGACCGGCGGTGCCCATAAGCGACTCAGCGAAAAAGGCCGCCGGAGGGCGACCCTGAGTCACGAGTCCATCAATGAGCGCAATAGCGTCGGCGGCATAACCAGCGCCTGGATTCTCGTGTCCGTATTGGTAGCTTCCTCGATACAGGTTTGGTTGCTCAAACTCGTGAGTGAACTCGGGTTTCCCCGATCCACCAGCGCCACGATAACGATTGGGGCTGATGTCCATTACTGCGGCGGTATTTCCGTGATACGCCCCACCCAAAACAAATACGTCTTTGCGCCCAGTGACCTGCCGGGCGATGCGCAGGGCTAGGTCATTGGACTCTGATCCGGTGCAGGTAAAGAACACCACCTCCAACGGATCAGGCAAAGTGGCCACGAGTCGTTCGGCGTAGGTGGCGAGAGCACTGTAGGTAAAGCGCGAGTTGGTGTTCAAGGATTTCATTTGTCGATAAGCAGCCTCGACAACGTGGGAGTTTGCGTGACCAACGTGTGTGACGTTATTCACCGCGTCGAGATATCGACGTCCGAGCTCATCGTTAAACCAGACTCCAGTTGAACCAACGAGGTTCATTGGTTGTTTATAGTAAGCGCGTTGCGATGATGCCAGCACTTGTTGACGGAGTCGAGTTACTTGGGCGCCAGATGCTTCACGTGGTTCAACGTGCATCTCGAGCAACGAGAGAGGGTCAGGACAGCGGACCTCCCACATGGGGATTTCCCAAGGTGCAATAAATGCGGGTAGCCGATTCACAATTGGAGTTAGTGAGAGAACTATGCGAATGTCCGAGCTGCGCCCAATCTCCTCGCCGCCCTCAACGCGCTTTCCCGCGATGCCACTTACTCCTTCAATTTGGCACCAAACCCCGTTGTCGCCCCTGAGATTCAAGGTGTCGTCGGGGCCGGCAGTGAACTCCCCAGAAAAAGGGGCGCGCACTAAAAACTCTGACTCGTGTCCAAGTCCCAGGCCAAGTTGAATAGTCCTGGCTTCGCCCGACGCAGTCTGTCGGAGACTCTGTTGGCTCGAGGGAGCACTGAACTGTGGTGATACCTCAAATGTTGTTGAATCAAGGTCAACGAAGTCCACGGGAGTAAGGGGAATAGACCTAGTGCGGACAGGAAGATTTGCCGAAAGTCGGATGAAGTCAGTAACCATGGCACGGTCGAGTTCAGCGAGCTGAGTGAGTACTGGCCAGGTCATTTGGCTACGTGCGACCGCATAGGGCGAACTTCCTTGGGTCGCGATGCGATGATTCCACGTACTCGCGTTCATTGACAACCGCAGAAGGGAGAGGGGAAAGACCAGGTCGGCTTCTTCCTCGCTCAATGCACACCGAGAGGTGAATCCCTCCACAACCGCACCGAGTGCTCGAAGGGGGTCAGGTTCGCGCAACATCGCGTACGCCCCGGCAATTGCTAATTCACAAACCCGTGCAGACCTTAGGACGTCACCAAAGTCAATGAATCCTTCAACTCGCCAGCTGTAATTTTCATCCAATTCGGCGACGATGTTGAAGTCATTCAAATCGTGGTGCAAGACCTGGGTTGGGAGAAGCGAGAGTCGAGGACCTATGGATTCACGGAATTCCGTAAGTAATTTTCGCACGAGTTCTGAATGCTGTTGATCGCTCAAAGACCCAAGAAGTGGCTCGATGAGTTCGTCGTACCGACGCAAGTCCCACTCATGAGTCCGCTCAGCACGCGAATCATCAAAGTCACTTCCGGCAATGACTAGCTCGGCTACGTTCTCACCAAGTTCTCGCAGGAATGCTCCACCGCGGAAATCCATTTCGGAAATCAGGGATCCGGTTGTCCAAGTATCAACAGTGGCGAAATAGGCTTCGCCGGCCAAGTCAAAATCCGAAATGAAACTTCCATTTTGCGCGTTAACCGGCGTTGCAAGTGGTAGTTCGGAATTTCGGGAACGAAGATGGGCGGCGAAACTAGTCTGCATCTCCCTCAGCGCCCGGGCCTCTGACCCCTGACCGACCTTGGCCACGTAGTCCTCATTGACAGTTGTGAGTCGAAAACTCTCGGAGTACTCTCCAGAAAGTGGTGCTACGGAGTTAATTTCGAGGTTGAATGACTTGGACAGAACATCGCGCAGAGCGCGGCAAAAGTCGTCGGTCGTAGAGAGTGGCATGAGGATGGTTGTCCAAATGTTACTTAGCCCAAAAGCCGACAACTCCAACATTCCGAATTAATTCTTCGAACTAATCTCGTGTCATGGCCACTTTGACAAATACTCACCCGAGTTTGAAGAAAGCGTGGCACTCACTGTGTCGCTCCAGTGAAGCAACTGCGGTGCCCCACAAGGAAACGTTGATGGGTGAGGACTGGGTCGTATGGCGTGGCCCAAATGGCAAGGTGAATGTGTTCCGTGACCTTTGCCCACACCGCTTGGCCCCACTCTCGATCGGAAAATGCGAAGGCGACAACATCCGATGTGGCTATCACGGCTGGGTCTTTGACCCGTCGGGGGACTGTGTAGAAATTCCTGCCCTCGGTGAAGACGCGACGATTCCTCCGCGCGCAAAACTCAGTGGGCCCGCAGGTGTTCATGAATCTCACGGAATGGTCTTTATCGCGCCAGAAGAACCTTTGACACCGGCACCAACACTTTCAGTCGAGGGTGACGCAAGTTTTCAGATTGGTGATCTACCAGTCATCACCACTCGTGCTTCAGCGGGGTTGCTGGCCGACAACTTCTTAGATATGGCGCACTTTCCTTTCGTTCACGCGGCAACCTTTGGTGCGGAATCGGAACGACTCGTTCCGCCATACGTCGTTACTCGTGATGGGTACACCTTTGAAGCTGCTTACGAACACGACTTTGCCAATCGAGAAGATCCCGGAGTTGAACAGGGCATCAGACCCTTAATTCAACGCCGAAGGCTCACTTATCGATACATTGCTCCGTTCCACTTGGAATTAGCAATTGAATTCCTGGACGCTGGCGGAACAAACGTTATTGGTTTCTTTTTAACGCCTCAAGATGCCGATACTGTTCGGATTTACTCATCACTGTGGCGCAACGACTTGGACTTCTCTGAAGAGAGGATGAAAGAGGCGGTTGACTTTGAGATTGCTGTGGTGGAGGAGGACCTCGCTCTGCAGGAGAAATTCAAAAATCTCTCACTTCCGTTGAACATCACTACGGAGGTCCACACCCGTGCGGACAAGACCACCATTGAACTTCGACGAATACTCGATGATTTTGTGGAGGCTGCCTCGAAGTAATTCGAGCTACTACTCGCCATAGGGGGGCTTATGAGAGTCGAATTAGAAAAAGCAGCGACGGTTGATGAGTTTGTCGCCGCGATCACGGTTGAGGATTTAGAAGCAGATCCGTATCCAATCTACGAACGGCTCAGGGAAGAAGCGCCCGTGGCCTTTGTTCCAGCCATCAACCTCTACTTGGTGACCAAATACCGAGATGTTGAGTATGCGGGAATACATCCAGAAATTTTCTCAGCGGAACTTGATGGTTCACCCGTTGACGCAACCTTTGGCTCTCCAACAATCATCACGATTGATGGTGAGGTTCACACTGAACTTCGACGAAGTCTGGATGCGAAATACCGCCCACGGGAGGTTCGTTCTTACATTGACGATTTAGTAGACCCAATCTGTGCCGAACTCCTCGACGGAATGTCCGGGGCTACTCACGCTGAACTGATGAGTGAGTATTTCGAACCAGTTTCGGTCAGGTCACTCGCGGCAGTTTTGGGAGTCGATGATCTCTCGACCGAAACACTTCGAGACTGGTTTTGGCGACTCCACCAAGGAGTGATTAACTTCGAAGATAATCCGGAGCGACGCGACGTTGGTCAAAGGGTTTCGGCGGAGATTTCGGCGCGACTACTACCAAAACTCGGACAACTGGAGAACTCTCCAAACGACTCAACAATTTCGCACATGCTTCACAATGGAATGCCCGAGGGGGTGTGTCGAAGTAGAGACTTGGTGATGCCAACTCTGAAGGTGATATTGCTCGGGGGTATGCAAGAGCCCGGGCACGGGTCTGGCTCGACAATGCTGGGGCTACTCGAGAATTCCGATCAGTTGCACGAACTAACGCGCGATGTTGAGGGCTTAATCAATCAAACGGTCGAAGAGGGATTGCGCTGGATTGCGCCTATTGGCTCTCAGACGAGACAGATTGCTCAACCGGTTTCCCTCGGTGGGGTTGACCTTGAGGTCGGCCAAGCCGTGGCACCAATGGTGTCAGCGGCCAACCGGGACCCTGAGATTTTTAGCAACCCTAATCAATTCAACATTTTCCGGGAGAAGACACCAAATGCCGCGTTCGGTTTCGGCCCACACTTCTGTGCCGGACACGCCTTTAGCCGGTCACAAATGCGCATTGCCCTATCTCGGTTACTAGAGAGATTTCCTGAACTTTCACTGGACGAGTCGGCTCCGCCGATCACGCGTGGCTGGGAATTTCGTGCTCCGAGAAACCTGAATGTTCACTTAGGCAACGCACAGTAATCTGCCGACATGTTTGATTTTCATGGGAAGAAAGCGCTCGTCACTGGTGCCGGGGCGAGGAACGGAATCGGCTTTGCCAGTGCCCAGCTTTTGGCTTCACTCGGTGCCTCGGTGTACATCACGGCGACAACTGATCGAGTAGCTGAACGCGTCGGTGAACTTCGCGCCGCAGGGTACGACGCTCACGGTTCGGTTGTTGACTTAACGGACGAGTCCGCCACGCGAAACTTGGCGGCTTTGGCCCTCAACTCAATGGGTGGCCTAGACATCCTCGTCAATAATGCGGGAATGACTTCACAGCACTCTGAACGTCACGTCGCCAAAGAGAGTGGGGGAATTGACGAGATGGACGTCGACGGTTTTCAGCGTTCACTACTTCGCAATGTCACCTCGGCATTCTCGCTGACCAAGTTAGTAATTCCGGAGATTCGGAAATCTCCTCACGGGCGCATCATCATGATGGCGAGCGTGACCGGCCCCCACATGGCCATGCGACACCAAGTTGCCTACGCCACCTCTAAGGCGGCGATGGTGGGAATGGTTCGTGCGCTAGCTCTAGATGAAGCGGCGGGCGGGGTAACGGTAAACGCGATTGCCCCGGGTTGGATCGCTACCGACTCACAAGGAGTAGAAGAGGCTCGCCAGGGGACCATAACGCCGATGAGGCGATCCGCACATCCTGACGAAATTGCTTCGGCAGTTGCGTGGCTCGCCTCATCGGGTGCAAGTTATATAACTGGTCAATCCATCGTTATTGATGGAGGAAATTCAATTATGGAAGAGAGAATCTAAGTCTTTTCGGACTTAGAAAATCATCCCCGCGGCCTTGATGAACTTGGTCAAAGCGGCTGATGGCTTAACTGCGACGGGCGCAGTCTGAACCATGATGATGTAGTTGTGGAAGACAAAAGCATCCAAGCGCACGCTGGAAGCCTTAACGGTTGATCCCAGACCGTCTTCCTTGCCGTTTCCAAAGTCCAGGTAGCTAGTAGTTCCGGCGGTGGGGGTTGCCTTCATGGCACCAGCAGAGTCCTTGACCATCCAGTTCATGTACTGCTGAGCGGTCCAGCTCTTCTTGCCACCAGCTTGAACTGAAAGCTTGGCGATGTCTGATGGGGTGACGCAGCTGACTACGAGTGCCTTGGCACCAAAGTCAATGGTCTCGCCTAATGCGTTGTTTGCATTGGCTGAAGGCTTTTTGAAGTTGTATTGAGTGATCTTTGGACCAGTCGCCTGGGTGAAGCCATATGACTTAATTGCGGACAGGGTGAGCTGACCACACTTGTTAGAGGTCGAAGCTGAAGCGACCGAGCCGGTTGCCGCGACAGTCAAAACGCTGGCGAGCAAAGCGGCGGAACCAAGCAAATTCGTAAAGCGACGCATTGAAATACTCCTCGTAATTGTTAATGGGCTCTTCGAGTGTAATGGTGCGAAGCGAACTTCACTTAAGAAATTCATAACAGTTTGACTTGGAATTACTACTTAATCAATAGTGAATGGTTTGTGGACTTCGCCCAAAGTAATTCCGGCTGAGTGCAGGTCGGGAGATTCGCCGCGAGCCTGTTGAGCCCGCAGGGCGGCACGTTCCCAGCGTTCTTCGACCCGGCCGTACTTCCAATAGAGCAATGCGAAGGCCCAGATCACAATGAAGAGACCCACGATGGTGAAGCCCGCGCCGTTGATATTGAAACCACTGGCGTAGTTCCACAAGCCACCCGATAGCTTCAACTGACTGGCCAGAACCTGCATGATTTCCAGGGTTCCGATATAGAGGGCGACTACGACGCTGAGGCCAGTGATGGTGATGTTGTAGTACACCTTGCGAACTGGCTTGGAAAAGGCCCAACCGTAGGCAAAGTTCATAAATGATCCGTCAATAGTGTCCAGCAAACTCATTCCGGCGGCAAACAGAATTGGGAGCGACAGAATTGCCCAAATTGGCAGCCCACTCGCAACTGAAGTTCCCGCTAATACCAAGAAAGCAACTTCGGTGGCGGTGTCAAAACCAAGCCCGAAGAGAATTCCCAGTGGGTACATCTTGCCCGGGCGATCAATGGAGCGCGCGATGGGGCCAAAGAAGCGCATCATCAATCCACGTGAATTGAGGTGCTTTTCCAGTTCAGAGTCATCAAAGCGGCCTTGACGCATTTGAATGAACAACTTGATGATACCGATCAAAATTACAAGATTCAAGATTGCGATTAAGTAGAGAAAGCTTCCCGAAACAATCGTTCCTACTAAGCCGCCGTAGTGGTGAAGTGCGGAGTGGTTGTTGCGAACCTGGGCACCTAGCGCGTGTGCGCCAAATCCGAGAAGAACGGTTAAGACGAATACGACCGAAGAGTGACCAAGCGAAAAGAAAAAGCCAACGGACATCGGGCGCTTACCCTCAGACATAAATTTCCGAGTGGTGTTATCGATTGCGGCGATGTGGTCAGCGTCAAATGCGTGGCGCATGCCCAGGGTGTAGGCCAAGACGCCAGTTCCAATACCGAGAACACTCTTGCCTTGCAGTTGATAGTGATGCGAGGTAGCGAGAATCAGTAGACCCCAACCAACGATGTGGAGTAGGGCTATAAAGATGAACATGCTCGAAAGCGATCGCCGTTCGGAGGGGCTAAAGCTGTTGCGAAGTTTGGTGCGAGCAGCCGGGGCGGAGAGAAGACTCATACGAGTACCTTAATAGGAATCATTCGCATTAATTCAATACCCCGAAAACCCTGAAATTCTATGAATTAAGAGGCCCCTAGCCACCCCGAATCCGGTTTTCCTCGTTCGCCCAGTGACAATTCTTACTAGCAATCGGAGGCGAAAGGTGCGAGAATTCCTCTATGAAAGCAACCCGCAGCTCACTAGTGGTAGCCGGCATCTTCGTACCAATTCTTTTTTCTGTTTCATCCGCAAGCGCTAACCCCTCAGGCGGGCCAATCTTTGGAACACCAATTTCCATGGACGTCGCTTCAATCAATCTCACCGAGACTCTCAATTCCGACTCCTCGGGTTGGGACGTTGCTTTCGACCAATACGACCAAACGGGTCACCTCGCCCAATACACAGTTACCTCAACAACCGGAGACAACTGCACCGCGATGACCGCTGACGCTGGCGCGCAAGAGATTTGCACCTTGCCGCTCGTAAACAACGACACCACAACTCCACCAACTATTGACAGTGTCTTCTACGATCCAGTTGTGGCTATGGCTAGCGGTGTGCTGGGTGGAACCAATAACAGCGGGGGAACGGTCGTGGCCGATGGGACAAGTACCACGACAACTACCGTCACAGACCTAGCTCCAGTAAATCTTGATACGACGAGTGCCACCGTCACCGACAACGGTGATGGCACGTACACCATCTCTATTCCAGCCAGCACCGACCAGTCAGTATCAGGTACTTACACCTTCGTCACAACCGCTGGAGACACTTGTTCTACAGATGTCCCCGCGGGTACAGATGCAACCTGTTCGCTCACGCCGAGTGACGGGCAAGAGCCAATCGTTAGCTCGGCGACCTGGTCTCCGATTGTGCCAACCGACATAATGATGTACGCGGCCAAGGATGCCTCGGGTATCCATGTGATGTCGGCTTCCAGTCCAGGGATCCCAGTCCTCTGGGCCTTTGCCATCATCACCCTTTTAACTACCGCGGGCGTATTGTGGCTGAATTCACGGGCTCGCCGGCGTCACGCTAACTAACTGCCCCTAAAGGGCGGACGATGTAGTGGTGTCCGCCGGTAGGCTGAGCCGGTATTTCGGACTCAAAGGAGCCTCACATGACCGACGCAAACAAGTGCCCAGTTGGCGACCACAAGACCCTCAGTAACTCGCGTGCGAACGCGAAGTGGTGGCCAAACCAGTTGGACCTCAAGGTGCTTAATCACAACTCGCCAGAGTCTGATCCCATGGACCCAGACTTTGACTACGCCGAAGAATTCCTGAGCCTAGACCTCGAAGCTCTGAAGAAGGACGTCACTGATGTCATGAAGACGTCACAAGACTGGTGGCCCGCTGACTACGGTCACTACGGTCCGTTCTTTATTCGCATGGCGTGGCACTCAGCTGGTACCTACCGCATTGCTGACGGTCGCGGTGGAGCAGGAGAAGGAATTCTCCGCTTCGCACCACTTAACTCGTGGCCCGACAACGTAAACCTTGACAAGGCTCGTTTGCTGCTCTGGCCAGTGAAGCAAAAGTACGGCCGCAAGATTTCCTGGGCTGACCTCATGATCTTTGCCGGAACACTCGCGCTAGAAGACATGGGTCTACCGACCTTTGGATTTGCTGGTGGACGTCCTGACGTTTGGGAGCCAGCGGAGAACGTCTACTGGGGACCAGAAGACAAGTGGCTTGACGACAAGCGCTACACCGGTGACCGTGACCTTGAGAACCCACTCGGTGCAGTACAGATGGGTCTTATCTACGTAAACCCAGAAGGACCGAACGGCAACCCCGACATCCTCGCTTCAGCTCGCGACATTCGTGAGACCTTCGCCCGCATGGCGATGAACGACGAAGAAACCGTGGCGTTGATTGCCGGTGGTCACACCTTCGGTAAGGCGCACGGCGCTGGCGACCCCGGCAAGTACGTAGGACCAGAGCCCGAGGGTGCTCCAATCGCCGAGCAGGGCTTGGGCTGGAAGAACTCACTGGGAACCGGAAATGCCGAAAACACCATTACCAGTGGTCTCGAGGGCGCTTGGACTAAGCAGCCCACCAAGTGGGACAACGGCTACTTCGACCTCTTGTTCGCTAACGAGTGGGAGCAGACCAAGAGCCCCGCGGGAGCCACGCAGTGGATTCCCAAGAACGGTGCAGAAGCCAACACCACCCCCGACGCCCACCTACCTGGCGTCTCGCACACCCCAATCATGTTCACTACGGACCTCGCCATGATTACCGACCCGGCCTACCGCGCCATTTCGGAGCGATTCCACAAGAACCCTGACCAGTTCGCCGATGCCTTCGCGCGTGCTTGGTTCAAGTTGACTCACCGTGACATGGGCCCACGCTCACGTTTCTTGGGATCAATGGTTCCAAAGGAAGAGTTGATCTGGACCGATCCAGTTCCATCGAACGCTGGTTACAACCTTGAGCCTAAGGATGTTGAAGAACTCAAGCAGATGGTCTTGAAAGCTGGACTCAGCATCTCTGAGTTGGTTACCACCGCTTGGGCGTCAGCTGCCACCTTCCGTGGTTCCGACAAGCGTGGTGGCGCCAACGGCGCTCGACTTCGCTTGGCTCCACAAAAGGACTGGGCCGTTAACAACCCACCAGTGCTCACCAAGGTTCTTGCGGCACTCGAGAAGGTCAAGGCTGACTTCGAAGCAACGGGCAAGAAGGTCTCATTGGCCGACTTGATTGTGCTCGGTGGTGCAGCGGCAATCGAGCAGGCTGCTCGTAACGCCGGCACCAGCGTGGAGGTCCCCTTCCTGCCTGGTCGTACCGACGCCAGCGCCGAACAGACCGACGTCGCATCCTTCGCAGTTCTCGAGCCAACCTACGACGGCTTCCGTAACTACCTCGCCGCTGGTCACCGCCAGTCAGCCGAAGAGTTGCTGTTGGACCGTGCAGAGAAGCTCACCTTGACTGCACCTGAAATGACCGTTTTGGTCGGTGGTCTTCGTGCCCTGAGCGCGAACTTCGACCACTCAGAGCTCGGAGTCTTCACCTCGAACCCAGAGGCCTTGACTAACGACTACTTCAAGAACCTCTTGGACCTGTCGGTTACCTGGTCGGCGGCTGACGCTGCAGAGTCGACTTTCGAGGGCAAGGACCGCAAGACCGGTGCCGTTAAGTGGCGCGGTACTCGCGTCGACCTCATCTTCGGTTCGAACTCGCAGTTGCGTGCCTTGGCAGAGGTCTACGCCATGGACGACGCTAAGGAAAAGTTCGTTCGCGACTTCGTGAATGCCTGGGACAAGGTCATGACTCTGGACCGCTTCGACCTGTTCTAATAAAAGACGGTCAGTGAATGGGCGCCGGGGAAACCCGGCGCCCATTTTCTTTCCCTAAATTATGTCGAGTGCCGCTTGCCACAGGGCCTCAGCGAATTGTTTTTGGTCTTCGGGCATCTCAGCGAGGGCTTTCCTCTTTATCTCATCTAAGTCAATCTCGTCAGATGGAAGAACGGGCATCTCACCGGGAAGAAAATCTACGAAGCTAAATTCGCGGCTAAAAGTTTCAAAAATCTTTCTCATGACCCCATCGCACATCGCATCACCAAGAGTCCCTTCCATGTAGTGATCCATTCGTGAAGTTGCGCACAGCACCTTTACGGCGTCGAAGTAAGTAGAAATTGGAATATCTTCCAGGTTGCGCCCATTGAGCCAATCCGACCAAGGGTGGGAAACAATCAGTCCAATTTCGTAGTTCATTGTATTGAGCGCACTCAGTTCCTTCGAGGTGTTGTAGTACTCAAACACTTTCGTTGACTTACCGGGAAAATAATCTCCTCGCAGCTCTTCAGGAACCAAGTCGAGAGCTGTCTGAAATATCTCAAGGTAGTTTCGCCACTGCGCCACTGATATTTGGGAGATGGCATCTCGAATCTCGCGATCAAGCGAGGGCTGGGGTGTTGGCACTACTCCTCCTTAGGGCTCTGATGATGCTCAGTGTAAGGAGAAGGTGTGACTTTGACTTAAGCCTTGCGCTTGACTGGCTTTTCTTGATTGAGTTTCACCGCAGCCTTGATGAGCGCCTTGAAGGCAACTTTGGGGATTTTGTCGCCCTCGTAAAGGTCGAGCGCACGGCGGGCGTTGCCCTCCAAACTCGCATTAAAGACACTCTTCGGGTCATCTAATTTGGCGCCCTTGGCGAAAGTGACCTTGACGTGGTTTTTGTATGTTTCTCCGGTGCAAATCAGACCATCGTGACTCCACACGGGAATATTCCACTTCCAATCTTCCGTTACACCGGGATCGGCAGTCTTAATCAGGGCACGAATCTCAGCCAGTAATTCTCCGCGCCAATCTCCGAGCTCCTTGATTCGATACTCGATTAGTTGCGGTGGGGTAAGACCCTTAGGAACCGGAGACTTGTTCATAGCTAAATGTTACGCACAAAGCAAATAGCCCCCACCACAGTTATTGGTGGGGGCTATTAGTTAGCGACTAGTGGCCCCGGAGAATCCGGCGCCTGACTAAGGCGAGGAATAGTCCGCCAGTTGCGAAGAGCATGAAGACTGAATAGACCTGCTTAGGAACATTTGTTCCCGTGAAGGCGAGTCCTGAGAACTAACTACTCGATTTCTTCGTCAGCTGCCGCGGGCAACGTCCAGCGGTCCCCGCGTGACTTTAGGTAGCCGTAGAAGTAAATGACTCCAAGCACGAAGACCCCAATGGCCACGGTTGGTGGCACCCAGTCGCCCTTGCTGCTCTCGTAGGCCACGACAACCATTGCCAACGTCAAGAGAATTGGTACTGCGGGGAACAGCTTCATCTTGTAGTTCGCGTGAGCGGTGGCCCCACTGCGACGACCAACGAGTGCCGCGAAGGCCACGAGGAAGTAAGTGATCAAGAGACCCGAAGCGGTAATGATTAACAAGGTGGCAAAGGGCACAAACTTGAAGATTGCCGCAGCGCCAACCCCGGTAATCAGCGTTGCGACGACTGGGGTCTTAAAACGAGGGCTGACCGATGCCAGTGGCTTGTTAATCGCATCTGGCCATGATCCGTCTCGAGCAGCCGAGAAGAGCAACCGGGCAATCTGCAAAATGATGGCGAGTACCGCATTGATGATTGCCACCGCGATTGCAATCGACACGATGTTGTTAAGAGTTGTGCCGCTTCGACTCAACAAAAAGTAGTTCATCGGTGAACTAGAGCTCTGAAGTTTCTCCATCGAAGGTGCACCGAGGAGAACGGCGACCAGTGGAATGAGTTCGGCGGTGACAGTAATTGCGAGTGACCACATGATTGCCTTGCCTATGGTCTTTGTGGCTTGCTTGGTTTCTTCGGCGTAGTAGACCGCGGTTCCGTAACCGTTGTAGGAGAAGAGCGCCACCGCAATCATTGCGACAATGATTCCGAGTGAAGCCGTAGTTAGCGTGCCAGTGCTCGTAACTGACGTTGCGTGCCACAGAGTCGATACTGAGCGATTGGTGTGAGCAAATCCAAGAACGGTAAGCACAGCCAATGCCGAGAGCTCAATAGCTAGGAATATTCCAGTGACCCAAGCGTTGGTGCGGATCTGGAGGCAACCAATGAGTCCCGAGGCCAAGATAACCCCAACGCCGGTCCAACTACTGGCCATCACTGGCCAAACCGATCCCAGGTAGGCGCCAGCGCCAAAGGCGATAACTCCGATAATGCAAATTCCACTAACCAGACTCAGAAGGAATAGGCCAAAACCCCAGGACTTGCCTAAGGTGCGAGCCACAAATGCGTACTCCCCACCGGTAATTGGGAAGGCGCTCGACAGTTCCGCATAGGAGAAGGCAACCAGAATTCCAATTAGGGCGGCAACTGCAAAGACAGTTGCGGATGCGCCACCAACGGCGGCAATCACTGCGGGCAAGATGATGAAAACGCTCGAGGCCGGGGTTACAGAAGAAAGTGTGATCAACACGTTTTCCCTGAATGTCAGTGAGCGAGATAGTTGCTGGGAATACTTTCCCGCACTCGGCTCTAGCCCTGGGCCTTTGGATCCAAAGGCGCGACCTGCAGATTCAAGATTCGACTCGTTTGACATAATTCACCCTTTAAAGGACTCCAACCGAGAGGTCGGGGTCCTAAGGCGATGCTAGCAATGGTCAAATTTGAATTTCGGTTCTTCGATAACTCAGAAGTAACTTCAATACATTTCGGAAAACTGAAATCTTGACTCTCGGGAAACTTGCAAATACGAGAGATAGTATCGACTCAACTACAGCGGCGAGGGGGAGCGGTGAGCAACGGTTCGAATGAGTGGGCTCAAACGCCGGAGGGACTACGCCGTGCTCGTGAACTCGGTTTCACCTTTGATGGGACACCAGGTGCGAAGAACGCTATTACTGATGTATCTGGTGTCGAAGTTGGCATGACCACAATTATCGAAGGCGAAGGTCAGCATGTCCTGAACAAAGGACCGGTGCGTACTGGGGTGACAGTACTTTTTCCTAGGGGCCGAAAGGACAACGGGGTTTCGTGCGCCGCGGGCGTGTTTTCTTCCAACGGTAACGGCGAATTGACTGGAGCCCACTGGATTGAAGAATCAGGTTCACTCTCTACGCCAATTGCGATTACCAACACCCACGCTGTGGGTACCGTGCACCGAGCTCTGGTGGATTGGATATCCGAGAGCAATCCTTCGGTGGCGGCCCAATGGCAATTGCCGGTTGTGGCTGAAACGTGGGATGGATTCTTGAATGACATCAACGGCAATCACGTAAAGCCCGAGCACGTCCGTCGAGCTATCGACACCGCTACTTCGAATCAGCCCGCCGAGGGCAGCGTGGGTGGTGGCACGGGAATGAACTGCTACGGATTTAAAGGCGGTACCGGAACCGCCTCCCGACTGGTTTCATTTGGGGATCAGCAATACACCGTCGCAACGTTGCTGCAATGCAACTTTGGTTCTCGGGCCGAACTCAAGTGGAATGGCGTAGCCTTCGGCAAGGAAGTCGACGCTCCGTGCCAAATTGATCAGGGCGACTGGTTCGAAGATGATCGGCGTGTTCCACCCGGAGCTGGTTCGGTCATTGCGATTATCGCAACAGACGCTCCGTTACTTCCAGGGCAACTCAAGGCACTCGCGCGTCGAGTTCCCTTTGGGCTAGCCAGAACCGGAACTTCGGGTAGCCACTTCTCTGGCGACATCTTCTTGGCGTTCTCTACGGCCAACCCCGGTGCATTGGACTCGCACTTTCCCGACGTCGCACCGGACGAGGCGTCACTAAAGAGCGCCTCGTTTGTTCCCTGGGGCTACATCGACCCGTTCTTCGAAGCGGTGGTCCAATGCGTTGAGGAGAGCACCCTTAACGCATTGATTGCCAATCAGGACATGACCGGCCGCAATGGGCATTTCAGCCCAGCGATACCGCACGACCAAGTTACAGCTCTTCTAAATCGCGCTTAGTGCTTCGCATTCTTGCCGGTAGCAGCTGGCAAAGTGAAGGCAATGATGGTCACGACAACGCCAACTAGTGCCGAGATGAAGAACGCACTGTGGTATCCATCGACGTAGGCCTGCGCCGGTGACACTGAGTGCATCGCCGAAATTGTGCGGTCGGTTGCCACGGTACCCAGAGCGGCGAGTCCAATTGAACCACCAACCTGACGTGACGTGTTGAGCACTCCAGAAGCTAGACCGGCGTCAGCGCGGTCAACTCCCGAGGTGGCGGCGGTGGCAAGAGGAGCGAACAAGAGACCCATGGCGAGTGCGCACAAAACGGCTGGTGCGATGACGCTGGGGAAATAGTGGCTGGTTGGTTGAATCAGAGTTAGCCAGTAGAAGCCAAGCGTGGCGAAGGACCCACCAACCAAGAGGATGGGGCGAGCGCCGGTCTTACCCAAGAGGCGAGATGAAACTTGGGCCCCGATAATGATTGCTACCGCCATTGGCACAAAGGCCACGCCAGTTCGAACCACGCTGAAGTGCAAGATCTCCTGGAAGTAATAGGTCAAGAAGTACCACATGGCGAAGAACGCTCCACCCACTAACAACATGATGACGTTGGCGGTGCTGAGTGAACGCGCCTTAAAGATACGGAAGGGCACCAAAGGGTGGGAAGCAACCTTCGACTCCCAGAACAAGAAAGCGATGAGCAGCGCCACACCACTGATGACCCAACCCAAAGTGGATTGTGATGTCCAGGAGTTGCCAGGAGTGGTCGTATTTACGATCCCATAAATAAGGGCGGCGAGTCCCGAAGTAACGAGAACGGAACCAAAGATGTCGAGCTTGACGGTGGCGTCCTTGTTGCGCATCTCGCGCAAGTAGGTAAGCGCCGCCACACCGGCCAACAAGCCGAAGGGCACGTTAATGAAAAAGACCCAACGCCAAGAGGCCCAACCGGTTAGGAGTCCACCAGCTAGTGCACCGACTGCACCACCCGCACCCGCAACCGCACTCCAAGCACCAATTGCTTTGGCGAGTCGTGGGCCTTGGAAGGTGGTGACGATGATGGTCAAAGTAGCGGGAGAAAGAATTGCACCACCGAGGCCCTGAAGTGCGCGAACGGCGATCATCTGACTTCCGGTCGCAGCAAATCCTGCACCAACGCTGGCGACTGTGAATACCGCCAGGCCAGTTAGGTAGACGTGACGACGACCAAAGAAGTCAGCGGCGCGACCACCGAGCAAGAGGAATCCGGCGAAGGTCAAAACATAGGCGTTGACCACCCATTGGGCGCTGCTCTGGGTGAAGTGCAGATCGGCACCCATTTTTGGGAGTGCCACGTTGACAATCGATACGTCAAGGACCACCATGAACTGTGCAACGCAGGCAATAGTAAGGATGATCCAGTCGGCGGCGTGGCGGTTTTGCTTGGTCTCTTTAGTCATTGACCAAGTGTAATTGTCGACTCGTTGCCGCCAAGTCCTTGGGCCTAAAAGGGCACTCAGTGGAGCGGGCGACGAGAATCGAACTCGCGTTCTCAGCTTGGGAAGCTGATGTTCTGCCGCTGAACTACGCCCGCCAGAGGCTCCAAGGTTAGTCCCGTACTTGGCCGAGTCGCCATGTCACACCTCACTGGGACAATTACATAGCGGAAAGAGAAGTCGCTCTTGACAACTGTATTACAAATGTAATACAATGTAAGACATGAGTGAAAAGAGCATTTCAACCCCGTCACAGCGATTCAAACAAGCCAGCCGGAAAGTATCTGGATCAGGTTCCGAGCTCATTAGTTTGCGCCTTGCGCCCGAACTGTTGGAGCAACTAGCCGAAATTGGCAACGAACAGGGCCTATCGATGAGCGACACCATTCGCTTAGTTCTAGCCCGGGGGCTACGTGCCCCACAGAAAGGAAACAAATAATGAGTACCGAAACCACCACCCAACTGCCCACCACCACCCAGATCTTCTTCCTCCTTGACCGGTCGGGATCCATGGAGTCCATTACCGACGACGTCATCGGCGGCTTTAACTCCTACGTCCAAAGTCAGATCGACGGACCAGATGAAGCACGAATGACCTTGGTCCAGTTCGACTCCCAGGAGCCACACCAGGTCATCTTCGCCAACACCAAGATGGCCGAAGTACCTGCACTCACCCGACAGACTTACCAGCCACGTGGCGGCACTCCTTTGTACGACGCCATGGGCCACCTCGTCACTGACGCGAACATTTGGGTCGAGCAGATTCAGTCGGAAGGTAAGTTCAAGCCCGAAGTGATCTTCATCACCTTCACCGATGGCGAGGAAAATCAGAGTCGTGAGTACACCCAGCAAACCATCTTTGAATTAGTCCAGCGCAAGCAGGACAACGAGGGCTGGACCTTTGTCTACATGGGTGCCAATCAAGATGCCTACGCTGCCGGCCGCCAGGGCGGATTCGAATCTGACTCGACGTCCAACTTCCGCGCCGACGCTCGTGGCACATCACTGGCCTTCGAGGATCTTTCGCTGAGCACGTCTAAGTCGCGCCTGAAGCGCAGCTTGGGCCAGCGAATCGAAAAGGGCGAGTTTTTCGAGAACATCAAGCAGTCCGACGCCGACAACGCTTCGCGCTCGTAATCGCAACAACCGCCAACCCCCTGCTGGCTCTGAAGGCTGGTAGGGGGTTGGCCCTTCCCCTAATATCGAGAGTGCTTCGCAACCTTTTTATTAGGCAGGATCTAGGTGGTCAAGAACATTCGATTGAAGTTGGCCGCCATCTGCGGCGTAGCGAGCGCGTTGTTTCTCGCCTCTTCACTGACTGCCTCGGCAAGCGCCAACGTGACGCCTTACCTAACCGGCAGCGACCTAACGGGATTCGTTTCCGGGAATAACAACGCAATTGCCGCGGGGCCATTTGGGACCCTATACATTGCCGGCACGGTAAGCGGCGTGGGGACCATCATTCAGACCTCATTCACTCCAGGGGGGCCACCAACGGTTGTTTCAACTTCGGCCAACATGAATGGTGCTACTCCGTTCTCGATTTCATCAGATAACTCAGGCGACCTTTTTGTTCTTGGTGATAACGGTCACGTCTATGGCTTTGCGGCAGGATTTGGCGTAGGCACCCCCGGTCAAGATCTTGGTAACACCGGAAACAATCGGTTCATGACGGTTATTGGTTCAACGGTGTACGTGGCTTCTTTTTTCACCGGAACGATTTATTCAATCCCACTCTCGGGCGGCTGGTCTAACGCAGCAACAAACATGACCACCTTCGCCACTGGGCTCGCCGCTCCCGGGCTTCAGGGCCTGTCGCACGATGGCTCGTATCTGCTGGCAGCTGATGACGCCAACTTCAATGGCGGCAGCGTGTCGGGTATTTACCGCCTTGATACCAGTGCTGGCCCCTACACAAACCCCTCATTCTGGGTTGACACCTCGAGCGATCCTACGATTGTGCCGGTTGATGTTGCGGCTGACAGCTCGGGAAACGTATTTGTAGCGGACTACAACAACAGGCTTCTTTCGATCCCATTGGGGGGATCTGTGAGCACCTACCTGAGTCCCGTGACCGACACTGGTCAAGGTGGCATTTGGGGCATGTGCTTTATCGGAGGCCACTTCTACATAACTGGTTCGGACTCGTCGGGCGGCAATGATCAGGCTGTTTACTTAGTAACGCCGTACAACGGCTCGGGAGTGGCTAGTACGACCACGACAACTGACGCGGCCACCACAACTACGGGCGCCCCAACCACGACAACCCCTGAACCAACTACGACGAATCCAGACCCAACCACGACGACCACCGGCGGCGAGCTACCCACCACGACTTCGATGCTCACCCCTACGACTGAAGCGTCCGGGACGCTGGCCCACACGGGATTTAGCTCTGGCAAAATACTGGTCGCATCAGGACTATTGGTGTCTTCGGGGCTTGTAATGATTCAAGAGGTTTCAAGAGTCCGACGCCGGACCAAATAATTCTCCAGTTTGAGGCTTTTACTAAAGCCCATTAGAATTGCCTAACTTCTATTCCGAAGTATTTGCAGTTGGAGAATCCGCATGAGTCAAAGTCCTCGCATAAAGGTCGCTGGACTAGGCCTGGTCGTCTCGACCATTCTCCTCGTCACCAGTACGGCAGCAATGGCGAGCCCCAACGTCTCCCTTTTCTTAGACGGCTCAACGGTGCCCGGGGGCTTTCAGGCTGGTTACACCAACGTCATGGCTTCGGACAGTCAAGGCAATTTGTACGTTGTGGGCTCTTCAAATGGCACGGGAGAGATTGTTCAGACGGCAATTGATGGATCTTCGGCTCCTATCGTGTACGCGACCGCGGCCAATTTCAATGGCGCAACTCCCGAGACGATTGCTATCGATAGCTCGGACAATATCTTCGTTTACGCCAGCGATAACGAGATCTATGAGTTCACCTCGGGTCAAGCCGCGAATACCAATGCCGTCGATTACGCCTCGTTGCCATCACCGGGTGCAGCGACCACTTTGGCGGTAGTCGGTGACAATTTGTACGCCGCTCGCTATGACACCGGCACCATCTACACCGTGTCAACCAGCTTGAGTTCTGGATTACCAGCCACCAACCTCAGCACCTTCGCCACTGGTCTGGCGGCCCCCGGCGTGCAAGGGATGACGGCTTCGGGCAACAACCTCTTGGTTGCCGATGATAACTACCCAGCTTCGGGCATTTATAACTTGGACACGACCGCTGGCCCCTACTCGTCACCGCCAATGTGGGTAGACATGTCGAATGACCCTTCGAATGCGCCCGTCGACATTGCGGTCGATTCAAGTGGCAACGTATTCATTGTGGACTACGGCAATCGGATTTTTGTAGTTCCCGCGGAATCTACCACCTATACGACTTATTTGAACCCGGTGACCGATACCGGTAACGGAGGAACCCAGGGAATCTCTATCGTGGGATCTCAGATCTTCCTCGCCGCGACGGACTCGGCGACCGCGAGTGTGGAGTCAATCTTCCAGTTGACGACCTACGACGGGTCCACCACGCCATCGACCACCCTGCCACCGGACACCACGACTTCGAGCCCGGTGCCAACCACGATTGACTCGAGGACCCTCGCTCACACCGGCTTTAGCTCGGGGACGCTGCTCGTCGCTTCAGCGCTGTTTGTCACCTCGGGCCTGTTCTTGATGGGTGAGGTTTCACGCGCCCGTCGCCGAGCCCGCTAGACCTGAACCATCGGGCCAGAACCCTGATTTTTCCTAAGGACAGTCGAAACCTGAAGGGGTAGTAGGATTTTCCCTATGTCTACTGTCTTGTCAGTCAAGAATTTACGTACTGAATTCCGTATGCGGACCGCGAATGTGGTCGCCGTCGACGGTGTGAGTTTCGATATCGCCGCCGGAGAGTGCGTCGGCCTGGTGGGAGAGTCCGGTTGCGGTAAGACCACCATTGGCACATCGATCATGCGCCTACTTCCCAACACGGGTCACATTATTGGTGGCAGTGTTGAACTTGAGGGGGAGGACCTGGCTTCGCTGCCTGAAGAAGAGATGCAAAAGGTCCGAGGAAACCGCATTGCTTTCATTCCTCAGGACCCTATGACCTCGTTAAACCCTACGATGACCATTGGACGTCAAATTGCAGAAGGATACGTTCTGCACAAAGGTGTTTCGAAAGAAGAGGGTATGCGTCGTGCGGTCGAAATGCTCAAGCTAGTCGAGATGCCACGACCCGAAGAGCGAATCAAACAGTACCCTCATGAATTGTCTGGTGGGTTGCGCCAGCGGGTCATCATCGCAATGGCTTTGGTGTGTGAACCAAAGGTTTTGATCGCCGACGAACCAACGACCGCCCTTGACGTCACAATCCAAGCCCAAATCTTGGACCTGATCGACCGATTGCGCAAAGAACTCAGAATGGCGGTCCTGCTCATCACCCACGACATGGGCGTTATCGCTGGACGCACTGACCGAGTTGTGGTCATGTACGCCGGTAAGAAGGCCGAGTCGGCCAAGACCAAGACCATCTTTGAGGAGATGCGTCACCCGTATACGCAGGCGCTATTGAATGCCGTACCCAAGATGGACGAAGCGGGCTACCGCCTGAAGTCAATCTTGGGTCTGCCGCCAGACCTTTCCAAAGAAATCCAGGGGTGCCGCTTCGCCAGTCGGTGCCAATCGGTTCAAGACAAGTGCCGGGCTGAAGAGCCGACGATCAATACTGAAGCTCAAGATGGGCATGAGTTTGCCTGCTTCTTCCCTGTTCAAGGTCGTGGCCAGGCCACCACGGTACGAATCGAGAACAAGAAGCGTGATCTTGGTTCAGCCAAAGTGCTGCTCGAGGTTGACAAGCTTGAAATGTTGTACCCAGTTCGTTCGAACGGTTTAGGGCGCCGTGTAGTTAATAAAGTCAATGCGGTTAGCCAGATTTCCTTCACCATTGCCGAGGGTGAGTCCTTTGGTCTAGTGGGTGAGTCTGGTTGTGGGAAGACCACGACCGGAAAGATGATTACTGGACTCGAGACCCCCACCAGCGGTTCCTTAAAGTATGAAGGTCAGGAGATTTTCACCTTGAAGGGGGCAGAACGTCGCAAGGCTCGTCGCAACATCCAGATGATGTTCCAAGATCCGTACTCAAGTCTCGACCCCCGTCAGACGGTTGGCTCGATCTTGACTGAACCCTTCAAGATTCAAGGTGAAGGAACCTCCGCGGAACGTAAGGCCAAAGTTGCCGCGCTGCTGGAGCAAGTTGGTATTTCGCCATCAGCGAGTTTGCGCTACCCTCACGAGTTTTCGGGCGGGCAACGCCAGCGCATCGGTCTCGCTCGTGCTTTAGCCCTAAAGCCTAAACTCTTGATCGCCGATGAGCCAGTTAGCGCACTCGACGTTTCGATTCAGGCTCAGATTCTTAACTTGATCAAGGACCTGCAGGAAGATTTGAACTTGTCACTGATCATGATTAGCCACGACCTCGGTGTAATCCGGTACATGGCCGACAACGTTGGGGTTATGTATCTGGGCAAGTTGGTTGAAGTTGGGCCGTCAAGTGAGATCTACAAGAATCCCGTTCACCCCTACACACGCGGCCTGCTTGATGCGGTGCCGGGTGAGGAGCGGAGCGGCCGTGCAGTGATAAGCGGGGAGTTACCTTCGCCAATGGACCCGCCGTCGGGATGTCGTTTTCGTACCCGTTGCCCGAAAGCTCAGGAAGTGTGCACAACCGAAGAGCCGGAGATGCAGGACTACGGCGTCGGCCACCGTGCAGCCTGTCATTTCCCACTGCGTCAACCAGTCAGCATCCGCGCTTAGAGGCGAAGAGGTTCATGGGAACCCTTGGTGTAATTACCTCTTTTGCAGGCGAACTTCGAAGCCATCGCGTAACGCGTCACCCATGTAGTTGAGTGACATCACCACGAGAATTATGCAAACGGCGGCGGGAACGATGTCCCACCAGTAGCCGTCCGGAGCGTATTGAACGGCGTTTTGGAGCATTGAGCCCCAGTCGGTGTTGGGAAGAGGAATACCAAGTCCGATAAATCCGAGTCCCGCGAGCGCCAAGATGGAGTCAGCCACCGCGAAGGTGCCGATAACAACCATCGTTCCCACGGTGTTCGGCAGAATGTGGCGGAAGATGATGCGACGATCGGTTCCCCCAAGCACGCGCACGGCCGAAACAAACTCACGTGACTTGAGACTCAGGGTCTCACCACGAATAAGACGAGCGGAGCCAAACCACGAAGTCAAGCCCAAGGTTAGGGTAATTGTCGTCGATGAGCTGTGGAAGAGCACCACGATAACGATGAGCAGGAAAATTCCCGGGACAGAGAGTCCAATGTCCACCACACGCATCATGAGTGAGTCGAGGGACTTCCCGCGGTAGCCAGCAATTGCACCCCAGGCGGCACCAACGAAGGTCGAAATGAGACCTGAAAGAATTCCAACGGTAAGCGCTGTGCGCCCACCAATCATTAGGCGTCCAATGATATCAAAGCCTGAGTTGTCACCACCCAAGATCATGTGCCAGGAGTGGAACCAGGGGTAGTCAACTGTCGATACTCCATTTATTGTCGCCGATCCTGCAATGAACCCGTTGGTTTGGTTGGTCACGTAGAGGTAGGGACCTACGTAGCTAAAGATCAGAAAGAAGACGAAGACGCAGAGGCTTATTACCGCAGGACGGTTTTCCCTAAAGGTTCGCCATACCAACGCGTAAACGCTACCTTCTTGGGTAGTCTCACCGGCGTCAGATCCTCCAATTGGGGCTACGGAAGGGGTTGTTGTATCAGCCATGGTTTCTCCTTAGCGGCTCTGTGTCCTAATGCGAGGGTCGGCCACGGCGTATAACAGGTCCGCCAGAATTGAACCAACAATCGTAAAAGCAGTGGCCGCAATGGTCGTGCCCACCACCACGGGCATGTCCTGGGTATTAGCTGCCTGGAGGGTCAGGGAGCCCATGCCGGGGATGTCAAAAATGTATTCGGTAATCAATGCACCACCCACCAGGGCGGGCAAGCTTAATCCGATAATCGTGATAATCGGCAGCACAGCATTCCGGAAAGCGTGACGCCGCATAACCAATTTCTCAGAAAGTCCTTTGGCCCGGGCAGTACGGATATAGTCCTGTGCAAGCACTTCCACCATTGAGGATCGTTGGAAACGGCTCAAGCCACCGATGCCGAGGAATGTCAGTGTGAAGATTGGCATGATGAATTGTAGTGGGGAGGTGAACACCGCCCAAGGCCCAGCCGTTTGTGATACTAAGCCTGGTAACCAATGCAACTGAATAGCGAAAAGCGTCACCATAAATTCACCGATGAGGAAGACCGGAATTGCGTAAAGAACAAAGGTGATCCCCGTAGCGATGTAGTCAAAGCGAGTGTTCCGGCGCTGGGCTTGAAGGGCACCCAAGGGAATGGCCAGGATGAACTGAAGAACGAGCGCGACCGTAACCAAAACTATTGTGTGACTGAGAGCACTACGGATTAGAGTCCAGACTGGAGCGTGATAAACAATTGAAGTCCCTAAATGAAAAGTCAGGACATGCTTCAGGTAATTGAAGAACTGGACAAGAATCGGGGCCAACAGTCCGTGGGTCTTGTTATAGATATAGATCGTCCTAGCGTTGGCACGATTTCCTAGGGCAACTACCGCCGGCCCACCAGGCACCATGTGTTCGAGCAAGAAGGTAAACAAGATGACCAAAACAAGCACGATGATGCCTTGGAGTGACCGCTTAGTCAGATATAACAGCATGAGAAGAGGCTAGCAAAAGACGAAGAAAGGCTCCGGCAAGAGCCGGAGCCTTTCTTCTGTATTGCTCAGTGAAACTTAGGAGACGTAGTGCCAGAGTTCTGGCGTACCCATTCCTGAGGCTTGAGGCACGTAACCACCCAGGTGAGGGCTGTAAGCAACAACGCCGACTGTCCAAACGTTGCCAACCGCTGGTGGGTTAGCTAGATAGTCGCGCTCGTACTTGTCGAGCGTCACAGTTCCCTGAATCGTTCCAACGATGTCCTTGTCAATCAGTGGAACTGAGTAAGTACCAGCGTTGGAGGATGCACCAGTGAGGAACAAGGGCTCTCCAGTTGGCTCGAAACCAGGGGCGTAAATCCAGCCTGAACCTGTGTACATGTCCCATCCGGTGTGGTGGGGGTTGTCGTTGTGGACAACAGCGCCGAAGCCAGCCTCAGTGATCTGGAGGTCAACGCCGTTAGCAGCAGCAGAGCCCTTCCAAGTCAAGTCAGCAGAAGTCGCGATGGATGAACCAGCTCCAGTACCATCGACTTTAAAGACCATCTTAGCGCCAGCGGCAATGTGCAATCCACAGTGACCCGTTCCCGCACCACCTTTGACGCAAGTCCAGATGAAGTTCTGCAGCTTCCAACCGTGGGCCTTCATAATCCCAGCAATTGCTGAGGCGGTGTAGGGGTCCTTGGTAACCGAAGTATAGGTGTTAGCGGGGTATGGGGGAATAGGCCCGAAGGTTGGGTATGCGTAACCACGATACTGCTGGTTCGATATCTGCTGCGCTGGATATGTATCGTTGAGCACAACACGGATGTAGTTTTGAGCGAAAAGTGCTCCACGAGTAGTCGTGTCATTTGGAGCAAGTCCCGAATCGTCGTGAGCACCAGTGTTTACTGAAGTCTCGTTCATCCAAGAGTAACCAACAGCCCATGAGTAAGCCACCGTCTTCTTATATCCAGCGGGCAACGTGATGTTGACGTGCGCGGTTGGAGCTTGAGAAAGACGAGTGATCTTGGCCATAGCTGATGAAGGAATACCACCGATATCAACCTGTCCGGTCTGCAACAGGGTCTGGCAGTCGCCAGTCACATCGTGACAGTCAATGAAGTTGAGCTTAGTTGGCGACTTCGCGTTGCGAGGACCACCGTAAGTAGCCGAACGGACCAACGAGTAGTTGCCGGCAGCCTCATCAAAGGTTGCGAGCTTGAAAGCACCATCGGTGTGGGCCCACAGCTGGCCAGTAGTGGTGCTGGTATCAGCCCAGTTCGCGGTGTCTGTTGCGTAAGCAGCCATGGTAAACCAAACTTCTTGACACTTGTTGGCTTGGTTGCTGGAGATAGCAGCCGCATTTGCAACAGTGTCGTAGCCGTTGGTGTCAACGTAAGCAGCGGTTGGTCCGTGAAGGTTGCCGTTACCAATGAAGGTGTCTGACCAGCAGCCAGCCGCAGTGTTGGTAATGGGCAAGGTTACTTGGCCAGGAGTCGTGGTGGGGTCGTAATTGCTAGGAATGATGTCCCAAGCCTGTGGCAACGGAGTGATGTTCGAAAGCGGGTTCATCACAAGCCACGTAGCGTTCACTTTGGTGTTCAGGTTGAGAACAAACTTCTTAGGTGAAATTACATTGATTGACTTGATGATGTCAGGAACAGACACATTTGCGCCGTTAACAGGTGCACCGTAGTTACCCCATTGGCTTGGGAACGCGGCCATAATATTTAGCCACTCAATTACGTCCTTAGCCTGCACTGGGGCGCCATCGCTCCAGTTGTAGTTGTTCAACGTAATAGTTGCGGTTAGGCCCCCATTTGACATGACTGGCGCCTTGGCCAATGACTCTGGGTAGTTCGGCGCTACGACGCCAGCAGCGGTACCAAACCAATAAAGTGGCTTATACATTGCGTACTGTAATCCGCCGTTGGTACTGGTGAAGTCCGCGCCGTCCATGTACGGGTAAATGAAAGTAGGTGTTGCGCCACAAACGCCACAATTACTCTCATTAACTGTCCATGAGAATGCGGTCTTTGGCTTAGTGGTCGCACCAGCGGTTGCTGCTGGCACGGCCAAGCCAAGGATCGACATACCCATGAGCAAGCTGAACCCGGCACGAAGGCCAAAGTGTTTCTTGTTCATGATTCCCCTTTCTTTCGAGCACTTACCCGAAAGATAAAAACGCCAGTTTCTGACGATGTCCATAGAATAATACGGTCTTGCCCACAAAACAAATGAAATGGCTCTTAAAAACCCTATTTTTTGGACGAATCTAAGACCAGCGTCCATCTTTCTAAATTAGTTTTTGCGCTTTTAGGGAAGTGGGTGCAGATTGGGAGTATTGTTCTCTTTTCAATGGTGCTCTCCGATCGTTCAATCAAAGAAGCTCTGGCCTCAGGCCGGATAGAAATCGACCCGCTAGGTGAAGATTGCATCCAACCGAGCTCGGTGGACCTGCACATTGACCAGTTTTACCGTGTTTTCCGAAACCACTCCGAGCGAGTCATCGACGTCAAAGAGGCCCAAGAGGACCTGACTGAACTCATCGACGTGGGACTGGACAAGCCGATGATCTTGCACCCCGGCGAATTCATGCTCGGATCGACCCTCGAGCGCGTCGCTATTGGCAATGACCTCGTTGGCCGCCTTGACGGCAAGAGTTCGTTGGGACGCTTGGGACTCGTGATTCACTCGACCGCCGGATTCATTGACGCTGGCTGGGATGGGCACATCACCTTGGAGTTGTCGAACATGGCGAACCTGCCCATCACTCTTTACACCGGCATGAAGATCGGTCAAATCAGTTTCTTCCAGATGACTACCGAAGCCGATCGTCCCTACGGGGCCAGTGGACTTGGTTCGAAGTACCGGGGGCAACGTGGCCCCACCCCGAGTCGCTACTCGGAGAACTTTAAAAAATAAGGCAGCATGCTCACTCGCATTCTTGTTGGATTATTCATCACACTGCTGTGTGGGGTCATCGCTACTCGTCGCTTTATTTGGACCGCGAAACTCATTCGCTCTGGTCAACCCGCCCCTCGCCGTTGGCAGGGATTGCGCATGGTCAGCGAAGTTGAAGTTGTCGAAGTCGCCGGTCAGGCCAAGCTTCTTAAGTGGACGGTGCCGGGTGTCGCGCACTTCTTCACCATGTGGGGCTTTACCGTTCTACTCACAACAATCATCGAGGCCTACGGCGCACTCTTCGCACGTGACTTCCACATCCCACTGATTGGCCAGAGCAACTGGCTCGCCTTCGTCGAAGACTTCTTCTCCGTCGCCGTTTTGATTTCACTGGTGGTCTTTGGGGCTATCCGAATCAAGAACGCCCCATCGAGGAAAGACCGCAACTCTCGGTTCTACGGCTCACACCTAGGCGCCGCCTGGGCGGTGCTGGTGATGATCAAGTTGGTTATCGTCACCCTCCTCGTGTACCGCGCAGCGCAGTACAACACCGGTCACTTCCCCTTCCACCACTCATCGTGGGCCTTCGCGACCAAGTTCGTTGCCTCCTTGCTCGCCCCATTGGGAACGGGCGTGAACTCTGTTCTTGAAGCGGTCTTCTTGCTCGCCAACGTGGCCGTTATCGCTGGATTCATGGTCTTTTTGGCCTACTCCAAGCACCAGCACATCTTCTTGGCCCCCATCAATATCGGCACCTCTCGCCGACCCCGCGCCCTCGGTGGACTGGACAAAACCCCCTCGATGGACATGGAGCAGGTCACCGAAGACACCGTCTTCGGTGTTGGTCACATGGAGGACTTCACCTGGAAACAGATGCTGGACTTTTCGACCTGTACCGAATGTGGTCGTTGCCAGTCGGTGTGTCCCGCGTGGAATACCGGCAAGCCCCTGAGCCCGAAGCTTCTCATCATGGGCCTTCGCGAGAACATGTTCGCATCGGCCGACCGACTCTTAAGTGGCGAGAAGACGGACAGCCCAACACTCGTGCCAACAACGATTGACCCCGACGTCTTGTGGAGCTGCACGACCTGTGGTGCGTGCGTGGAGGAGTGTCCAGTTGACATTGAACACGTAGACGCCATCATCGACATGCGTCGCTACGAAGTTCTGATGGAGTCTCGCTTCCCGAGTGAAGCACAGTTGCTCTTGCGCAACTTAGAGAACCAGGGCGATCCGTGGGGACTGGGTTCAACCAAGCGTGAAGAGTGGATGAGCGCACTGGACTTTGAAGTACCGCTGGTTGAGGGAACAATCCCCGAGGATGTTGAGTACCTCTACTGGATTGGTTGTGCGGGATCGCTCGACGAGCGCGGCAAGGGCCAGGCCATCTCCACGGCCCGACTGCTACACCGTGCGGGGGTGAAGTTTGCGATGTTGGGTAAACGCGAATCATGCACCGGTGACCCCGCTCGTCGCATGGGTAACGAGTACCTCTTCCAGGAACTAGCGAAGAACACCATTGCGACTTTGAATGAAGTGGGAGCGAAGAAGATCATCGCCTCCTGTGCTCACTGCTTTAACACGATGAAGAATGAGTACCCCGACTTAGGTGGGAACTTCGAAATGATCCACCACTCCGAACTCTTGTCGCACCTCGTAAGCAGCGGAAAACTCGTTACCGGTGACAATCTCTCGGGCAAGGTCACCTACCACGACCCCTGTTATTTGGGTCGCCACAACCGAGTATTCGAAGAGCCCCGCAGTGCAATTTCGGGCATTTCTGGGCTCGAGGTCACTGAGATGGAGCGCAGCAAGGAAAAGAGCTTCTGCTGTGGTGCGGGTGGAGCGCGCATGTGGATGGAAGAAAACATCGGCACGCGAGTGAACCTGAACCGAGCCAATGAAGCCATTG
>Ga0214169_100016_pt1 | contig 32800 bp, 34 predicted proteins | sample TroBogEpilimnion_42_FD_153007 | JGI IMG/M metagenome (GOLD analysis project Ga0214169, IMG submission 153007) | Freshwater microbial communities from Trout Bog Lake, WI - 13JUN2007 epilimnion | ecosystem: Environmental > Aquatic > Freshwater > Lake > Epilimnion/Euphotic zone | place: Trout Bog...
GCCTGAATCTTGATATCAGTAGCTGTTCCACCAATTCCACCAAGTGGTTGGTGCATCAAAATACGAGCATTAGGAAGTGCGTAACGCTTACCTGCAGCGCCAGCACATAACAAGAATTGACCCATAGATGCAGCAAGACCCATGGCAACTGTTACTACATCATTTTTGATGTATTGCATGGTGTCATAAATTGCCATACCTGCAGATACTGATCCGCCAGGTGAATTGATGTAAAGGTAAATATCTTTATCTGGATCTTCTGCAGCAAGCAAAAGCATCTGTGCAGAGATGGCGTTAGCCATATTGTCTTCGACTTGTGACCCTAAGAAAATAATTCGGTCTTGGAGCAAACGCTGATAGACCTGATCATCTAGACCACCTGGGAATTTACCCGCGGCTTTTATCTCCACTGCTCCTCCTACTTACTACGGCTAGTTATTGCTGATTAATCCTGTATTGACCTTAACAATCTTTTAGGCCAAATGCTTCCGCAATTTGCTCACTTTCTCGCAGGAAGCTGTTCGCCCTGAGAGAAGTTAAGAGAAGGGACTACTTAATTTCCTCTGAAGCTGAGTTATTAACCTGTGGACGAAGTCCCTCAAGATCAACGCTCTTGCCTGACTTGGTCACAACTTTCACACGACCCAAGACTGCGGCAAGTGCTTTGGCGCGACCAACTTCTGAAACCATTGTTGAGATTTGGCCCGCTTCTGAAACTTCTTTGATGAATTGATCTGGGGTCATTCCATAGCGCTGAGAAGCACGAACCAAGTACTCAGTGAGCTCTGACTCGTTCACTGAAATATCTTCAGCTGAAACAATCGAGTCAAGAAGTATCTCGTTGATTAACTGCTTAGTAGTTTGCTCGGTAACTTCCTTGCGGTGAACATCATCTTCAAGACGACCTTCTTTTTCAAGGTGATCATTTACTTCTTCTTCAATGAGGTTAGCAGGCAGTGGAACGGTGACACTCTCGACAAGTTTTTCCACGAGTAGATCACGTGCTTGAGCGCCTTGTTCAAGTCCTTTCACTCGTTCCAATCGGGTTGCAATATCTGCCTTGAGTTCAGCCAAGGTATCAAATTCACTTGCAAGCTTTGCAAAGCCATCATCAAGGGGGGGTAGGTCGCGATGCTTCACTGCCTTCACAGTGACATCAACATCGCCCTTTTCACCTTCTGGCATTCCTACGAGGGATGTTTCAAAGCGCTTACTCTGCCCTGCAGTTAATCCTGCGAGCGCATCATCTAAACCATCAACCATGCTATTTGAGCCAACTTCATAAGAGATGTCATTTGCCGTTCCACCCTCTAGGGCAGCGCCCTTTACAGATGCAACAAGATCAATCGTGACGAAGTCACCCTTCTCAATACTTTTTTCAACCGTAGTCAAAGTTCCAAAGCGGCCACGTAGTCCATCGATCTGCTCGTCAACTTCGGCGTCAGCAATAACTACGTCATCAACGGTAATTGTCATCTCTGAAAAATTAGGCAACTTAACATCTGGGCGCACATCTACCTCAACTGTAAAAGCTAACTTCTCTTTATCAACAAGCTCAGTCACATCAACTTGTGGGCGACCGATTGCAACGATCTTGTGCTCCACGCGTGCCTTGCTATAAAAATCCGGGAGGGCAGAGTTAATTGCCTCATCGAGTACAGCTGCTCGTCCTACGCGCTGGTCAATCATCGCTGCAGGGATCTTTCCCTTACGAAAACCTGGAACGTTGATCTTGTTAGAGATCGACTTATAGGCATCAGCTATGTGCGGTTGAAGTTCATCGAAGGAGACTTCAATAGATAATTTTCTGCGAGTCTCGTTGATATTTTCTACGGCGCTTTTCACTAAGGCCCTTTCGAAGTTGGTTTCTATTTCTGGTCGGGGCGGGGAGATTCGAACTCCCGGTCTCCTGCTCCCAAAGCAGGCGCGCTAGCCACTACGCTACGCCCCGCGGCGTAAGTGGGAAGTCTAAGGGGTCAAGTTCACAACTCCCAACCGAAGCCGATAGCGTTAGCCCCTCACGCAAGTAATTGCGGGTGTAGCTCAATGGTAGAGCCCCAGCCTTCCAAGCTGGCCATGCCGGTTCGATCCCGGTCACCCGCTCCAACTATCTACATGAGTGTGCCAATTAGTTCTTCAAAGTAGGTTCCTTGTAGTACCACCCCATCACCAATATCTGAAAATTGTTGTTTAGTCACGGTTGCGATCAACTGAAAATTCGTTAAAACGCTCGATCCGTCAATAAGAATTTTTGCGTGTATCGAACTCTCGGTTCCTAGTGTGCCGCCTCTGTTTGATTGCATCTGGTGAGTGACTAAGTAAGCAGTCGAAATCACTGGAGATCCACCGGAGGCAGCAAGAGCTAATTCCAAAGATCCTGGATCATTAGCAGCACTCTTTGCATATAGAAGCAGATCTACAAGATAAATCTTTCCAGGGGCAAATGTCCCGAACAGTGAGGAAGTAGTTGAAGATTGAGTTCCTCCCAGAATTTCTGAAACAAAAATTACACTTCCAACAGAAACTGATCCCCCACCACTTCCCGCTGCTCCAGTATTCCCGGTAGCACCTGGAACGCCTTGTATGCCTTGTATTCCTTGTGATCCCGCAGCACCTGCTGCTCCAGTTGCACCCGTTGCTCCGGGTGAACCACCACCGCCGCCCCCAGAAATACTCATAGCTCCTTGTGCTCCAGTTGCGCCCGTTGCTCCCTTCTCACCCGTTGCACCTTTTTCGCCTTGAATACCTTGTATTCCTGCTGAGCCAGTTGCTGATTTACTACCAGCAATACCGGGTAATCCTTTTGGTCCGCGCATAGAAGTTGGAGCGCTCCATGTGTCATTTGTTTTCGGTCCATAGATATTGAAGGTTGAAAGATCGATATAAAAATCACCATTAATTCCTAACGATGAACTTGGTGCACCTTTCCCATTTCTCAGCGTATTAAGCGGATCAGTTATGGTGCGCCCGGCTTTTGCTGGGGACTTGACGGAAGCCCCAGCAATTGACGGTGTTGATAAACACAAAGTTGTACTTAACGCAAAAACGAAAGAGCGAGAAACATTTTTTGAAATCATGAAATTTCCCAGCTAAACCGAATGCTCCGAAGTGGAGTGAGTATTGCCAGCGTATGAAGGTGGAGGACTACTTGACCCGAGCCAGCACTTACTCCCCCGCATAAAGCCAACCAAGAGTGCCAGTACTCACAGAGCGCTCTCAGTAAAACTGGGCTTCTTTTTCAGGTCGAGAGAGCACTCTGCAGTTATTCGGGTGTGAGGGCACCCGAAACCTACAAAGGAGAAATATGAAAAAGTCCACTACAGCAGTAGCTGCACTTGTCGCAGCAACTGCTTTCGGAACTGCGGGAATTGCTAATGCAGCTACCGTTACCCATAGAACAACTATCAAGAAAGTTACTACCACCAATACAAGCTATGTAAATGGTATGAACCCAATTACAGCCACACTTGCTGGTTTAGTAACTAAGGGAACAATTACGCAAGCTCAGTCAGATGCAATCATTGCTGCGCTTAATGCTGCTCGCACAGCGCAAGCTGCACCTTCTTCGCCACAAGGAGCACCGTCTGTTAACGGTGGTCATGGATTTGGTGGTCCACGTGGTGGGGCATTTGGACAAGATCAATCAGTAATTCTCAGCACACTTGGGATCACCGCTGCGACACTTCAAGCAGATCGTGCTGCAGGCCAATCTCTTGCAACCATTGCTGGTGCAAATACCCAAGCACTGATAAATGCCTTAGTGACTGCAGAGACAACTCAAATCAATGCACAAGTCACTGCTGGCAGAATCACTCAAGCACAAGCCACTCAGATGATTTCAGGTCTGCCCACTCGTGTGACAGCTGAAGTTAATGCAGTTCCTGGAAAGGGTTTCGCAGGGATGCGCAACCATGGGGCTCCTCTAACGCCGGTAACACCTGCGCCGGGCAATAACTAATAAAAAGATCCTGAAGACCTCCACCAAATATGGTGGAGGTCTTCTCTTTTTTTGAGAGGATTGCTACATGAGAATTCACATTGGTAGCGACCACGCAGGGCTGGACTTTAAGAGTCGGATCATTTCTCATCTTGAAAGTCAGGGACATGATGTCGTTGACCATGGACCTCACACATTGGATCCGCAAGATGACTATCCAGTTTTCTGTATTCCAGCGGCGCAGGCAGTAGCAAGTGAACCTGGCTCACTTGGAATTGTTCTTGGCGGTTCAGGAAACGGTGAACAAATTGCTGCCAACAAAGTTAAGGGAATTCGCGCAGCACTTGTCTGGAATGAAGCCACCGCTATTGCAGCCCGTGAACATAATGATGCAAATGTGATGGCAATAGGTGGTCGTATGCATAAAGAGAGTGAAGCTATCGCTCTCGTTGATCTGTTCCTTAAGACCCCATTTACACATGACGCTCGACATATTCGTCGCATCAAGTTAATCAGCGACTTCGAATCAAATCGCTAATCCTTTTTAAAATATTTTAAGTCAGTAACAACATGGCCCTTCTTGACGCCTTTCCCTTCAAATTTAGTCAGAGGCCTCCACTCTGGGCGCGCGATTGGGCCACCACTAAATTTCTGACTCAGGCTAAATATATTTTCGATCCACTCTGCATATTCCACCCAATCAGTTGCAATGTGAATATATCCACCTCGCTTTAGCTTTCGGTGAATAAGTTCTAAAAATTCTGGCTGAATTATCCGCCTTTTCCGATGCCTAGTCTTAGGCCACGGATCTGGAAAATAGAGATGAAAAGCATCGAAAGATTGGTCTTTAAAATGATCGCGCAAAATAATATGTACATCTTCTTCCATAATTTTGAGGTTCTTTAAACCAGCAGATTCAATTCTCCAAAGCAATGAGCCAATCCCTGGTTGATGAACTTCAACTCCGATGAATGCTGTATCTGGAAAACTTTGCGCGATGAGCGCAGTGCTCTCGCCCATTCCTGTTCCAATTTCCATAATGAACTGTGTGAAACCTGGAAATAAGGAACTGGGATCAATAGTCCCCTCCATTGGAATGCCAAACTTTGGCCAGAGTTTTTCAAATGCAGTGGATTGAGCAAGGGTTGCCCTTGCCCCTCGAAGTTTGTAACTTCGATTATCCGGCCGGATGATCATCAAGTAACCTCCATCCAGGAAGCCTAAAGGAGACAAGCATGCCTGGGATCAATATTTCACGAAGTGAAGCGCAAGAGCGCTCACGCCACATCGCGGTTGATAGCTATGACGTCTTTCTAGATGTAAGCCAAGATACCGATACCTTCATCGCTAAGTCATCCGTCGCATTCACCTGCAATCTCCCTGGCTATGACACCTTTATTGACGCGGTCGCCACTCGGATCATTACCGCAACTCTCAATGGGCAAGTCATCGACACATCATCATTTGATGGCGAAAGTGTATTTCTGAAAAATTTAGCAGAAGATAACGTGCTCGTGATTGAAGCTGAGGTCGCCTATTCAAAGACGGGTGAAGGATTACAAAAATCAGTTGATCCGGCAGATGGAGAGATTTATCTTTACTCACAAGGTGAGACTGCGCATATTCGCAAAATGTATCCTTGCTTTGATCAGCCAGATCTGAAGGCCATCTTTAATCTTTCGGTGTTAACCCCCAAGCATTGGCAAGCGCTATCAAATAGTCCAGTCAAAGAAGAGATAGATGAAGGTGAGTTCAAGCGCACAAAGTTTCTTCCAACGCCACGCATCTCGACATACATCACAGCATTTGTAGCGGGCCCTTACCACCACGTGCACGATGAATATGTGGGAGAAAAGGTTGTCCCACTTGGAATATATTGCCGCAAATCCTTGGCCGATGATTTAGATCCGGCAGAGATATTTCAGCACACTAAAGAGGGCTTTGCTTATTTTGAAAAGACTTTTGGCCTTGCCTATCCATTTGAAAAATATGACCAAGTTGCCGTTGTCGACTTTAACTGGGGCGCTATGGAGAATTCAGGTGTTGTGACCTTCCGTGAAGAAATTCTTGTATTTAGAAGCCGCGTAACGGATAGAAACCGGCAAGCACGCGCCCATGTGATCTTGCACGAAATGGCGCACATGTGGTTTGGAAATATGGTCACCATGGGTTGGTGGGATGACTTGTGGCTTAATGAATCATTTGCCGAGTGGACTTCATATCTTGCATTGGTTGAGGGGACTCGATTTAAGCAAGGATGGGCATCGTTTATTTCTGAGGGTAAAAGCTGGGCATACACACAAGACCAATTAGTCACAACGCACCCTATTGCTGTGGACATGCCAGATATCGAATCTGTCAATGCAAACTTTGATGGAATCTCTTACGCAAAGGGCTCATCGGTGATGCATCAATTGTGTGCATATGTTGGCCGGGAGAACTTTATTGAAGGACTCCAGAAGTACTTTAAGAAGTATGCGTGGAAGAACACGCAGCTCTCAGATTTACTCACAGAACTGCAAAGCACTAGTGGTCGGGATTTAGATGCTTGGAGCAAGACATGGCTTCGCACTTCAGGAATTAATACCTTGCACCCAGTTTTAGAGATTGTGGATGGCGTTTACAAGAAAGTATCAATCAAACAGGATGTACCTGCTGTTCCAGCTGGGTCAAAGGAAATTCGTCCCCACTACACATCTATCGGTCTCTTTGATATTCAATCTGCCAAGTTAGTTCTTCGAAAAAGTGTCGAATTTGATATCACGGGCGCAAACACTGAGGTTGCAGAACTTGCTGGGGAACCAGTTGCAGATTTATTGCTCATCAATGACCGCGACTACGCATACTCAAAGATTCGCTTTGATGAGCGTTCATTAGGTACTTTGCAAACAAACCTTGGAAAGATTACAGATCATGTAGCCAGAGTGATCTGCTGGGTCGCTATTTGGGATATGTGGCGCGACGGGGAAATCACAACTACTAACTTCTCTAAAATGGTTCTTGAAGGTCTTAAATCTGAAGAGCTCATCACAATAGTTTCAGGTCTTGGAAACGACGTTATTAGCGCAGTTGAACATAACTCCAACCCGAAGATTCGCGCAGCTTTGCGCGAGGAGATAGCCACAGGGCTCCTAGGAATCCTCCAGGGTGCAAAACCTGAAAGTGATATTCAATTACAACTTGCTCGTATTTTTGCCGCCCTTGCCCGCACTCCAGAACACATTCAATTTATTAGAACAATGCTCGAGGGCGGACTCCCAGGACTAAAAGTAGACCGCGATCTTCGCTGGTACTTTGTAAATATCCTCGTTGATAGAGATGCCTTCACCCAACAGGAACTAGATGCTGTCCTTGCAGAAGATAAAACTCTGACAGGTGAGACAAGTTATGCCCAAGCGGTTGCATCATTTCCCACTAAGGAAGCAAAGGCTGCTGCGTGGAAATCTCTCATGAACGATGAACTCTCAAGTTATAAGCGTTTAGCTCTGCACCGAGGATTCATGCGCATTGGCCAGGAAGAGCTACTCAAGGATTATGTCGACCCATATTTTGATTCACTTCTAGATATGTGGAATTCAAGTTCATATGAGGTTTCCAGTTCAAATGTGGAGATGCTCTATCCCCGCTACATCATTACCCAAGAGGTTCTCGACAAGACTGATGCATGGCTAGGTGGCGTTGGTAAAGGTGCTCCAGATACATTGCGAAGGCTTGTCTCAGAAGGTAGAGATTCCCTTGCTCGTGCGCTACGCGTGCAGCAAAAAGATATCTAATTACTTATTTGTTTTTGTGCGAGAAAAGTACGTCACAAAAACTGTAATGACTCCAAAGAGGCCAAGTGGCGCTAGAAGAAATATTGTCACCGTCTGCCATAACTTAAGTCCTGCTGCAGGCTCAGCTCCTGGTTCTTGCGCGATTGATGCCCAAGATGTGAGCGCGTGATGAAAACTTGAAATCATATTCTTATTCTATTGGATTCTATTGGAGAAATTACGCAGTTGCTGCCGCAGCGAGCATCTGCTCAACGCCATATGGCTTTAAATATGTAATCCATCGCACATCGGGACGGCCTGTACCAAGAATTCTCCATGCTGCGCCAACTGGTTCGCGTGGAACTGAACGAAGTCTCCAACCAATCTCCTTGAGTGTGCGATCTGCTTTCTGGTGATTGCACTTGTGGCATGCGGAGACAACATTCTCCCAAGAATGCATTCCACCTCTACTGCGTGGAATAACGTGATCGATAGAAGTTGCAGGGGCTGCGCAATACACACAGCGACCGCCATCACGAGCAAATATTGCACGGCGTGAAAGTGGGACTGCATGACGATAAGGAATACGGACAAATTTATGTAAGCGGATTACCGCTGGAAGAGTTAGTGATCCACCGGAGTAATGCAGCACGGTGTCAGAGTCTTCAATTGCAGTGGCGCGCTGGTTTAAGACGAGCAACAACGCCCGCCTATCTGTAACGACACCTAGTGGCTCATAGGTGGCGTTCAGAACTAATGTCTGATGCACCAAACTGCTCCCTTGTATGAGCAGCGCGTGGCTCGCGCTGTCAGAGGAAATACTGCCCTATGGCTGGCCTAAATGCACTCATATTTACCCAAACAGTTGGTTAATCAACAGCATTTATGAGGGAGGCTGCGGCAAATTCCATATAACCCCAGAGCTCATTTTTAAGTTCTGGAGAGCATTCGATCTCATCTACGGCTGATTTCATGCACCGAAGCCACGCGTCATGCTCGACCTGTGAGATATGAAAACCGGCATGTCTCATTCGAAGCCGCGGATGACCCCTTTGCTCTGAATAAGTTTTTGGTCCGCCCCAGTACTGCTCAAGAAACATAAGCAATCTATTAGCTGCTTCATGTAAATCTGATTCCGGATACATCGGTCTTAGAACTGGATCGATTGCTACAAGAGCATAAAAATGTGAAACGAGATTCTCAAAAGTTTGATGGCCTCCGATGGCCTCATAGAAATTCGCGGAGGGTTGACTCGAGCTCATGATGAAAAAGGTTAGCGAGTGAGTTTGCGATATGTGACGCGATGAGGCCGGGCGGCATCCACACCTAGACGCTTAATTTTATTCTCCTCATAGGATTCAAAGTTACCTTCAAACCAGAACCACTGAGAGTCACCTTCGTAGGCAAGAATGTGAGTTGCAATGCGATCTAGGAACCAGCGATCGTGGGAAATCACTACCGCGCATCCAGGAAATTCAAGGAGAGCGTTTTCAAGTGAGCCTAGAGTTTCAACGTCAAGATCGTTTGTTGGTTCATCTAGGAGCAGAAGGTTTCCACCCATTTTTAAAGTGAGAGCAAGATTTAAGCGGTTTCTCTCGCCACCTGAAAGCACACCAGCGGGCTTCTGTTGATCAGGACCTTTGAAACCAAAAGCTGATACATAAGCTCGAGATGGCATTTCAACGTTTCCAACCTTCATGAAATCCAGGCCATCTGAAACAACTTCCCACAATGATTTCTTTGGATCAATCCCCCCACGTGACTGATCAACGTATGAGATCTTCACTGTCTCGCCAATCTTTACGGTTCCTGAATCAGGTTGCTCGAGTCCAAGAATTGTTTTAAATAAAGTTGTCTTTCCCGCGCCGTTGGGGCCGATTACTCCAACAATTCCGTTGCGAGGCAATGTAAATGAGAGATCATCGATAAGAAGGCGATCTCCAAAACCCTTCTTGAGGTTTTCAACTTCAACAACAACATTTCCAAGGCGAGGCCCCATGGGGATTTGAATTTCTTCAAAATCAAGTTTGCGAGTCTTATCCGCCTCTGCCGCCATCTCCTCATATCGAGCAAGCCGAGCCTTCGACTTGGTCTGGCGACCCTTTGCGTTCATGCGAACCCATTCAAGTTCCTCAGTCAAACGCTTCGCACGCTTTGCATCTTTCTGACCTTCAATTTTCAGACGAGTAGATTTAGTTTCAAGGTAAGTTGAGTAATTTCCTTCATACGGATATGCACGACCTCGGTCGAGTTCCAAAATCCACTCCGCAACATTGTCCAGGAAATAGCGATCGTGGGTAATTGCCACAACAGTTCCTGGATATTTTGAAAGGTGCTGCTCGAGCCATAAAACTGATTCTGCGTCCAAGTGGTTTGTTGGCTCATCTAGAAGCAAAAGGTCTGGTGCTTGAAGCAAGAGTTTGCAGAGTGCAACGCGGCGGCGCTCACCACCTGAGAGTACTTTCACGTCAGCATCACCTGGTGGACAGCGAAGTGCATCCATAGCTTGCTCTAATTGCGAATCTAAATCCCACGCATTGCGATGATCGAGCTGCTCTTGGAGAGTTCCCATTTCGGCGAGTAACTTGTCATAGTCAGCATCAGGATTAGCCATCTCATCACTAATAGCATTGAAGCGATTGAGCATTCCAATCGTCTCACTGACGCCCTCTTGCACATTTTCTAAAACATTCTTCTCTTCATTCAGTGGTGGTTCTTGAAGCAAAATTCCCACTGTGTATCCCGGACTCAAAAAGGCCTCGCCATTTGAAGCTGTTTGTAGTCCAGCCATGATTTGAAGAACGGTCGATTTACCAGCGCCGTTTGGTCCGACGACGCCAATTTTGGCACCTGGATAGAAGGCAAGGGTCACATCATCAAGAATGACCTTTTCCCCATGCGCTTTACGCGCCTTCTTCATCGTATAAATGAACTCAGCCATGCGGTGAACCTTATCGGTTAGAATTATGTTGTTCTAACACGTGAAAATCTCACCCACATATGCGCCTGTAGCTCAGTCGGATAGAGCACTCGCCTTCTAAGCGAGTTGTCGCAGGTTCGATTCCTGCCAGGCGCGCATATGCAAATCTCCATAATCACCCCATGCTCTTGTGCCTTAGGGTTGAGCCATGGGAAGTGACGCACCAAATCTGATCTGGGTCGATTGCGAGATGACTGGGCTGGATTTAGAAAAAGATGCCTTGGTTGAAATCGCAGTATTAGTAACCGACAGTCAACTCAATATTTTGGGTGAAGGTGTCGATCTTGTTGTTAAAGCCACCCCCGAAGAACTTGCAGGAATGAATGACTTCGTGCGCCAGATGCACACAGATTCTGGACTGATCGAAGAGATCCCCAATGGTGTAAGTAAGTCTGAAGCAGAGGCTCTGATTTTAGAATATGTAAATAAATATGCACCTGGTACGGGTAAATCTCCTCTTGCTGGAAATTCAGTCTCAGTAGACCGCACATTCATCGCGCGCGATCTCCCCGCTTTCAACGAGTACCTCCACTACCGAACGGTTGACGTCTCCTCCATCAAAGAGTTGGCCCGCCGCTGGTATCCCAAGGTCTACTTCGCCGCCCCCAAGAAAACTGGGAATCACAGGGCTCTAGGTGATATCCAGGACTCAATTTTGGAGCTGGAGTACTACAGAAAAACAATTTTTATCCCCAACTAAGTACCGTACAATTATCACTCCATGGTGGTCGTAGCTCAGCTGGTAGAGCACTCGGTTGTGGTCCGAGATGTCGCGGGTTCGAGCCCCGTCGATCACCCCAATATTTTCCGACAACGTGCACCACTACAACGAGGAGCCTGACTTGAAAGAAATGATTTTCGATGTTGTCATCGAAATCCCTGCAGGCAGCCGTAACAAATACGAGATCGACCACAAGACTGGAGAAATTCGTCTTGATCGAATGCTGTTTACAGCCACTCGTTTCCCTCATGACTATGGCTTTGTGAAGAACACCCTCTCACTCGATGGCGATCCACTCGATGCTCTCGTCCTACTTGATGAGCCAACTTTCCCCGGCTGCGTAGTTAGTTGCCGTGTTGTTGGAATGTTCCGTATGGTCGATGAAAAGGGCGGAGATGACAAGCTTCTTTGTGTCGCTGCTGGTGATATTCGAAAGAGCGCACTTCGCGATCTGAAGGACGTTCCTGAATACGAACTTGAAGAAATTAAGCACTTCTTTGAGGTCTATAAAACCTTAGAACCTGGAAAACAAGTTCATGGTGGAGACTGGGTAGGCCACGAAGTTGCCGAGAGAGAAATTAAAGATTCGTATGAGCGCTATAAGGAGCATGCATAATATAAGTCACAAATTTGAGCGTGTTTCCACGTTACTCGCGTTAGCGCACTTGCGCTGATAGGGTCACCCACGCACAATAAACTCGCGTTGTTAGCTCAGTTGGTAGAGCAGGTGACTCTTAATCACCGGGTCGGGGGTTCGAGTCCCTCACAACGCACTGAAAGTGAGCATGAAAGTGCACTCGCTAATCATTGGGACAATGGTCCGTTTTTCCTAGTAAGCAACAGGCAGAAGCTCAATCTAAAATCTTTACCGGGATACGGTAAAAATCTGTGCTTCAATATCAACTGTGGAAGTTGCGAGTCGACACAGGTGGTTGGCATTTCTCACAATACTCATAATGGCAATTTCAATAGATCTAACTACCCCTGCCTTTGCTGCGACCGTAAGTGACCCTGATCAAGTCTTCACCCGGGCCCGAATCAATTTTGAATCACAACTAAGTCTTCGGGATAAAGGCTCACCGAATATTGTCTTTCATGTATTACCGGGAACGCCTTCATCAATCGCAAACATGATGGAGCAAGAGGTGATTATTGCCGATCAATTCTGGTCATTTGTGCGACCAATTAATCATCCAGTTGAAGTGTATTTGGCAGATGATTCACATATAAATGATTTGATTGCCGCTTATGAGCCTACGCTGACCCCACAAGGCGATGCTGGCGGTTGGCTACAAGATATAGCTAATCGGATTAAGAAAACAGATAACGGGCTCTTCGGTGGTGGCTCACCAGCTTATGACCGAAATAATCACGCTAACTTTATGCTCCATGTCGGCGTCCCACCACCAGATGGCTTGGGCTTTTGGACACAGACTCCTTCTCATGAATACACACATACCATCCAAAGATATTTACTTGGTTCAGATTTTGCTCCTCTCTATGAGTGGGAAATAGAAGGGCAAGCTAATTACATCGGAGCGAACTTCGCGGGTAGAAACAACAACATTGCCTTCCAAAGTTATTGGGCTCAAATGCTCAACTCGATCCCTCAACCAAAAAGGGGGGCAACATGGACAAGTGCTGCAATCCAATCGTGGTTTAAAAGTTCGGCCAACACTCGAGCGTGGGTATCGTCAGGAGAAGTTAGTCAGGTCAATTACATATTAGGAGCCGTTGCGCAGGAGTATCTGGTTGCAAAATATAAATTAACCGGTATCGAGAAATATTACGCCGACCTTGCTGGGGTTATAAATGTATGTGGAAACGGAGATCTCCCCACTCATCCACAATGCGATGCGGCGCGCCACGATGTTTTCTTGAAAAATTTCCACATTACACAAGAAAATTTTTATACGGCTGTTGCGGCGGTTGTAGTAACTGAATTGAAATGGGCTGCAAGTGCCGCAAAAGTCTTGTCAGTTGATACTCGAACATACCAACCAATTCCCTGGGCTAATCTTCACTTAACCGTTAATCCAGATCCGAACGCCCAAGTCCCCATCTATGCACCCTCTTTTACAGCCTTAACCAGGACCGCTTCCGGTGACACAGCGAGCTCTACCATCTCGGGTAATAGCGATGTGGGTGGATTGCCACAACCACAAACAGATCCGTATCCACCAAACATTCCTGCCCCCAATAGAAGCTGCCCCGGTAACGAGGGCGCCCAAGCGACTTTGTATGGCGGATCTATGACATGCACTAACGGCATCTGGAGACTTGATCCAGGTCAGACAATTGGATCAGCTGTTATGCCTTAAATAATGCCCAGGAAAGTCTACCGATGAGCCCTTCGGGCTCGTTAATGGCGTTGGATTTGGCAGATCGACAGACCAGAGCGAGATTTTTCACCCTAGACCGAAGTGTGTGATATTCACAGAATACATTCAGATAAATCTGTCTCTGTTCTATTTAATTAGCCTTACCCTTAATTCATGATCAAATTAATTCGTAACACACCAGCCACATCAGCACTGGCCAAATCAACACTGGTCACATCAATTGCGATGATTGCACTAACTGCAATCTTTTCAAGCTCTTTCTCTGCAGCAAATGCTGCGACTACCAGCGCGAACGTGAAAACAGACAAGCCGACTGCTACCCCCACTATGAAGAATCCTGCAAAAACATCGAGTGGTGTAAAAGCCGGTAGCGCAAAAATGCAAGCAGCTATGGGTGCTTATCAAAAATGTTTAGCTGCACATGGAATAAAAATGCCTGCATTCGGAGGCGGACATTGGGGTGGAGCCAATGGAGGAAATGGTGCTTCACCGCGCCCACGTCCTTCCATGAACCCAGCGATGCAAGCTGCCCGAGCAGCGTGTGCTTCAGTACGACCAGCCGGAATGGGACCTCAAGGTGCTCACTGGAACGGCCTGGGAAATAATGGCACGGGAGCTCCTGCGCCTAAAGCAAGCAAATAAAAATTAGATATGTTGACCTCGTTTACTTTTAAGAGAAGTGAACGAGGTCGATTTCTTTAATCCTTTCGTCGTACTCGTTTATCTTTAGTTCTAATACCTAATCACCGGGTCGGGGGTTCGAGTCCCTCACAACGCACAAATAATAAAAAGCCCCTTGGATTTCTCCTTGGGGCTTTTTTGCTATCTGACGAAGGGCACTTAAATATTAACACCATCCCCAACAAGTAGCTGTCCACATCTTTAAATCTCTGAATATTTGTTGAGCTGTTCAAGGGCATACCGTGCAAGAATGCGGTTGTAGCTCAGTGGATAGAGCAGCTCTTTGACGGAGGGCAGGTCGTGAGTTCAAATCTCACCAATCGCATATCTATGGACGGACCCTCGCTACGTCAGCGGGGGTCTTTTCCAAGAGAATGTTCTGCGGTATCTGGTCTCTAAACAACTTGGGCGGTATGGTCCTTGCATGAGCAGGCAGAGAGTCTTTTTACCTCGGACGATCCGACTTTTGCCTCTTGTCGCGATTATTTTTTTCAGTTCTTCTGGTGGCCCATACGGAATTGAATCCGTACTTTCTTCATCAGGTATTGGTATGTCACTGGTGCTCTTAATTTCAATCCCTCTGCTGTTATCACTGCCGATGTCACTTATGAATGCTGAGTTAGGTTCAGCTCTTCCCCTTGAGGGTGGGTTTTACTCTTGGGTAAAAATTGCGTGCGGGCCCTTTCTGGGATTCATGGAAGCAACATTCAGCTGGCTTGCCTCTTGGCTCGATACGGCGCTCTACCCGGTAATTTTTGTTGACTACTTATCAATTTGGTTTCCAGCAGTGGCACGTGGAAAACATGTCCTCTTCTCATTCTTTGGAGGAAACTTCAGTATTGATCTTCATTGGTTTGTTGCAATCGCAGTAATGATTCCAATCGCATATATGAACATACGTGGGGTGCAAATTGTAGGCAGAGCTCTCGTTGCCTCTATGGTCATACTTTTTGGTCCTCTCATGATTTTTATTGGGCTAGGTATGCATAACTTTTTTACGCACTCAACGAGTCACTTTCTTTCCCCAGGAATTCTTCCAGGGCAATCACTTTTTAGCTCTGCTGGGGCTGGGCTTGGAATAATGCTGTGGAGTTACATCGGATATGACTCTGTGACAACTGCTGGCGGGGAAATTGAAAATCCATCAAAAATATACCCACGAGCGTTAATGTGGAATTTACCACTGATTGCACTCAGCTATACATTGCCAATTTTGGCAGCTCTCGCATCTGGATTGCATAGTGGTGATGTTTCTAAGTGGGATAACGGAGACTTTGCAAATGCCGGTGGAATTCTAGGGGGTGCTTGGCTCAAGAATGCATTAATTATTGGCGCACTAGTTGCTCAGGCTGGTCTCTTCTCTTCTTTCTTGCTCTGCATGTCAAGGCTGCCATTTATGCTGGCAGCAGATAAATACTTGCCTAGTTCCTTGGGTAAAATTTCTCCAAAAACTAATACGCCAGTTCGCGCAATTATTGTAAGTGTCTGTATCTATGCTTTTTTCGCCTCATTGGATTTCACTACCCTCATTGATTCAGATATGGTGCTCACGCTCTTCGCACTACTACTTGAGTTCGTAGCACTTTTAGTTCTTCGCTATAAATATCCAAATATGAAAAGGCCATTTAAGATCAAGGGTGGCTGGTGGGGAGCCATTGGCGTTTGCATAACACCAACACTTCTGACTGCTTGGCTCCTTCAGAGTACTTTTACAACTGAACCACTGGCATTTTGGCTAGGAATTGGCTTGTCTTCAGCTGGCGCAATTTCATACGTGTTTCTAAAGAAATACGTCAAACGTGGACAACCTGATGCAGAACTTGATTTATCAGGTGTTGATTTCGGAGATGGGCTCGTCGCGAATTCCCCACGGTGATCCGTATTCTTCTAATTTTTCAAGAAATGGCTTTGGGGGATTATCTTCAGGCCCATTAACCCCTTTTGGTGTCCAGACACCGCTATTAATTAATTCCATCGCGATTACTGGATTGAGAGCTGTCTGCCAGACAACCGCTTGATCACCATACTCTGACATAGTCATTGCATTATCAACCACATGATACAAATAAACTGCTTTCGGATTACCCGACTTATCTAACCCTTTGACCACTAATCCAGCGCAAGTCTTGCCTTTCATATTTGGACCGAGCGTTGCAGGATTTGGCAAAATTGATACAAGAAAATCTCTTGGGGAAATCTGCGAGCTGCCTACTTGTATAGGCGTAGTGCTATCAAGCCCCAAAGTATGGATTACCTTCAAAATATTAATAAATTTGTCCCCAAGACCATACTTGAATGCAACTCTTCCTGCATCAATGTACTTGGGAATTAGAATTACCTCTTCATGCTCAACATTTACGCACTCAACTTTTCCAATACCTTCTGGAAAATCAAACACTTCTGCTCCAGAAAAAGGTTCTGTTGTATACCAGCCTCTCCCTTTCTCCCACATAACAGGAGGATTTAAGCACTCTTCAATTGTTGTCCAAATTGAAAATGAAGGAGCAAACTCATATCCCTGCACTTCCAAATTTGAACCATCCATGACAACCATCGAATCAACTCTTGAAAACAACTCATCTGCAGCATATTTTGCAAAGACATTACTTAATCCTGGTTCAATCCCGATACCCAAGAGAGCATATATGCCTTTACCGATCCAATTTGAAGAACGCTCAAATTGTTCATCACCAAACTTCACTCCTGTTTTATTAAATGGATCTGTTGGATGCGGCTTGGAAAGAGACATCGCCATGTCTATATAATTAACACCCTCGTCCTCACATGCACGAAAAATTGACATAACAAACCGTGGGTCAACTGAGTTAACGACAACGTCTGGCTTGATTTTCTGAATTAAGTCGCGAATATTCTCGACACTTGAAGCATCAACGTGCGCACTGCTAAATCTAGAATCGTTGAGTCGGGAAACGGAGGAAGTCGCTTGCTTCAAATCACGATCAGCTAGGACCATCGAAGTAACAAATTCTCTTCGAGAAGCGATATTAGCTATCGCACTTCCAACCCCACCCGCTCCTATAACAAGGACTTTCACGAGATCAACTCCAAACGATTAATTTTATTCTAGTACTAGTAATCAAATTGTGAAGTGAGGCAACGCAGTATTTTTTCTATGGTTGCCAAATCCCCCTCAAGCGAGCACTATTAGTCGGTGCCCGCACTCAAAAAAGACAAAATAGTTGGGGCAGAATTTAGGAAAGATCTTCAGGGTCTCAGAGCAATCGCTGTCTTATTTGTCTTACTTTTTCATGCTGGTGTACCTGGATTCAATGGTGGGTTCATTGGTGTTGATATTTTCTTCGTCCTCTCAGGTTTTCTAATTACCGGCAATCTCCTGCGTGAAGCATTATCAAGCGGAACGGTCTCGCTTCAAAACTTCTATGCAAAGCGAATCAGAAGGCTTCTACCTGCATCGTTATTCGTCCTTTTCTTGACACTACTTGCTTGCTTCCTCTTCCTACCCCCTGTGCTTATTCCAAACTTTGTTGGAGATATAACATCAGCAGTTTTGTATCTATCGAATATGTCTTTTGCCTCTCAAGCTACTGATTACTTTGCATCTGGATCAACACCATCCCCGGTTTTACACTTTTGGTCACTTGGGGTTGAAGAACAGTTTTATATATTTTGGCCGATGGCTGTACTTATGCTGACCAAAAGTAAGTTACACGTGAGGCATTCTGTTCGCATTTTTGCCTCAATAACTTTTATAGTTTCTCTTTTCTTTGCTGTGTGGCTGCTTCCACGTTCACAACCATGGGCATTTTTCTCCCTTCCGACGCGAGCATGGGAGCTGGCCTTAGGCGCAATATTGGCAACGGTGATAAGCAATGTACCAAAAATGGATCATAAATTGATTAATATCTTTGGATTTTTTGGATTGCTTCTCGTTCTGTTTTCTGGATTTTTTATTCGCAGTGCTAATCAGTTTCCTGGTTTTCTGGCTCTTGTTCCAACGGTTGGGGCAGGACTTATCATTTTTGCTGGTGCTCATAAAGGGAAAACGCTTACAAGCAATTTATTGAGTGAAGCTCCAATGCAATATATAGGGAAGATTAGCTACTCTTTGTACCTATGGCATTGGCCATTATTTGTTATTCCAGCAATCATTGTTGGGCACTCTTTGTCTTGGCCGATTCGCTTACTTCTCTTTGCCCTTACTTTTGTCACCGCTTCACTATCCGAGAGGTGTATTGAACAGCCTTTCAAAGCTGGTTTACTCACCTATTTAAAACCTAATCGAACATTTTCAATCACCATGATTTCAATGGTGTTGATCATCGCTGCCGCATTCACCTTCCGATACGAGTCCCTTCACGGATTTAGGCCATTCAAGATTTTTAGCTCCGCAACTTCCCCCGTCTCACCGACGCAGGGAGGTGCGAGATCTGCAACGGTTGATCACCCCGTTCCAAAGAACTTGAGACCATCACTATTTAATGCTAAGAATGATCGATCCATTAACTATGCCGATCACTGTCACACGCAGTTAAATATGACAGCTTCCACCGCTCGTTGTTTATATGGCGACTTAAATTCCAAAACAACTATTGCCCTATTTGGTGACAGTCATGCTCTTGCCTGGTTTCCTGCTGTTAACAAGATTGCAAAACTTCACCATTGGAAGCTCTACTCGCAAACGATGTCATCCTGTGGCCCAGCAGATATTCCTGCGTGGAGCCCCTCTACTGGTTCACTTATGCAAAATTGCCCAATCTGGCGGGAGTCTGCGGTCAACAAGATAATAGCTGCCCACCCACTATTTGTTTTGATGGGTGGAACTCGAGGTTTTGAAACTCTCAATGCTCAAGGAAATGTAGCAAGCCCACCAGAAAATCATTTGATCTGGGAAGCTGGCGTTAAACGTAACATTGAAAAATTTAAGGCAGCAGGTGTAAAAGTGATTCTGCTTTCAGATGTTCCTGTAGCAAATGGTGATCCAGTCGTTTGTCTTTCTGCCCATCCCGATAGTTCTAACGCCTGTGCAAACCCAGTTTCAAAAGCTATCGATGTCGGATGGCTTGAGACAGAACGTAAAGTTTCCAATGATGAAGGCGTTGCACTCATAGAGCCTCAGATGTGGGTCTGCCCAACTGACCCCTGCCCTGTAATTATTAAGGATATCCTGGTCTACTTTGATCCGGGACACATGACTGCCACATTCTCAGCCTCTCTTTCGCCCAAATTAGACAAGGCAATTTCAAAAGCTCTCCATTAGCTTCTCAAAATCCTTTCAAAAACCCTTGCGCAGATTCCAAGACAAGAGAATTATCTATCTTACGACAGAACAAAGGAGTTTGTCATGAAAGTCCAAGGATTGATTACCGGAAAGCGCGTCCATACAATTTCTGCAGAATCAACTATCAATGACCTTGTTGAAAAATTATCGGCGCTTAGAGTCGGTGCACTCGTTGTTTCCCCAGATGGTAAGAAAATCGATGGGATAGTTTCCGAGAGAGATGTAGTTGCGGCGATGCCAATTCATTTTCACGAGTTGGATAAATTGCATGTCAGAGACATCATGACAGCGAGCGTCACAACGGCTAGTGCTGAAAATCAAGTTTTGGACTTGATGAATTTAATGACGGATAAACGTATTCGTCATATTCCAATTGTGGATGAATCTGGATTTTTGGTCTCTATTATTTCAATCGGAGACATTGTCAAAGCCCACGTAAACGAACTTGATGCCGAACGCAACGCACTTATTGATTACGTACAAAACCCTCGTTGAACGGAAAAAGACCCCGAAGCTAATCGGGGTCTTTTCTTAACTATTTAGTCCGTTGGATTCCCAGCAGACTTCGCAAGTGAAGTAAGCACACGATAACCGATGACCGCAAACAGAGTTCCGTTTACGATTCCATTAAATGTGTAACTTCCGCGAGTCCATGACATATCCGCAGTACCGATGATGAGTGTTGTTGCTGCAACAATTAAATTGGTTGAAATAGAGAAGTTCACTCGATTTTCAATCCAAATCTTTGCACCAAGAACTGCAATCATTCCGTAGAGAACCACTCCCACGCCACCAAGAACACCGACAGGTGTTGCGCTCAGAATTGCTCCGAACTTTGGTGAAAGAGAGAGTAGGACCGCACCTGCGGCAGCAACCCAATATGCGGCCGTTGAATAAATCTTTGTAGCTGCCATTGTTCCGATGTTTTCAGCATAGGTAGTCGTTCCTGAACCGCCACCAGCACCAGCAAGTGTGGTTGCTAGGCCGTCAGCAAAGAGTGCCTTGCCAATTTGATCATCCAAGTTCCTGCCGGTCATTGCCGACACAGCTTTAATATGCCCCACATTCTCTGCCATAAGAACAAGTACTACAGGCAAGAAGAGAACAATTGCGCTCATTTTGAAGGATGGACTTGTGAAGTGTGGCATTGCAACCCACTTTGCTGCTTTGAACGCATCAAATTTCACATCGCCATGCACAATTCCAAATACGTATCCCACAACTACTCCACCAAAGATACTAATTCGATTGATAAAGCCTTTTGTGACTGCTCCAATAAGTGCAACAGCCGCAAGAGTGACGATTGCTACTAGTGGCCCCTTCTGGAAGTTGCCCTTAGCGGCGCCAGCCAAGTTAAGACCAATAATCATGACAATTGCTCCGGTAACAACTGGTGGAAGTAGCCAGTTGACCCATCCGATACCAAATTGGTTCACAATTAAACCAACTACTGCGAGCAATACACCCGTTGCCACAACTCCGCCCAGTGCTACTGCCATTCCACCTTTTGTAACAGCAGCTGCAATAGGAGCTAAGAAAGCAAAAGATGATCCCAAATAGCTGGGAACTCTATTTCGGGTAATTAATAGAAAGAGTGCTGTTCCGATACCTGAAAAGAACAAGGTAGTCGTTGGTGGCAACCCAGTAATGATTGGGACTAAAAATGTTGCACCAAACATTGCAACAATATGTTGGATTCCGATTCCAATGGTTCTAGGCCATGTGAGTCGTTCCTCAGGCAGTACAACTTCTCCCGCCTTGATCGATGATCCGCTTCCATGAAGTGTCCAAGAGAATAGCGACATTGAGTTCCCTTCAATTGACTTATGGGGAAGCCGGTGGGGAATGCAGATCTAGGTTACGCCTGCTTAAAGACCAGAAATATATGCTCACACATAACGACACGCGGGAGATTAGGGCAAATCACCCTTTTTTCAAAGAATCAGAGTTCTAAATCAAACCTTCAAATAACGACGTAGAGTCCAAATAGAAGCTAGTGCTGAGACCAAAAGTCCAACTCCGAGCAGTAACGCTGAGGCTACCCAGACATCAGACCATAAAAAGAAACGTGTAAAGGTAAGTAATGGTGCAACACGTGAATCAACGAGTGCTTTAAAGCCGGCTAAAAATCCAGTTGAAATAACCCACCCGATAACGGCTGACATCAGGCCTTCAAGAAGGAAAGGAAGCTGAATTGAAAATGATGAAGCGCCAACAAGCTTCATAACTCCAGTTTCGCGGCGCCTATTAAAGGCCGCTAAACGTAATGTATTACTGATGAGCAGCGCAGCTGTTAACACAGATGCGATACCAATAAGTAATGCTCCATCCCGCAGAACACCAAGCAATTTAAAGAATTTATCAAGAATAGTTCTTTGATCTTGAACCGTATCTACGCCTGGACGACCAGAAAACGCACTTTGGATTACTGGGTATTGAGTTGGATCTTTTAACTTAACTCGAAAACTCTCCGGCAACTGTCCCGCCGTAACATTTTGGGCTAATGCCGAGCCCTTAAACTGTTCTTGAAAATGTTGATATGCAGTCGCTTGTGACTCGTAAAAGACATTTTGAACAACTGGAAGGGCTTGTAAATCTTTTTGAATTGAAGCACGTTGAGCGTCTGTTACTGCGCCACCGGAACAAGAAGATGACTCGGAGAGAGTCCCGCATAGAAAGACAGATACTTCAATTTTGTCATACCAATAATCTTTCATCACGCGCACTTGTGAGTTTGCTAGAAATCCAACGCCAAGGAGAGTCAATGAAATTGCGACAGTGATGACTACTGCAAAGGTCATTGTTAGATTACGGCGCAGCCCAATTCGGACTTCACTGAATACAAAACTTGCGCGCATGGATTTAGCCTAACCTGTATACCCGTAAACACCGCGAACTTGATCGCGAGCAACGTGTCCTGAATCTAGCTCAATAACTCTCTTTCTCATTTGATCCACAATTCCAGCGTCGTGAGTTGCCATAACTACGGTTGTGCCGTCACGGTTAATCCGATCTAAAAGCTTCATAATCCCAACACTTGTTGCTGGATCTAGATTTCCAGTGGGCTCATCAGCGATCAAAATCATCGGTCTACTGACATATGCACGGGCGATTGCCACCCGCTGCTGCTCACCACCTGAAAGTTCACTTGGTTTACGGTCAGCTTTTTCTTCAAGTCCAACAAGTTCCAAGACTTCTGGCACTTCTCGGTTAATTTCTTTTTGAGAAAATCCAAGCACATGGAGTGTAAACGCAACGTTTTCAAAGACTGTCTTATTCGGTAACAAGCGAAAATCTTGAAAAACAGTTCCTACTTGGCGTCGCAACTCTGGAACCTTATGGTCAGCTAATGTGCTGAGCTCTTTTCCCGCAACAACAATATTGCCAGCAGTTGGTTGCTCTTCCCGCAATACAAGCCTCAAGAATGTTGATTTACCTGAGCCAGAAAGCCCGACTAAGAAGACAAACTCCCCCTTTGTGATCTCAATGCTCACGCGATCAAGGGCTGCGCGATCCTGCTTGGGATACATCTTCGTTACGTTCTCAAACTTAATCACTCATGTAGTTTAGTAAGCGAAAGGAAGAATCTTGGGAAATTCAAGCAACCTAGCCTGTGAATATCTACATAGCCCACCGCTTGATACGCGTAAAAGTATTTAGTTTCGGCTCATTCTCCAGCGAATCCCGGCCTCGATGAATCCATCAAGGTCGCCATCTAGAACTGCCGCAGGATTGCCGACTTCGTAATCTGTTCGGAGATCTTTGACCATTTGATATGGAGCAAGTACGTATGAGCGCATCTGATTACCCCATGACCCACTGTTGTCACCCTTCAGAGCATCGATTCGGGCACGTTCTTCTTGTCTACGTCTTTCAAGAAGCTTTGATTGCAAGACAGCCATGGCGGTAGCTTTATTTTGAATTTGAGACCGTTCGTTTTGACATGAAACAACTATTCCTGTTGATATGTGAGTAATTCTTACAGCTGAATCAGTTGTATTAACGCCCTGACCACCTGGTCCTGATGAGCGATAAACATCAACTCGAATTTCCTTTTCGTCAATATCAATATGATCAGATTGCTCTACTACCGGAACAACTTCAACTCCTGCAAAAGAAGTATGTCTGCGACTTTGGCTATCAAAGGGTGAAATGCGAACCAATCGATGCGTTCCTTGCTCAACTGAAAGTGTTCCATAAGCATATGGAGCACTCACGCGGAAAGTTGTTGATTTAATTCCGGCTTCTTCGGCATAAGATGTTTCAAGTACGTCAACTTTGTATACGTGTCTTTCACAATAGCGTAAGTACATACGCATAAGCATTTCAGCCCAATCAGCAGCCTCAACGCCACCAGCTTCAGAACGGATTGTCACAAGTGCATCCCGTTCGTCGTATTCACCACTCAGTAAGGTGTGAACCTCTAAATCTCTAATCGCTTTCGTTACATCATCAAGTTCGTTGCCAGCATCGGTAATAGCTTTCGAATCTTTCTCGTTTTGAGCAAGCTCGAGCAGTATGGGTACATCTTCAAGTCGACGCCGAATGGTTGTCACCCGATTAAGGGTTGCTTGAACACGAGAGAGTTTGCTTGTTACTACTTGTGCCTTTTCAGGATCATCCCAAAGATTCGGCGCGCTGGCTTCTGCCTCAAGAGACACTGCATCTGCATGCAATTTAGGGAGGTTTAAGACTTTTTCGATGCTAACAAGGGTCGCGTCGAGAGCCTTTACCTCCTGTAAGTACTCGCGAGCGGCCATGAGAGAAGACTAATGGCTAACGGGATCCACCAATAATTGAAGTGGCACCTATCTTGGAATGAATTTCATTGGTTGCGTAGCCAATCCCTAGAGGCAGTTCAATTAGAGGTGGGATCGTTGCCACAATAATTGCCTCTACCTGGTCACTCGCGCAGCTCCAAGATTGCATAGAAATTCCAGAAGTTCGAAGCCTCGATAGAGAAATTTCATTTTGAAAATATATTTCTGCTGTGTTGCAATCGAGTGGAACTCTGTAACTAGAACCATCTGGATTATTACTATCAAGCGTACGGTCACCAGAGTAATATCGAGAAAGTGAAATTGCATGTGCCGCCTTGGTAATAGCTACATCACCAATTTCAGTTAACTGACGTTTTGCGAGGTAAGCATCAGAAATATCAATAATTGTGAATGAGAAGACCAGTAATAGTAAGAAAAGTGTCATGATCAAAATTGAAAGCGAGCCTCGCTCCTCATAGATAGATTGTTTGATGTCTCTCATCATCTCCACGCATCGACGATCTGAGTATCGCTAGCTCTGTATATTTGCGGTCCCACACTTATAAAGCGAAATATTCCAGACATATTTCTGGCAGGCTGACTCAGCTGAATAGTTACCTCGACCCGACTCTCAGGAGTAAGGCATGGATTCGACGAGCAAGTAACAGAGACGGTTGGAATCTCATGAATCCCGTCTGGGATAAGCACCGATTGCGAAAATGTATTTATTACAGTTTGTAGTCTGGCATCCTCAAAGTCTTGGCTTGGGCTTGTTATATACGCGCGTGCACTTTGTTGTGCTATTTCATGAATATCTGCAGAAATCATCGATGAATGCCCCACAGCACCAAAATAAATTATGATCGGGAGAAAAAGAGGCAAGGCGAGAATCACTAACTCAATAACTGCGCTTCCCTTTTCGTCAGATAAAAATTGTCCAGTCCACGTTCTTGTCATTCTTGCACTGCAACTCCGGTGCTTTTAATTTGATCACCGCTTGGTAGCAGAGGAGTTATTGAAGGAATTCGGGTTTGGTTTGTCCCCGATAAAAGCGAGCCTCCTCCTGGAAGAGGGATACTAATTACGTCCCTATTGATCGGAGCACTATCTGGAACTAGTCCCATCGCAGACACTGCTACAAAACTTTGAACACTTTGTTCAATTGCCATCCGACTATATACACCGATTCCAAGCTGAAGGACACTTAAAAATAGAATCATTAGTGGAATTAGCGTCAGTGCACTTTCTACGTTACCTGTTTCGTCGAAAAAGTACTTTTTCATCCTTGTATTCCATTCATGGAATCAAGTGAATTTCGAAGGATACTTTGAATTCTTGGTGCTGCTAAAGTCCAAATTCCTGTAACTAACCCAGTGGTCATGAGAACAACAAGTACCCAGCCTGGTACATCGCCACGTTCATTGGTGAGAAATTGGGCTGAGACTTCTCTTGCTTGTAAGTATCTGCTCAGTACAAATATTTTCACTCTCTTGTTCACTGTATCTTTCGTCTCTATTCGCATATTTCTCCTGTCCTAGGGTTTCTGAATTTGAAAATTAAAGCTCAATGGTTAGAGGCCAACAGTTCTTCCGAGAGCGAAGTAGGAGGGCCAAAGTGCAAAGAGAACGGAAACAGGCAGAATGAGAAATACGACAGGGATCATTAAGCCAATCTCTGCTTTGCCAGCAGATTCAAGTAATTTACTTCGCTGCTGTTGACGCACCTCTTCTACCTGTCGATGTACGACGTCCAGGAGAGGGGATCCTCGCTCAATCGCAATCGTAAGAGAATCACAAAAGCGCCTCACCATTGGAGATTTAACACGGCTACTTACAACATCAAGAGCTTGTGAAAAATTTGCTCCATCTTGAATTTCTGAAACCGAGTCTCGAAGCATAGAGGCAAATTCCCCTGTTGTCCGCTCACTTATTCTCAGTAGCGCGGTTGCCGGGCTCATGCTTCCTGCGAGGAGAATCGCAAAAAGCTCAACAACTGAAGGGAATTCCAGTTCAATAAGTTCACGAGCCTTTTTTGATTCTGTCTTATAGGTGATTCCATTGAATCCTGTGATGATTTCTTCTCTGAATTCCGTCCATAAAACTGAGGAAGCATAAACAGATACGGGACCAAGAACTATAAGAAGTAGGAGCGTTCTCATAAATACATTTTCTTTGATGAATTGCCTTTAGCTATTGCATATGAAAATATTCTTGGAATCTCTTGAATACGACCAACTTTCCCCATCCAAAAATAGGCAATAACACTCATCATTACACCCGCTCCAAGGATGAGGAAACCAGTAGGAGTGGAGAATGCCAAAACAGTACTTGGCTGAGCTGAAAGAATTGCTAACAAAATCCATGGAGCGATGGCAGCAACAAGCGCTGAATTCTTTACCCATCCAAGCTTCGCATTTATTTCACCGCGAACTGCCATATCGCTGCGAATAAAATCGCCTAGAGTCCGCAATGTAAGAGCTGTGTCCCGACTTCCAGTTCCTCTAGCAAAATCCAATACTTCACATACCTGATCAGCTATTGGATCATCAAAACTTCTTTTGATGAATTCAAAAATAGCTCCTACATCTCCTCCGCTTCGAAGAAACTTTTCACATTCAAGAAAGATCGACCGAGAAATTTCAGGTCCCCTGTAACCCAACCCAATCAGGGTTTCAGCTATGGAAAGACCTGAGCGTAAGCCCGAAATCATATGATCGAGTAGCTCCGGCCAAATTACGCCTAGAGCTGCTTTTTCACGATCTAATTTTCTTCGTCCATACAAATACGGGAAAGCCATTCCTAAAATTGCAAATGGGTATGCAAGTGTTCTTGAACCCATGACCACAAATGCAAATAAGAACCCTAAGAGTGCCGTTAAAGCTGTATAAATTGTGAGAAATTTGAATACTTCTTTTTGTGGGAATTTTGCCAACTCCAAAGAAGAGTTTTTATGTATCGTCATTTGTCAGACCGTAATTTCATACTCTTGCTATCGTGGCGGTCGCTCGTCACTAAATAATCTGTAGCAAACCTTTTATCCCCAAGAATTCGATCTGGATCTCCCAGTCCTACTAGATAACGTCCATTTTCATAGGTAAAAAGTGGCTCTATTTCAGCCCTGTCAGCTTCCACTCGTCCAGTTACGTGAGCAATTTCAACGATTCGTCTTTCACCGCTATCTCGCAAAATTGTTGTATGCACAACTAAGTCAATGGTCGAGGCAACAATCGGGGCGACAAACTTATGAGAAATATTTTCACCAGCAAGCAAAGGTAGTGTTTGCAATTTTGCGATGGCATCTCTTGCAGAATTTGCATGAATTGTCGCCATCCCTGGCAATCCTGAGTTCAGTGCAATGAGTAGATCCAGGGCTTCGGCTTCTCGAATTTCTCCAACTACCAGGTGTGAGGGTCTCATTCTCAATGCTTCTTTTATGAGCTTGCGAAGTGGAATCTCTCCCTCTCCTTGCAAATTTGCGGGTCTCGTTTGCAGAGCGACGCAATCGGGTAATTTTGGCTTGAGCTCAAATACCTCTTCGATAGTAATAACGCGATTATGAAGTGGTGTCGCGCTGACCAGTGCGTTTAGTAGCGTTGTCTTACCGGCTTGAGTTGAACCACTGACTAATATATTTAGTCCGCTAGCTACTGCGCTTTCCAAATAGATGGCTATCGGTTCTGTCATTACCCCTAATGAGGCTAAATCCTGTAGTGATTTTCCTCTAATAAGATGTTTACGAATATTTACTGCCCAATGAGCGGCTGTAACTTCAGGAATAGCTACATGTAATCTGCTGCCGTCTGGCAGCCTGGCATCCACAAAAGGATGAGATAGATCAAGGCGCCGTCCTCCCCACATGAGTAAACGCTCCACTAAGTCCTGCACCTCTTGAGTGCTGAGCACTAGATTTGTTAATTCGCTAACTCCTGCACGTGCAATGAAAATTCGGTGTGGTGAATTAATCCAAACCTCCTCAACAGAGGGGTCTTTCATCAGCGCATTAAGCGGACCAAATTCCATAGCGATAGCAAAGTACTTTTCACCATTCAGGGAATTTTAGGACTCCCTCAGGTGGGGATAACTTCTCCTGTGGATACGAAAAATTTCTAAAGTTAGTTTCTAGCGTAGTATTTGAGAATGAAGAGTGTGCCTGAACTATTGCTTATGGGTACCACTCACATAAATAAAGTAAGAAGTCCTAAGAAATTGATGCTCATTCCTAGCTTGTTGTTAGTTCTACTGCTCAGCGCATGTGGTCCTGCTTCCGGAGATGCAAGGCCGAGTGACTCGAACCTAGTGAATGGTATTAACCTACTTCTTAATACCTTTGCAAAAAATCATCCAAAATTAATTAACTGGAAGACTGACGCCGTTAAAAATCAGCTTAAACTTAAACTTCCTACTGGTGTCAGTACGGATGCAGGGTGGTACTTAAAATGGAACGATCCAAGGCCAGGTGAGCTCAGTCAAGTTTATGTTCCGTGGACTTTGCTGGGGCAATACCCAAACAATCCGCAGCCAGCAGGTTATACGTACCCCGGAGGTAATTTAGTACCTCAAACAACAGTTGGTGACCTAACGACTGTTATACAAAATTCACAGATGCAAGGCGATGAATACTTTGCTGCAGTAACTGGAGTTCGCAGTTCAAAAATCAATCCACAGTGGTTAATTTTTTCCACAGTTTCATATCTGCCAGTCACAGACAACGCGTATGGTTTTGCTACCGTAGGTAAGAAGCATTGGGTCATAACAGATTTTGGAACGGCCAATGTAGGATGTGGCAAAGTGCCTGTTGAAGTTGAGAGTGAGTTTGGATTTAAGTGTCCTTAATGAGAGTTAAAAGAGATATAAGAACGAGTATTTACGAATCAAATATCAAAAGACGCACATCAAAACTGATGGCCTCAGTTGTTGGAGGCGTTATTACGGTTGCCACAGTTGGTTTAGCGGCTTGTGCTGCTGGACCGTATACCGAAGCTAGTGGACTACCTAATAGGTTGCTTACACCCGGGGCGATAAATCCTGCAGTAACACAAGCAAATATTCATAGCAATATCTGCGTAAGTGGTTGGACCACAACAGTTAGGCCTCCAGTTACTTACACGAACCAATTGAAATATTCCCAGCTTCACAGCGGCTACAACCTAGATAGTGATATGTCGCTCAAAGACTACGAAGAAGATCACCAAGTTCCTCTTGAAGTTGGAGGAAGTCCCACAAGTGCTCAAAACTTGTGGCCAGAACCTAGAAATATTCGATTGGGTGCTGCCCTCAAAGACGAGCTTGAAAATCGCATGCATGACTTGGTGTGCTCTGGACAAGTGACACTCAAAACTGCACAGTCAGTTTTTATGATTAATTGGGAATCAGGTTATAAGAAATACATAGGGGCACTCCCCTAGTATTTAAAAACCCCAGGTTCCTAGCAATTTATTTATGAATTTACGTGATGGGTCCCATCTCTCTCTGTAGGTGCGAAAATCATTAAATTTTGGGTACAAAGATGAAAAATCAAAAGCGGTATTTGTGAAAACTTTACCCCAATGAGGCCTTGCCTTAAAGGGCTCAAGGCAAGCTTCAATCTTTGGAAGAAGTTGCTCGACTGCCGGGATATTTGGCCTCCAAGTGAAGTGGAATACAAAAGTCTCTCTTCCATATGCTTCGCTGAGCCAATTCTCATCCTGTGCAACTGTTCGCATCTCACAAACCATAATGAGGTCAGTTAGCTCTTTACGAATCTTATATATTGCATTCAATGCAGCCGGTGCATCTTTCCTGCCAATAAAATATTCAGTTTGCAACTCTTCACCAAAACTCGGCGTGAAATCTAATTTAAAATGAGGCAAGCGTTCAAACCAAGGCCCTGGAAGGCCAAACTGTTCCGTTGCTGCCGCGCTGTCTGCTTCCCTAATCGGATTGGACTTTCTAGTTGCGATTTTTGCACTAAACCACTCTTTCTGAGTGAGCACTGGATTAGTTCCAATTTTAGATTTCACCCAGACTTGATCTGCAAATTCATCACCCCACATACTCAAGACACTCACACTATAACCCGCACTCATAATCTCATCTAAATTACTTAAAAGCTGCTCAAACGGAAGATCAAAGTAAACAGTCTGTGCAACATCATAAGTAGGGATAATATCTAGCGTTACGTGGTGAATAATTCCTAGTGAGCCTAGGCCGACTCGAGCCGCAGGTAATTCACTTTCATCAAGCACAACAGCGTCTCCGGTCGCAGTTATTAACTCAATACCGCAAATTGACCCAGATAAGTTCTTGTTCCCCACACCTGATCCATGTGTGCCAGTTGAAGTAGCACCAACAACGGTTATGTGAGGAAGTGATCCCATGTTTTTGAGTGCGAAGCCTTTTGCCTGGAGAGCCGGTGCGACTTCACCGTATCTGACTCCTGCTGGAACTCTGACGACCATATTCGATGAATCAATTTCAATATTTTTATCAAAATCAGAAAATGCAATCATCGTGCCTTCAGTGTCAGCTAAGGTATTAAATGAATGTCCACTCCCATAGGCGCGAACTTTGCTTGAATCCGAGACAACTTTCTGCAATTCTGAAAGATTTGATGGCCTTGCAATATTTGAGGGGTTATATTCGATATTCCCACTCCAGTTTTTAATTCTATTTTCACTCACTCTTTGGTTCCCTTTTGGCAATTCTTATTTGAGAGATGACACCCACTACTGCAAATAAAGCCAAAATTGAGATCACCGCGTAAATGATGACATAAACGCTATGAGGTGCTTTCCTGGCACTTAGTAAAATATAAAGTTGTGGAATGGCAAAATTAATTGCAGCAAGCCATGCCCATTTTTGAACTTGATTCCAACGTTTTTTAACAAAGGAACCAACTAGTCGAGCAGCAGCAATCCCATAGAACCATGAGGTTGGAACATCAATAATGAAATATAAGATCCAATTTGTACCGTATTGCCGGAGTTCCTTATAGACAACAAATGTGGCACAGAAGGTATAGATAACTACGGTGCTTGCCAAGACTCTCTCCCAGAAAGTCTCACGCTTACTTCTCATTCACCAATCGTACTGCTCGATCAGCATTGCCGCGTGGGTTGGGCGTAAAGGTAATCGGAGTTAGAATTCCCTCATGGAATTTACAAGGGGAAAGAATCTACAGAAAGTGATTCTGTATTACGCCTTTACACCTCTTGAAGATTCAGAAGCGATTCGACTTTGGCAACAGGGTCTCGCCGAATCACTTGGGCTACGTGGTCGAGTGATTATTGCCCCACATGGAATTAATGGAACTCTTGGGGGCAGCCTGCCTTCTCTTAAGAAATATGTAAGTGCAACAAAGAAATATCCAGGTTTCAAAAGCATTGACTTCAAGTGGTCAGATGGAACTGGAAAAGAATTTCCTCGCCTGAGTATCAAAACAAAAACTGAGCTTGTTGCTTTTGGTTCGCCTCAAGAAATCGTTGTAGATAGAAATGGTGTGGTAAATGGTGGAAAACATATTAAGCCTTACGAGGTCAATAAGTTAGTTGAATCTCGAGGAGAAGAAGTCGTTTTCTTTGACGGACGCAACGCATTTGAGGCCAAGATTGGACGATTTAAGAATGCTGTTGTACCTGACGTTTCAACAAGTAGGGATTTTGTTCAAGAAATCGAAAGTGGTAAGTATGACCACTTAAAAGATAGGCCGATTATTACCTACTGCACGGGTGGAATTCGATGTGAAATTTTATCGTCAGTTATGGTCAAACGTGGTTTTAAAGAGGTATATCAAATCGAAGGCGGCATTGTTCGCTATGGAAAGAAATATGGAGACGAAGGCCACTGGGAAGGTTCTCTCTACACATTTGATTCCCGAATGGCTATCAACTTCAGCGATAAGACAAAGCTCCTTGGAGAGTGCGAAAAGTGTGGGTCTGCGACTAAAGATTTTCGCAACTGTTCGACAGCCTCTTGTCATTCGTTGATTTTGCTTTGTGACTCATGTGCAAAACTGCCGTCTAATTTAAGCTGCACACATGAAAGTTCTGAAGCAAACTAAGAACTTATTGGATAAAACTAAAAAATAATTACTTTTGTGTAGCGGCAATCGCTTTCTTGATAGCGGTAACTTGCGCTTTGTACTGAGCAACTGCTGCTTTTTTCGCAGCTGCATTATTGCCAGCAGCTGCTAGTGCCTGTGCCTTGTTTGCTGCTGCGTCAGCAAGTGCAAGTTGTAAGCCTGCTTGAGCAGATCCAGCCGTTGCTGCTGCGGGTGCAGGAGCTGCAGGAGCAGGTGCCGCTGCTTTAGGTGCTGCAGATGCAACTGGTGCAGGTGCTGCTGAAGTTTTAGGTGCTGCAGATGCAACTGGTGCAGGTGCTGCTGAAGTTT
>Ga0214169_100050_pt1 | contig 19027 bp, 8 predicted proteins | sample TroBogEpilimnion_42_FD_153007 | JGI IMG/M metagenome (GOLD analysis project Ga0214169, IMG submission 153007) | Freshwater microbial communities from Trout Bog Lake, WI - 13JUN2007 epilimnion | ecosystem: Environmental > Aquatic > Freshwater > Lake > Epilimnion/Euphotic zone | place: Trout Bog...
ATTGTTTGAGGGTCAATGTCATCAGGGATTAGTCCAAAATGAATACTGATGGTATCCATGATGAGCTTAGTGTCCATATCTCCATAATTCTTATAGAGATCATAGACTTTTCCTGTTTGAACCTTTCCATCAGTTCCAGGATAACCTGACAGCCTTTTAGGAAACCTTCCTGTGATATCAGGTTCACAGTGGAGTTTTCTAAAAGCTTCAAGTTCAGTTGTGAAGAAGTCGCTTCCCTCTTTGGGGACAGGTTGTATGAAGAAGCGATCAGTGTCAGGGTCATATATGCGCACATATTTGATCCCATCCACGAAGAAAGATCGCAACGACCTGTCACCCACGCGGACTACCTTATCATAATGGACATGGTCAAGGACACAACAGCCTTCGCTACTGATGTTCCTTAGTTCGTTTGCATATGGTCTTTCAAAGACATTGTCTTCGTAAAAACCATATCCCAATAGTCTAATGACAGTGGAACCAGCACTAGACATGGGTAGCGAAACGACATTACCGAGTGTGTTAAGTTTCAAATGACCACTGGATTCACCAAGGGTCTGAAGAACGTTAACGTTAGGTCCGTTAAGTTCGTTTAATTCGTTTGGTTTGATATTGCTCTTTATTCCACCTTTGTGTAATGGTGTAGTGTTTTGGGTTTGTGGGAAGGGGTGTCTGTATTCAGGAGATAACACACCAGTTTCCGTATCGACCATAAAGCCTTTATTGATATTGCAATGATTTTGTGTATGTGTATGTGTAGAGTGTGTAGAGAAAGAAGTGGGAGGGGGTTCTATGTGGTTTTTGGAATTCTTTACGTTGCAAACACCTTCCCTAGAAAGTTGAGGGCCAATTCCAGAGTCCTGCTTTCTAGTGACCCCACTGGGTGTGGTCGTGGAAGGAGGCAAATTCCTACCTACATTACTTAAGTAACTAGATCCTCTTACTGTACGGCTAGGGGTATAGGGGTTGTAAGTATTCCCTTCTAGTCTACCTCCTACGCTATACTCCCTCCAATCTCCTACTCTTCCTTTTCTGATTTCTCGTTGCTCTTGTTCAGGGTTGATCCAGCCGAACCTATGTTCGTCTTTCAAGAAACCTTTCTTGTCGTACCTGTGATCATCCTCAGCAGGACGATAAAGGTTTCTTGGGGGTCTACCCCTAAAGAAGTTGTCGTATTCAAAAGGATCAAAAAAGCAAGGAACAGGTTTGTGGAAACCTTTGCAATTCGAACACATCAAAATGGAGGGGAAACGCCCCGGATATGTTCGACAGTTTCTTGCATGATGACCCAGAAGATTACACAACTTACAACGATAACCAGAATAGGAAATTCTAAGTCCTTCTATCTGTTTCCCGTCCTGTCCTGATATTCCTACGGGGGTCTTGGATCTATTCCTATTCACTTTTGCTGCCAAACGTGAATGGCTTCGACCCTTGTTCCTAACATTAGTCCTATGTCTTGTTCTATGTCTAATGTAATCTACAGATTTGGCTCTTTTGGCGGGGTTCACGGTGAAAGGTGATTTCGTTCCTTTCATCTCAATTATCTCGGGTTTAACGAATTCGCTTACTGCTTCCATATAAAGCATATAACCGGGCATAAGAGCAGGGGCCTTTAGATTCATGTTTACCATGTCTCTTTGCTCCTGAGCTTGTGCTGCGATTTTGCTATTGTAAATTAGTTCAACCCCAGATGCTTGAGATGCAAAGTGAGTATGAATAAGTTTCCTCATGTCAAAAAGAGTATTTTCTTCAACTACTTGTGCTTGGAACGAATCATCCTTATCACCAGTAGAATCCCAGAGACCAAGAATCTGGTGTAAAGCTATAGTCAAGTTTTTAGGTCGCTCCCTTATAACCCTATCCAATTCAAGGGAAATCTCTGCTTGAGTTTTCCTTTGAGGACGGAAGCTATAAAGAAGTTCCCAAATTTGAAGAAAAGGTACCCCTGAGTCCATGCTACTTAGCACCAAATTGTAAGTCTCTCCTTTGGTTACAGCTAGGAGCAACGCGTATGCACTACTTTCTGCCAATTGCTCTTTAGTTATCAAAGGACATAATTCTTTCAAGTAAGATGTAATGTGTGTTGCATTCAAATTGTCCATATCGCATCGACCCCACTGGCCAATGAGAGACTTAACAAGTTTTAGTGTTTTTCGTGGCAAGGGAGAAGAACCCAGGATTGGTACAGGCATTTTCTTCTTTCTTTCTATTTGCTCTTGATTCAAGAACAAATTCCGAGTTGCTGAGACTGTATATCTTTTGTTTTCTTCGTAAAGTTTGGGATGATCTATTTTTCCTAACTCACTTAATGCCAATTTTCTAGTTTCATCTAAAGTGTAAGGGTCATTGACTACTCTCTGTAAAATTGCGTTTCTAGTTTCAATTCGAGATCCAGGGTTAGGAAAGAAAGTTTTTGCGAACTTAGTTCCCAAAATTTCTTCAACAGTCCTCCCAAACGTACAAAAATCGAAAAGATCAAGTCTTAAATCAGCATTCTCTTCCTTTGTAATCTCCTCAAGAGGTACTTTAGAAAGTTCTCTAGATTTTTTATAGCCATGAGCTACGTCTGCGATACTTTGGGCATGCCCATAGGCAAGATCGAAGACAAGCTGCATGTCTATAGGCTCTAAGGGGGTTTCGGGAGAATCAATAACATTTTCTTTAGAGGGGAGAGGTTCTTTAAAGCTAACTCTATCCCGTCTACCGTAAGAAATGTCAAAATTTCCAGTTTTCTCCTTCAAGTTAGAGGAATTAGGAGTATCATTTGCGTCTAAAAGGACCCCAAATGAATCCTCACTTTGTTCCTTTCTTGGAGGAGAAAAACTATACTCAGTGGGAGACCATCTCTCTGTCAGTTCTGGTCTAGAAAAATGGACTTCTTTTGCTGGAGTTTCCTTTTCAGATTGCTTTTGCGTCAAATTTGAATGAAAAGAAGGAAATCGCTCAGAAAAAGACCATTTTTCCGTCATTTCTGGAGAGGGAAAAGGTTCTCCACTGGGTGTAGCGTCTCTGGATTGACTTGCAATCATCTTACTTTGGCTATAAAAACTATCAAGAGTTTCCTGAGAACGCTCCCGAGTCGTTTTATTCCTACTTGTAAAGCTTTTTTCTGACTTATTTGATCTAAAACTATCTTCAGAAACAGCTCTGGAACTGTTAATGGTAGTTTCTCCTGTAGGAGGAGCTACGCCTACATAACGAGGAAAAGGGGTACTAGCTGTAGAGGTGCTTTCCGATCTGTTAGGATGGGAAGAAGCACTCTCATTTCCCTTACTTTTTCTATCTATGAGCTCTAATCTCCCATCTCTAAAGTAAAGGTTAAAGATTTCCCTAAGGTTTAAGAGATAGGGCGCTGCATTGACTAAGGAGTTGTCAGTGAAGTGCTCATAGAAATAGAGTTCCTCAAATCCATGCTCAAACTTCACCCACATCTGATCACAATTCTTGTGAGCGAAAAGAGCTCTATCTGGCCCAAAGCTAATGGCTATGGCTACAAATTTCATGAGAGGAAGTGCGCTTGTTTTGTCTACCCCCGAAGCTACTTTATGAAACAACTTAGCGCTTCCATTGATGAATGCTCTAAAAATGCCTCGAGAGACATTGTTAGGTTCATCATGGAAGTCAGCAAAGTCGCTCCCAAAAGCCTTAATAAGGAGGGAAGCTATGTTTTCCATTCCAAACTTGAAAGTTTTAAGATGGAAATTATTATTGTAATAAATAAAACCTACTGTACGGTCAATAGTCAAGGCCCTAACTAAAGGAAGCTCGACATGGACTTGTTCAATTTCTTCTTCCGTAATGGTTCTATTTAAAATGTCTACGGTATGCCATTTATTCATGTTGTCATCAAGAAAGCGAGAAATCGCATCGGTAGAGTTTCCTCTGGATGGACTTCGGCTTCTCAATGGCGCCATATCTAAACAGCGTCCCCGATTTGCACTTCTACTAGTACAAATCCTAGTTCTAGTCCTACTTCTAGAAGCTCTTTCCGTCTTAGAAAAGGAACCAGGATCCGCACACATCTCACTCATTCTATGAAAGGTCTTACGACCCTTCATATATGACTTAAGTACTTTTTATGGAACGGTTGTGTAACGGTTTTCGGTAAATTCGATCAATCAAAAAAAGTGAAATCTGTCCTACCGCAACTTTGATGCGAGGCGATGAAGATGTGACGGATTGAAGAGAAGCTAGCCTCTCTTCCTCAATTCCTAGCAATCTTTCGTTACAGCAAAACCTCTTAAGTTTCCTTAAAAGGACCAAGCAAGACAAAGACTTGCGAATACTTTTCGAAATAATGTTGCAGAAAGAGACCAATTAATTTTGCAATTGCTGGATGGACCAAACCAAGAGGTGAAAAATTACTACTTTTTCAAGTAGCTCTAATTCGTCTCTTAAGTGTTTTATTCTTGGAAAATAAAATTTCAAGAATCAGGTTATGTTTCAAGAAATTAAATTAACAAAGAACAAACACAACGGCTCGAAGGACCACTTTTTGAAAATGTAAGGCTTTTTGTGAGTTTTTGTTTAGGACTGTATACTATGGAGACTACCTTAGGGTGCCTTACAATAATCAAAAATAAGTAAAAAATAAAAAGAGTGATTGGTTTCTTTTAGCTATTTTATTCCAAATAGCAGCGCAGAGTCTTTACAGACTTGTCTGTTTTTTGAGAGAGATAGCTTTTGAGCAAGGAAGGGCTAGGTAGCACAAGGGTGCTTGAAAGGCAGAGCCTTCCGATCTTCACTTGGTGATGCAAATCACTTATGAAAATTGTCTATGTTGTACTTTTATAAGAAAAATACTTAGAGAAAATACTCAGAGTATTCAACTTTGTAAAAGTTCGGAGTTGTGGGTGAAAAACTTATCTGGTGCGAAATGGCGTTGTTGAAGGTAAAAATTGTACTGAGTTAAAATGGGGAGGGACATCACCTTTTATAGTAGTGAGTTAAAGAAGTTTCTCAGGATGTTTTCAAAATAGGATTTTGAAAACATTCTTCGTCATTTCTAAACTCATAACCAAATTGGTGACATAATTGCTAAAAAAGGGAGAGTGAACAAAATAAACAGCGGGGGGTCTGAGTTGGATTTTGACAGGTGAAAATTGAATATTTTCGAGTTCAAATAACGGTACATCGGATGTCACCGAAAAAGAGTAACGTTCAACCAAATAACACTTGCCCAAACGACGTCTGACCAAATGATACTTGACCAAATGAGACCCTAACCAAATAACATTCGACTTAACGACATCTGATCAAAGAATACTCAACTCTCTGACAAAAAACCATCTTAAACTTCCTTTCTGTTTTGGGAAAAAGTGAAAATATTGCGGGGTCAAAAAGTTATCTAGAATGTTCTAATTTGCGGGGGAGAATTGCTGGATTTGCATTACTTTGTAAATCTCGAAATTTTCTTCTCTAACTAAAAAAGCTTTACATATTAATCTACCCCTCTCAAAAAAGTGACAGGGGTGATGGAAATGGCACCATAAGTACATAAAAACCCTTTGGGAAAATTTTCCTTACTTAACCATTTTCATCACTTCTGGCAGACAAAACATGAAAAAATGGTTTACAAATGGTGAACAGACATGTAAATAAATAAATGTCTGTAAAAACTCTCCGCAATGGGTACATGTTACAACAAATATGTGAGCTGCAAAAACCCAAGAGTACTTGATAGGGAGAAAGGGAGGGTTTTGAGCAAAGGTCTCTTTAATGTACCACAAGGGAGAAGGACATCCTGATAAATCAATGTCAAAGAAAAACCTATGGGGAACCACATAGGGATGTACTTAAGTGGATTGTTACCTCCACAAAAGAACACATTTTGCTCCTTGACATCTCAATATAAAGAATCCTTTTTTCTTTAAAATTGGGCCATTTTTACTTTTTGAAAGATGTTGTTTGCTCTGGTTTGTGGGACCAGTAAAAGTAGGGATGTTGTTTACAAATGCCAATTTTGCTTGTTTACTTGGGGATCATGAGTTTTGCTCAGGGGTATTGCCGGGAAAAAGAGTTGCGTCTAGACGAGGGTCTAGATGTTCTGTTTAAAAGATTGGAGAGCCTGGTGTAGTCGGGAAGACCTCTTGTAAGGGCATATTCTTCAAGAAATCTTTCAACTTCAACAGGTTTTATATCTTCAAGGGGGATTTCATTTAGGGAGGGTTTCCTCTTGAGTTTAGGCTTACAAAAAGGGGTCTTAGTCAGAATACATGTCAAGGCAGTAGCAAATATTGTGATAACTAAAATGGGGATGGAAATGGACAATGCTATAGTAATAGGCATTGCTGCGGGATGTTGCCAGGGGAAATTGAAGGAGGGTTTTACAATATTTGGGGTTTGGGTAAGGATTTCAGTGCTAAACTGATTTTGGACAAAATCCTTGTTAAGTTGTGGCAAAAGTGTCACTGAAGTGTCTTCCTTAATCTCTTGGACTTCACAAGGAGTACTAATCTGGATCGGAAAATTAGAAACTTCAAATGATTTAGCATCCATCTTTGATACATCATCACACATGAGTCTGAGACTAATTGGCTTAGTGGAACTTACGATTGCAGCCATATTGTTGTCAACAATGTCATCACTGCTTTCCTCCTGTAGTGTACAATGTGCTCTATATGCTAAAGTTGTTTCTGGAGCATCCGCGAGGGGACATTCCAGGAACTTAGGGTCATAATCTTTGCTAAAAAGGGAATTTCCACAAGAGATAGACTTAGCTTTATTGAAGTTATCTAGCCCTAGATCCTTCTGAAAGTCGAGGGAATGACATATTGGATATGCCTCCTCTTCTTTCCTAAAACAATTGGTCAGAGATGGCTGCCTTATTAACGCGTAACTACTTTTCTTGGTTCTCACCACATGGGTAGCGGTGGTCACCTTATTCTTAATGATATTCGGTCTAACCAAGTACTTTGACAACTTATCGTTAATTCTATCATAAATCTTAAGGTTGAGGTTAACTACATAGTTATCTATTTCTACATTAGCGTTTGACAGTGAATCCTCCCTGCCATTGTTGACGACAATAGACTGAATCGTAGGCCTGGATACTACCTTTGAAGCTTGGATTGAATGACCCACAGGTTCCACGAGAATGGGTCCTGCGATGCCAAAAACGTCCTCATCTAGATTTAATTTACCAAGCCAATTTGACTCATCCACGTCTGAGATGATAAAAGATGGATTACCTTCTGTCATTGTAAGCATTCCTTTTGACCGTCCCAGAGTTGATACTGTCTTTTTGACGTCCTTTATGAGATTTTTGAAAGTATCCAGAACTGAAAAATTTGCTTTCTCCCAAGGGGAAGAAGTGGAAAAAGTTTTGAGAACTTTTGCTATGTTTTTAAGGTAAGTAGGTGCTTGGATTTTGATCAAGTTGAGCACTGAGTTAGCCTTAGAGGGGAGTGTCTTGAGAGTGTTACGAACTGAACCAAATTTTGGAATTGCTTTGCTAAGGGTATTCAAGGTTTTTGAAACTTTGTTGTACAATTTGAACCATGAATCCCGATTGCGTAAAAGATCCCAGGGATTATTAGTCTTAGCACACAACACTTGGCTTTTGTACACATCATTATCCTCAGGAGAAAAAGTTGTTACACTTCTTTTCCCTACAGGGCTAATGGTTGTAGTACCAATAGTAGGAGTTGATGAAGCATCCGTCGTAGGAGGGTAAGCAATATTTCCCTGCTTATCCAAAAACGGCAAAGACAGTTCATGCAACTTCAGTATTGTTTTCGAGCCTGAGGGAGGTGTGTCAAAGAATTCAAATCCTTGGTTTGGGGTGTAAACTGAAGACTGATATCCTATGCCCAGGAAAGGAACATAAGGAATACCATGATCTATCAGAACTTGCTTGATTTTGTCTTTGGTTAAATTCGTAATCCTCACAAGTTGTGCGTTTCTTAGAGAACATTCCCTAGAAGCACGAAAAGATGGTATCTCCTCCTTGATATGGATAAGGTTTTGATCTTCAGTGAAAGGAATCAAGGGATAGGGCTCCAGTGAGTCCAATCGAGCATTGGTGCTGTAATTACTGAATTGCTTTACAAAGAGATCTTTATATGCCGTGATCTCGTCAAAAGTGGAAAAGTAATCTTGAAGATCAATTGAGATGTTTTTCTGAAACGGCTGTGTCAGATAAAAATCTTCCTTCCCTACCAAGGAGGCATGATACCCGCACTCATCCGCAGATAATAGGGGGAGAAATCCTAATGCTAACAAAATGATCTTCGGCATCAGGGTCTTCTGCATCAGAGTCTTCTTTCTTCTGTAACGTGTGTTGCTCTTCATTTTTCTTGTTGTTCTCTGGTTTTCGCTGTTTGGCATCATGTTTAGTTTGGTGTAGGGCTCAGGATGATGACACAATCATGGTGGTTGAAAACCGGAGAAAGACCAGGCGAAGAGGAGAGCTTGTCTTGGCCCGTCTTGGGTTCTTCTTTTATCGAATCCTTGTAGAAGGCGTCTTTTTCTTTCTTCAGGATTCGAGGGAGAAGGGCACGGATCCGATAGTGGAAGACGAAGTTGTAGTCGTCCCAGATCTCTTCAATGGGTGTTTCCAGAGCAGAAATGGTCAAAGGACAGTATTTGAGGAGGAAGTTCTGTCTGACATCCAAAGCTTGGAATCTGGACGGACCATTCTTGCTGTATGAAGAGAGATCTGAACATCGGATTTCGAAGAGGAGGAGATCCAAGTTGATGTCCCTCAGCAGAGTCGAGAAGTATTGGTCCAAAAACAGATGCTTGGAGGATCCCCATTGGTGGAAGGGATTCTCAAGGATTTTGTTTCTCTGTTGATGGAGGTTCTTCTGGCAGAGACGGTAGTAGTTCATCAATGCGCTGTAGGGTTCCTTTGGATCGTGGATGTAGAATGGAGGCGGATCTTCAGGGTCCCAGTGTCCCAAGGAGACAAGATCCGTCAGGGTGGTGTTCTTTTCTGTCATGATCTTGAGAGAAACGTCAGAGTCCGAGTGTTGGAGAGTCTTGAGTTTCTTGTACTTTTTCTCAAGGTCGGAAATCACTTGCTCCAGGACAAGGCCGGATTCATTTACAATCCTGTGCAAATGATTCTGCCACACTTGGATCTGTGATTTACCAGCCTCGGATTGAGAAAAGTAGATCTCAGTCATGCTGGAGATGAAGAAAAGAGCGTCTTGTAGTTTGGAGTCTTCTGCGTTGTGGAGACTTTCGGGCAGGCTTCCGAGTTTCTCCTCAATCCTGTATTTGATCAGGGTGAGGTCCTCTAGGTTTTCCTTGAGGGTAGAAATTGCCTGGTTGTCCAATTTGTTGATGTTGTTGAAAGTGGTTCCAAGATGATCAATGAAGAATTGCTTCCGGGTGATGGTCCTCTCGAGTGCAAAGCAATGTTGGAGTCCCAACATATAGTTGAAACTTCGAAGAGACTGGAGGTCCTTCTCTTCTTCCAACGCTTCTGAAAGGAGTTTCTCCAAAAACTCTTTGAGAATAGCTTTGACAACTCCAGCCGGATAACGGAAGTGCTGGATGGCGAGTCGCGAGATGGCGGCGATGTGTTCCTCATTGATGTCTTGCAGCTTCTGAATATAGCTTCCCCATGTCGATTGGGAATAAGCCATATTCGGGCGACGGATGGAGATGAAACTTTTCCTCCGTAGGTTCCTGACATTCTTTTGGAAAGCTTCCAATTCTTTGTACGAGTTCTGACATGTCTGAATCAGAAGATCATAAACAGATCCCTTTTCAAAGTGATTGTTCTTTTCCTCCTTGAAGAAAAGAATTACATCATTGATGCGGGAACCTTGTTGATTGATCTGGTGATCAAGAAGGGAGATCTCGTTTTCAATGGAAGAGTCGTAGGAAGGGACTAATGTCTTCTTCGGCGGAGCGTTGGAGGAATGACGGCAGAAACGGATGTAGTGTCCACCACCGCAGAGGAGACAAACCATTTGACCGTTTTTAAATGGTGGAGCCTCCCTTTGCCATTCTGGGTAACGGCTAACGGGTGGTTTCTTCTTCTTGTGCGTCTGTGTTTCCTTTTCACCAGTCCTGTAGTCGAGGACTGCTGGCGGTTCCATCTTGTTCGGCAAGGCCTGAGAGAACTTCTGGTAGTAGCGAGGTTCTGAGGCCGGTGGATGAGGGGTGAAATTTCCCGATGGAGGCGTGAAGTCGTTGAAATTCCTGTTGTCGTTCCGATTAGGTCTGGATCGGGGCCTGACGTAGGGATTCGTGGCGATGTTTCTCCTAACAGGTGGCCTCAGAGGAGGTCTGTAGGAGGGTCCATGGGAAAAACCTCGGTGTGGTCCTGAAAAGGACCGATGTGGGGGGAGACCTCTTTGGAAGGGGCCTCTACAAGAGTGATAAGGACATCCCCAAGGGTAGGCCTTCCTCTCTTGCATACTTGTGCTAGGCTGCACAGCTTCAATCATGCTCAGAAAGAAGAATAAGGAGAGATAGGAAAGAGGGTTAAAAAAGGATCTTGCAATCCCTTTTCAGGAAAAGGTGTTGTCTTGCTTGAACCTTCTTTTGACAAGGAACTTGTCGGTTTTTGCTGAAATTACAAGAAATTGAGGAAATCAGTCACATATCATTAGTCCTACTCTCGCATCGACATATTCACTTTTCTGATTGATCGAAAATGTTCTAATGCTGCCTAGGTTGCCATGTTGTGTTCGGATCAGGTAAAAATACAGAAGTTTGTTAAAAATGCTATTTTATAACCCGGTTGTTAAGAATAGATTTCTACAAGGCTTCTGTAACAACTAAGTTTTTTCAAAGTGGAAATGATCAGTTTCACGTCTTGAAAATCTTTTTGTTGGTTACACCCTTTTTTCCTCGAAAACTTGTTTATAAACTCTTCCTGCAAGGTTTGATAAAAGAGTTTTGTCGAAAAGAAAGGGCCTTTTTACCTTAGCCTGGAATTTGTTTTTGTGAGGGATATCCTTTAAAAATTTATCCTAACTCCTACCTATCCTAAGAAAGGTTAGTGTCATTCTTATGGAATCTTGATCGTTAAACCTGCTACTTAAAGTATCTCGACGATTGTTCTAATGTACAGTGAACCAGCTTAATCTTTAAGTTCCCGAAAGTTCTTAAAGACAGAGCCTGTTACTTTAAAAGTATCTCGACGTCACGTATACGACAATCCGGTTTTACTTTCAATTTTCCAAAGTTTGAGCGCCTAATCTTTTAATGCTCTACAATTAACTAATGCTCCGCATGCCTTTAGTGTTTGAAGAGTGCAATACAATTTCTTCACAACTATCTATTTGAAAATAACCCAACATAGATCTCTCCTTCCAATCATTATTCAATTATCTTTCCTGACTTTCATAAGCAAAAAGTGTTTGGTAGTGCATTGTCCTGGTTGTTACATCAGCACATCACTTAATACTCATTTAAATCAATCCAGAATATTTAGTAATGATAGAAACGAAAGACAAATGCCGTTATTATGATCAAGAAACTTTGTGTAGAAAATGCTCACCATCCTCAACATGTATGGGCATAGCGTTACAAAAGTCATTTCTAAAATTTTTCAAGGAATCCGAAAAACAAATAATGCCTTATCCTTCAGGTTAGAGCTTAAAAAAGTTTTCATGAGCAAATACTAAAGGGTAATAACCGCTGGGGTCAAATTCCTTAAAGTATTTCCACACTACTTTGTTCCCAAAAAAGTTCTAAGTTTTTCAGAGTAACGCACTTTGTAAAAGCTCCTAAAAGAAATTCTAAGTCTTTTCTCTTCCATGAAGATGAGATCTAAAATGTCTTCATCGTTTGAAAAATGACTAAGTTTTTCTTTTCCTTAAGTCTAAGTGTTAAAAAATGTAATAATCGCAAAAAATGTTTTTACCTTTGTTCGGTGTTAACGGTGAGAAGAGTAAAAATTAACTTCGCTCAAACACTCTTAGGTTTTTGTTTTTATACGCAACCGTCAGAGTTCGGATGGGCAAAGATAACCCTACCCCCTCACTTTTTAGCGATTAGTACAATTTCCATTCCTAATTTTGTCACCTTTAAATTTTCAATTCTTCGTTGGAAAAACAGAAAACGCAAAGGCGGGGCCAGTCATGAGTTCAGTTTGCTTTGTCAAAAATGTCATCAAAATGTGTCATCCTTATTCAATGCAATGGTATCTCTTAGTTGGTTGGTTAGTTTGTCGTCATGTCAATTGTCGTTTTGAAACTTCTGGTTGGTTTGTTCTAAACTCCCCATATTATAGATAAAAATGTAAATTAATACAAATTGATCATATAATATAGTTTTTAGCGCGCGTTAGAATTTAGTACAAAACCAGATGTTTCGGGGTTTCCTCGTTAGAGGGCGTCTTTGTCATTTGTCAGTTTTGTCAGTCGTTTTTGTCAGTCTTTTGTACGTACAGAATCTCATAATTCGTTTTGGTCAAAATGAAAACTTCTTCGATATCTTTTCCTCTGAAGAACCGAAAAATCTCGCTTTGAGTTTTCGATCCCACCTTTTTAGATTGTCGTTTGAACTTTTCAATTTCAACTTCAACAAATTAAGAGATTACCTAGGGTTTTGTCGGGGTGATGCTATGTTCCAAAAAACCTTTCCTCGAGCCAAAGGAAAACTTTTTATGAAAAATAGTATCGGGAAAACTATGTTTTTAGAAAAGAGAAATGTATCCTACTAATACTAATCCCCTTACTTAATCTAAAAAATAGTTTTTATAAAAAGTAACCCAGCTAGCTAACTAATAGTATGCCGTAACTACTAATTTACTACTAGAGTCTACTTTCTATGTCTAAGCTAGTGTGTTTGTGTATCTATTTGTGTTTGTGTCTATGTTTGTGTCTGTGTCTGTTTGTGTTGTTGTCTTTGGTTACTGTTGTTATTTGTTGTTGCTATCCGCCGGTTGTCTAGTCTAAAGGGGTCTAAAAAGAGTATCAAGAAAAAGGAACGTTCCAGAAAACCCGTTTCTAGAGTTCGTTTCCCTTTTTCTTGAATTTTGACGTTTTTGATAGTTTTTCCATTTTCAGAAGGACGAAAAATAGAGAAAACGTACAAAATGGTCAAAAAGAAGGAAAGAAAAGTTTTATGACTGATTAATCACCTCTCCAAACGTTTCTATCATTGATCCTACTTTTAATCGATATTTTAATCGAATCAAAACCTAAAACACTCATAGTCGCTCAAAAATATCTGCCATCAAAACATCTAAAAAGAATCCGCCAAAAATGGGAATCGTCATTCTCGTCTTCAGCATTTTCTTGCTAACCTCATCTTCAAGTAAGCTTTTTCAAACTTAATTGAAGTTAATGCTAAACTATCACAGATTCTTCAAAACAGATCACAGTGTAAAACCTCTGCTTCTTTTTATAGAGGCTACCTTGATGAAAAAACCTGACTTAGGCCGCTACCGTGAGGCAGCCTATGGTTGCTCAAGTTTTATCACTACTTTCGGCTTTGAAGAATCTGATCGCAGTCAAAATGAAGAAGACGAATTTCTTGCCTATAGGCCAAATGGATTACTGATTTGCTATAACAAGAAGTTTCTACCTTTGCTATGGTTATCATGCGATACAAATAGGTGGTGTAATGATTCTGTCAAAGATGAGTCTAAGTACCAGTCAATGTACCATTCAGAAAAGAGAGAGTTACCTTCTTGGACTGCAATTTTAAGGGGTTGGACTGATTTAAAAGTGAAACATTCAGATGAGACTTTTGAAAGCCTCTCTCAATCTGTTAAGGATTGCCTTTTAATGTCCGAAACATTCTTGAAATTGCATCCAAAAGGTTACCATATCTTCAAAGAAGGTTCTTTGGAATACTGTGTCAGAGTAGTTAAGGTAGAAGTGCCTATTCTACATGCTTGTTCTGCTACAGAAGGGGGAAATGATCTAGATGCTAACTTATTTAACCGTATGCCTACTTGGAAAGAATATGCTAGTTTCTTCAAAAATTTCCTAACTGGTGACTTTGATAACTATGACTACACTGGCCATGAATAAAATGCATCTGCTAAAAATCTTTGAATTTTCAATTACGGTCTCTTAACTTGCTTTTTCTTTTACATTTCTTTTCAGTTGCTCAAAAAACAAATGTTGCTCAAAAGACGATAGAAGAGCGTCATATTGATGTTCAAAAGTGCAGTGAATATTTCGGTTCTTTTTCTTTTAATGAAAAATGGAAAAGTGGAGGAGATGAAAAAGAATACATTGCATTCAGGCCAAATGGAGTGCTGCTATGCTATAGGAAAAGAGTGCTGGATGTCCCTATTTTTCCTACGTCTATCTATTTCTACTTAGCTCGATGCAAAATTGATAATCAAATCTTTGAGCTGGATCCTAATCTTTTTGAAAGAATGCCCACTATGAACGAGTTCCGCCGTCTAAGAGAAACGGGAGATCCTCGTATCAAGGGTAGGCAAAGGATGACTCAAAGACCTGAATTACCCCTTGGATATCGAGCTTTTTCTGAAGATAGTGAAAGTATTGTCCTAGATTACTTCAACAAATGTATGGCTTCATTTATCTATATCACACATCCTTACAATAAAGACGAAAACCTAATTAAAGTATTCTCTAGTAAAGGTACTCTAATGTGTGGTTACAGTCTTCCAAAGGAATTTCCTCTTGTTCACAAATGCGAACCAGGACTTCAAGATATGTCTTTAAATACAAAATTGTTCTCTAGTATTCCATCATGGAATGAATACAAAATTGTAAAGCCTTATCTCGAAATCGCTGATTATGATTATGAACATGAATAAAAAGAAAAAGTGAGATACAGGATACTTTTTATTTTTGGTTTTACAAGGAAACATTTATCTTTGTCTTACATCGAAATAATAGACTCAGATAAAAACATGGCAAAGAAAGAATTCACAATTTAGTCATCATTTACAATAAAATCAAGGAAATCTTCAGTAGTCACAATGTTCTTACTGAAGATAACCGGGGTCTTTTTGTACGTCTCAAGATCAGGGTGATGCTTTGCGCAAAAGGTTTCTGCTGTTCTGATAAGAACAAAACAGAGCCCATTTTCGCATTTTGTTGAGCAAGCTCCCTTCTCTTTAGATAGTCCTAATGCTGGATCATATCTTCGACGTCTGCAACTGGAAAGGCTGCAGGTGATTTTTCCTACAAACTTGGGCTGTGTCTTGTTTTTAAGCAGTCTGTCCATTAGGAGATTAGCATCCCATCTTCTAATAGCTTCACGGCTCCAAACAGAGACAGGCTTCAAGTTTGTAGTGTCACTTCTTAGAAAGTAACTTTCTTTTGTGGGTAACTTTCGAAGTCCTGGGCATTCTGGACAATCGTAACAGTTAATAACGCACATCTTCTTCTTTTCTTCTGTCTTCTCTCTTCTAAATGCAGAGTTGAAATGATCTTCTTTCTTCAGTTTTCCTTGAATTTTTCCGACTTACTTATACGAGTACTCGCAGAAAAAGTTCTTGACCAGTTTTTGCGTCTGTGTCAAAAAAGCTTTTCGGCGCCAAAAATAGAGAAGGAGTGGTTATTTTGTAAACACTGCTCCTGGTCTATTTGGTCAGTACTCGTCTTTTCTTTCGGAAATAATTCAAATTGGGGAAGGAATGGTTGGGAAGGGTAGAAAAGGTTTCTCCTGTTTCTTGCGGCTAGTCTAGTTTTTACTCACAAAGATCCTAACAATAGTTTTTACGTTTTACTTATTTGCGTGTTCCTAATACAGGTTGTTTAAGGCTGTATCTAGGTCACCAAGAAAGTTTTGTAAAGTTTGTCTAGAAATTTGCAGTTTTCATGTTCACTTTTTCTACTTTATCATCCTCGTACTTTTGAAAAAGATTCTCCTAATTTTCCGTTTGTTTGTACAATTCACAATTGAGTTTTCCACTCAAAATGACATTTTCTGTTTCTGAACTCGTTTTTGATCTTAGTTTCTCTTTTTGTTTTGGGGTCAGGGAAATATACAACAAATTTTGTTTCAATCGCTCGACTTATCCAAAATAACCCGACGTTTTCTTGTGCAATTTCATTATCCTTATTTTGACATTTTGGGATTTTGCAGATTAACTTTGAGTCAAACATTAAATCTTTCGTCCATCTCTCAATTCACCTTTTAGAAACTCAAAAATTATGTAACCTTTTTAGACAATTTCTCAATAGTTTTAGCTTGTTACTTTACGTATCTCGATGATTGCGCTATGTACAAGTGAACCAGCTTTAAAAAGCCTGTTATCTTGCGATATCTCGACGTCACATTGTACGGCAATCCAGCCAAACTTATGAGTCCTTGCCCAGCTACACCCTCTTTAAGCTTCATAAGCAACAAAAGATGAGTCTCAAACATGTACACCTATTTGTCGCTCAGATAAACGGAGAGATTTCAGCTAGATATTAATGGGCCACCGAAGTTTGTTCCTTATTGACTCTTAGTCAGTGTGCTAAAAATCCGTTGTGTTTTTAAGGATAGTTTCATTTTTACAAGAGTATATCTGCTATCTTCAAGAAGGCGATGAAATTTGTTATAATATCTATAGTACCCCTCTCAAAAAAGAAAAATAAGAAAAAAAATGTTCATTTTTCAGATGTCATTTATTTTGTTTAAATGTCAATTGTCATTTTACAAAACATGAAACGTTACAGATTTTAATTTTCTAGTTTTGGATTTTTGTAAGAAAGAGTGAACGGTGAAATTTTAACAATGTCTAGCCGTGAGGGGCGTATTCTTTTTTCGTATTCTCTAATGGTTGTTCTAGTCTTGTATAAGCAAGGGAGGGTCAAAAAAGTTATCAGTTTTTGCAAGAAAAAGGATGCTAAGGTAGTTGTCAAGAGAGTGTATAATAGATTTATGAGAATTGATGTCAAAGAATCAATTATGTTGATGGCCATTCTTATTTCTTTTTGATTGCAATTGCGTCGGCTTCTGATTTGATTGCTTTTGATAACAGTGCTAATCTGCGTGAATTAGTACGGTAGTGATCAAAGAGCTCAAAATACAAAAACCAGAGAGCAAGGTATGCGTTAAGAAGAAAATAAGATAGGAGAAATACGCCTATGATTTGTATCATAGCGATAGTCGTCCATAACATATTTGAATTCTTCTCTCTCAAAATCTAATTATATCTCTCAAGAAGTTGGGTGGGTGTTCACTAGGAGGTTTTAAACTCCAAGTGTGAACTACTGTAGGTTCGAGCCTAGCAGAGTTCAAAGGTATAGGTGTTAAAGGTAAGGGTTTTTCTAGTTGTGGCAACAGAGGTAACAAAAAATGGTGATAGTGTTCACAAAAATTTGGCAAATTTGTGAAAAAGTGTGAACAATAGAAAAAGTGCAGCAGCTGATGATAAGCAAACCGGTGAATCAGGTTTCTCTTATAAATCTCTTGTAGGATATGACGAATTTGTTTGTAAGATTCGATGCTGATATGAATATCAGCTATCCTCGAGATATTTTCAGCGGTCAAGGGCATGACATCTTTTTCTTGTTTCTTCACAATTGAGGCGGAGGCCTGAAGGCTGTGGCAAGAGGCATTTCTTTTGATCTTTTTCTTAGTTTCAAGTTCGATTTTCTCCCTGGATATGGAGGTTGAGCTTCAATGATGTAGGGGTTTAACAAGGTTTCACAACTTCTAAAATCATGCAACACAGTGTCGTGGTAGTGAATTGCATACAAGAAATCCGCCAATTGTTGCAGAACGATTGGGTGAATGAGGTTTCTGTTCGAATATTCTTGTAGCAAAATACACAGACTTCTGTATGAACGAATAGAAGCTATGACTGAAAGTCTTGTTTGCCGATCCATTGAGCGTCCAGGTTTTTCTTTCGAAAATGGTTCATAAAATGAGGAGTTGGTTTTGGCTGGCTCCTTATTTATGTAGAAAATCGTCTCGATTTTTGCGCGGGCTTTTTATCTTGCTCTTGAATCTGTCCAATTTTGTTCTTCACAGCTAACAGCCAGTCTCGATGGTCTTGGTAATCGATTCTGGTGTCGACAATTTTTAAGAGATACTCCACTCGGTTTATGAAAGTGTTTTCAACTTTCAAAACGAGTTCAGAGAGATCAAAAAGTTTTAAATGATCTCTGGCTGTTTTAAGGTGTATTCTAAAAACGTCTAGAGCTGAGAACAATTCTTCCAAGGTGTCTGTAGAAGTAAAACTAGTATGCAATTGAGGTTCAATGCAATTTAGCTTTTTGACAACTTTACCCAATCTGGGAATAAAGTTCTCTAATACTTCTTTTCCTTGTTCTGGATCTGGGAAATCCTTAAAAGCGCCGTTAAGGATTTTGATAATGTCGTATATTTGCTGAACGTAGGGTTTTGTTTCCTTCTTCGTATTTTTGCTTTTCTCTTTTTCAACCTGATCCATTTCTGTTAAGATGTATTTTATTACTAAAACACGGTCTTAATTTTCAATGGATATGTAAGTTAAATAAAGAGTAGCTACGAATTTTAATTAATTAATTTTAATTAATTAAGAAGGATCCCTTTCAAGCGTCATTGTCAGAAAGATTTTTGGCGGCAAAATTTACTCTCCATCTCTCTTTTTTGTTTAAGAAAGGAAAAGTAAATTTGCGTGGGTACGCTCATCACCTTTTTAGAGAGTACAAAAGTTGGAATATGCTATCGTTAGGACGACTGCACACTCTTTCGGTTGTCTCTTGTGTAAAAGGCGAGGGCGCCAAATAGTGACGTTTCTGGGTTCACCTGTCAAAAAAGCGTGGGAGTCAGAATTTGCTATCGTAAGAACGACTGCACACTCTTTCGGTTGACGCTTGAGACAAAGGTGGAGCACCAAAAAATGACGTTTGTCTGTCAAAAGTGTGGGAACCAGAGTTTGCTATCGTAAGAACGACTGCACACTCTTTCGGTTGACACACAGGACAAAAGTAAGGGCGCCAAACGGTGGGAATTTTTGTCAAAAGTATATTAATTAGAGCTGACTATCGTAAAAACGACCATCTACTCTTTTTAGTAACTTTTTGGGACAAATATAAAGGCGCCAAAAAATGTCGCTTTTTTCGATTTAATTTATCATAAATGTAGTAGTTTTGAACTCACTATCGTAAAGACGACTGTTTGTTCGACCTACTTCATTTAAGACAAATGT
>Ga0214169_100063_pt1 | contig 17194 bp, 13 predicted proteins | sample TroBogEpilimnion_42_FD_153007 | JGI IMG/M metagenome (GOLD analysis project Ga0214169, IMG submission 153007) | Freshwater microbial communities from Trout Bog Lake, WI - 13JUN2007 epilimnion | ecosystem: Environmental > Aquatic > Freshwater > Lake > Epilimnion/Euphotic zone | place: Trout Bog...
ATGTGCAGGGGTGCCTTAGGGTCATCTTCGATGAGGTTTCGCAGGCGCTTGATGTGGACGTCAAGGGTCTTGGTGTCGCCGACGTAGTCGCTGCCCCAGATGCGATCAATAAGTGTTTCGCGGGTGAGCACTCGACCAGGGTTTTCTAAGAGTTCTTGTAGGAGCGCAAACTCTTTGCGACGCAATTGGATCTCTTCGCCTTTAACAAAACAGCGACGCGCTTCTATGTCGAGTTTTACGGGACCAATCTCAATCTTCTCTTCACTCTCGACTACCTGAGTCGAGCGCTCCCGCCGGCGTAACACTGCTCGAATTCGAGCGACGAGTTCGCGAAGGCGATATGGCTTTTGGACGTAGTCGTCTGCACCAATTTCCAACATGAGAACCATGTCGACCTCTTCGCCTTTGGCACTCACCACGATGATGGGGACATCAGATTGTGATCGAATAACGCGACATACGTCCAACCCAGACATCTTGGGAAGCATTAGGTCGAGGAGGACTAAATCGAAGCTGCCAGATTCAAACTTTGAAACAGCCTCTTGCCCGTCACGCGCGACGGTAACTTCGAATCCTTCGCGGCCTAGGCCAATTTCAAGAGCATCGATGAAAGATTCTTCGTCCTCTACGACGAGCAGTCGAATGAGTTTGGAAGCTTGCTGAGCCGCCTTCTTCGTGCGGTCCTTTTCCTTGGCTTTTTCCTTTGCCATTATTGGTTCATTGGCAATTCAAGGGTGAAGGTCGAGCCTTCACCTTCGCGGGAATCCACTAACACGCTTCCTCCATGATTTTCGGCCACGTGGCGAACAATACTCAGGCCGAGTCCGGTTCCGCCAGTCTCGCGGGCCCGACCTGGATCAACGCGGTAGAAACGCTCAAAAATTCTCTCCAAGTCCTTGGCGGGGATTCCTTGGCCTTGGTCGGAAATACTGACACTCACAAATGGACCGACGGTGTCGCCATCGGAGTTAATGCGTGATTCGGTTCGAGCCGTATTGATGCGAACTTTGCCTCCACGAGGTGAATAAACAACGGCATTCTCCAACAGAGCGTGGAGAGCCGATACCAATTGCCGGCGATCGCCAAAGACCACCAAATTATTTTCGGGCTCATCGAACTCGAGGACAACATCGTGCTGTTCGGCTGAGGTACGGATTCGTTCCATGGCTTCGGCGGCAATGAGTGAGATTGGTACTGGTTCGCGAGTAGGTGAACCTTCGCCCTCAATACGTGAGAGGTCGAGAAGGTCTTCAATAATTCGGTTAACGCGGAATGACTCGTTATGAATTCGCTCGGCCAGTCGTTGGGCAACAACTGGATCACGCTCAAACTGAAGTGTTTCCGCCAAGAGCCCCAATGCACCCATCGGAGTCTTGAGTTCGTGGGAGACGTTTGCCACGAAGTCGCGGCGAATGTCTTCGAGGCGGCGACGCTCAGACACATCTTCAATCACGGCAATCACGCCCAGTGGCTTTCGCCCATCGTCAATAACGGTCGCTTTGATCGCGAGAGTCCGGCGCGGGGGACCATAAATATCTATGCTTCGTTCAGCTACTCCGACAGACCACCCCTCAGCGAGAACATCAGTTACCGCTTGAGCGGCAATGGCATCTCCATACCGAGAGGCCATGAGTGTTTCAGCAAGGGCATTGCGGAAGACCACACTTCCAGCTTCGTCACAAAGAATTAGTCCTAGGGGGAGTGCATCGAGCGAACGACGCAAACGCGAAGAGTCTGCTGAGGACTCCGAAACGGTGCTGGAGGCTTCTCCAGTAGCGGCTTCGAGGTAGCCAAGAGCCTCTTCAACTTTTCCATGGTCGTCACGCGGCTCGACACCCAAAAGTGAAGCCAATGATGAAATTCTTTGGGCAATTGCCCGGTGTCCTCGCCGTCGATTAATCAGAACGCCCATGAGGATTCCGAATAGGAAAAGGCCAAGGACGGCGGCGTAAAACACCAGGGGCGACCAGTGTTGAGCCACGTTCTGAATAAGGGCAAACAGCATGTTGCCATTCTCGCAGAGTTCTCAAATATTTGTGACACCTACGACCGTTGTAGTTCCCCTACAAGAAAGAAGGTTTTTGTGTTACTCGCCTCTGTGAAGCTCTCTCCCTCAACTACCGCACTCCCAGGGAGTGCTGCACTCCAACAGCTAGCGAATGGAATCGCCGCCTGGGCGCTGGTGGGATCGCTTATTGGGTTGCTGTTTGGCGCCGGAATGTGGGCGCTTGGAGCAAATACTCAGAACTCCTCTCAATCCTTGGTTGGACGACGTGCCGTATTCGCAAGCCTCATTGCTGCGGTTCTCATTGGTGCGGCTCCACACCTCATCAACTTCTTCTTCGCAACAGGGCAGAAGGTCAAATAAGTGGGCGGGCTGCTCTGCTTTATTAATCCAATTGGGTGCGCAGCGGGCTCTATTGCGAAGTCGACCTTTGCGGGGCTCTTTAACGCACTAACTGGCTGGATGTCGGGCAGCCTGCACTGGCTTCTAGGGATTGTGGCAAAGGCTCTGAACGCAACAAGCAGTGCCGCCACAATCTCTAAAGCGGCATCGGGAGAATTCAATTCGCTGCTGCATCTCTCGCCGCTGTTCCTGTTGACCGGATTGCTCGTCGGCACATTGCAAGGTCTGCGCAGTGGAGATTCATCAGTTCTTTGGCGACTGTATTTGGTCGTAACTCCAGCTTGCGTCGCTGGGATTTTCCTCGCGAGACCAACTGGGGAGCTGTTTATCCGAATTGTGAATCAGCTCTCGGATAGTTCAGTTGCAGTAGTTAGCGCACACGCATCACTTCTAGAAAAAAGCATCGCAAGTTTGCCGGGTTCCACTCCGGGATTTGGGCTCTTTCTGTTAGTCGGCGTGCTCACACTCACGTCCTTCCTATTTTGGTGCGAGTTGGTCGTCAGAATGTCACTTCTTACCTTGCTACTTGCGCTCGTGCCGGTCATAATGCCGCTTTCCGTGATCCCGAATTTACGGAGAGTTGGAATCCGACTGATAGAGACCTTTGCGGCGATTGTTGCCAGCAAGTTTTTTATTGTTATTGCGCTTCTGGTTGGTTTAAGCGAAATCACAGTAGGTAATGTCACTTCGGCAATTGTTGGCGCCGTGACAATGATTCTGGCAATTTTTTCGCCCATTGTGCTACTTCGGATTATTCCGTTCTTGGAGAATTCTGCAGCACTTGGAGCAATGGGCCTTAGACAACGGGCCACGGCGTTAGCTCTAAACGCTCCCAATTCCGCAATCGGAAAAGCAGCCAAATTGCTACAGCCCGTTAATGACTTCTATGAAGGCCCACCGATAATTCCCGAAGATTTTGGAATTCCAGAGTGGGATGAGACATACGACTTCGAAATGCCTGTCTACGATCCGACTTTGCCAAAGGAACCGCCAATCCAAGACAATCGTCATATCCGCAAAGGACACCCCGTAGTTATGCGGGACTCTATGGGTCCGGTAATTGGTTGGCATTGGGATGACTAATCGGATTCCGCTGGGCAAGGCCGACACTCACTCCCGACTGTTGGGAATTCGTCGAAGCCAAATTTCCGGCGCAGCTTTTGGGATCTTTGCACTCTCGGACTACGTATTGACTTCGTCTAACTCTGGGGTGCTTCTCGTTGCACTGCTTTCATTAATTTCAGTAATCCCAGTCAAGAGTCAGGGAACCGTTGGGGATTTTTTGATCACGGCTGGAAAGTTTCTTCTTCGCCGTCGAAGCTTTGAAATTTCACCAGGAAGCCAATTCTCATACCGCCTCGACCAAATAGGTCGGCTTGATCTTTCGGGTATGGATAGTGAAGTCGTAACTTCATTAAAGCAGTTCTCTACCACGCTGGCCCTTGAAGCTGAAACGAGTGAATTTCAGATTTCGCTCTCTCGCAACTTTGCGAATAGCGAGACAACGATTCAAACAATCAGTCAAGCGAAGCCGAGTGAAATATGGTTACCAGTATCAAAAAAGCCAGAAGTGGTGTCGGCTTTCGAATCATGGAGAGAAATCCGAATAGAAGACAGTTTCTATGCTGTTCTCTCGCTCGATGATTTCAGTCTGGCCCGACGTCAACGTCAAGTCTTGAGCCGTTTTCTCGGCTGGCTGCCATCCGGTCTCATGATCATGAGAATTCAGGTTTTCGGAACTCAACGAGGAGTGCGAATGACTGCACGTGTTGCACACCGCGTATCTATTGACTCAACAGTCACCCAGGCGCTGGGATTTCGTGCTGACTCCCGAGCGCGAGTTGAAATGGAGCGAAAAAAGCAACAAGAACTCGAAGTTGAATCTGGTGCGGCTTTCATGAAGATTGGCCTATTTTTAATCTGCTCAGGTTCCACAAGGCAAAGTTGTAGGAGCCGAGTAAAGGCCTGCATCCAAGAAGCACGTCGATCGGGATTGCCTATGCGCGTTCGTGTTGGCGAGCAGAGAACGTTATTCGAGGCTCTGGTGCCTCAGGTGAAAATTGCCTAAGAGCGTTTATTCACATTGGGCGACTAGCGAAGATTTTACAAACCTGAGTGTGTCATTGCACGATGCTGGCACTGGTTTACCTGGTCGCTCACTTGGTATTTGTCAGCGGGGCGGAGATTTCGTGTTCGATTCATTTATCGCTTACGCGAATGGATTAGTTACCAATCCCAACATGGTGCTTGCTGGGGCGATTGGGGTTGGCAAGAGCACCCTCGTGAAAATGCTTTTGTTACGAGGTATTGGCGAGGGACGCCGCGGAGTGATTATTGATCCGAAGGGTGAGTACGGACCGCTCGCTGAAGCGTTGGGGGTGCGCCCAATAACGTTCGGTACCAATGGGTGGTGCAATCCATTTGTTGGCGATGAAGTCGAGAATTTGTCATTGCTTAGAACAATGCTTTCGTCTCTCCAAAGTAAAGAATTGAGCTCTGAACAACTATTCATATTGACCAATTTGTGGCGGGAAAATATACGAGCGGAAGAGACCAGAGTCTTTCGAGTTCTCCTAACGGCTCTTGAGTCTTTACTGTTCGAGACGACACCTACACCTGGCCGAGACTTAGCTTTGTTGCTCCATCGATTTGTACATGGCGACTTATCTGGGTATTTCGATGGTCCGGGTGATCCAGTCTCTTTGAACGCGGGGGTCAACATCATTGATCTCTCACACCAATGGTCCGGGGAACACCTTTCTCTAGTAGCGCTGACGGCTATCGCAGCTGCACAACACACACTGGTTGACTCATCGATTCCGGGGTATTTGGTAATTGACGAAGCGTGGGCATTGTTAAGCGACCATGAAGCGGTGAGATGGTTGCAAGGATCGTGGAAGCTTGCGCGCTCACGAGGAATTAGCCACATACTGGTACTCCATCGTTGGTCTGACATCTCCGCTGCTGGGGACCACGGATCAGTCCAACGCGAACGCGCGTCGGGGCTATTGCGAGAGTGTGAAACGAGCTGGCTGTTCCGGCAAGGTGTAGAGGAAGCATCTGAGATGGCGCTTGCCCTAGGTCTCAACCAAAATGAGGCGAAACTACTGACCGCATTGCCAAAAGGCACGGCGCTAGTTCGCTATGCCTCGTACCGATCGGTGGTTGCGATTGAACCCGATGACGCGGATCGCCAGGTTTCTGATACAGACGAAGCCATGCGTTGAAATCAAAAGTACGATTCGGAGATGCCTGCTTCGACTCCCCAGGACATCTTGGTCATTGATGTCGGAGCCACATCTATTAAGAGTTCGGTCATAAATTTAGCGGGCGAGCGGATTCAACCAATGCGAAAGCGGAAAACTTTACGGCCAATCTCCCCTGCGCAACTTCTGGCTGTATTGATGGAGCGAGTTGAGCTGGATAATCCAGAACACGTTGTCGTGGGTCTCCCAGTGGAATGTCGCAACGGAGTTGCTCTAGACAGTGGCAACTTGGCCCGTGGGGGGTCAGTCAACTCTGATCGTGACGAGGCAATCGGAAGGGAGTGGAGGCAATTCCCCTTTGAGCAAGAACTTCGTTCACTTAGCGGTCGGGAAGTCGTAGTGCTCAACGACGCCACTCTGGCGGCTCTTGGTTGCGTCACTGGTCGCGGCAACGAGCTAGTACTGGCTCTTGGTACTGGATTTGGGGTGGCGCTCGTCGCTAATGGTGTTCTCAAAGATGTGGAAGATCGGGGCAATCGACCCTTCAAAGAAGGAACTTACGATTCATTATTGGGAGAAGGCGCACGGCGTCGGGAAGAAGACCTTTGGCGCGACAACCTCAGCGAAGCCGTGAGTCAGATGGGAGCAGAGTACAACGCGTCCGTAGTTTGGCTGGTTGGTGGAAACGCCAAGCGTCTGAAACCCACTGACTTTGAAGGACTTCCGTTCCCACTTCATATTGCGGGTAATGATGCTCCATTTCAAGGCGCAGCCAAGGTTTTCGGCAATCCCAAAGTCATTGGACGTTAAATAGGGAAGTCGAGTAAGATTTAACACTGCATCACTGCGGCTGTAGCTCAGCGGATTAGAGCATCGGTCTACGGAACCGAGGGTCGGGGGTTCGAATCCCTCCAGCCGCACCAAAAACCTTAAAGCGCATTGAAGTATTGGGCTATCCATCCTGGCAGAAGTAGAGGGAAAAATTATGAGTGAACACACCGAAGACAACATGCCGAACTTTGCGGACGCCGATGGATCTGGTGTTGCTCACCGCATTCTGGGTACCACGATGCCCGTGCTTGAGGTGTAATTACAACCAGGTCAATCCGTAATCTCGCAGGGTGGTGAAATGTCGTGGTTGACACCATCGGTCGCTATGACGACACAAACTGCCGGAGCCGGAGGTTCGGGACTAGGCGGCGTATTCAAGCGCGTCGTTTCTGGCGGGTCCATCTTCATGACCGCATACACCGCCCAAGGTGGCGAAGGGGTTGTTGCCTTTGCGGCAAAGATGCCTGGCCACATTAAACCCATTACGGTTAGCGCGGATCGTGAATACGTCGTATCACGACATGGCTTCATGGCAGCCACCCCAGATGTGACCTTGAACTTGGCCGTACAGCAGAAACTTGGTGTTGGTATTTTCTCGGGGAATGGATTCGTCCTGCAGAGAATTGCTGGTGAGGGCACCGCATGGATTGAGTTGTCCGGAGAACTAGTCGAGTACGACCTAGCACCAGGCGAAGTGATGATGGCCCACCCAGGGCACGTGGGACTTTTTGAAGCGACAATTAATTTTGAAATTGAGAGAGTACAGGGCATCAAGAACATGTTGTTTGGTGCGGACACGATATTTCTCGCCAAGCTCACTGGCCCAGGAAAGATTTATCTTCAAACCCTCACACTTCCCGGCTTGGCACATGCGATTGCCCCATACCTTCCTCAAAGTGAAGGTTCGGGACCAACCGGAATCAATATTGGTGGCTTTAAAATCAATTAGGTCTTTCGTTAAAGCGTGATGTCCCGCCGATTAATCTCGCTTCCTAGATTTCCACTTGTTATTAGGTGAATAAAGTTCTTATGGAAGACAAGTGGTATTCGTCCTAAAGATATGAAATCGACTATTTTTAGATGGTGATTAGCAACGTTCAGGATGACCCAATTCGGCCGCCAAGGCAGCCGGATTCAGTTGAAAACCAGCACGTTGTCTTTACTATCGTTTCGCCGAGCTATTTTTCACGCGCCTGCGTTCTGGCGGCGGGCGTCAAAGAGTTCATGCCGGACGCGTGCTTTCGAATTCTCGTCTTGCAAAGCGAGTCATCTCCTCGTGCGGCAGAGGCGAGATTGAATCTGGGCTTAGGTGAAGGCACTTTTAATCACACCGTCATGACCATGGACCAAATTGACTGGGAAGAATTTGATGTTGTTGCCGCCGCTTTGTTTTATGAAATATTGGAGTTCGCAACCTCAATAAAGCCTGCAGTTTTGAGACATTTTCTGAAAGCGGGTGCCAAGCGCGTTACCTACATGGATCCCGATATTCAAGTATTTAATGACTTCACGTCATTGTTGGATGATTCGGCGGATGTCTCACTCACGCCACATTTTTTGACAGAAATTCCCGATGATGGTTTGAAGCCATCAAAACGAGAAATCTTGCTTGCGGGGTTTTATAACTTAGGTTTTTGTTCTGTGCGCCCAACAGGTCTGCCGTTCTTAAATTGGTGGTCAACGGAATTACAGTTCGGAGCGCTGGTGGATATTGGGGCGGGCTACTTCACTGATCAGCGAATTATGGACTTTGTTGCCCTGCACGCCAATCTTCAAATACTCAGTGACCCTGGACTCAATGTGGCGTTTTGGAACCTGCATGAACGGTCCGTCGTTTCGGTTGACGACACGTGGAAAGTTCTTACAAATGGAGAAGTATCTCCTCTTTACTTCTTCCACTTCAGTGGCTTTAGGTTAAGTGGCACAACTACGTTGTCAGTTCATGCAACGAGGAGTGTCGTTGGCACAAAGCTGCCATGGAAATTTGCTCATCATTACGAAGAACTCGTTAAAGACGGGAATCGGAAGATGGGGCTTGTAAATGAGAGTGACCCATTCGTAAGTTTCACCTTTGTCCCAAAGGTTTGGAGAAATGCGATTCGGATGGAATTCAACCTGCATCTTCGAGCCGGACTTACATTTTCGGAAGTTCGTGCACTGTTTCTAACAGGGGACGTGAGTCCTAATAGGTTCGGCGCTTCGTTTAACTCTCTTCTAGAGGGATGGGCGACTAGGCCCGGAGTGAATGGGATTCCAAGGGGGGTTGCTGCCTTTTTTAGCACCAACCTTATTTCTTTCTCGATGGCGCCTTGGGCCCAGATTGAGTGGGCCAACGCGCATCTTGGCGAGATGGTTGAAACACGCCAGGCGCTTGGTCGGGCAATTCTTACCTCCATGATTAAATCGTCGAGGACAACTGCTCCCGTCGTCATTGCTGGGTTCCTCTGTTATGGAGCAGCTGTCGGGGCGGTCGCCAGAGAAACCGTTGCGCTTTATGACGAGGCTGAACTTCCCGTGGCGATAGATGTCATCGAAGTTGGAAGCACTTCACATGAACTCCAGTCGTATTACCTTCGAAGAAGAAGTTATTTGGCTTCGCGGGCTGCTTCAGTACTTGCAGTTGTTAATGCTGACGTTTGGATGGACCAGATGATTCATACAAATCGAATCAAAGATGAACAATTTGTTGAGGCGGTGTGGGCTTGGGAGTTGGAGAAGATTCCTGACTCGATGGTTCGCGCAGCCGCCACAGGAAAAATTAGTCGGATCAGTGCAATGTCACAATGGTCAGCGCAATCAATGTCAGAAGCAGTCGGTGCGCCCGTCGGAACATTCAGCGCTTTTCCAGGAGTCTTGAAGACTCGCTATGACAGCCCAAGGTATTCAGTGACCCCCTCCAATGCTCCTTATATATTGTCGACCTTTGACGCCAAAAGTTTGTTGGGTCGGAAAAATCCAGATGGAGTGTTAGCTGCCTGGAAGGAAATTTCCCCACAGTGGCCAGACCACTATTTAGTGCTGAAGTCAACGGACTTCCATTTGCACGCACCAGCAAAGCTGCACTCCTTAATTGAGCAATCGCCACGGACAATCCTGATTGACCAGCGACTGAGCCAGGAGGATTACAACGCATTGTTGGGCGCGGCCAGCGCCTACGTGAGTCTGCACCGTAGCGAGGGGCTCGGCTTAACAATGGTCGAAGCGGCGTTGGCGGAACGGCCAACTGTATATACAAATTACAGCGGCATCGCCGAGATTTTCGAAGGCTCACACTTTCCCGTGCCGTACGAGCTAGTCAAGGTCGGTGACAGTGGCTACGACAATGGCCCTTATGACAACGATGCATCGTGGGCACAACCAAATATTTCGGTGGCAGCTCAGAAACTATCGGAGGCCCTTGCTGCCTCTCAAGATGACGAGATTGATCGGTATGAACAATTCCGAAAGCCAATTGAAAAGGTCTTGCTTGCCCGAAACGAACAGACACTTCAGAAATACCATGAACTCGCGCAGAAATCCCATCAGCGAATCAAAAAAGATGTACGGCCCTCCGAAAGAGAACTTAGTGGAATTTGGTGGTTGGTCTACCCATTCGTGCAGATTGCAATGGTGCTGTACTTCTTCTTGCCGAAAAGGACAAGGCGGAATATTCATCTTGTGTTACGAAATGCAAAGTCTCGACTAGGAAATTTTAAAAACTGAGCATCGCGAGAATAGCCACGGTCTGGAATTGAAGAATCTGTAGCCTTGGCAGGTTACGTGGGACTTAAGATTTTTCAAGGTCGCGAACTTGTGGGAGATTTAAATTTTGCCCGATGTCAGCGCTTGGAGAACCGTAGCTGCCCTTGCCCTCACCTCGGGCAGATCACTCAATCGGCGTAGCCCATGACGCTGCTGGGCCATTCGATGATTTCCCGAGAAGGCTTCTTCGTGTCGGGCCAGGAAGTCCCAATACAGCGTGGTGAAGGGGCAGGCGGTTTCACCAGTTCGAAGTTTCGGATTGTAAGGACAGTCCTTGCAGTAGTTGCTCATTCGAGAGATGTAGGCGCCTCCCGCAGCGTACGGTTTGGTCATCATCTCACCACCGTCGGCGTGTACCCCCATGCCAATGACATTGGGCACCATTACCCACTCGGCCGCATCAATGAAGCGTCGACGCATCCAAGCCAGAAATTCTTGGGGTTGAACCCCGGCAATTAATGCCAAATTACTCAACACCATGAGGCGAGGAATGTGGTGGACCCAAGCGCGCGTATCAATGTCTCGGATAATTGAAGAAACACACTTCATCGAGGTGGCCGCGGCATCATCAAAGAGAGGCAGTAACGGCGTCGTTGCTCCCAACCCATTGCGCTTTTGGTACTCCTCACCTTGGTGCCAGTACATGGCGTAAACGTATTCACGCCATCCGATCAATTGGCGAACAAACCCCTCGGCCGAGGCAATTGGGATGTCACCTTGGCTAAATCTTTCGAGTGCGGCATCAAGGACCTCTTGGGGGTGCAATAAGCCATTATTTAGGTACGGGCTTAAAAGTGAGTGGTGCATAGACCAGCTCGAAGGATCCATGGCATCTTCGTAGGGCCCAAAGTTGGCGAAGTGCTGGGAAAAAAAGCGTTCGAGCTGGGCGAGGGCACCTTCGCGCGTCGTGGACCAGCATCCCGATGGGGTGTGCCCCATCTCTGAGGCCACAGAATCATCGATGTCATCTATCGGGAAATAGAGGGGCTCGGGCCAACTGTAATTCTTCGGTGGGCCCAGTCGGTTTTCCTTGTCGAAGTTCCATGCCCCACCAACCGGCTTACCGTCTTCCATTAAGACGTTGAGGCGAGTGCGCTGCAGACGGTAGAAACCTTCCATCACGATGTTGCGCTGAGATGATGCCCACTCCCTAAAAACCTCTGGGGGCGTTAAGAAAAAGTCATTTGCTCGTATGACATCGACGATGCTCTCTAGTCGCTCGTTCTGACGGAAGGAGTTTTGGCTCGTGGCGTGAAGTGGGACACCCGGGTACCGCGCTTTGAGTTCGCTGAGCCCGACGGTCGTCGATTTTGCCTGGTGAATGTGAACTTGGAAACCACGCCCCTCGAGCAGACGTGCGAAATGGCGTGCTGCGGAGCGATAAAAGAACAGTCGCTCGGGGTGCCAATTTGTACCGCTGAGCATCGCTTCATTTTCCACCAACAGAATGACATCTTCTCCTGGTACCGCATCGGACATGACGCCGTAGCGTTCATGGAGTTGATCAAAGGCGACGTATCGAAGCGAACGGGGCATTATTTACGACACGCCTTCGAGCAATGCTTCACGTCTTCCCAATTTGAGGCCCATTTTTTGCGCCACTCAAAAGGACGCTCGCAACGCTGGCAAATCTTGGGTGCGAAACCATTCTTCGTACGCGGTTGCGAAGCCATGTCAGAACCTTACTAGTAAGAGCTTTTCTGACCTACTCTTATTAATCACGATGCACTAAGCGGAGATCTCTGTTTGAATCAGTACCTACAATCAAACCACCAGCGACTTTCAGAGTTCGAAAATTGGGCTCAGGCGAGTTTCAACGAAGGCGACTTTGAATCAGCACTCGAACACGCCTCCAGTGGCGCGAAGTGGTCTTGGGACCATCATCCCGGTGAGTTCGCTAGTGCCAAATTGGAAAAACTCTTGCGGAGAATTGGTAGAAAGTATGCGTCCACCGAGAAAGCGAAGTCGTCGGTCACACTGAGACCACGAGTCCTGCACATCCTGACCGAGGCCTACGGAACCGAGGGTCGGGGGTTCGAATCCCTCCAGCCGCACCAAATATTGCATCCCGCTTTAACCGACTGGCATAGAACCCAAATGCTGAAACCGTTGACGGTTTTCGTGTTGAATGAATGAATGCCTAATGTCTGTAAAAAACCGCAATGACCGATAGTCAAAACATTCAGTCAATTGTGAGAGAGACGGTTTGGACTGAGCTGCGTAAAGTTGCTCGCCCAGATTCGCGATTCCATTGGGATTTTTCATCTTTCATAGCTGATTTTGAAGGTAGCGAAGCGGCGGCTCAACGGTTAACGCAATTAGAGGCTTGGCAGAAGTCTTCTCTGTTTTTTATTGCGCCTGACAACAGCACTGAGGCGGTACGACGTCGCGCAATTGAAGAAGGCAAATCTTTTTTAATGACTACCTACGGTATTCGAAGAGGATTTCTTTTCCTTGAGGGTGGCCAGGTCCCGAAGGGAGAGGAGCGGTACGCCGCAACCCTCGACGGCATGGATCGATACGCTAAGCCCGTGTCACTTGAAGAAATAAGTGGCTTGGGCCACGTGGGGCTTCTCGTTACTGGTGGCTCTGGCGTTACCCGAACTGGCCTTCGGGTTGGCAAGGGGCATGGATTTTTTGATGTTGAGTGCGCCATCTTGAGCCAATTAAAGGTCATGTCAGATGAGAGTGTCATCGCCGACATCGTGCATGACTGCCAAATTGTTGATATCGAGGTTGACCCATCGCCTAATGACGTCGGCGTGCACCTCATCGTGACCCCAACTCAGACGCTCACGGTTTCTTCGCCCGTGAAGGGACCGGGCAAAATTCTTTGGGATCTAATACCCGGAACTGAGTTTGAGGAGATGGATACCATCAACGAATTGGCTCGATTGTCCGGTCATACTATTTAGGAGAATTGACCTCCTCAGCGCTGCGGATGTCACCAGTCAGCGAGGGTAAAAATAATGTCTGCCACTGTCGATCAGTTTGGGTCAGTTGAAATTAAGGGAATTGAGCTCATTGCAGAAAATGAGCGTCACGGTCGGGCGAGCGATCTGTTCTGGATGTGGATGGGTTCGAACACGAACATCTTCTACCCAGTTAATGGCGCGCTCCTAATTTTCTTCGGCCTGTCTTTCTCTCAAGCTGTTCTAGCGATTCTCATCGGAAACCTCATCTTCTTCGGAGTAGGTCTTACAAGTTTGCAAGGACCAAAGACCGGCACGACTACCTTCACTATTAGTAAGGCATCCTTTGGACCTAATGGTGGCCGTGGACTTTCGCTCTTGAACTGGGCAACCTGCGTTGGCTTTGAGGCATCAGGAATTGCCCTTATGGTTCTGGCCGGGCTGGCGCTACTCAGTGAGGCCGGGCTTCACAATCCATCTGCCGCGGTGAAGGTTGTTCTCCTAATTGTGGCGATGGGGATTCAGTCGCTACTCCCAGTATTGGGTCACCAAACAATTATGTTGGTGCAAAAATATCTGACCTACCTCTTAGTGCCAGTCTTCATTGTCATGGCAATCCTCGTTTCGGGCAAGGTACACATTTCGGCCCTGAGTCACGGTGCGAGTTGGGCAGTATTCACTGAAGGACTTGCTTTGGTGATCTCCGGTGGTGGACTCTCATGGGCCAATACCGGTAGCGACTACTCAAGGTACTTAGCCAAGGAAACTAAGGGCTCAAGCATCTTCTGGTTTGCGTCGCTGGGCGGAATGATTCCGGCGGTGCTACTTGAGATTCTTGGTGGTGCCATCGCGTCAGTTGTGAAGAACGCCTCTGACCCAATCGGTGGTTTGCCCTCGGCCTTTCCGAGCTGGGTAGTCGTACCGTATTTGGTTGTGGCTATTCTGTCGCTACTTGCTGCCAACACCACAAATCTTTACTCATCGGGGTTGACCCTGCAGTCAATCGGCGTCAAGCTGAGTCGTTGGCAATGCGTGGCGGTTGACCTGGTGATTTGCACCGTCGTTGGCGGGATCACAATTTTTAGTTCTAACTTTAACCACCTTTATTCAAACTTCCTCTCGCTATTAATTATTTGGCTAGCTCCTTGGCTCGGTATCTACGGCGTTGACTGGTACTTGCGCAGGGGTAAGTACGATGCACCAGCGCTCTTGGCGGGCAAGAGCGGGCGTTACTGGGGCACCAATGGATTCAATACTGCTGGAGTCAGCGCGCAAGTGCTCGGCATGCTTGCGGCGGCTACGTGGATCGACTCGCCAGCATTTGTTGGGCCGCTTTCATCACGCACCAACTACGCGGACTTCAGTGTTTTCATGGGACTTATCGTCGGTGGACTGGCTTACTATTTGTTAGCCGGTCGCTTGGTGAAACAAGGAACTAAGTAAGGCTCACAATCATCAGACACACTTTGTGTCTTGCAAAGTGTGTCTGATGAGAGATTTCTCGGGACGTGGGATTAACATTTAACCCCCTTGGGATAATTAATCAACTGATTCGTTTGCGGATTGTTACGAAATCACCATTGGCGAAGCTTTTTCTCTGCGCTTCGTCGTGTGTGAGTTGCACCCATGTAAGGGCTCCATCACTGCTTTTGACCGTGACGCGAACTTCAAACCCCAAGTGCAATACATCAACGATTTCAACGCCGACACCCTGGCCGGCATCGCAGAATTCAAGATGGTGTGGGCGAAGCGCCGTGCCTTCAAAAGTGGTTATGGGACCCAAAAATGAATGCACAAATTCATCCTTTGGGAATTCATACACTTCGGCTGGCGTACCGGCTTGGACGATGCGCCCTTCGTTCAAGATAATCAACTGATCAGCCATCTCCATAGCCTCGCTCTGGTTGTGAGTGACCAGGATGGTTGTTATGCCTAGTTGATGCTGTAACGAACGCACCCATTGGCGCATCTCTGCACCGACCTGGGCGTCGAGGGCCGCAAATGGTTCATCAAGCAGAAGTACCGTTGGCTTAATTGCTAAAGCACGGGCCAACGCCATCCTCTGACGCTGTCCACCAGAGAGTTGTCGGGGATACCGGTCGGCATATTCGTCGAGCCGAACTAGAGCAAGGAGTTCAGCCACTTCTTGACGGATTTGAGTCTTGGAGAGCTTTTTAACCTTTAGGCCGTAGGCAATATTGTCAAAGACGCTGAGTTGGTTGAATGGGGCGTAGTCCTGAAAACAAAAACCAATGTTTCGGCCGCGAACGGGGACTGAACTGACGTCACGACCGTTGATTTCGACCAAACCCGAATCAGCCTTCTCGAGCCCAGCGATGATTCGAAGCAAAGTTGATTTTCCCGAGCCCGAAGGTCCGAGCATGGCGGTTAACGAGCCCTCAGGAATTTCCTGAGTTACATCTGTAAGTACTGAGTCTGATCCAAATGTCTTCGAGATATTTTTAAGCCAAATACTCATGACGCTTCCTTTCGCGGTTTCGAGCGATGCTCAACATTGAGAGAATGATGATTGAAGAAAGCGCCAATACGGCTGAGCCAACAAATCCTTGGTAGTTGTTGAAGTTGTCGAAGTTGGCGCCGATGTTTAACGTCAATGTTTGCGTTACTAAGGCGATGTTTCCAGAAACAACCAGAACGGCACCGTATTCACCGATGACACGAGCCAAAGTGAGGGTAACCCCGTAGGCGGTCGCCCACGTAATTGATCGGAGAGTAATAGTGAAGAAAATTCGCCACGGTCCCGCTCCGAGTGTGGCCGCTGTTTCCTCGGCGTGTGTACCGACCTCTCGCAGGAGCGGTATGACCTGGCGCGACACCAGCGGTAGCGAGACGAAAATGGAGGCAATAACTATCCCCGGGTAAGAAAACATAATGTTCCAGCCCCAAGAGGCAAAGGTCTGGCCGAACCATCCGTTCTGCCCGTAGGCCAGCATCAACACGAGCCCGACAATGATCGGGGAAATTGCCAATGGAATGTCAATAAGGCGATCTAGGACTGCTGTGATTCGAGAGGGGCTTCGCACAATCCAAAGTGACGTGCCAACACCAAAGAGGACATTTAAAGGGACGGCAACGAGTGCCACCTTGGCACTCAAGATCATTGCCGCATCCATTTGTTGGTCATTAAGCGCCTGCCATAAGGCACCAAAACCTCGAGAGAAAGTCTGTTGGAAGACGAAGAAGAGTGGAAGTCCAATTAAGAGTCCAACGTAAGTAAGGACTGCGATTCGTAGTGTCAAAGGAGATCGTTTCATCGATTTCCTCTTGAGAAGTGGTAACTCAGCGCCGAGAACAAACTGAGTAGCACCATGGCTACTACTAACAGGGCTAGGGAAACAGCTGAAGCAGCAGTGTTTTGGTTAGAGGAAGTCAGGGAGAAGATGTACGAACTCGCTAGTTCAGTTTTATAGGGCAGATTGTTGGAAATGAATACCACCGAACCGTATTCGCCAATAGCTCTAGCGAAAGCGAGTCCGGTTCCCGCTAACAAAGCTGGCGCTAATGCAGGCAGCGTAATTGTTCTAAAAATTCTTATTGGGCTTGCGCCCAAAGTGGCTGCGGCTGCTTGGGCGGTGAAGGTCATTGTTTCTAAAACTGGCTGAACCGCGCGGACCGTGAAGGGCAGGGTAACGAACATGATTGCAAGAGTTATGCCGATCCAAGTTCCCGTTAGTGATAAATGAATAGGCGATAGTGGACCATAGAGCGTATAGAGAGTCACGCCTGCAACGACGGTCGGAAGGGCAAATGGCAAGTCAATCACCGCGTTGAGTAATCCTTGCCCCCAAAATCGGTCACGTACTAATACCCAGGCGGTGGCGAGTCCCGCTGCAGAATTAAGCGCAGACCCTAATGCCGCACAAAAGAAGGTGAGACCGATGGCATGCAGCGACTCCTTTGCAGTGACCGCATTCCAAAATCCGGACACGCCGCCATTAAACGCATTCGTGATGAGGGCGGCAAAGGGAATTAGGACTACCAGGCTTAAAAACGTGACGGCCGCTCCGCGGGCAACTCCCTTTACCGGTGACATGACAAATCGAGACTGCCGCTCTTTTGGGAGCAACAGTCTCGAC